>Ga0079225_10000394_pt1 | contig 23517 bp, 23 predicted proteins | sample Poulit2012_FD_76344 | JGI IMG/M metagenome (GOLD analysis project Ga0079225, IMG submission 76344) | Agricultural soil microbial communities from Georgia to study Nitrogen management - Poultry litter 2012 | ecosystem: Environmental > Terrestrial > Soil > Agricultural land | place: USA: Georgia... | reverse complement strand
CATTTCGGCTCCGCGCGTGCGGTGGAGCGCGCCGGTCTGACGGACCTCGAGGCGGTCGAAGGCATTTCCAGCGGAATTGCAAAGAAGATCTACGATCATTTTCACAGTGCCTAGAGCTTGTCGAGTTCACTCCGTGAACCCGACAAGAAGCGTGAATTTGCTCTATCTCTTTGATGACCCCGAATTGGGTTCAGATCATAGGCGATCCGGTCGGAGCATTGGATGCTTCAGGACAGGCGCCGCACCTCCTGGCGGAGGCGGCGGCCCAGTTCCGCGGCGTCGATTTGCTCTGCGGCACCCGAAGGCGTCCCTGAAGAGGTCACGATCAGATAGTCGCTGCGGTCATCGGGTGCGGGGTTGCCGATCGATCGCAGAATCGGCGGATGGTCACCGAAGAAACAGAGAGCCCACGGCCGTCCGCTGTCTTCGAGGCCCGTCAGGAGCCTTCCCAGCATCGCATCGGCATGGACCAGATGCTTTCCATATATTTCGGTTTCCTGTGTGAGCCCGGGGAGCCTTCCGGCCCGCCAGGGACCGTGGTTTTCCATCGTCACGGTAAAGAGAAAGCAAGCCCTTCGAATCTGTGTCAGTTCCTCCAGTATGGCACTCGTGAGGGCCGCATCGGAAACATAGGGACCGAGGCGTTCGACACCATTGAAGGCTTCTTCAGTGATCATGCGCTTGAAGCCGAGCGCTGGCATTACCCTGTCGCGTCGAAAGAAGTCGGCGACGTGAGGATGTACGAAGAGCGTTTCCCACCCCGCCTCGGACAGCAGCGCCGGCAGGGCGGGCAGGGGATGGGCATCGGCGCGAAGGTAGGGGTTGAGGGCGTCGAACCCGAGCTGGTCATTGGGGGTCGCTGTGAGGAAGGCATACTCGGTGCGCATCGTATAGGCACCGATTGCGGGTACCTGCAGGGGTCCCCAGGCGACTGCCCGGGCCTGGGCCGCTGCCAGATTGGGAAGTTCCGGCGCATCGTTGCGCAGGCGGCGCAGGTCCAGGAAGGATTCGCTTTGCACGGCGATGACAAGAGGTGCTGCGTCTCCCTCGCGCCGCCGCACATTCGGCATGGGAAGGGGAGGCTCTGCGGGGAGGGGGTGCGTGTCCATCCAACGCAGGTAAGACAGTAGAATACTGCCGGAAATCCCGAGGCGTCCAACACTGCCGGCCGGATCGGGCGCGGGCAGGACCCTTGCTGCTGCCTGACGCACAAGCGGTCCGAGGCCCGGAAGAAATGGCAGCGCTAGCGCTATCAAAGGAAGGCCGAGCGCCAGGAACAGCCGCTGACCAAGGGTGATGCTGCTGGGCTCAAACCAGAACCAGAATGCCAGGAGGCCGAGAACCGGAGCGATAAAGAGCCAGGTACGTACCTGCTGAAACAACTCGACATAGTAGAGCCGCGGGTGGCGGAAAACCTGGGGCAGGAGCGCGAAATCCGCAAAAACCAGCGGTTCGCGCAGAAGGCGGTACTTGGCGTTGCTGACCGAGCAGAGCGCGGTGGCGCCCGCGAGCGCGAGAACGAGGGAGAGAAGTACCCGGCCGGTCAGGGCCAGCAGCAGCGCATACCAGAGCGTGCCGGCGAGAAAGAAGGTTGCCCAGGCGATCGCGGGCCGCCGCAAGCCGGGCGGCTGGGGCTCCAACTGCCGCTCGATCACCGCCGCCAGTGCCAGAAAGATTGCCCAGCCTAGAATCGCTTCCAGCATCAGCGCTCCATCTGCAGACGCCGGTTCCAGAGCCGTCGGACAGTCGCCAGCCCTTGCCAGGCAGCTTCTCTCAAGGGTCGAACCAGACGTCGCGGCGGCTGGCCCGAGCGTCCCTCGGCCAGGCGCGCGACCACCAGTTCAGGGCGGCAGGGGAGACTCGAGACGGGATCGAGATAGCGGGGATAGAGGATCAGGGCGACAGCCACCAACTCGTCCAGGCTCAACTTCCGCGTCCGTCGCGGAAAGGGCAGCAGATCTTCGGTCAGACCCCAGCCGGCATAGAAAGGCTGGCCGTGTGCCGTGACGGCTCGACCGCGCAGCAGCGCTTCGAAGCCCACCAGCGACGTCATGGTCTCCACTCCTGCGCATTGAGCGAGGATGTCCGGTATCGCGACATCGCGCACGATGGCATCTGCGTAGTCCAGAACCTGGCGGTCCTCCAGGACACCCTGACGATAGCCTGCCTCCACGTCCGGATGTGGCTTGTAGAGGATGTGGGCGTCGGGATTGCGTTCGCGGGCCCGACGAAGCAGCTCGAGGTTCCCACCGGTTTCCGGCGCGCCCAGTTGCACCGACTGATCGTCTTCTACCTGTCCGGGGACGAAAAGAGCCCGTCGACCGGACGGAAAGAGCGGCCGGCTGTCGCGGCGCCCGACATTGTACTTGGTAACCGCGTGTTGCACGATCGCTTCGCGCAAGGTCCGGGCGCGGGTCAGCAGCTCCGGTGAAACGTCCGCTTCCTGGGCCAGGCGCTCCAGCCTGCTGGCTCGCCGCGGGTCGTAGTAGATCCCCAAATCGTCGAAGACGAGCGAGGCCGCCGGGGTCAGGGCCGCGCCCAGGCCTACCGACCGCAGAAACCCATCCTCGACGTTGGTCACTGCGACGTCCGCTGCTGCCGCCGCCTCTCGCAGGCCGGGCGGACAGCGGGTGTTCCAGACCAGCAAGCGGCCTTGCATGGCCGCGGCCAGCTGCACCGCCTTCGCGGGCCGCTTCTCGAAATGCGGCACTTCCTTTCCCTGGAGGAAAGCCGAGACCGTCTTTCTTTTCCAGCGTGTGAAGCCCACCAGGACAGCGGGCCTGTGGTTCTCCATGTAGATATCACGCAGGAAGGCGAGAGCTTCGGCGGCCTCCTCGAACTCTATTCGGCGTCGATCCCAGGGGTCCAGATAACGGCTGTAGATCAGGTAGGCGCCGGCAAAAATCTCTTCGATGCTGCAATGCCGGCTGCGACGGTCGCACTGCTGGCGGTCGTCGGTGACGCCCCAGCCGGCGTAGTAGGGAATGCCGAAGCAGGTAACCGGGAGGCCGGCGCAAAGCGCCTCGAACCCGAGGCCGCTGCTCACCGTATAGACCTTGTCCACCCGCTCGAGCAGCGACCAGGGATTTACCGGCGCCGCGAGAATTCTAAGACCGTCATTTTGTGCCTGGTCGGTGAGGTAGCCCTGCTTGCGCCCCTGTGCGACTTCGGGATGGCTCTTGATCAGGATCTCCGCATCTGGATTTTCCGTCCGGGCGGCCCGCAGCATGGACCGAAAGGTTTCCGCGTCCGCGAGGGCGCCGGGGATCGAGACATCGCCGACTGTCTGGTCGATGACCAGTATACGTGGCTGCCGGCGCGGCTCCTCCAGACCCAGATCCTCAGTCGAGGCTTCGACGCCGTCGTTGTATTTGGAGAGGCGCAGCCGCGCGAGGAGCTTCATGCCATCGCGCGCTCGGGCCAGCAGCTCCGGCGTTGCGCAGGCGCCGCTCTGCAGGAGGGATTCGAGATCGCTGGGGGTTCGGGCATCATAGTAGATGCCCTGGCGATCGAGCACGAAGCCCAGCGCCTTGTCGAGATTGCGTCCCGGGCGTACCGAGCGCAGGAAGCCATCTTCGAGCCGCAGAAACGGCAGGCCCATCGCCTCGGCCTTTCTGCGTACCGGTAGCGCGCTCGGCCGGTGGCCCCAGGCGAGCAAGGCGCTCGCCCCGTCCGGCGGGCGCAAGTGATAGCGCTCGACCCGAAGCCCGGTGAGCGCTTCCACTTCCTGTCGTAGCTTCCAGATGCCGGGCGAGCGAATGGCAACGCTCTGGCGGTCCACGGTGGAAAGGGTCCTTGTCAGCTGCGCGCCTTTTTCAGCGCCTTTGCGGTTCTTGTAACACTCCTGCCGGCTTTGCTGAAGGCCGGGAAGGAAGCAGCCGATCGAGGATCCGCGGGGCAATCCAGGAAGGCGGCTGGCCCACGCGCCCTCAAAGGAACTCTGCGGTTGTTGGGGATGCCGGAAACACGGACGGGCTCCCACGACCGGGAGCCTCGCATGTTTCGAAGCCAGTTCAGATAGAAGTCAGGCTAGAAAATTGGAGCGGGCGATGAGATTCGAACTCACGACCCCAACCTTGGCAAGGTTGTGCTCTACCCCTGAGCTACGCCCGCGCCGGGTAAGGCATCCGCAAGGGACGCGCAGGGTGAATAGCGTTTCCGCGCCAAGGATGCAAGGGACTTTATCAGCCCGGCCGGAGCCGCTAGCCTCCCGGCACCATGCATGACATACCGGAAATCGAAAGGCGCCTGGAGGACGGCTCGGAGCCCTTCTCCGCGCAGGAGCTCTTCGAGCGCTTCGAGGGGCTGGGCATAGACTACAAGGTCGTGACTCATGCTCCTCTCTTTACGGTCGAGCAATCCAAGGAACTGCGGGGCGAGCTGCCGGGCGGCCATACCAAGAACCTCTTTTTGCGCAACAAGAAGGGCGCCATGTGGCTGGTCACCTGTCCGGAAGACCGGCAGATCGATCTGAAGGCACTGGGCGACCAACTCGGCAGCGGGCGCCTGTCCTTCGGCAAGCCCGAGCGGCTCATGCGTTTCCTGGGTGTCCGGCCGGGCGCCGTGACGCCGCTGGCAGTGATCAACGATCGCTTGAAGCAGGTCGAACTGGTAATCGACAGTGCCGTCCTGCAGCATGACCCGGTGAACGTTCATCCTCTGACGAACGACATGACGGTCGCACTTTCACCGCGCGATCTGCTGCGGTTCCTGGAGGCGGTCGAGCATCCACCGCGCCTGCTGGAGCTCGCTTGATCAGGCGGCCCAGGCGCGCAGCCGGCGCGCAGCTTCCGCAATGTCTTCTTCCGATGCGGCGAAGGAGATGCGCACGAAGCGGTGGCCGCGCTCCGGGTCGAAGTCGTTGCCGGGCGTGATGGCGACACCGGTGTCTGCCAGAATGCGGCGGCAGAGTTCCTGGGAGTTGTTCGTCATCCGGGCGACGTCCGCGTAGAGATAGAAGGCGCCATCTGCCGGCGCGATATGGTCGAAGCCGGCCTTGGGAAGCTCGCTGAGCAGCAGCTCGCGCTTGCGTCCGTAGGAAGCGACGTGGCTGCGTAGCTCATCGTGGCAGTCGAAGGCGGCAATGGCTGCGGTCTGCGACAGGCTCGGCGGGGAGACGAAGAAGTTCTGCGCCAGGCATTCGACTGGCCGTATGAGATCCTCTGGCAGAACCAGCCATCCCAAACGCCAACCGGTCATGCAGAAATATTTGGAGAAGGAGTTGACCACCACCGCCTGGTCCGTCAGTTCCAGCGCCGAAACCGCCGGCTCTCCGAAGCTTATGCCGTGGTAGATCTCGTCAGAGACCAGCCTTACACCCTTGGCCTCGCACCATGCCACCAGTTCGCTCAGTTCCTGTCGTCCGAGGATCGTGCCGGTTGGATTGGAGGGGCTGGCGATGATCAGTCCATCCAGGGGCCCGGCGGCATCGAGCAGTTCCGGCGTCGGTTGATAGCGGTGCTCGAGTTCCGTGGGCAGGAGGACCGCTTCGACACCGAGAGCGGTAAGGATGTTGCGATAGGCGGGATAGCCCGGTGCCGCGAGGGCGACGCGATCGCCAGCCTCGAAGGCAGCAAGAAAGGTGAGCAGGAAGCCGGCTGAAGAGCCGACGGTGGCGCCCACTCGCTCCGGTGACACCGCCACTCCGTAGCTGTCCTTGTAATGCCCGGCGATGGCCTCACGCAGGGCAGGCAGCCCCAGGGCGTCGGTATAGCCGATCGAGTCTTCCTCGAGCGCGCGGGCCGCGGCCGCGAGAACCCCGGCTGGCGCGCGATTGTTGGGCTGACCCAGCTCGAGATGCAGTACCGCATCACCGGCGGCGGCCTTCTCATTCGCGGCGCGCAGCACGTCCATGACGATGAAGGGAGGAATCTGACCGCGACGAGCCACTTTCAATGCCATGAACACTTCTCCTTGTAACGAACGCTACGCAGGGCACGACGTAAGGGTCGGAGCGGCCAACTCAGCCAGCGCGTGAAACCCTGGTAGCCGGTTTACCAGCGAATGCTTCGCCAGCTGTTGGTTGAAACGCCGACGCTCCTGCGCGTTGTCGATCATGCGCAGCACGAAGTCGTCCAAACTTTCCCTTGTGTCCGCGAGGCGGTGCAGTTCAGCCAGCACCTGTTTTTGCCGTAACTGCTGCGGCAGCCTGTCGCCCCTGGAGGAGACCGCGGCAAGGCCTACCGCTCCTCCTCGCAGCAGCAGTATCCCCGACTTCCCGTGATAGAGGTACAGCGTCTGGGGCTCCGGCCCTTCGAGGGGCGCAAAATCGGCCTCCAGTTTGCCGAAGCGATAGTTGCCTTCGGTGCGGTGCATGATCGCAAGCTGTTCTCTGGTGAGCCAGGTGAGGGAGAGAAGGACTTTCACTCCTGGCCGGTGGAGCAGCAGGGAAGGGCAGGCACCATAGCGCGTGAGGCAGGCGGCATAGGCAACGGCGTGGTCCTTCAGCCACACGCATGTCACCGGGATATCGCCGCTGGGAAACTTGCGTGCCAGCTGCTCCGGGGCCCTGTTCGAGCCGTGCGCCAGAACCGGCACACGGCCTTCGAAGCAGCCTCTTTCCAGAGGTGCCGGCTCGCTATCCCGCAGCAGATAGCCGTCCGAGGGCGCCCCGTAGGGGTAGCCGTAGGCGAGCTGCAGGCGAGCCGCCGGCGAGTCGGGCAGGGACCAAATCATCAGCACCCGGCCCGGGGGCTTTGTGAAAAGGGGAGGCGGTCAGTCGGTGCAGGGAGGGCTGTCATCGGGATCCAGTGCCTCGATGCGGTAGCGTACCGTGGCATGGTCCACCGTGGCCCAGGCGCGTTTTGCCCACTCCTCCTTCGCCTCTTCGAAAGTGTCGAAAGGGCCGACCCACTCTTCGCGCGCGCCGGCAATCGTTTGGAAGGAGGTATCCTGATACTCACCACCGATCACCCAGTAACGCCGCATCGCTCGCTGCCCCTGTCTCTTAATATCCACACAGCCACTAGACAGAAGGTAAGCGCCTCCCGCGAGGGCTGCAAGTTCGGCCCGTACGGAAGCCTTTGATGTACCGCGCCATTCATCATAACGACTCGCTTTCGGCGCTTGCTGACGTCTCCTGGGTGGCGATGCCCTCGGCCGGGAGGTGGCAGGTGGCGATCGTTCCCCGATTCACCTGGGATTCAAGCTCCAACCATCCGCCATGCATTTCCAGCAACGATTTCGCGAGAAGCAGCCCCACACCAGCTCCGGCACTCCGTCTTCGACCACGGGCGACTCGGCCAAAAGAAGGGAGGCCGAGAAGGGCATCCCGTTCATCCCGCGGAATGCCAATACCATTGTCGCTGACCCGCAGGAGCAGTTTCTCGTCTTTCCTTTCGGCGGCCAATTCGATGAGGCCCCCGTCCGGGGTGAAGCGGAAGGCGTTGGAGAGGAGGTTGAAGAGTGCCTGCCGCAGGCGCCGTTCATCGCACCAGGTCGTGCCGATGTCATCAGGAGAGACGACCGTGAAAAGAATGTCCCGACTTTCGGCCCGCTTGCGCCACAGGCTGTCGAGAGAGCGGAGCAGCTCCTTCACCTCTACCTCCGAGGGCGAAAGCTGCATGTAGCCCGCTTCGATGGAAGCCAGGTCGATCATGTCGTCGATCAGTGCCGTCAGCTGTTCAGCGGAGCTGACGATCGACCTCAGGTAGTCTTGCTGATGGGCATTGACCTCACCACGATACTGCTGCAGCAGCAGCTCCGAAAAGCCGATGATGGCGTTCAAAGGCGTGCGCAGATCGTAGGAGATATTGGCGATGAACTCGCTCTTGAGCCGGTCGGCAGTCTGCAGCGCCTCGTTGCGCTGCCGCAGCGCCTCGGCAGCTCGGGCGCTGGCGGTCGCGTCGATGTAGCTGAAGACACAGCTGCCGTCGGTCAAAGGTGCTTTGCGCCAGTCGATCACGCGGCCGTCAGCGCGTTCCAGGCGGCCACTGCTGCTTTCTCGCTCCGTGGTCATGGCAACCACGACATCGCGATACTCTGGCCACTCCTCGTCCGGAATATCGATCAGGTGACGGGCCCGCTCGACGATTTCCTGAACGTGCGGCTTATCATCCAGCCAGGGCAGACGAAGATGCCAGATCTGGGCATAGGCGGCGTTACAAAGACGCAGGCGCCCATCGGCACCGAAGACGGCGATGCCTTCGTGCAGATTGTCGAGGGTTTCACGCTGGACAGCCAGCAGGGTGTTGTAGGTGCGCTCGATCTGAAGGCGATCGCTGATGTCCTCGTAGATTTGAATCACGCCGCCGAAGGGGTTGGGATGGGTGGTCGATCGGAGCGTCCGGCCATCAGGCAGGTAATGATTCTCCTCCTCTGGCTCCATCAGCTTCTCGAACTTCTTCACCCGCTGGCGGCGAAAGGCCATGTAGTCTGCCTGCTCAGGAAGGCGTCTATGGTCGCGCAACCAGCCGAGCATCTCCGTCAGGTGGGGCTGACCGTGGAGGAACTCTTCGTCGAAGCCCCAGATGTGGGCGTAGGCCTGGTTGAAGAAGTTGAGCCGCATGTCGGAACCCAGGATCGCGATCCCGAAGCTGACCCGCTCCAGTACGCTGAGTTCGATCTCCTCACGGCGCTTCAGGTCGCGCTTGAGCAGATCGAGCTCGGTTCGGTCCCGGGCATAGCCGACGAGGCTGCCGTCCGTCAGCGGGTGTTCGTTGACTTCGAGGAGCCGCCGTCTCCCGTCGATGACGACGCGAAATTTGGCCTTCTGGGGCGTCTCCGTCTTCTGGGCGGTCACTGCGATCTGATGCGCTGCGGCGCGGTCGGCCTGCTCCACCAGAGCCGCATCCTCGGCCAGAATCTCTTCCCGCTTGCGCCCGCTGGCCTGGGCATAGGCGGCATTGCAGTAGCGGAGCCGCAAGTTGCCATCTCTCGCCCAGACCGCGTGCGGGAGATGATCCAGGATTGCAGCCAGCAGGTCTTGCTCCTGCGCCTTCTTCGCGAGCAGCTGGCTTTGACTATCCAGGCGCGCCTGCAGACCCGTTTCATTGAGTTCGGAGGTGGCGAGCGCCCGCGCGAGCTGTCGCTTTTCTCCTTCTGCCCGCTGTGTCCGTCGATAGCAGATCCCCGCGAGCAGCGCGAAGAGCGCCGCCACGCCTGCGCAGAGCAGGAGAGGCGTGTTCATGGGGCCCCAACACTCGAAAGGGTGCCCTCTCGGATCTTCCCGAAACTGGAGGGACAGACCGCGCAGCAGGTCTGATGAGACGCTGCCAGCCGACGACGCAATCCATAGGTAGGTGCAACAGGCACCTCCACATCGATCACCACGCCGTTGCGTGGCTCGCGATGACGGTCGGGGGGCTGAAGTTCATCGCGAGAAGGCTGCAGGCCGACGACGCGATCCAGGGCCACAGGCAAACAGCCCCTGGACTGCCGCGCTCCTTGCAGTCGTTCGCAATGATGAATGCAGGGGCACGGCACGGGGTCGCCAGCCAGGCGGTTCTTCCCCCGGTCAGCTCCAGTGCCGGAGCCTGCCACGCTGCCGATCCCTCCTTCCGGGCTACTCCGCTGCGCAAGCAGGACCCGCCATTCCATAGCGGCTCGCGTCCAATTCTACTATTGTCGGCTCCTCCCCACAGAGTGGGCAAGCAGGGTCGGCTTTGATGCGCAGTTCCGACAAGCGTGCATCCAGGCCCTCGTAAAGCAGAAGGCGGCCGGCCAGCGATCGTCCGATCCCCAGGATCTCCTTTACCACTTCGGTTGCCTGGAGGGTCCCAAGAACACCCGGAAGCATGGCCAGTACCCCGACGTCTGCACAGGAGTTCTTGAGATTGCCGTCAGGCTGTTCGGGATAGATGCAGCGCCAACAGGGATTGGCCGTGCCATCGGGACCATGGCCCAGATGCGAGCGATAGACGGAAAGCTGGCCGTCGAAGCGCATCATGGCCGCCGATACCAGAGGCCGGCCTGCGAGATGGCAGGCGTCGGCGACCAGATAGCGGGTCGCGAAGTTGTCGCTCCCGTCCGCGACGATGTCGTAGGACGAGATGATCGAAAGTGCGTTGCCGGGGGTCAGTCGCACCGGATGCAGCTCGACCTTCGCCTCGGGATTGATCGCCTTCAGGCGGGAGCGGGCACTCTCGACCTTGGAGCGTCCCACATCGGGGGTCGAGTGGACGACCTGCCGCTGCAGGTTGGAAAGGTCGACATGATCGTCATCGATAACCCCCAGCGTGCCGATACCGCCGGCGGCCAGATACAGAAGAACGGGGGAGCCGAGGCCGCCCGCGCCAACCACCAGCACCCGCGCCTTCATCAGGCGTCGCTGTCCTTCTTCCCCGATCTCGGGCATGACCAGGTGACGCGCGTAGCGTTCGATTTGTGCGTCGCTGAAATCGTCCATGGGCCGAGTCTACACTCACTTCAGATGGGGGTCACGTCGCCTGCGTCCGCCGCCATTGGTTACCCTGCGACGGTGTACGAGGCCGCTGCCCCATAGTGCTCGAGCGGCAGGCCCCGGCCCCGCCGCTCGAGCGTTGGGGGATGACCATAGCGGGCGCGGTAGGCGCGGCTGAAGTAGGGTGCGGAGCTGAAGCCGCAGGCGAGCCCCACCTCGAACACCGGCATGCGGGTCTGCTGCAGAAGCTGGCGTGCCCGTTCCAGTCGCAGGTTCAGGTAGTGGCGCAGCGGCGGCTCGCCGACATGGGCGCGAAAAAGGCGCGAGAGCTGGCGCTTTGACAGCTTCCCGGCAGCGGCGAGTTCCGCCAGACCGAGGGGCTCTTCCATGTTGTCTTCCATCAGCTCGATGACCGCGGCCAGGCGGGCGCTGCGGGCGCCGATTCGACGGTCAGCGGGCATTCGCTGCTGCTCGTCGGCCGCGCGGATCTGGTCATGGATGAACTGCTCGCTCACCTGGCGAGCCAGAGCTTCTCCATGTCCCAAGCCAATCAGGTGCAGCATCAGGTCAAGGGCCGCCGTACCGCCGGAACAGGTGAAGCGATTGCGGTCGATCTCGAAGAGCGTCTCGCGTGCCTCGATATCCGGATAGGCCTCCCGGAAGGCCGGGAGAGCCTCCCAATGGAGTGTGACCCGATGGCCCCTCAGGAGCCCGGCTTCCGCCAGAAGAAAGGTGCCCGTATCGAGCGCCCCGAGATCGGCGCCGCGGATCGCCTCGCGGCGGAGCCAGGCCGCGATCGGGCGATTGTCCTGCTGATTGACGTCGAAGCCGGCGACCACAATGGCGACCGGCAGGAAGCCCACGTCCGCCAGTGCAGCTTCCGCCATGATGATCATGCCGTTGCTCGCTTCGACCGCTTCGCCGTCGCGGGAGAGAAAATGCCAGGAGTAAAGGTGGCGGCCGGCACGCTGATTTGCGACGCGCAGGGGTTCGATGGCAGAGACGAGGCACAGCATCGAGAAGCCCGGCAATAACAGGAAACCTACCCTTTGAGGGGTGTCGCGGTTGCGCTCGCTCAGCACCTCTCCACCCTCGTGATGGTGGCTACATGCTGCCGCTCAGGCAGGTGGCCTGGCGGGCAGTGCTATACTTCGACCAGAATAGGCCGGCGGCGGAAGAGTGCAAAGCGCCTGGAGCTTCTTCAGAAGAGACGGCTCGAGCAGGCTGCTGCGTCCAAGCGTCCTGTCCACACAGAGGACCAGAAGTTCTTCCGTTGCGGCGACTTCTCCGTCGCGCTCCATCTCGTGAACGAAATGCAATCGCTTGTGGTCGAGCGCAACCAATTGGGTGACGATCGTTATCGCATCCCCTTCCGACAGCTCCCGCAGATAGCGAAGATGTGCTTCAACCGTATAGAGGGACTTGCCGGTGGTGCGGCGCCAATGAGCGTCGGCGCCGATGTGGTCGTAGAGGGCATCGCTTGCCTCCCCGAAGAGAAGCACGTACCAGCCCTCGGTCATGTGCCCGTTGTAGTCGAGCATCTCCGGCCCGATTACCTTCCGGTAAAGGCGCAGTCTGCTCACCCCAACCTCAGTCCTGAACGGCCTCGACACCCGGCGCGGCGTCAGGCGCCAAGGCCTGCCGTGCCTTGAGGATGGCGATCAAGCCGCGATCCCTTTCGCGCACGAGATCGCCGATGCTGCGTCCGGCGGCTTCGCGTTCGCAGCCTTCCACCATGGCGTCGCGCAGGGCTGGCGTTAGTTCCGGCGCCTCCAGGCGGGTCCAGGGCTCTTTCAGGGAAGGGCCAAAGTGATCCAGCATATGCGCCATGCCCCCTTCACCGCCGGCCAGATGAAAGGTGAGGCAGGGCCCCATGAGGGCCCAGCGCAGCCCCGGGCCGTCCATAATGGCCTGATCGATCTGTTCCACGGTGGCCTCACCGGCCGCAACCATGTGAAGCGCCTCGCGCCATACGGCATCCTGAAGCCGGTTGCCGATGAAGCCGGGCAACTCGCGCTCCATTCGGATGACCGACTTGCCGGCAGCCTCATAGAAGGCGCAGGCGCGGTCCACCGCCCAGGGAGCGCTGCGCTCTCCTCCGACCACCTCGACCAGCGGAATGAGATAGGGCGGGTTGAAAGGATGGCCGACGACGAGCCGCGAGGCGTCACCGGCCAGCCTCGCCATTTCCGTCATGGAGAAACCTGACGTGGACGAGCCGATGACCACGTCGGCAGCCGTTGCCGCGGCCAGTTTTGCCAGCAGACGCTGTTTCAGATCCAGCCGTTCCGGCCCGCTTTCCTGCACGAAGTCCACGGCCTCGACCGCCTCCTCCAGCGAGGCGGCGAAGCTCACGCGCGTGGGAGAGGCAGCGGCATCGAGGCCCAGTTCCTCGAGTGCGGGCCAGGCCAGCTCGATCAGGCGGCGCAGGGCTGCCTCTGCATCGGCGCCAGGGTCCCAGGCGATGACCTCATAGCCCCTTGCGAGGAAGTGAGCCGCCCAGCCGCCGCCGATGACGCCGGTCCCGATGCAGGCGACACGACCCTTGGGCTTGAGTGAAGGCATCTTGGGTTCTACTCCTTCCCGCCGATGCGCAGCTTTTGCCGCGCCTCTTCTGGCGTGCAGACCTCTGCGCCCAGCTCCCTGATCAGCCGTACCGCCTTTTCAACCAGGGCGCCGTTGCTGGCGAAGACGCCCTTTTCCAGGTAGAGGTTGTCTTCCAGCCCTACGCGCACGTGCCCGCCCAGAAGCACCGCCTGGGCTGCCATAGGCATCTGCATCCGGCTGATGCCGAAGCCGGCCCAGACCGCGCCCTCGGGAATCTGTTGCGCCATGTGCGCCATGGTTCGGGTATCCGCCGGAGCGCCCCAGGGAATGCCCAGGCAGAGCTGGAACAGCGGCGGGTCGGCGATCAGGCCCTCGGCCACCAGTTGCTTCGCAAACCAGAGGTGACCGGTGTCGAAGACCTCCATCTCCGGTTTCACGCCGAGCTCCCGGATCCGCCCGGCCATGGCTCGCAGGATGTTGGGCGTCTGCACGACGACCGCATTGGCGTCGCCGAAGTTCATCGTGCCGCAGTCGAGGGTGCAGATCTCCGGCCTGAGACGTTCGATGTGCTCCAGTCGTGTCGCCGCATTGACCAGATCACTTCCCGCGCCGGGGCGGGCAGGCTCCTCGTCATCGACGATCAGGTCCCCGCCCATGCCGGCGGTGAGGTTCAGGATCACGTCCTGGTTCTTTTCGCGCACCCGCTCGACCACCTCGGAATAGAGGGCCAGATCGCGGCTGCCCTGGCCGGTTTCTGGATCGCGAACATGGATGTGGGTGATGGCGGCGCCAGCCTCGGCGGCCTCCAGGCAAGCCGCGGCGATTTCCTCCGGTGTGACCGGGATCGCCGGATGCCGGCCGACGGTGTCGCCTGCGCCGGTTACGGCACAGGTCACGATCACCTGCCTGTTCATGGTACCTTTCCCTTCATGGCTGGCTCCCGTTCGGCTGGTCAGGAAGGGCTCATCCTGTCCCGCCCTTGCCGAGGGGCTTGACCACCGCGGTCGCCTTCCGGCAGTTGCGGACAAGTCGCGCCAGGAGGGGAGGCGCTAGCCTTTTCCGGTCCTCAGGGAGGTGCTGGATGATGAGTGGAAAGGGTCAGCCGCAAATCGCCGAGTTTCGTCTGGATGACGGCGTCTTGACCTTGATCTGGAGCGACAGGCTCGTACAGCAGCTTCATCCCCTGTGGCTGCGGGAGCAGGCTCCCGATCCGGCGAGCCGCGATTCTCATAGCGGTCAGCGCCTGCTCGATGCCTGGAGTCTGCCGCTGGACCTCAAGGTGGAAGAGGCGCGACCCGTGAGCAGTGGCGACCTTGAGCTGCGTTTCAGCGATGGCCATCGCACCTGCTTCCCGCTGATGGACCTGAGGGCGGCAGTCCACGAGCGAAGCGGCGAGAAACCCCTGGTGCCACCGGGCCAGGCGACGTGGAAGGTGGCTGATGCTCCTCGGTCGGAAGCCGATCTTGCCGAACTCGAAGAGCAGCCTTCGGCGCTTCTTGCCGCTCTGAAGGCTCTGCACCGCAACGGATTTCTTCTGGTCCGGGGACTGCCCCAGGAGATGGACGGTGTCGAGCGCTTCGCGCGCCTGGTCGGCCCGCTGCGCGAAACCAACTGGGGCAGGATTGCCGACGTCAAGGCGCTGCCCGAGGCTTTCGACCTCACGATGACGTCGCGCGGACTGGAAGCTCACGCGGACAATCCTTATCGCGACCCGGTGCCGGGCTACGTGCTGCTGCACTGCCTGGCGAACGATGCCGAAGGGGGAGATTCGACCATCACGGATGGCTTTGCGGCGGCGCTGGAACTGCGCGAGCGCGATGCCGATGGCTTCGATACCTTGACCCGTACGCGGCCGAGGTTCCGCTATCAGGATGCGGATACCTTGCTCGAGAACGATGGTCCGCTGATCGAGCTGGACGCGGAAGGACGGCTGAAGCAGGTGCGCCTTTCGAACCGTACGGACAGCATCCCGCTGCTGACCCCGGAAGTTCTGGAACGCTACTATCGGGCCCGACGGGTTTTTACCGACATCGTCAATGACCCAGCCTTTCAGCTGCGCTTCAAGCTGCGGCCGACGGAGATGCTGGTGATGGACAACTACCGCCTGCTGCATGGCCGCACGGCGTACCGACCAGGCAGCGGGCATCGCCATATGCGCCAGGGTTACATGGACCGGGACGCGGTCGCCAGCCGGCGAAGGATTCTCTCCATGCGACACGGGTGAGCAGGCTGCGAAGGACAATCGAGTAAGGGCGAAAAAGGGGAACATCGGGAGACGGCTGGGGTTTCGGCTTGTAGCCAGGTGTCCTCGAGGCTTGGGCAGAGGGAGAAGAGCCGTGCCGCCAGCCCGCGTCGCCATCAATGGTCTCGGCCGGATCGGCCGGGCCGCGCTCAAGATCATTCAGGAGCAGCCGGATCTCGAACTGGTCGCTGTCAACGATCTTACCGCACCCGATGGCCTGGCCTACCTCCTCAAATACGACACCGTCTACGGACGCTACGAGAAGGAGGTGCGTCAGGAAGCGGGCCAGCTGGTCGTGGGCGGCCACGCCATTCGCGCGCTTCAGGAAAGGGCTCCCGAGAAGCTGCCCTGGGGCGACCTCGGGGTGGAACTGGTCTTCGAGTGCACCGGCGTCTTCACGGCCAGGTCGGACCTGGAAAAGCATCTCCAGGCCGGGGCAAGGCGTGTCATTCTCTCTGCGCCCGGCAAAGGCGAGGAGCTGGTCACCGTCGTTCATGGGGTGAACCAGGCAGAAGACGCGCAGATCGTGTCCTGTGCAAGCTGTACCACCAACTGCATCACGCCGGTCATCGAGGTCTTCGGCCGCCGCATCGGGCTGCACAAGGCGATCATGACGACCATCCACGCCTATACCGCCTCCCAGGCGCTCGTCGACGGTCCGGCGAGCAAGTGGCGTAGCGGCCGCGCGGCCGCCGTCAACTTCGTGCCCGCCTCCACCGGTGCGGCGCAGGCGACCACCAAGGCGCTGCCGCAATATCAGGGAAAGTTCGACGGCGTGGCGATCCGCGGTCCGGTGGCCGTCGGATCGCTGGCGGACATCACCATCCTGGCGGCGCGTGCCACCAGTGTGGAGGAAATCAACCAGATCTTCCAGGAGGAGGCTGAAAGCGAGCGGTACCGCGGCGTGCTCGGCGTCGTCAGCGACCCCATCGTCTCCTCGGACATCATCAAGGATCCGCACGGCTCGCTCTTCGACCTGACCATGACCCAGGTGGTCGACGGCGACCTGGTGAAGGTCATGAGTTGGTACGACAATGAATGGGGCTACGCCTCACAGATGGTCCGTGAAGGCGCACAGTTGCTGAAGCGCTGAGGCAAGGCACGGCCAGGCGTTTCGAGCCTGGTCAATGGGCCGTCGCCCAGCTGTCACCGACGCCGGCTTCCGCCACCAGGGGCACGTTGAGCTCCACGACCGGCGCGCAGGCCTTCTCCATGATGTCCTTGACCAGCGCCTGGGTCTCCTCCAGTTCGGCCTCGGCAACCTCGAAGAGCAGTTCGTCGTGGACCTGTAGCAGCAGCTTTGCACCCAGACCGGCCCGCTGGAGCGCGGGTGCCACCCGGATCATGGCCCGCTTGATGATGTCGGCAGCCGTTCCCTGAATGGGGGCGTTGATGGCGGCACGCTCGCCGAAGGCGCGCCGCGCGGGGTTCTTCTCGCGCAGGGCCGGCACATGCACCTTGCGTCCGAAGAGTGTCTCCACATAGCCGCGTTGCCTGCCCACCGCCTTCATGCGGTCCATGTAGTCACGGATGCCGGGAAAGCGTTCGAAGTAGGCCTGGATGTACGCTCGGGCCTCGCCTTGAGTGATACCGAGATTCTGCGCCAGGCCCCAGGGCGAGATGCCGTAGATGATGCCGAAGTTGATCGCCTTGGCGCGGCGGCGTGTGGCCGGATCCATGTTTTCCAGCGGCACGTCGAAGACCTGGCTGGCGGTCATGGCGTGAATGTCCAGCCCGCGTTCGAAAGCTTCGCGCAGCGACGCCACCTCGGCGATGTGCGCGGTCAAGCGCAGCTCGATCTGGCTGTAGTCGACCGAGAGCAGCTTGTGCCCCTCCTCGGCAACGAAGGCTTCGCGGATCTTGCGGCCTTCCTCCGTTCGGATCGGAATGTTCTGCAGGTTTGGATCATTGGAGGAAAGACGTCCGGTCGAGGCCACGGCCTGACTGAAGCAGGTATGGACCCGCCCGGTCTCGCTGTTGATCTGCTGCTGCAGGGCGTCTGTATAGGTGGATTTGAGCTTGGTCAGCTGCCGCCAGTCGAGCACCTTGCGCGGCAGCTCATGCCCCTGGGCCGCCAGCATCTCCAGGATGTCGGCGCCGGTCGAATAGGCTCCCGACTTGCCCTTCCGGCCACCGCCGTCGAGGCCCATTTCATCGAAGAGCACTTCGCCCAGCTGTTTGGGGCTGCCGATGGTAAAGGCGCGACCGGCAAGCTGGTGGATTTCCTGCTCGAGGGTGTCGATTCGCCGGGCGAAGTCATTGGACAGCCGGCGCAGATGCTCCCGCTCGACCTTGATGCCGGTCCATTCCATGTCGAGGAGGACCGGGACCAGGCGCCGCTCCATGGTCTCGTAGACCGCTGTGACCTGTTCCAGCGGCAGCCTCGGTTTCAGCAGCCGCCAGAGACGGAAGGTGACATCCGCGTCCTCCGCTGCATAGTCTCGCGCCTTGTCCAGGGGCACCCGATCGAAGGTCACCTGGCTGCGACCGCTGCCAGCGACCTCCTTGTAGGGAATGCAGGTATGATCGAGGTACAGCTTCGCCAGCTCATCCATGCCATGACCATGGGCCCCGCCTTCCAGCACATAGGAGAGCAGCATGGTATCGTCGATGGGGGTGAGGCTGATGCCGTAGCGTGCCAGCACTCGCATGTCGTACTTGAGGTTCTGCCCGACCTTCAGCACGGCACCATCTGAGAGCAGGGGTGCGAGACGCTGCAGGACTGCGTCGCGATCCAGCTGCTGCGGAGCCTGATCTCCCTCCAGTTCGAGGCCGCCGCTCCCTCCCTCGGGCGCCTTGTGGCCGAGGGGGATGTAGCAGCCGTGACCTTCAGCGACCGAAAGGCTGATACCCACCAGCTCAGCGACCTGAGGGTCGAGGGAGGTCGTCTCCGTGTCGATCGCCACCACGCCGGATTCATAGGCCGAAGCGATACAGGCATCGAGCGCATCCCAGTCCTGGATCAGCCCGTAGTGTTCATAGTTGCCGAGGGGAGGCGCGCTCGTGGTGTCTGAGGCTAACTCCGCCGGCTCGATGCCGAGCTGGTCGCTCAGGCGTGCCAGTATCGAGCGGAATTCGTAGGTCTCGAGGAAGCTCCGCAGCTTCTCGGGGTCCGGCTCCGGTTTTTTCCAGGCGTCGAGGCCGTCCGAGAGGGGCGCCTCGCAGTCGAGCTCGACCAGGCGGCGGGAGATGCGGGCCTGGTCTGCAAATTCGATGAGGCGTTCACGACGCTTCGGTTGCTTGATCTCCTCCGCCCGGGCGAGGAGGGTCTCCAGGTCGCCATAGGTCTGGATCAGGGTGGCTGCCGTTTTGACGCCGATACCCGGAACGCCGGGCACATTGTCTACGGAATCACCCGCGAGCGCTTGCACGTCCACCACCTTGTCCGGGGGCACGCCAAATTTTTCCTCGACTTCCTCCGGGCCGATCGAGGTGTTGCGGATCGGGTCGAGCATGTCGATACCGTCACCGACGAGCTGCATCAGATCCTTGTCGGAGGAGACGATCGTCACCTCGACGCCAGCGTCACGGGCCTGACAGGCAAGGGTGGCAATGATGTCGTCGGCCTCGTAGTTCTCGAGCTCGATGACCGGCAGGCCGCAGGCCTCGGCCGCCTCGCGGACGATCGCGAACTGCGGCACCAGATCCTCCGGCGGGTCGGGGCGCTGTGCCTTGTAATCCTCGAAGATGTCGTTGCGAAACGTGCGTCTGCCGGCGTCGAAGACCACCACGAGACCGCCTACCTCATTGTCCCGCAGGAACTTCAGAAGCATGTTGGTGAAGCCGAACACGGCTGTCACCGGTATGCCCTGGCTCGTGGTCATCGCCGTCTTCAGTGCGAAGTAGGCGCGGAATATGTAGCCGGAGCCGTCGATGATGAAGAGGTGGTCGTAGGGAGGCTTGTCGTCCGTCATGTGCGGGAGAATGCCCCGGTGCAGGCCGGGTGTCGAGGCGCCGGCGAAAGAAGGGAGGGAACTGAGACCAAATCGCTTCTTGTCGGGTTCACGAGGCAATCCCGACAAGAAGCGTGAATTTGCGAAGTGGGTTCAGATCCAAGGTGATCCGGTCTAGCGCCCGGCGACGGTCCCCGCCTTCTTGAGGACGTAGTTGCGACTGCAGTAGGGGCACTCGACCCGCCCGCGGCCGCGCATGTTCAGCCAGACCCGTGGATGCCCGAGTGGACCGGAACCGCCGTCGCAGGCGACGATTTCGGTTTCCACTTCCTGGCTGTCTTCTTCGTAACGCTCTTTCGTCGCCATTCACGCGCTCCCAGGCTAGCTTCGGCCGTCGATCATAGCGCGGCGGCCGGCGCTGACAATGTGGCTGAAAGCCGCCGGTTGGGCACAGGGCGGCTTGCACCGGACAGGTCCCTGCCTTAAGTCAGCAGGCATGCAACTGCAAGATTCCAGCCGCCTCTCATCCAAGGAAACCCCGCCGATGGTGGATCTACCGCGGCAGGCCGTGGCCGTTTCGGGCTTGACGAAGGTTTACAAGGCCAGTGGCCGCACCCCGGACAAGACGGCACTGCATGGCATCGATCTGAACGTCGCGCGGGGGTCGCTCTTTGCACTGCTGGGCCCCAATGGGGCGGGCAAGTCGACTCTGATCAATATCCTCGCCGGGCTGGTGCGAAAAACCGCCGGCCAGGCCTCCATCTGGGGGTACGATATCGACCGCCAGACACGAATGTCGCGTGCGGCGATCGGCGTCGTCCCGCAGGAGCTCAATATCGATCCCTTCTTCACGCCAAAGGAATTGCTGGAGCTGCAGGCTGGTCTCTATGGCGTTCCGCGGCACGAACGGCGCACCGATGAGATCCTGGCCAGTCTGGGTCTGCTCGACAAGTCCGACGCCTATACCCGTACCCTCTCCGGCGGTATGCGGCGGCGCCTGATGGTAGCCAAGGCGATGGTTCACCAGCCGCCGATTCTCGTACTCGACGAACCGACGGCCGGCGTCGACATCGAGCTGCGCCAGCAGCTCTGGTCGCAGGTGCGCGCTCTCAATGAAGCGGGGACGACCATCTTGCTGACCACCCATTATCTCGAGGAAGCCGAAGAACTCTGCGACACCATCGCCATTATCAATCATGGGCGGGTGATTGCCTGTGAAGCCAAGGAGCAGCTGCTCAGGCGCCTGGACAACAAGGAACTGCAGGTGGAGGTGGCAGGAGAGCTGCGGGTCGCGCCGCCGGAACTGGAGGCCTTCTCTCCGGAGCTGACCGCGCCCAACCGGCTTCTGTTCCGCTATCGCACCAGCAAAAGTCCCGTCGCGGAGATCCTGGACGCTCTGAGCAAGACGGGTTTGACGGTGGTCGATTTGCGCACCAAGGAAGCGGATCTTGAGGACATCTTTCTGCAACTTACCAGTGGTGCGCATGGAGGAATGGCGGAACAAGTCACCGCCTGAGGAACATCGCCACGATGACCCCTGAGCGCGTGGTACACGCTCGAGGAGTTCAAGAGGAGCATGTCGTTCAGTCGTCTAGACCGGATCGCCTTGGATGTGAACCCGCTTCAGGGGTTAGATCGATTGGCTCCAGGTGTGCCGGAGCTGGTTTCCCCTTTCCTCGCGAGTTTTCTGACGCTGCTGCTGTTCGGCCTCTTCCTCTCGGCCTGTGCGCCTGCTTCTCCAGCAAACAGCCGCCAAGCAGGGGATTTTAACGAACCTCTCCTGTTGCTTGGCGACGGTACCGCGGATTGGCTCGAAGAAGCTGTCTATTCCTCGGATCACCTCGTGGTGAACGGCAGTTTTCACAGCTTTGACGGTACCCAGTTGCCCCTGCGGGCCTGGATGCCCTACGGCGAACCGGCGCAGGCGGTGGTTCTCGCACTGCACGGCTTCAACGACTACACGCGGGCCTTCGAGCCGCTCGGGCGGACCTTGGCCTCTCGCGGCATCGCCGTCTATGCCTATGATCAAAGAGGTTTTGGGGCCGGGCCGAATGTCGGCCTCTGGGCGGGCACCCTGACCATGGCCGCCGACTTGCGCGCCGCGGCGGCACGCCTGCGGGATGACCACCCAGGAGTACCGCTTTTCATTCTGGGCGAATCCATGGGGGGCGCGGTCGTGCTGGCCGCCGAAGCCGCGGCACCTCTCGGCGCTGACGGTCTGGTTCTCTCGGCGCCCGCAGTCTGGGGCCGGGAGACCCAACCCTGGTATCAGCGTGCGGCCCTCTGGCTCGCGCTGCGCACCGTTCCCTGGTACCAACCTTCGCCGCGCGGACTGGATATCCAGGCCTCCGACAACATCGAGATGCTCCGGGCCCTTGGTCAGGATCCACTGGTGATGGGATCGGCGCGCATCGATGCCATCGCCGGGCTGGTCGACCTGATGGACGCGGCTCTGGAAGCCGCACCCGTGATCTACACCCCGACCCTGCTGCTCTACGGGGAGAGAGACGAGATCGTGCCGCCGGAGCCGATCGAGCGGCTGTGGCATGACATGCCGGAAAGCGCCGGCCATCGTTTCGTGCGCTATCCCGAGGGATGGCATCTTCTCACGCGCGACCTCCAGGGGCCGCGGGTTATCGATGATATCGCGGCCTGGATAGAGGATCCGCAGGCGCCACTGCCCTCCACTGACAGGCCGCTGCTGCCGGTGGCACGAGGCGAGGAGATCCAGGAAGGGGAGGGCTGAAGGTGCGCGGCCGTGATCTTGCGCCGCTTTCCTGATCACGGGCTTGTCGCTCCCCCTCACCTTGGTTAATCTCCCGCCACACGCGGACCCGTAGCTCAGCTGGATAGAGCGCTTCCCTCCGGAGGAAGAGGTCTGGGGTTCGAATCCCTACGGGTCCGCCATCCCGCTCTGTAATCCATTGAAATAGCAGGGCTTTCTGGACAGGCCGCTTTCTTACCCATGCGGCTACCCATGCGAAAAGCCCCGCCCTGCCGCGTCACAGAGTCGCTTGAGGCGTAGTTCCGATTCAGCGGCGCGCTTGTTCAACTCGGCAATATGCTCGCGGCGGCGCTCAGCATGTTCTTCACTGCGATCCAGAGCGGCAGCAAGGACGGCTTCTAGCCGTTCGGACTGGAGAAGCTGTTGCTCAAGATGGTCGGCGACCAGATCGTCCAGCTTTTCTATCGGCACGGCCATGCCTTCGCAGGCGGTCGGTCCCTGCCGCGCCTTCATTGAGCAGGCGTAATAGCGATAGCGCCTGCCCTTGCCGGTGCGGATAGTCATGGCCCCGCCGTCCGCCGTCCCGGGTGAAGATGCGGCGACTGTTGAGATAGGAGACGATGTTCTTGACGCTCATTTGGCCGGTGGTGCCGTCACCCTCCAGGGCAAGGCGATAGATCAGCCGCACGGTGTCGGCGTGGAGGGGGCGATCCAGCTTCTTCTTGGTCTTGGCCCCCCGCTACTCGGCGGCGACGGTGCGCTAGCCGATAGGAGGAAGCGAACCGTTCCAGAAGCCCTGCCGCGCATTCTCCTTCAAGGCCCGCATGACGTGCTTGGCTTTTTCCTTGGACGGGTATTCATCAAACAGCGCCATGATCTGCCGCATCATGACGTGCATGGGTCATCCCCCCATTTCCTGTGTGATCGAAACCAGCTTGACGCCATTCTTCGCCAGCTTGCGAATGTAGAACTCAAGCTCGAAGTGATCGCGGAAGAACCGGCTGAACGAGTGGACCACTACCAGGTCGAACGGTGCGGGTTTCGACGTGCCCGCCTCGATCATGCGCTGGGGCGGCGGTCATTGGTCGCTGATGCGCCGGGTTCGATGAAGGTCTCGACCAGTTTCAGGCCACGCGCCTCGCAATAGGCTTCGCCCTGCCTCTTCTGGCCGGGAATGGAAACGTCATGCTCGGCCTGCCGCGCCGTCGAAACGCGCAGGTAAAGGGCGGAACGTAGAGGGATTGCGGAAGCGGTCATGCCGTGTCTCCTTGTGCGGCAGCCTCGTCAGGCGACAACATGGCGACACCGAATGGAAGGAAATGCTTCGTGTTGCGGGTGACGATGACGAGTTCATGCGCTGCGGCGGTCCCGGCAATCACGGCGTCCGCCATGCCGGGGTCGTGACCGGCCGCAAGCGCCTTAGCTTCCAGCCGCCCGCCGATTGCGGCGGCCTGCGCATCGAAGCCAATGATCTTGTCATCGTATGTGGAGACAAGGCCACTGAGCCATGCTTTCAGGCTCGCGGCCTTTGCTGTTGCCCCTCTGTGGTCTAGGAGCGCGATTCCCTTCTCGATCTCATGAATGGAGACGACCGACAGAAATAGCCGTCCATCGGCATCCATACGGTCCAGCCAAGTGAGGAAGTCAGCGGATGCTTCCGGCTTCGACGGTGTCAGCATGGAAACGACGTTGGTGTCGAGAAGGAAACCGCTCAAAGTTCAACATCCCGCGATGGTTTGCGGTTGCGCGGAAACTCTCCGCCCGGAAACGT
>Ga0079225_10000393_pt1 | contig 23517 bp, 18 predicted proteins | sample Poulit2012_FD_76344 | JGI IMG/M metagenome (GOLD analysis project Ga0079225, IMG submission 76344) | Agricultural soil microbial communities from Georgia to study Nitrogen management - Poultry litter 2012 | ecosystem: Environmental > Terrestrial > Soil > Agricultural land | place: USA: Georgia... | reverse complement strand
CATGTGCCCCTGATATTCATGAAAAACCTGGAAGAGCAGAATCAGCAGTGCAGGATGGAAGCTGTCGTCTGTGATAAAATGGAGAATGAATTCAATAATAATTCTTATACTACAAAAGGTGAGGGAATTTTAATGGGTAATTTGAAAGAGAATGGTTATGAAAAATATGATATGATGCACAGTCTGCATTACGATGGTATAGAGGAAGATTATAAAGAAATACTGGATTATTTCGAAAATCTGCCGGAGGATGACTATGCCCCCGGCCTGAATAGATACAGACGATATTCAAGGGCGCTTGTCCTGCCGACGTCGGGCGGCATCGAGTGGCTGCCGACCGTAAAAAGGGACGGTGCTGAGTATGCAGCCTATTTCCAGGGCAAATTCAATCCCGAACACAGCGGCTCCTACAGGGAGTTCCATTCAATCGATGAAAGTATCCGTAATAATAAACTGCTCCGGGAAATCATCATGGCGGACTACCATGAAACATTCTGGAAAGAGGAAGAGAAGATCATGCCGATCCATGTCGGCGTCCATTTTGTAAAACTTCTGGTCACTCAGGATGGCGAGAAAGCTGTATCATCACCCGACTGCCTGCATCAGGACGGAGAGCCATTCACTTTCGCCCACCTGATAAAACGCGAGAACGTCAAAGGCGGCACAAATGCAATCGGCATCCCTGCGGTGAGGGGCAGCAGGCCGGAAGAGGTTTCCGAGAAAGACATACACGAAATTTTCGAACTGGAAAACCCGCTTGAATCATACGGGGTCTACGATTCCAAAGTGAGCCATTACGTCAGTCCGGTCGAGAAGGGCAATGGACCGGAGGAAACAGGTGTCCGCTCCATCATCCTGATCGACTATCAGCAGACGGTCGTGGCAGACGTGGATGAATAGCACCGCAATATTTCCCCGGAAATTTTTCCCGTCAGGACGTGGCCGAAGTCCTTGCGCAGATTATCGACAGAAACGACCTGGCCGGACAGATCTACTACCTGATTGGCGGGGACACTGCCATTGAAGACGCACTGTAATTAAACAGCAGAGCCATCTTGCCGGTGGCTCTGCTGTTTTTTTATCAAAAACCAGTATTTCGGTCTATAATGGTACTGACACCGTCCTGAAAGGAAGTGTTTATGATCGACATCAAACATATGCAGTATTTCGTTGCGATCGTGAAATATGGCAGTATGACCGAAGCTTCACACCGTCTCTATATATCCCAGCCGACGATCAGCAAAGCGATCCAGGACATTGAAACAGAGCTTGGCATGTCTTTGTTCGACCGCAACAAGAAGAAAATCGCCCTGACTGATGCCGGCAGGATCTTCTTTGATCAGTGTGAGGAAATCCTCCGGCTCCATGCTGAATTGCCAAACGATCTTAAAAATATGGTGGGGATGCGGCAGGGTCACATAAAGATCGGCCTTCCACCGATCATGGATGCCGGCAAACTGATGGCGATAATCAGAGATTTTCACGACCTGTATCCGAAAATCACGTTCCAGCTCATAGAAAGCGGCAGCCGGACGATCGAGTCCCGTCTGATTCAAAATGAAATCGATGTCGGCATCACCGTATTGCCGACAGAAAGTGACCGCTTCGACAATTTCAATTTCATCAGTGAATCACTCTGTCTTATAGTACATGAGAATCATCCGCTGGCTCCAAAACACTCTGTCCACTTGAAAAAGCTGAAACATGAAAGTTTCATCATGTTCAATGAGGATTTCTACCTGAATGAGATCATCACTTCCGCATGTAAAAATGCCGGTTTCATGCCGGACATCATATCGAAAACTTCCCAGTGGAATTTCATCGAGGAAATGATCGACCGGGAACTCGGCATATGTATCATGCCGCAAAGCGTCGCAAGACTGCTCAAAAGTTCTTCTGTAACTGTGAAGATCGAGGGCCCTTCGCTGAATTGGCGCCTCGGCGTCATCTGGAACAAGGATAAATATATAAATTTCATCACCAAAGAGTGGCTCAGATTTTTCCAGCATCACTATACTTGATGACTTAGTACCGCTTTCATAGTTTTTATTCATACATCCTATGAAATACCACTATTTTTCTTAATGAATTCTATCCCCCATAATGGCTTTATCAGACGAAAGAAAGGTAGAGCAAAGTGACAGAAACAAAAAACCCCAGGGACAGCAGAGTAATCAGCATCGATCAGGTGTTTGCAAACGATCTGAATAACTATAATACGCTTTTTGGCGGTGTACTGATGAAGCGCATCGACAACGTCGCATCCCTTGCGGCAAGACGCCATGCGAGAGTCCGTGAATGCGTGACCGCCTCGATTGATTCCATCGATTTCCTTCATCCAATCACCCAGTCGGAATCGGTATGCATAGAGGCATTCGTCTCTTCGACAGGGAATAAGAGCATGGAGGTTTTCTGCAAAGTGATCACCGAAGACATGATTACAGAGGACAGAAAAGTCGCAGCGACAGCTTTCCTGACGTTTGTCGCACTGGATGACTCCAAGCGCCCGATAAAAGTACCCGGTGTTGCACCGGAAACGGATGAGGAGAAATACCTTTACCAATCCGGCGCGCAAAGAGCGGCGATGCGCAGAGAAAGACGCGTGCACAGCAAGGAGCTCACACAGAAGATCAGTGTCGACAAACCATGGGATAAGTAGACGAAAGGAATGGTTTTCATGTATGCCAACCAGAAAACAGTACGCAGAATGCAGCATGAGCTGGACTATATAAGTATCGAATATCCCGATCTTTACGAGTGCATCCAGCATGTAACAAGCTTTGCCAGGCAGCTTCAGGTGAAATACAGATACCTGGCGGATCTGATGACCGGGGAGTCCGTCGAACCGGAACCGAAATTCATCAAAGCTTCCGTCCTTGAACTGCTGATTGCGGAAGTCGGTAAATTGAAGGCAATGCCACATTTCGAAGTGTTCCTGAAACTCCTTAATGACAATAATCATGCGGATGCGCCGGAAATATTCCTCCTCATACTGGGCGCCGGAGAGGAAACCGTAGTGAACAATGCCATCATCAGCTGATATACAATGAGACCCCCGGAATCCGGGGGTTTTATCATGTCTGTATTGCCTCCTCACCCCCTTGTCAAACCTGTAATACGTAAAGGTGGACATCCGTCTCTGCAAAATGATGGCAGCAACTGCTCCATCTTCTCCTTCAAAATATTCCTATTATTAAATAACACATACCACTCTATCATCTTTGCAGGTAAAGTTTATTAAAAAAATGTCCGGGTATATTCTTAATACATGCAAGAGTAATCCATTAAACCAACCAACAGATGACAAAACAATATAAAATTTAGATAAACGGAGGTATTAATCATGCGTAATATCGAAACGTTTACCACCGAAGAGGAATTGAACGGCAGAATTGAACAGTTGAAAGCAGAAAGCGTCAACGAAGATGATATAACAGTCGTTTCCAAAGAGGAGATTGCGGGCAGTGCGGCTGGATATACAGGCGTCAACTTCAAAACCTCGGAAGGGAACGCGTGGGACAAGATCGTCTCGTGGTTCTCGGATGAAACGCCCGAAGACCGTGTCATGACTGACCTGGATGTAGACTCCCGCGAAGAAGGGAAATACAAGGAAGCGCTGGACCGGGGCGAAATACTCCTTCATGTCAGAAATGACACAGAAAGCGGTACGGGCATCTATCCGGAACGCGGTACGGGCATCTATCCCGAAGATGACCAGGCTGAAGACGTGAAAACAGAACGCGGCACGGGTGTCTACGTAGAAGATGATGCCCTTGAAAACGATGAGGAGCTGCATACGACCGATGACAACCGGACGATCGGCAAAGGTGAAGTTGCAGAAGGCCAGCATGAACAAAATGTGATGGACACACACAGGGATGACCCGGCCGATGACAATGAAGGCGACTACAGTGTCGATGAAAGGGCACTCAACACCAGCGGAGGTCTCGCAGATGGCACGGACGAAGGTTACGATTATGATGAAAATGAAATCAGGGACAGCGACGACGGAAATAGGGAACGTGAAGATCTTTCCGAAGAGGAGAGGCTCCAGCTGCGTGAAGAACACTTGAACGTAGATAAGGAAAATGTCCAGACGGGTGAAGTGAACGTTGACAAACACGTTGAAACAGACCATCAGGAATTTGATGTGCCGGTTGAACGTGAGGAAGTCACCGTGGAACGACGGCCAGTTGAAGATGATGCAAGAACGGGAGCGATTGACGAGACGGACAGCGATGATTCCGTTCATATTCCTGTCAGCGAAGAGCGCGTCAATGTGGAGAAAGAGAATGTGGTCAATGAAGAAGTCGTCATTAAAAAAGACAAAGTCAGAGATACGGAACATGTTTCAGAAGATGTCCGGCGCGAAGAAGCGGATATCAATGAAATGGACAACCGGGACCGTGAAACGCGGAACCGGGACGCCCGGGGCAACATCAACGACGATGACAGGGAGTTCCCGGGGGATGACGATTACAGAAGATAACAGAGCATGATTGAAGGGTTCATAGTTTATGCTATGGACCCTTTTTTTATGAGCTGACTTGAAAAATGCACTTGAAATGGAGCGCTAATATTGTTATTCTCTTAATGTTTGTAAATTACTTTATAAAAGTTCTGTAACTTTGAGACATCCAATTAAGGGGGGAAATGATGAATAATAATACGAAAGACCGCAAACGAACCGTTTCCAACGTCTTCACATACTCTGCAGTCATAGTCGGTATACTGGTAGTGCTCGGGGCCATATTCCCGAACCAATTCGGTGACATTTCCGGCTCGATTTCTGCTTGGGTCACTGAATACTTCGGCTGGTACTATATGATCCTGACCACGATGCTGGTATTCTTCTGCGTTTTCCTGATGCTCAGCCCGATCGGTAAGCTGAAATTGGGGAAACCGAATGATAAACCTGAATTCAGGACGATTTCCTGGTTTGCCATGCTGTTCAGTGCAGGCATGGGTATCGGTCTCGTCTTCTACGGAGCGTCGGAACCGGTATCGCACTTCATAGCACCGCCGTCCGCTGATCCGCAGACGAACGCAGCTGTTCTGGAATCGATGCGCTCCACATTCCTGCACTATGGATTCCATGCCTGGGCGATGTATGGTGTTGTGGCACTGGCGCTGGCCTATTCCCAATTCAGAAAAGGAGAAAGCGGCCTGCTTTCCAAAACGCTCCGTCCGATATTCGGAAACCGGGTGGACGGCCCGCTGGGCATTGTCGTTGACGTGCTGGCAGTATTCGCCACCATCATCGGAGTCGCTGTATCCCTCGGTGTTGGCGCACTGCAGATCAACGGCGGACTCAATTACCTGTTTGGTTTACCAAATAACATCGTCGTACAGGGCGTCATCATTGCAGTCGTCACCGGACTGTTCATGCTCAGTGCATGGAGCGGCCTGAGCAGGGGCATCCAGTATTTAAGTAATACAAACATGATCCTTGCCGGCATATTATTCGCCGTCATTCTGATAGTCGGCCCGACAATGATCATCCTCAACATGATGACACAGTCCACAGGCCTCTATCTGCAGACATTTCTCTTAAACAGCTTCGATGTCGCCACTCTGAATGAGCAGAAGAGCGCATGGCTCAAGGACTGGACCATCTATTACTGGGGCTGGTGGATGAGTTGGAGCCCGTTTGTCGGCATCTTCATCGCCAGGATTTCACGCGGCCGTACAATACGTGAATTTGTCGGCGCCGTGCTTTTCGTTCCAACGGTTGTCAGCATCATCTGGTTCAGTGTGTTCGGCATGACAGGCATCACGGTCGGTCAGGATACACCAGGTATCTTCGACATGGCACCGGAAACACAGCTCTTCGCGATATTCAATGAACTGCCGATGGGAGCGCTGCTTTCCATTGTTGCCATCGTATTGGTTTCGGTGTTCTTCATCACATCTGCGGACTCCGCAACGTTCGTCCTCGGGATGCAGACGACATTCGGTTCCCTCACACCGCCAGGCGGTGTCAAGATTGTATGGGGATTCTCACTCTCAGCAATTGCCTACATCCTTCTCCTGGCCGGAGGGGAGACCGGGCTCAATGCCCTGCAATCCGCCGCAATCATCGCGGCATTGCCGTTCAGTGTCGTCGTCATACTGATGGTTGTCGCATTCTATAAAGATGCCAATACTGAGAGAAAATATCTCGGCCTTTCCATCACGCCAAACAAGCGCCGCATGCAGGCCTACATCGAGAGCACACCGGAAGAACACCAGGAAGACATCGAGACGTATATTGAAGAAAAAGAAGATGAAACAAAAGGAATATAGCCACCAAAGCATGGACCCGGCGGGTCCATGCTTTTTTTAATCCGACGCACCCGTTAATTTATCTCCGAATAGATGTTATTCTTATTATGGAAGCGCTTGACACCCTAAATCTAGTATAATGTAGTTGATACATCAACTTCGGCCGCCTTACTGAAGATTCACTCCGGCCGTCAATCAGAGGAGGATACGCAGTCTTGGAAACAAAGTATTTGGATTTATTAGCTGAAAAGTTTGACCAGGAAGAAAAAGTGGCCACAGAAATAATCAATTTGGAATCCATTCTCGATCTGCCCAAGGGGACTGAGCATTTTGTCAGCGACCTGCATGGGGAGTTCCAGGCATTCCAGCATGTCTTGAGAAATGGCTCCGGGAATGTCCGGCAGAAGATCACTGATATTTTCAAAGACACGCTGAGTGAAGAAGAGATCAGCCAGTTCGCAGCACTGGTCTACTACCCGGAAGAAAAGCTCCAGCTGATCAGAAACCAGTTCGAATCAAAAAAGGATTTGGATGAATGGTATGTCACAAAGATCGATCAGATGATTGAACTGATTGCGTATGCCTCTTCCAAATACACCCGCTCCAAACTACGCAAGGCGCTGCCGGAACAGTTCGTCTTCATCATCGAAGAACTGCTCTATAAGAGCGACGAGTTCAGCAATAAGAAACCTTACTATGAAAAACTCGTCCAGCAGATCATCGGGCTCGGCCAGGCCGACAAGCTGATCATCGGCATGTCCTACACAATCCAGCGGCTTGTCGTCAACCATCTGCATGTCGTCGGCGACATATACGACCGGGGGCCGGAGCCGGATAAGATTATGGAGACTCTGATCGACTATCATTCACTCGATATACAGTGGGGGAATCATGACGTGCTCTGGATCGGCGCATATGCAGGTTCCAAAGCTTGTCTGGCAAACATCCTCAGAATATGCGCCCGCTATGACAATCTGAATATTATCGAGGACGCCTACGGCATCAATCTGCGTCCGCTGGTCAACCTGGCGGAGAAATACTACGGTGACAACCCTGCGTTCCACCCGAAGAAAACCGTCGATCAGGACCTGTCGGACGTGGAGAAGCTCCAGATTACAAAAATACATCAGGCAATCGCCATGATCCAGTTCAAACTGGAAAGTCCGATCATCAAGCGCCGGCCGTACTTCGATATGGATGAAAGGCTTGTACTGGAGAAAGTCGATTATGACAGGCAGGAGATCACTGTCTACAACAAGACTTATCCGCTTGAAAACACATGCTTTGCCACCGTGGACAGGGACGACCCGGCCAGGATGCTGCCGGAGGAGGAAGAGGTCATCAATAAGCTTCTGCTTTCCGTACAGCAGTCTGAAAAACTCAGACGCCATATGAATTTCCTGATGAAAAAGGGCAGCCTGTACCTGAAGCACAACGGCAACCTCCTCATCCATGGCTGCATCCCGGTGGATGAGAATGGTGAAATGGAACTGATGGAGATCGACGGACGGATGTACGGGGGCCGGGAACTGCTGGACCAGTTTGAGGATCATCTCCGTAAATCCTTCCAGGACAAGGAAACGACAGATGACCTGGCGACCGATCTTGTCTGGTACCTATGGACGGGTAAATATTCCTCCCTTTTCGGCAAGCGCGCAATGACCACATTCGAACGCTATTTCATCAAGGACAAAGCGTCGCATAAGGAGGAAAAGAACCCATACTATCATTTGAGAGAAGACAGTGCCATGTGCCGGAAGATGCTCGCGGAATTCGATCTTGATCCAGACCAGGGGAGGATCATCAATGGCCATACCCCGGTGAAGGAAATAGACGGAGAAGACCCGATCAAAGCTAACGGCAAGATGATCGTTATCGACGGCGGCTTCTCCAAAGCCTACCAGTCCACAACAGGGATAGCCGGATATACACTCCTCTATAACTCCTTCGGAATGCAGCTTGTCGCCCACCAGCACTTCAACTCCAAGGAGAATGTCCTGCTTGACGGCGCCGATGTGCTTTCTGTAAGGCGTGTTGTCGATGAGGAATTGAAGAGGAAGAAAGTACGGGATACGAATATCGGTGAAAAGCTGCAGGAGGAGATCAGAATGCTTAAAAAACTGATGTCCTACCGGTATATCGAATAGCCTCTCACAACCCACTATTTTACCATTTTGGAGATGGACGTGCTATCATCCAATTGATCACATTATTCTTTGACAGCTCGTCAAATGGGAGCAGATAGGTTAAAATATCGTCTTCACCTGTGTATAATATCAGCCAGTAAAACATAAGGGCAGGAAAATGAATGAAAAGGACAATTCTTACAGCACTCATACTGACCCTGTCGGTAACAGGGTTCATCGCCTTTAATGTCCAGTCTGGAGAAGGGCCTGTCAAAGACATTCAATATATCGTATTACCCGACCCGATGGAACACAACAGATATGACGAAGGCCAGTGCACCCATTATATTTTCAAACAGATAAAAACAGATGGGAACATGATCGAAAAAGACTGGAGTGACGCAGAACATTGGGCAAAAAGAGCGGAGGAAGACGGCTATACGGTCAATGCAGAACCGGCTGAAGGCGCAATCCTCCAGACCAGCCAGGGGGATCTGGGACATGTCGCCTATATAGAGACCGTGAACGATGACGGTTCAATTGAGATTTCCGAAATGAACCGCGTTGAGCCATATGAAGTCACCGAAAGGACCATCGGGGCCGGCGATACCAGCCAGTACCGGTACATCCATCCAAAAGAGAATCCTTATGACGACAGCGAGGACGCTGCATAGATTTTTTCCGGATGTGAAATACATCATACCGGATGTCGACCATATAGAAAACCTGCCGGCGGGGATGATCATCAATGACTAGAGGAAACGGACGCATTGTCTGTTTCCTTTATTATTATCATTCGATCTCTGAATAATCAGAATCTATGATTTAAACGGATGGAAAAGGGGAAACATTAAAGGTAAAGACTCGGGAAAGGAGATATGGGCATGAATGAACCTTTTGAAATTACACTGGACGGGATAAAACAGGGTGTCCAGAACGACGTGATGCTGCTGAACCATCTGAAGAATAACGGAACAGCACCGCCGCATCTTTGCTATCACGAAAGTCTCGGTGCCCTTGAAACATGTGATGCATGCATCGTCAAGGTCAACGGTGAATACGTCCGTTCCTGTTCCACGACCATAAATGAAGGGGATGTGGTGGAGACTGTCGGGGATGATATCCATGAAGCGCAGCTCATCGCCATGGACCGTATTCTGGGCAACCACGAGCTCTACTGTACAGTGTGCGATTTCAACAATGGAAACTGTGAGATACATAACACGGTGAAAGAGATGAGAATCAGCCACCAGGATACCCCGCACACGGGCAAAGACCATAAAGTGCAGCGGAATGCATTCTACCGCTATGACCCTGATCAGTGCATCCTGTGCGGCAGATGTGTCGAGGCCTGCCAGGACCTTCAGGTGAATGAGACACTACTGATCGACTGGACACTTGAAAGGCCGCGTGTCATATGGGATAACGACACTACCATTGATGAATCATCATGTGTGAACTGCGGCCACTGTTCCACAGTCTGCCCGTGTAACGCGATGATGGAAGTCGGCATGGAAGGGGAGGCCGGTTTCCTGACCGGCATGGCCGAAGAGACGTTCCGTCCGATGGTTGACATTACAAAGAATATTGAAACGGGATACGGCTCGCTCATGGCCGTCTCGGACGTTGAAGCAACGATGCGTGAAGAGCGGATCAAAAAGACGAAAACCGTCTGCACATACTGCGGTGTGGGCTGTTCATTCGATGTATGGACGAAGGACCGTGAGATCCTGAAGATTGAACCGCAGGAAGAGGCACCGGCAAACGGGGTGTCCACCTGCGTCAAAGGCAAGTTCGGCTGGGATTTCGTAAACAGCGAAGAACGTCTGACAAAACCGCTGATCCGCGAAGGTGATGAATTCCGGGAGGCGGAATGGGAAGAGGCCCTCTATCTCATAGAAAAGAAATTCAAGGAAAACCGGAAGGAAAAAGGACCGGATTCACTCGCTTTCATCTCCTCTTCAAAATGTACTAATGAAGAGTCCTATCTGATGCAGAAACTTGCAAGAGGCGTCATCGGAACCAATAATATCGACAACTGTTCAAGATACTGCCAGTCCCCGGCAACTATGGGACTCTGGCGCACCGTCGGATATGGCGGAGATTCCGGAGGCATCGGTGACATCGCACAGGCGGAACTCGTCATTTCCGTAGGTTCCAACACTGCAGAATCCCATCCGGTACTCGCGACGCGTGTGAAGCGTGCGCAGAAACTCCGCGGGCAGAAAGTCATTGTCGCCGACCTGCGCGAAAATGAACTGGCAAACCGTGCGGATCTCTTCGTCAGACCTGCGCCGGGTAGCGATCTGGTATGGCTGTCAGCCGTGACAAAATATATCATCGATCAGGGCTGGGATGATAAAGCATTCCTCCGCGATCATGTGAACGACGTCGAGGAGTACATGGCGAGCCTGGATAAGTATACACTGGAGTATGCTTCAGATATTACTGGAATGACAGAAGAAGAACTGGTTGAAATCGCAACATCGATACATGAAGCAGAGACGACTTCCATCCTGTGGGCGATGGGAATCACGCAGCACGGCGGCGGCAGTGACGCCAGTACGGCAATATCCAACCTGCTGCTGGTGACTGGAAACTATATGAAGCCGGGCGCCGGCGCATATCCGCTCCGCGGCCACAACAACGTCCAGGGAGCAAGCGATTTCGGCAGCATGCCCGACCGTTTCCCGGGATACCAGTTCGTCACTGATGATGATGTACGCGTCCGCTTTGAAGAGAACTGGAGCACAGAAATACCGGTAGAACCGGGACTGAACAACCATGAAATGGTCGAAGCCATCCATGAGGGCAGCCTCGAGGTACTGTATCTGAAAGGCGAGGATATGGGCATTGTCGACTCCAATATCAATTATGTCCAGTCTGCATTTGAAAAGCTGAAATTCTTCGTGGTGCAGGACATTTTCTTCTCTAAGACATGCCAGTACGCCGATGTAGTGCTGCCCGCCAGCCCAAGCTTGGAAAAGGACGGCACATTCGTAAACACGGAAAGACGATTCCAGCGCCTTTATAAAGTGATGGATCCGCTCGGTGAATCCAAACCGGACTGGCAGATCATCCAGGAAATCGCCAACCGCATGGGAGCAGGATGGAACTACAGCCATCCGGGTGAGATCATGGATGAAGCAGCTTCCCTGACACCACTTTTTGCAGGAGTAAGCTATGACCGGCTCGAAGGATATGACAGCCTGCAGTGGCCGGTCGCTGAAGACGGTACGGATACACCGCTGCTGTTCGAAAAGGAATTCCCGCTGCCTGAAGGCAAGGCTCGGCTCTGGCCGGTCGAGTGGACGAAGCCGCTCGAATTTGAAGATCAGTATGATCTGCACGTCAACAACGGCAGGATTCTGGAACATTTCCACGAAGGGAATATGACGTACAAATCGGAAGCCATTACAGGAAAGACACCTGAAGTATTCCTTGAAGTATCTCCGCAGCTTGCCGAAGAGCGCAAACTTGAAGACGGCACCAAAGTTCGGCTGACTTCACCTTACGGCAGTGTCAAAGTGAGCTGCATCGTCACTGACCGCGTATTTGGCAAACAGCTGTATCTGCCGATGAACACAGCGGGTGAAGGGGCAATCAACTACCTGACAAGCTCCCACTCGGATAAAGATACAGACACACCTGCATACAAGGAAGTCTCCGTGAAGATGGAAGTGCTGGAGCAAAAAGGAAAAAGCCCGCTTCCAAAAGTCAATCATCGCTACGGTAACCCGCAGCCACAGATCGGTGTGAATGTGGAAGAAAAGTGGGCGCGAAGTGACTATATCTTCCCGGGAGACATCGTCAAGGCGAGAAGGGGGAATAAATAATGGCCAGAGCGACGAAAGTGATTCATAAGATGGAAATCGATCCCGAAGCGCAGCACGAACGTGAACTCCGTGAGTTGGAGCAGCTTCTGACGAAGCATAAGGAACTTCTGGGTGACATCCTGTCGATAGCGGACAAGATGAAAGACCGGGAACTGCTGGATATGATGAACAGCAGTCTCGGGCAGGGAGACAGGATCATCCACCGGATAGTGACCGCCCTCGATGATTCTGAAACGCCCCAGTCCATCAAGAATACGCTTCTTATGTTCCAGCTGCTCGGGACTGTAAATATGACTGAGATTGAACCGCTCGTACTGAAGATCAATACCGGCGTTTCAAAAGCGGCTGAATACGAGCACGGCAATAAGAAGGCGGGATACGCCGGCCTCATCGGCGCATTGAAGGACCCGGAAGTGGTGGAGGGCGCCAATGTCCTCCTTCAGATGCTGAAAGGCATGGGTACCCAGAAAGATGAAGAGGAGAATATCAGGCCCCAGACCGAACGGGTACAGAACCCCGGCCGTGAAATGGACGAACAGAAAAGTGAATATGCGGAAGGCAGTAAAAGGCCGTATGGCTACGCTCTGGCGGCCGGCGCCGGTGCTTTGATGATGCTTCCTCTCATATTGCTGAGAAAGTGAAAGAGGTCCCGCTTCGGGACCTCTTTCACTATTTCTGTGATTTCTGATAAGTGTACTGTAATTTCCTGACTGCTTCCGACAGTCCCTCATCAGGCCCGTCAACTTCCACATCGCGTATCACTTCAGGTATGGAGAGGCCCCGAAGATTTCCCGCCTCGACACCCAGTTCCTCATGCCAGTTCCTAAGCTGTTCCGATGAGCTGGCATATACAATGCGGCCAAGAGACGCAAGTCCATGGGCAGAAGCGCACATCGAGCAGTGCTCCCCGGATGTATAGACCGTTGCAGTATGCCGTTCCTCTTCACTCAGATTCGAAGCCGCCCACCTGGCAATCTCAAATTCCGGATGCCGTGTGTCGTCACCTCCGGCATTCCTGTTATGATCTTCAAAGAGAACTTCACCGTCACTGGATAAAAGCAGCGAGCCGAAGGGGGCATTGCCCTTTTCAAGCGCCTCCTCAGCCAGTTCCACACAGCGTTTCAAATAGACCCTGTCTGTCTCATTAATCATATATTCGCCCTTTCCCAGGTTTTTATCGACCTGTACGTTTATCGTTTTCCTTTTAGTATATACTTAAAGTAATATAATATAGTATAATCCTCAAATGAATGAGGCTAAGACAAGGATGGTTTTATGAAACCCAGGATTATTTTTCTACTTAACTCCATAGATGTCAACAAAGGTGGTCTCACCCATGCATCCTTGAGACAGGCGAGTACCTTTGCTGACGCAGGCTATGATACCCAGATACTGACATTCAGATATGAGCCGCGGTTTCCGGTCATCTGCCAAAAACTCAAGCAGATGGGCAAGGTCAGCAAAAAAGTGGAGATACGAAACATGTACGAGGATTTGGCTTTGTACGGTAAGCGGGATAAAATCAATACCCGTAAAATGAAAATAGATCTTTCCGCTTATGCCAGGGAATATGCCGTAACCCAGAGAAAGAACTACAATGCTTACAGACTTTATAACAACGGCATATATGAAAAGTACATTGCACTCCGGGATGACGGCACCCTCGACTTCACAGATTACTTCAATGAAAATCGCTACAGGGACAGGCGGGAGAACCATAACTATTATGGACATATAAGCAGAGTGCAGTATTTCAGTTTTGAAGAGAACAAGGTCAGACAGGAAGTGTTCTATGATAAAAAAGGTGCAGCCTTCCTTAATTTCTGGCATGAACCTTCGACGGGAAAAATCAGTCGGATCACCCATTTCGGTTCAAATAATGAAGTGCTCAGTGAGACGACTGGAGATGCGGTTCCCCACAAGCTGCACTGGCTGAACAGTGTCATAAATGAATCGGATTCCGAGACAGTGGTCATTTCGGATACACGAACAACCGATGAGCTGCTCGTCAAACTGGATAATCCTCTTGCGAAAAGAGCACTGCGTCCTCACAGCAACCATCTGAGAAATCCGGATGACCCATCTTCAGAGCTGAATAAACGAAACAGATATGCAGTGGAAAATACCGGCAATGTCGATGCACTCATCGTTCTGACAGAAAAACAGAAGAATGACATCGTGAACCGTTTCGGCCATGAGGATAAAGTGTTTGTCATTCCAAACTATTATGAAGTGAATGTTCCGAAAATCAGAGGTGTGAGGTCCTTAGTCGCCAACGTAAAGCATTACAGCGGCCAAAACGAAAGAGACATGTCCAAAGTATCAATCGTATCCAGATTCTCAAGTGTCAAAAACATCGACCACACCATCAAAGCATTCGAAAGTGTGGTCAGGGAAGTGCCGGAAGCCAGATTGGAGATCTGGGGATCGGGAGACAAAAAAGAAGAATACAGAGACTTGATAGAATCACTTGATCTCGGAAAAAATGTATTTATAAAGGGTTATACACAAAACCCGGAAAAAATTTACCAGGATGCTGCATTATCCGTCGTAACATCCAATGCTGAAGGATTCTCCCTTTCCGTCATGGAAAGCATGGCGAACAATACTCCGGTCGTGAGTTATGATATAAGGTACGGCCCATCTGATATGATTGAGGATGGGGTAAACGGTTTCCTCATCGAAAAAGGAGACATAGGAACCTTATCGGAAAGAATCATCCATATGCTGAAAAACCCTGAAGAAACAAAGAATATGGGCAATGAGGCAGGCAGGACAATGCAGACGAAATTCAGCAGGGAAAACTATCAGAACTTATGGTTCTCGCTCGCGGATAAGCTGCTGGAAAAAGAAGAAAGGAGCAACAGCAATGAATAATTTGATTTCTGTAATCACTCCGGCAGAAAAAAATGAGGAGTATGTCAATACTGCCTTGGAATCATTAAGAAAGCAGAAGTACACAAATTTCGAAGTACTGGTCCTCCATTCAGATATCGACTCATTGAAAAAAGTGATTGACGGCGCATATCTGAACGATGACAGATACAGGTTCATCGATACACCTGCAGGTTTGAATGTAGGCGCTGCGCGCAATATCGGAATCGAAAAAGCGAAAGGAGATTATATATATTTCCTCGACAGTGACGATTATATATCCGAAAACATGCTGCAGCTCCTGAGTGATAACATTGGTGATTTCCCAGTGATCCGCGGCAGAATGAAATCAACGGACTTCAGTTCAAGTTCTGTCATCATACTGCCGGGCACGAACAAGGTCAAGATGTATTCAAAGAAAAGATACAATCTGCTTAGAACAAACTCAGCCATCAACTTCCTGATTTCAAAAGAAGTCATTGAGCGTATGAATCTGCGGTTTTCCGAAGAATTCAAGACATATTCGGATCTGACGTTCATGGTTCCGCTGATGGAAGAGATTGAAATGATACCCTATTCCTACGAAGCTATCTACTTCAGAAGGAGAAGGAATGATCCGATTAACAATCCGTCTCTCAGACAGTCTCCATTGGAACAGCTGACACCTGATCTCTTCGGCATCTATAACCAGCTCAGAACTGAGGAGCTCAGTGAGGAAGCCCAAAAATATCTGGATGACAAACTCCTCAATTTCTACAGAAAGCGGCTGGTGACCGAATTCAAGGATGATTCCACAATCGATCAATACTTTGAAGGTCTTGTGGAAAGCATCAAGAAAATCGATCCGGAAAGACTGGAAAACAAAGACTTCATACTGAAAAATGATGTGAAGGCGATACAATCGAACCGTAAAAACATCTTCCGGAAACTGAGCAACTTCAACCATCTTCTGAGGGACATCAAAAAAGGGATGGCTTCCAAAAAAGGCCGCAAGGAACTGCTTTATAAACGAGTATTCAAAAACATGGATTTCAAAGATAACCTCGTCGTTTTTGAGAGTTTCCAGGGTAAATCTTATTCCGACAGTCCTAAATACATCTATGAGTACATGCTTGAAAACAAAAGAGACTATAAATACGTATGGGTGATGAATAAGCCTGTCAAAATACCGGGAAAACCTGAAACTGTAAAACGCTTCTCGCTCAAGTACTACTACTACCTTGCAAGGGCGAAATACGTCATCAGCAACGTAAGAATGCCTAACAGCTACATCAAAAGAGATGGCCAGTCATACCTTCAGACATGGCACGGCACGCCGCTTAAGAGGCTTGCGGGCGACATGGCTGATGTCCATATGCCCGGCACAAACTCTGCCCGGTACAAAAGGAACTTCAACCGTGAAACTGATAAATGGGATTATCTGATTGCTCCCAACCAGTATTCTTCCGATATCTTCAGAAGAGCGTTCTGGTTCAACAATACGATGCTCCAGACCGGCTATCCGAGAAATGATATTTTGACAAACCGCAATGATGAAGAAACCATTAAAAAACTTAAGAGAAGGATCTATCTCCCGACCAACAAGAAAATCATCCTCTACGCACCAACATGGCGTGATGATGAATATTACAAAGTCGGGAAGTACAGGTTTGATCTGAACCTCGATCTGCACAGGATGAAAGAGCAATTCGGGGACGAATACATCATCCTGCTCAGGATGCATTACGTCGTCGCCTCCAACATCGATCTGACAGATCTTGAAGGTTTCGCATATGATGTATCCAGCTACAGTGATATCAGCGAACTGTATCTGATGTCTGATATTCTCATCACAGACTATTCATCCGTATTCTTCGATTATGCCAACTTGAAGCGTCCGATACTGTTCTACACTTACGACATAGAAAAGTACCAGGGCCAGCTGCGCGGCTTCTACATCGATATGGAGACAGAACTGCCGGGGCCATTGCTCATGAACAATGACGAAGTGGTCGATGCAATTGAAAATATCGATGCAGTCAGCGGGAAATACAGTGAACGATACGAAGAATTTTACGAAAGGTTCTGCAGTTGGGACGACGGAAGATCATCGGAAAAAGTTGTGGATGCAGTATTTGAAGAACAATAGCTGAAAGAGAAGAAGGCGGGTTCTAATCCGCCTTCTTCTCTGATTTCCCGGGAAATTTATCCATGTAAAATGCTTTTGTCATGCCTTTCATGGCATATGTATAATGACCTTGATAGTATGATCATGAATCTCGGCTGATCTGAAAGTGGGATATATAAAAATGAACATCAGCAATCAGATCAGAAATGCCGGCAGGAGCATGGATATTCACAGGAGGAACCGGCACACGAAGTATACGTATCCAGGCAGACGACATCCAACTTATTGATGCCTGTAAGTTCATATATTTTCCACTTATCCTGTAATAACGTCAGCCGTTATCCTAAAAGCCCTATCCTAATAATCTTTCAAAACCTTCACTGATGTTCTGTAACGCCGGGCGTTACCATGATAATAATTGATTCATATCAGTGGAAACGGGTAAAAGCCATAGAGAAAGAGAAGTACAAATGAAGGAGGGGCGAGGATGGAAGATGTGAAAACCCAGGCAGAAAATATGGATGGCTGGTCCCTCGAAAACGAAATAATCATCAGGAAGTTCAAGTTCGATAAATATCTCGATGGGGTATCTTTTGCAGAAAAGATTGGGATTTATGCTGAGAGCGTCCAGCATCATCCATTCATTTCCATCGATTACACTGCTGTGACTGTTTCATGGACGACGCATTCTAAAAACTCACTGACCGAGAAAGATATTGCTGCCGCTAGAGCCTGCAACAATCTGTATCGTTTGTTCACCTGATCAGAAAAGCCGTTCCGGATATGGAATTCCGGAACGGCTATTAATATTCCGCAGGCTTCAGGTAAATGCCGACCATGGGGGGCTATCCGGCGGCGGGCAGTCGACGGTGATCATTTCCTTTTTGGTGGGATGTTTGACACTCAGGCTGGAGGCCCATAAAGCAATCTGCTGCCCCGGCTTATTCACGTGCTGCCCGTATTTCTGATCTCCATAGAGGGGCGTCCCCTGATTTGCCATCTGAACCCTGATCTGATGTGAACGGCCGGTCTGAAGATCGACCTGGACAAGGCTGCCGGTGTCATTATTTTTAAGTACTTGATAATCCAGCACCGCTTTTTGAGCGTCTTTTTCATTCTGCTTCACCACGCTGACAATGTTCTTCCTGCGGTTTTTACGCAGATAATCCGTCAGCCTCCCGCTTTCCTTCAGGAGATGCCCTCTCGTTACAGCGAGGTACTTTCTGTATATCTGATGTTTCCTCAGTTCATCCGACAGGCGGGAGGCCGCTTTCGAAGTCCTTGCAAAAACCATTGCACCTCCGACAGGACGATCCAGCCGGTGCACGAGCCCGAGATAGACATCGCCAGGTTTATTATATTTCTCTTTTATATACTGTTTCAGAATGGTCAGAAGGTCTTTATCTTTTGAGCTGTCGCCCTGAACCGGGACATTGACCGGCTTCTCAACGATCAGCAGATGGTTATCCTCATAAAGTACATTGATATGCACTTGATTCACTCCTATTTTTTGTAATTGCACATCGTTAATGCCAGGCCGCAAAAGATACGCCGGACACTGGAAAAACTTTAACATCCAATATAACATCTATACGAATTAAAGAGAATCATGTTTCCCGGGATTTTATTCTGTTGAAGGTTTTACTGGAGTTTCACATGTGTGACAGAAGGGAAGACAGAGTATATTGGAGGGATGACAATGGACTACAGATTACTTGGTGATTCCGGGCTCAACGTTTCCAAATATGCTCTCGGAACAATTCCGTTCAGCGGTACAAACGGCTTTGAACCAGCGGGAGGCATGGACCAGGAGACAGCAAACACACTGGTCGATTATGCGCTTGATAACGGCATCAATCATTTTGACACTGCAAATCTCTACGCCAAGGGTGATGCTGAAATCATGCTTGGCAAGGCCATCCGCGACAAACGCAGGGATATGGTGATTGCCAGCAAGACAGGGTTCCAGCTTACCGATAATCCAAATGATGTCGGTGCAACCCGCATCAATATTGAATCATCCATAGATGCGACATTGGAAAGGCTCGGCACCGATTACCTGGATTTATATTACGTTCACGTCTGGGACGGCCAGGTATCTGTTGCAGAAACGGTACTGGCAATGAACGACTTGGTGAGGAAGGGGAAAATCCGCTATTGGGGCGTTTCCAACTACAGTGGATGGGCGCTGGGTAAAACCCATACATTTGCGGTGGAAAACAACCTGATTCCGCCGGTTGCCCATCAGGTCTACTACACACCTGAATCCCGCGAAGCGGAATACGAATTGCTGCCGGCCGGGAAAGAGCTTGGCATTGGCAATACGATATGGTCGCCGCTAGGAGAAGGGCTTTTAACCGGAAAGATCACACGGAACCAGAAAGCACAGCCGGGCACACGTCAGGGCGAGGGGTGGCCGGAACCATACATCAAAGACAAGAAACTGTTCTATGACCTTGTGGAGCTGCTCCAGGATGTGGCTTCCGGACATGGCGCAACCGTGCCGCAGGTCGTGCTCGCGTGGACGCGGGGCAGGCCGAATGTCGATTCTGTAATCATCGGCGCACGCAATAAAGACCAGTGGCATGAGAACGTCGCGTCATATAACCTGCAGCTGACTGATGAGGAAATTACCCGGATAAACGACCTGACCCTCCCTGAGCCGATCTACCCGTTATGGCACAGGGCGATGAACACCAGGGACAGGGCATCCAGGGCTGAAAAATCTTATCTTGAGGATTTCAATGCATATATGGAAAAGCAGGATAAGGACATATAGAGACAAAACCGGAAGCACTGTTATGCTTCCGGTTTTGTTCATTCGCTTGTTTTACATGAAACTTTTTTATCACGACTTACCTGCTGACGTGCCTGGTTTCATATCATAGGATTTCTGGACCATCTCATGTCTTTGGCCCAGATTTTCATCGGTCTTTTTATCCCACAATTCTTTTTTGCGTTCCTTCACCATCGGGATCATCTTCTCAGGGATTACGTTCCTATAATTTTTCGCTTCACCAAGTATGACTTTCACCGCTGGTTCAATCACTTCTTCCGGCTCGAATTGTTCGTAAGGGAAAGATGCTTCTTCATAGTCAAATATCGTTTTATCCGATTTTTCCTGCCAATCCTTCCATGTTTCAAATTCGCGGTCATTGAAACCGGTCAGATATGGACCCGGATTGATCGTGGCGATTTCTATATTGAACTCCTGCAGTTCCTTGCTCAGTGATTCCGCAAAGGCTTCGAGTGCATGTTTGGACCCGCAGTAGGGGCCGGAAAACGGATCTGCCATAAAACCGGAAACAGAGGATATGAAAACAATTCTGCCTTTCCGTCTCTGTACCATCCGTTTCACAAATCCCTGTGTCAAAAGAATCGGAGCAAAGGTGTTCACCTCAAACTGATGACGGAGATTTTCCTCAGGTATGTCAGCAAGCGAACCGCCTTCTTTTACCGCTGCGTTATTGACCAGTATATCGACACTCCACTCCCATGCCTTTTCCCGGTCTTTGGGATCAGTTACATCCAGTTTCTCTATCTGCATCGTCACACCGCGGTCTTTTGCTTCTTTTTCCAGGTCAGAGACCTGGGACATGACTTCCACTCCTGCTATGACTGATTTCCCCTTTTCTGCCAGACTGAAAGCCATGCCTTTGCCTAATCCTGTTCCGGCACCCGTAATCAATACCTTTTCTTCACTCATCCAAAATCCTCCTGAATTTTATTTCAAAGCTTCTGATGAGTAGTTTTACCCTGTATGGCCTTCTGTCATGCAGTGAAGCAGTTTATTACACATTATCCGTTATAACGTTCGGATCGTTTTCAAACCCACCTGTCGGTTCAACCAACGATATATATCCGTTCTTCTGCATCACCTGAAGCGAGTTCCGCACCCCGTTTTGCCGCCTCCAGCGCGGCTGCAAAATAAATATGATTCGATTCCTTATCCTGGAAAATAGTATACGTCTGCATTTTTCATAAATGCAGTCTGTAATTCACTTTTTACATATTGTATAATTAAACTATTAGATTTATTGGAATGACTTAAATCCATTTCGAACAAATATGTTTTACCATTGCAGTTACTTTCTCATTATAGAATACTGTAGAAGAAGGCAGATTCAAAATTGCCGGGTATTTTTACAAATTGAACAGGAGGTTACATATGTTTGAAGTTACAGGTACTTTACTTGCGATACTCTTCGTTATTGCTGTGCTCATTATCGCCGCTGTCGGCTGGTACTTGTTCATGAAAGCCAGATACCGGACAGTCCCTTCCAACGAAGCACTGATCGTCACGGGGCCGAATCTGGGTGATGAGACGAAGGAGACGAACATCTACAAGGATGACCAGGGGCGTTACATGAAAGTAATACGAGGCGGCGGCCACAGACTCAAGCTGTTCCAGACCGGCACGAGGGTCTCGTTGAAATCATTCCAACTCCAGATTTCCACCCCGAAGGTTTACACACTTGAAGGCGTGGGAATTTACGGCGAGGCCGTTGCCACTGTAAAAGTCGCCGACGATCTCGATGGCATCGTCAAATATGCAGAACAGTTCCTGGGCAAGGATCAGAAAGATATTGAACATGAAATTTCTGAAGTCCTGAACTCGAATCTCAGGGCAATCCTCTCCAAGATGACGGTGGAGCAGATCAACAAGGACCGGGAGAGTTTCAACGAACAGGTCCGGGAGATTGCACAGGATCAGCTCAACAGAATGGGCTTCAAGATTACATCACTCGGTCTGTCAGACCTCAGGGATGACGAGAATTATCTGGAAAACCTGGGACGTCCTCAAATTGCCCGGGTGAAGAAAGAAGCCGAAATAGCCGAGTCTGAGAACAGACGTGAGACGGAAATCCAGCAGGCCAAAGACAACGAGACCATCTCAAATGAGCAATATAAACGGGAAATGAATATTGCCGACAGCCGGAAAGAGAAGGATTTGAAAGATGCAAGGATCCTCGCTCAAACCGAGAAGGAGAATGCAGCAGCAAGAGCAGCCGGGGAACTCGAAGAGGAAGAACGCCGGCTTGAAGTCGAACGGCAGCGTCTTGAAATCCGCGAGCAGGAGAAACAGAATGAATTGAAGCTGCGTCAGCTGGAACGTGAAAATGACGTTCAGCTTGAGAAACAGCAGGTTGAAGTCCGCAGACAGCAGGCAGAGGCAGATTACTATACCCAGACTAAAGATGCCGAGGCAAAAGCGGAAGCCCGCATGGCTGAAGGTAAAGCGGAAGCGGAAGTCATCAGGAAGAAAAGCATGGCCGAGGCTGAAGCGATCGAACGCCGTGCCAAGGCAATGGCGGAACATAAAGACGTCATCATCCTTGAAAAACTCATCGAAATCATGCCGGAATTCGCCAAGGCTGTCAGTGACTCCATGAGCAATGTGGAATCCATCCGGATATTGGATGGCGGCAGCGGCGATCAATTGAAATCACTGCCGAACACCGTCACCGGCACAATGGCAAAACTTCAGGAGAGCATGGGTCAGATGACAGGGTTCGACCTGGAAAATTTCCTGGGAAATCTCTCCAACAGTGAAGAAGCGGAGTTCAGTGAAGTGGAGGAAACGGAGGAACAGAATCAGGAATCACCTGGTGATGAATCCGACGGATATAATGACAATCATGATGATAGTGATAATGTAAAATAGTATCAGAAAAACCAGGGGCAGCTTCATTATTGATGAAGTCTGTCCCTGGTTTTTCTACAGTATTTCATAAAAGACGGACCATGGAGGTAAAATATAATGAAGGAATTTTACAGTGATATCATTCAGTTCAGAGGCTCTCATTATGATTTCGGATATTACCAGGGTGAACTTCTGAGAAACAGTCCGATTCTGCCCAATCGTGAAAGACAATGGGGGCCGAAAAGGGACAGGCATTTCATGGTCGATCCGGAAAAGTATTTGGCAATCATAACTAAGATCGCTCCAGCCATCCTCGATGAAATCCAGGGCCTCGCCGATGCCCTTGATATGGATATGGAAAAGGCGCTCCGTTCATTTGGTGGATATTATCTGGAATTCAGAAGAAGCGGCTGCTCCATTTTCACAGATTCAGACTATATGGTGCGCAATTACGACAGTCATCCGCGGGGGTATGAAGGCCGTTATGTATTCTATGCCCCGAGTGATGAGGGCTATGCCTTTATCGCGCCCTCGATGCAGATCACAGGACGGATAGACGGCATGAATGAAAAAGGATTGGTGACGGGATATAACTTCACCCACAGTAAGATGGCAGGAGATGGCTCCATGTGCAGCATGATTGCCCGGCTCATACTGGAGACGTGT
>Ga0079225_10000391_pt1 | contig 23541 bp, 20 predicted proteins | sample Poulit2012_FD_76344 | JGI IMG/M metagenome (GOLD analysis project Ga0079225, IMG submission 76344) | Agricultural soil microbial communities from Georgia to study Nitrogen management - Poultry litter 2012 | ecosystem: Environmental > Terrestrial > Soil > Agricultural land | place: USA: Georgia... | reverse complement strand
ATCAGCGCAGCATTAAACCGAATCGTTTGGGTATTGAACATGATGGACTGACAGTCGAAGAGTATAAGGTATTCGACGCTTGGTTTGATACGGCAGAGCTGGTTGATGTGTCGGTTGCCTTGATGAATCAGCGGCTGTTGAAATCCGAGGAAGAAGTCTATCTCATTCGCCAGGGCGCCAGGATTGCCGACATCGGTGCACGGGCTGTAAAAAATGCGATTCGCGAAGGTATCACCGAATACGAGCTTGCACTAATCGGTACAGAGGCCATGGTCCCAGAAATTGCCAAGGTGTATCCGACAAAAGAGCTTCGTGAGACTTGGTCACTGGTCCAGTCCGGCATCAATACCGACGGCGCTCATAATTGGCCCACCACTCGTCAGTTACAAAAAGGCGATATCTTATCGGTGAATCTCTTTCCGATGATGTCAGGACACTATACGGCCATGGAACGTACCATGTTTTTGGGACAGCCGGATAAACGCAGCCTCGAATTATGGAAGCTCAATGTAGAAGCCTATGAGCTAGGACTTGAACTCATTAAGCCAGGTGCTGTTGCCCAAGAAGTTGCAGCTACCATTAACCGCTTCTTTGAAGGCCATGACCTATTAAAGTATGCCCCAATTGGCTATGGCCACTCCTTTGGCGTGATGAGCCCGTACTACGGTCGTGAAGCCGCCATGGAGTTCCGCGAAGATATCGAAACCGTATTGCAACCAGGAATGGTGGTCTCAATGGAACCCATGCTCACCATCCCCAATAATCTTCCGGGTGCTGGCGCATACCGTGAACACGACATTCTGGTCATTAGCGAAGATGGGGTCGAAAACATCACCGGTTTTGAAGTCGGCCCAGATCATAACATCATCGATTAATCCGGCCAAGCGTTAGAGTTAGCTGCCAGAGCGGGGCAGGTTCTGCCCCGCTTTCCTGGGAGAAAACTCAGGTGACGCGAAAACCCCACATGCATGCATGTGGGGTTTTCCTTTGGTAGCTGTGGGCGGATTCGAACCGCCGACCTCACGATTATGAGTCGTGCGCTCTCACCGACTGAGCTACACAGCCATGTCAGCTACCTGACGCTGGATAAAAATAGCCTGCGAAGCTCGCAGGCTATTTCGACCAGAGCCCCGACCGGGAATCGATCCCGGGACCTCCATCTTACCAAGATGGCGCTCTACCACTGAGCTATCGGGGCAACGAGATAAGACTTTACCAACAAATATTCAAAAGACAAAATCCGTGGACTCGTTTATGCTCAAGATCACCTAGCCATTATTTAGGTGTGCTGATGAGTCCGTTTTTTGGCTTTCGACCAGCGTTGTTTCTTCTTGTGACCACGTTGTGCTGAGTCGAAGCCACCGTGGGATCCCCCGCGGGAACCAGACGATTTCGGTGCCCCACGGTCCAACCGAAGATTGAGCCTTCGGCCTGCTACCACAGCCTTTCTCAATGCGTCTTCCTGTTTTGCTGACAGGTTTTCTGGTAATTCGACCAGTGAAAAAGTCGGCCGAATACTAATATCTCCAATATCGGAAATATCCAGATTTCCTTCGTTAGCGATAGCACCGACAATATTGCCGGGACGCACACGATCCTTGTGTCCGACACCGATCCAGTATGTCGCATGGCCCTCTTTGGTGGCCCGTTTCGGACGGCTGCTTCGTTCTGCGCGCTGTTCTTTACGGCGCTCGCGCAAGTTCAATGGCGGCAAGTCGGGCTCTTGAGCTTCCAGTGGACGTCCATCTTGTGCCATCAAAGCAAGTGCTGCTGCGATATCTACCGCAGCCACATCGTGTTCAGCAATATAGTGAGCTACTAGATCCCGATAAACAGCTAGTTCTTGGGCATGCGCTGACATGGTCTGGGTGATGCTTTCAGAAAATGCTGCACGTCGTGAGGCGTTGACCTCTTCCAGGGTAGGAAGCTGCATTTCTTCAACGGACTGTTTTGTTGCTTTTTCAATAGAACGCAACAAATAACGCTCTCGCGGAGTCATTAATAAGATGGCATCGCCTTGCCGTCCAGCACGGCCGGTACGTCCGATCCGGTGTACATAGGATGACGTATCATGCGGGATGTCGTAGTTGATGACGTGGCTGATGCGTTCCACATCCAGACCACGGGCGGCAACATCGGTTGCCACTAAAATATCGATTCGTCCTGCACGCAGGTCTTCTACGGTTTTCTCTCGGATGTGCTGGGGAATGTCACCAGAAATTGCCGCGGCGGCAAAACCGCGAGCGACCAGTTTGCTGGTAAGTTCCTCGGTCATGTTGCGGGTGCGCACAAAAGCAATGATGCCATCGGTGTTTTCAGTTTCGAGCAGCCGGGTCATCGCTTCAAGTTTCCACGGTTGGGTAACCTGCAAGTACCGCTGACGAATATTTTGGGCAGGTTTCGATTGCCCCTCAATATGTACCTGTACCGGCTCTTTGAGGTAATCGCCGGTGATGCGCTGGATTGCCTTGGGCATGGTGGCTGAAAAAAGCGCCGTCTGTTTATCTTGTGGCGTTTCAGACAGGATCCGGTCGACTTCTTCAGCAAAGCCCATACGCAGCATTTCATCTGCTTCGTCAAGCACCAAATATTTTAGGTCGGTCAGATCGAGGGAACCACGTTCTAAGTGATCAATGACACGACCAGGGGTTCCCACCACAATGGCAGCCCCTCGACGCAGTCCCGCCAGCTGTGGCCCATAAGAAGAGCCACCATATACTGGAACGACTGAGGCAGACGGGACGTGTTCTGCATAAGAACTAAAGGCTTCGGCAACTTGCAATGCCAATTCGCGGGTGGGCGCAAGCACAAGGACCTGTGGAGCGGAATATTTTTGGTCGGCTTCCGCTAATTTGGACAGAGCAGGCAGCGCAAATGCTGCCGTTTTCCCGGTACCCGTCTGAGCCAGACCTACGACGTCGCGACCTTCCAAGAGCAATGGAATGGTCCGTGCCTGAATAGGTGATGGGGTTTCATAGCCCAAAGCTTCCAACGCTTTGATGACGGGCTTAGCAAGATTGAGGGTGTCAAAAGAGTTATTAGTTTCGGGCAGCAAAGAGTGTTCGGTCAACAAGACTTCCTAGTTTCGTAAAGTGTTTCAAGGATCCGGGTATGTTCCTTGCAAATCACGCTACGCACACTCAACAGTCCCATTGACTGGAGTACAAGTTTAAAGGAAGAAGCCGGATCTAGCTGAGCTGTTCTATTCTAGGCCAAATCCGGCGAATCGTATAATCGACTGGGTTTTAAAGCCCCTTTAGAGCTTGGTCAAGGTCCCCAATTAAATCATCAATGTCTTCAATACCTACGGACAACCGGATCAGATTATTTGGTACAGCTAACTCAGTGTCTTCTACCGAGGCATGTGTCATAGCGGTTGGATAATTCAGTAGGGATTCCACGCCCCCAAGTGATTCCGCTAAGCGAAATACATGGGTTGACTCTGCAACTTTGCGGGTTGCTTCGACGCCGTCTTTGAACTGCACTGCCACCATGCCACCGAAACCGGCCATCTGTTTTTTGGCGATTTGGTGACCGGGATGGTCCTCTAGTCCTGGATAATGGACAGCTTCAACACCGGGGTGTTCGTATAGCCATTCGGCGATGGCCGTGGCATTAGATACATGACGATCCATGCGCACGCCTAACGTTTTCAACCCCCTGGTAACCAGATAGGCATCCATCGGTGAATTTGAGGCACCAGCTGCGTATTGCTGGAAGTTCACAGCCTGGGCTAGTTCAGCATTTTCGGTGACCACTGCACCACCGATGGTGTCAGAATGCCCACCCATATATTTAGTTGTCGAGTGCACCACGACGTCAGCACCCAGTTGCAACGGCAACTGCAGATAAGGCGTGGCAAAGGTGTTGTCAACTACCAGCAGGGTTTCAAATTCCTTTGCCAGTTCGGATAGTGCTGCAATATCTGCAACATGCATCATCGGATTGGTGGGGGTCTCCACCCAGAGAATGCGGGTCTTGCCAGCGGCTAACGCCTGGCGGACTTGGTCGAGGTTGGACATATCTACTACATGGTGTTCCAGGTCCCATGTTCCCATAACTTGGTCTAAGAGACGGTAGGTCCCACCGTAGACGTCATTACCTACCACTACCCGATCACCTGGTTTGCATGCGGCCATCAGTAGCGCGGTTTCAGCTGCCAGCCCGGAAGAGAAGGTGTAGGCAAAACCGGTTTCATTATTGCCAGTTTCCAGCGCGGCAATCTGCTGCTGGAGCGCATCGCGAGTGGGGTTGGTGCCACGCCCGTAGTCATATCCGTGGCGCAGTTTGCCGATAGCTTCTGGAGCATAGGTCGATGATAGGTGGATGGGCGGCACTACCGCACCATATACAGGGTCAAGCTCTTGCCCCGCGTGGATAGCCCTGGTGTTGAAACCAGTGTTGTGCTGAGCAAAAAATGTCATGAAAAAATCTCCTGGCTAGCTTACTGTTCGATCAGATGCATCAAAATGTCGTGCGCCGAGACGACACCGGTAATATTGCCGTCTCGGGTGACCAGCGCGGCCGGTGCAGTATCAAGAACCGTTTTGACTTCTGATAGCTTGGTCATTTTGCCTACTAATGGCAGGGAAGTTAGCTCGGTATCACCCACCATTGTCGCAGCACTGATTTGACCAGCCGCCAGCTGCTGCATCAGATTATCTACGGTGACGGCGCCGCGTATCTCACCAATCCGGTACTGCTGTTGTACCGCATCAACCACTGGGATGGCATCGATACCGTAGCGGTTCATGGTGGAAACAGCATCTGCAACTGGTGCGTCCAGCAATGCGACAACCACTTCGGGCAGAGCACCAGGTAACCACGAGGTTTTCTGGGCAATGAGTTCGCCAACTTGTAACTCTAAGGCTGGTACCTCTGCGCTTGGAGCTTCGGTCTGTGTCACGGCTGGGTCCGTGCCGTCCAAGTATGCGGTGCCGATGCGCTGTGGTGCCACGGGTTCTGGGGCGTTGGTGTCAAAACCGTGGCTTTGCAGCCAAGTTTCTGAAAAGATTTTACCTAAATAACCGCGTCCAGAATCGGGCAAGATCACCACCATCAAGTCATCCTCGGTTAGCTGCTCGGCTTCTTTGAGGGCGGCAGCAATCGCCATACCAGATGAGCCACCGGCCAAAATGCCTTCTTCAGCGGCCAAACGACGCGCATAGTGGAAAGCCTCAGCATCGGTTACGGCATGAATTGAGTCTGGTACTTCCGGGTCATAATTGCCCGGCCACATGTCTTCGCCTACCCCTTCTACAAAATAGGGCCGACCAGCCCCTCCGGAATATACCGAGCCTGATGGATCTGCAACAACAACTTGTACCGGTCCGACATCCCGTTTGGCAGAAACGTCGTGCAGGTATCGGCCGGCACCGGTCATCGTGCCACCTGTACCTGCGCCAACCACTACATGAGTGACCTTCCCGGCTGTATCTTGCCAGATTTCCGGGCCCGTCGTTTCATAGTGTGACTCGGGGGCGGCGGCATTAAAGAACTGGTTTGGTTGGTAGGCTCCATCAATGCTCTGCTCTAAACGGTCGGAAATACCATAATATGAGTTCGATGACTCTGGGGCGACAGAGCTTTCCGAGACTACGACGTCGGCCCCGTACGCTTTGAGAACATCACGTTTTTCTTGAGCAACTTTATCCGGTGTAATAAAGACCGATCGGTAACCCTTTTGTTGTGCGACCATCGCAAGCCCAACCCCGGTGTTTCCAGAGGTCGGCTCAACTACGGTACCGCCGGTGGTAAGTTTGCCCTCAGCTTCAGCGCGTTCGATCATTTTGAGAGCAATACGATCTTTAATGGACCCACCCGGGTTCATAAACTCGCATTTGACAAGGATAGTCGGTTTAACATCGGAGCCGATGGAGTTGAGTTTGACCAACGGGGTATTACCGATGAGTTCTAGAATCGTCTCTGCGTACTTCGGTGTGGCTGGCGTAGGCTGTTTTGGGCTCATAATTCCACGCTACCCTTTGTGGCGGTACCACGGTTTTCAGGAGGTTATAAATCGCCATGAACTTCACACAGCAACCAGATTATTCTGCAGTGTTGCTACCGGGGGTTGCCGTGGATGTCGCGCAAAATTTCGCCCCGCTAGTTCGTGGAACTGCAGATCCTACGGCAGCAACGAACAACGGGGTGAGCTGGTTGTCTTTTCAACCGGCATCCAACGGCCCGGTAACCGTAGCCATTCATCACCCACGTTCTACGGTCAACGCCGCTGAAATTCGCTACGACATATGGGCTAGACAAGACGACGCCGCTATCGCAGCCGTCGTTGAGTATATGCCAGTGTTGCTGGGTGTAGATGAGCCATCCTTGGCTGCTTGGGCGGCATTTGATGAGCTGATGGACCAGACTGCACACTTGCTTCCAACAGCGGTTTTAGAAGCCAGAAGACAAAATCCGGGTATGCGGTTAATGGCGACCGGTCAACTGGTTGAAGAGTTATTTACCGTGGTGTTAGAACAAAAAGTCACCCAACGACAAGCGCGCGCTTCATGGCGCTGGCTAGCTAATACATTTGGTCAACCATCTCCGGCAGGCGAACCGGCACCACGACTTGCCCCCAGTCCCGAAGCAATATTGAAAATTGCCTCCTGGCAGTGGCATGCCGGCTGGGTGCAACCATTTTTGGCTCGCACATTGCAAACCGTGGCGTCTCGGGCTCCTGCGTTACACCGGCTAGCCCATCAGCCCCTAGACGTTATTGTTCGTGGGCTGGAGACATTACGAGGCATTGGTCCGTGGACGATTGCAGAAACACTACAGCGCACCCACGGAGCCGCTGATTTGTTGTCGGTGGGTGATTTTCATCTTGCCCACCATATCGGCGAAGCGCTGACTGGAAGACGCACCGATGACGCAGGAATGTTAGAGCTCCTTGAGCCCTGGGCTGGACATCGGCAACGTCTAGTCAGGCTTATTTATGCTTCCGGGATGCGCTTTTCGCGTTTCGGGCCGCGCATGGCGGCAACCGATTTTCGGGATCGTTAGTTACTATCCTGTTCAGCCTTCTGGCGGGCTTCTTCAACTTGTTTGTGGACGTCTTCCATGTCCAACTCGCGTACCTGCTCGATGAGCTGTTCAAGCTGTTGGGCATTGATTGCACCCGGTTGGGAAAATACCAGCACATTCTCGCGAAATGCCATTAACGTTGGAATAGAGGAAATACCGGCCGCTGCAGCAAGCTGTTGTTGGTCTTCAGTATCGATTTTGCCGAACACAATATCGTCGTGTTTTTGCGATATGTCATCATAGACCGGAGCAAACATTTTGCATGGTCCACACCACTCGGCCCACCAGTCGACCAGCACAATGTCATTGCTTTCGATGGTTTCTTGGAATGTCTCTTGGGTCAGATCTTTTGTAGCCATCCGCCCAGCATACTAGAGGGGGTATACCTTATAATAGGGTGCGACGGCAGATAACCCTCAGTTGGCTGCGAACATCAATCCGATGGTCGTTGGAACTTATCGCACCATTGGTCCCACTCGACGTGTTTAAACTGGTCCTCACCGTCTCAGAATGTCCGTTACCACCGAAATGCGTCGCGTATATGACCCTGCTTTAACTTTCCATGCCCTGTAGCAGACGTAGACTAGCCGGTATGGCAAAAACCTCGTTTTCACCTCTGAAGATCTTGGCTACAGCAGTTCTAAGCGCCCTTGCATTGGCTGGATGCAGTAATAGCACTGGTGGTGGTTCAGACCAAGAGTCTGAAAACCCAGCTAGTCCGGAACCTCAAACTGGCGGTACGCTCATTTATGCATCTGGTGATGCTGAGCCCGACTGTTTAGATCCGCATTACGGCGGTAACTACCCGCAGGGGCTGATCTCCACCCAGTATCTCGAAACTCTGTTCACCAAAGACGAGGATGACGAGATTATCCCCTGGCTTGCCGAGAGTTCAGAAGTTTCCGACGACGGTCTAACCCACACAATTACTCTGACCGATGGGATCACTTTCCATGACGGTACAAAGCTCACCGCAGAGGCCATTAAAGCCAATATTGAGCATCTACAAGATCCCGATACCGCATCTTCAACCGGTTACCTAGCAGTGGAAAACGTCGAAAGCGTTGAGCTTGTTGACGAGTTAGTTGCAGAGCTACATCTAAGCGCCCCAGATAATGCTCTTGAAGAGTCGTTGTCGATGCATTGGACTGCTATCCAGTCGCCTGACGCATTATCCCGTGAAATCCCGGACAACTGCGAAGCCCCGGTAGGCACCGGCCCATTCAAGGTCGACTCCTGGGAACGGGACCAGCAGATCAACTTGGTTCGTAACGAAAACTACACACTGCCTGTAGACTCCGATCGCAAATATGATCAGGCATACCTGGATGGTATTACCTGGCGGATGATCCCTGAGGCCTCCACCCGCTATTCGGCTCTACAATCTGGTGAGGTCGATGTGATCGATAATGCTCAGCCCGATACCATCCAATCTGCTGAAGATGCCGATATTGGGCACTTAGACGCCCCACGTCCAGGCGCCTCGAATCGTATCGAGCTGAACTCTTCGCAAGCACCATTTGACGACCCATTGGTTCGTGAAGCATTCATTCGCTCCGTCGACGTCGATGGTGGTCTCGAAGCTCTCTTCTTTGACACTGCGCCCCGCTCATATTCGTTACTGTCTTCAGCTGAGCCGATGCAATATTCCGATGACTCACTGTTTTATCAAGATGTCGACGAAGCAAATGCGTTACTAGACGAGGCTGGGTGGACGGCACGAGACGAAGATGGTGTCCGAATGAAAAACGGTGAGCGCCTGGAGATCTCAATGCCAGTTTCTACCAACCAATCGGTTCCAGCTGAACAGTCGTTATTTGAGCAGTTCCAGGCGCAAGCAGCTGAAGTTGGCTTTGATATGAACATCGACCTGCTGGATCTGTCCAGCTGGTACGCCGCGCTGGGAGACCATGACTATAACCTCGTTTCAGCACCGTATACCAAGGTTGGTCCTTCGGTCTTGGGCATCTTGTACCACTCTGATTCCATCGAACCAGCCCCATCTGGTTATTTTGCAAATAACGCTCAGGTATCTGATTCAGAGCTAGATGAACTCCTTGATCAAGCCGAACAAACTACCGACAATACTGAGCGAGCGGATTTGTATGAGCAGGCCCAACAGAAAGTATTAGAAAACTACTACGTACTGCCGCTGTATGACCAACAGAACCACTTCTTATACGCCTCCGATGTGAAAGGCATGGGCGACACTTCGGCTATTGCTGCACCTGACTACTACAATGTTTGGCTCGATCAGTAACTCATGCAGCTACTGGGTTGGTTGGGCCGTCGGGTCGGTGCAGCGGCGATCCTATTGTGGCTAGTAGCCACGGCAATATTTATTGCAATCCGGTTGATCCCAGGTGATCCTGCTGAAGCCATTATGGGAGGACCCGGTTCCCAGGCTTCCGCCGAGGCACTGGAGGCCGCACGTGAGCAGTACCATCTCAACGACCCGATGCTGGTGCAATACGGCCTGTACTTGGTCCAGTTAGTGACTGGTGATTTAGGCACCTCATACACGCAACACCGTCCAGTGGTGGACGTTATGGCCGAAGCGCTGCCGGCAACCCTGCGGTTGACCTTGGTGTCCCTGCTGGTTGCTTGGGGTATTGCTTTTATAATGGCTTCCATCGCCGCTCGTTCCAATCGGATTGGCCAAGCTACGGGAACGGTTATTGAGGTCGTCGCCGCTGCGGTACCCCACTTCTGGTTAGGGGCCATGCTGATCATTATTTTTTCGACCTGGTTAGGCTGGTTGCCTGCCGTCGATACCGGCACGACGATCGGGATGATATTACCCGCCATCACTTTGGCGATACCGCTGTCTGGGTTCTTGGCTCAAATAATGCGGGATAGTTTAGTCACGGCCATGAACTCACCCTTTGCCCTGGCGGCTCGGGCACGCGGGGCTTCGAAGGGTCAGGTCTTTTTACGCCACGGTTTCCGTCACGCTGCACTACCGGCGCTAAACCTTACGGGGTGGGCTGTAGCTACCTCGATGTCCGGTGCCGTAGTTGTGGAAGAAGTCTTTGCTCGCCCCGGTCTGGGACGGTCCCTGTTAGGGGCGGTATTGTCCAGAGATATGCCAATGGTGACCGGTATCGCTTTATTTTCCGCGCTGATCTACATGGTCGTCATGCTGCTGGTTGAAGCTATCGAAGCGTTGATCAATCCTGCAGCGTCTCGAGGTGAGCACCAGTGAGCCGCACCGCAAAAGTCTTCGGGTTGGTATTTGTCAGTCTCATCGTAGTCGCTGCTTTCTTTCCAGGTGTGCTTGCCCCCAACAATCCCCTAGCCGTGGATCCAGCCGAAGCTTTTCAAACCCCTTCACTAGATCATCCATTTGGCACCGATGAATCCGGCCGTGATGTGTATACCCGAGTTATCCATGGAACTGCTGACTCGTTGACCATCGGTATTTCAGCCACCGCGTTGGGTATGGGCATCGCCATCCTATTAGCAGTGGTTGCTGCTTTCGGACCACGCTGGATCGACGCGACGGTCCTGCGGCTGCTGGAAGTCCTCTATGCTATTCCTGCGTTGTTATTGGCGCTGCTAATAATTGCGTTTACAGGGCCCGGTACCACGCCGGCCAGTATCGCAGTTGGGCTGTCTACCGCCCCGGGATACGCACGTCTGATTCGAACGCAACTGTGGACTCTAGTCAACTCCGAAATGTTCGATGCAGCCACCGTGCTTGGCCATTCACAGTGGCAAAAAGTGCGAAACCATCTGATCCCTAATACGCTATCGACTCTGCTAGCACTGATCACTTTGGGCATTGGACAAGCTGTCATCTGGGCCTCTGCCCTATCGTTTTTAGGGCTAGGAACTCCTCCACCAGCCCCGGAGTGGGGTGCGATGCTGGCTCACGGGCGCACCTATCTACATTTTGCTTGGTGGATGACAGTATTTCCGGGCGTGGCAATTGTGATCATCGCAGCCGGGGCTACCCTGCTGGGCCGGTCTGTTACCAGGAGCTCTGCATGAATCAATCTGCCATTGAGGTAACGAACCTATCTGTGACGTTTCCAGGTCGTGGCACAGATCCTATCGAAGCCGTCAAGAATGTTTCATTTTCGCTCACACCGGGCAGAGCGCTGGGAATTGTGGGCGAATCAGGTTCGGGCAAGTCGGTGACGGCACGCAGCCTGTTGGGGCTGACCGGCGGAACCGTAACCGCCGACAAGCTGAAAATATTGGGCACTGATGCTCGCAACCTGACCGATAAACGATGGCGTCAGATCCGTGGTAAACAGGTTTCGATGATCCAGCAGGATGCGCTAAGCAGCCTGGACCCACTGCGGCCTATTCATCGTGAAATAGCCGATAGTCTTTCAGGGTCCCGCAAATACCGTAAACGGCAGGCAATTGCTGCACTTGAGCAGATGGATATGCCCGACCCGGTTTTACGCGCCGAGCAACGGAGCCCACAGTTATCGGGCGGGATGCGTCAGCGAGCCCTCATCGCCCAAGCGCTGATCGCTAACCCGGCAGTCGTGATCGCTGATGAAGCTACTACCGCCCTTGATACCCGGCTTACGCGTATGGTGTTGGACCAGCTGGCCGAGCTAACACAACAAAATATTGCTTTGGCCGTAATCTCACATGATCTAGCCCAGATTGCTCACGTCGCCGATGACATCATCGTAATGCGCCACGGGCAGATTGTGGAAGCTGGCCCGACCCATGACATTTTGTCAGACCCATCCCATGCCTACACTCAACAACTTTTGGATGCTGTGCCCAGCGGTGTTCCGCGCTTTGTTCCCCTGACCAAAGCCGCCAAGCGCAGCACCAGGAAGACCAACCGTGAGCCCATTTCAGATACCCGTGTGTCCACCGATGACACTGCGATCGAAGTTACTGGCTTGTCTAAGACTTTTGGGGCTCATACTGCGGTTGACGATGTGTCGCTGAACATCCCAAAAGGTGCAACTTTGGGCCTCGTAGGTGAGTCAGGGTCCGGTAAGACGACGATTGCACGCATGATCCTTGGCCTTACCCCACCGGACACCGGAAGCGTGAAGATTTTTGGCCAACACTTCGCTCCGGCCAAAGAAGTGGACCGGCGAGCGCTACGGGGCTATCTCGGCGCGATCTATCAAGACCCGTTGGCATCGTTTGATCCGCGGTATTCGGTATCCCAAATTTTAGTTAATGCCATATCGAGGGGTACTACTACACGCTCGCGACAATACAGACAACGTGCCATCGAACTCTTAGACATGGTTGAACTCGACAATACCCTCCTGGGCAGACATCCCAGTGAGTTATCTGGAGGTCAGCGTCAACGGCTTGCTATTGCACGAGCGCTGGCACCCAACCCAGAAGTTTTGATTTTAGACGAGCCCGTCTCGGCCTTGGACGTCTCCGTTCAGGCGACCGTACTGGATCTGTTAGACCAGCTTCAAGTCGACACCGGAACCAGTTATCTGTTCATCACTCATGATCTAGGGGTCGTGGAACATATGTCTGACACTGTCGCTGTCATAACCAAGGGCAATGTGGTAGAAACCGGGCCTGCAGAACAAGTGATTAATCGACCTCAGCATCCGTATTCGCAAGAACTTGTCGAAGCTGCGCCACGGTGGAGTCCCTAGTATTCAAAAGCAATACCGTATATCGCAGCGTGCAAAGACCCCCGACCAGTTTGAATAGGTCGGGGGCCATTTCCACACACTATGTGCACCCTCGGTCAAGCGGTATCAAGACCTAACCAAGTCTAATTTAGGCGTCAATGATGTTATGTTCTGGACCGAATGGGAACTTAGTAATGTTCTCGGCGCCATCTTCTCCAACAACAAGTATGTCGTGTTCACGGTAGCCACCTGCCCCAGGTTCGCCTTCCATGACGGTGATCATGGGTTCCATGGAAACAACCATGCCTGGTTCTAAGACGGTGTCAATGTCCTCGCGCAGTTCCAGACCAGCTTCGCGACCATAGTAGTGCGACAGTACACCGAAGGAGTGGCCGTAACCAAAGGTACGGTTTGGCAAAAGACCGTGACCAATGAAAATTTCATTGAGTTCGTGGGCGATGTCCTTGCATGCAGCACCTGGTTTGATCAGCTCCAGCCCGGCTTCATGGACCTCGACGTTAGCTTTCCACAGTTCTAGCGTACGTGCATCTGGTTCGCCCAGAGTCAGTGTACGTTCCAGCGCAGTGTAGTAGCCGGAAGTCATCGGGAAGCAGTTGAGCGACAGCAGGTCACCGCGCTGTATTTTGCGAGTGGTGGCCCAGTTATGTGCACCGTCAGTATTAATGCCGGACTGGAACCATACCCAAGTATCGCGGACTTCCTGGTTCGGGAAAGTTTTGGCGATCTCATGAGTCATCGCCTCAACACCCACCAGGGCAACCTCGTATTCGGAGATACCTTCGCGAATTGCCTCGCGGATTGCTTCGCCACCGATATCGCCGATACGGGCGCTGTGTTTGATGACTTCAATTTCTTCGGCGGATTTAATCATGCGCTGACGCATGGTGGCCTGGGAAACATCCAGCAACTCAGCAGCTGGGAAAGTATCTTGGATGGCCTGGCGCTGCATGGTTGGCAAAGTATCGTCTTCAACACCAATGCGCTTGGCACTAATACCCTGACGATTCAGCGCTTCTTGCAGGCCATAGTAGAAGTTATCGCGACGCCAGTCGGTGTAAACGATGTTGTCACCATAGCTGGTACGCCACGGCATACCGGCGTCAATATTTGCAGTGACCGTGATGGATTCCTGCTGGGTCACGACTAAGGCATATGACCGACCAAAGTAGGTGAACAAGAAATCGGAATAGTACTTGATGTTGTGGTAGCTGGTCAGGATAACAGCATCAAGGCCCTTTTCGGACATGATCGACCGTAGACCGCCAAGACGACGCTCAAACTCAGCATCCGAAAAAGTCAAGGGCTGCTTTTCCCCGTTGTGAAGGGTCTTCAGACGTTCTAATTCGCTGATTGCCGTGGCATTAGCCATAGTATTCTCCTTCGAGTTCTGTCAGCCCGTGTCCTCGGTGCTGACACATAGCGGTGGTTCTTTGGTAATAACTAGAGAAACGTGGGGTCTCTAGCTCTACTAACCATGGCGTTGACTCGACACAGTTGCGATGATTGCAACGCCGTTGCATTCACAATAGATGTGGGTTGCGTCACTGTCAAGATGGATAGCTGACATTTTTGGGCCCTATTCACCGGTTACCCAAACTTCATCAAAAGGCAAGAAAAGTCTCGGCGACGAGAGCTGCTTGACGGCCCGGCATCAGAGTGCCGGCTTCACAACCTCCGGGCCTTCGTCGCCAAAGCGAACCTGAGCATCACAGCGCCAACAGGTCACAACCAATGACGGTGCATCCGGTGCCTCAAGCATTGCGCCACACTCAGGACATATCTGGTCAAGCCAGCAGGCAGGGTCTCCCATCAGCTGTGCCTTCTGAGGTAACTCTGCAGGACACGAGCGTGGTTCACCGTCTCATCTTTAGCTGCATATAATAACGTCACCCTGGGGTGAGCATGGATCAACTCTATAAGCTCATCGACCTGACTAGCATGCTTATCATCGGAGAGCTCCTGCTCATAGCGATCCGCAAACTCATCCATGTGCTCCGGATCGTGATCCCACCACGACCGAAGCTCAGGACTGGGCGCAACATCTTTGAACCAATAATCTAGCTGCGCCCGCTTTTTGCTTACCCCTCGTGGCCATAACCGATCGACCAAGACTCGCTGGCCATCGGCGTCATCTACGTCGTCATAAATTCTTTTGATCACAATCTTTCGGCCACTCATATTGGCAGACTACGCTTGAGTGCCTAGCTTTTGTCAACGGCCAAGTGTCGTTAGGGCGAATGGGAGCGCCAGCTTTAATGGGCATCCAGAGCAACCTGGTTGTGATTCAGATCACATTATGTTTGGCTCGAATCATCAGGCACAGCTCATCACTGAAAGGCTCAGGTGCCATGCCGCTCTATGATTTCAGATGCCCCGAGGGCGATGTCTTCGAGGCTTTTTATCCAATGCACGACAAACCCGGTTCGATTGCCTGTCCAAATTGTGGTCAACAAGCAACCGGGACCATCCCCGCGATTGGGCCCTCACAGGCCAAATCTGCACGGATGCGGGCCATCGACGCTACGAAGGCTACCGCAGAGCAACCAGAAGTAGTCAATTCGGTTACGGGCACACGCACGACTAAACGCCGTGCCACCGCAACAACGCACAATCCCTTACATCAAAAGCTGCCACGGCCATAGAGAGGCCATAGAGGAAGGTAGGAGCATTTTCCATGCTTGGCAATATTTTTCCACTCGATTCAGCTAAACCTTTTACTGACCAGGAAAAAATTGGGCACAACCGGTATCACCCAGAAATCCCTCCGGTAGATAGCGTAAAACCCGGTGACACCTTCCGGGTCGACTCCCGGGAATGGTTCGACGGCGCTATCAAAAATGATGACTCCGCCGAAGATATTCTCAACGCACCCATGAAAATAGTTCACGGGCTATCTGGTCCATTCCGCATCGAAGGAGCAGAACCAGGCGACCTACTAATCGTAGATATTCTCGATGTCGGCCCAATTCCTCAAGAACAAGGCCCACTGGCCGGCCAGGGTTGGGGCTATACCGGCATTTTTGCTAGATCAAATGGTGGCAGTTTCCTGGTTGACCAGTTCCCTGACGCCTATAAAGCGGTATGGGATTTTCATGGCCCATGGGCTAGCTCACGTCATATCCCAGAAGTTCGCTTCGAAGGGCTCACCCACCCTGGGATTATGGCCACGGCGCCTAGCGCAGAAATGTTAGCTAAGTGGAATAAACGTGAAGGTGCGCTAATCGCCACCGATCCTGACCGTGTACCGCCATTGGCGCTACCGCCTGAACCTGATAAAGCGGTGCTAGGCGGACTGCCAAGAAGCGAATGGGACCGCGTCGGCGGCGAAGCTGCTCGTACTGCACCCCCACGCGAAAATGGCGGGAATCAAGATATTAAGAACCTAACCAAAGGGACACGCGCTTTTTATCCCGTCTATGTTGATGGTGCAAACTTTTCCGTCGGAGACCTCCATTTCTCACAGGGTGACGGAGAAATTACCTTTTGTGGTGGCATCGAAATGGGCGGGTTTATGGATATCCACGTCGACCTCATTAAAGGGGGCATGGAAACCTACGGGGTCTCGGAAAACGCCATCTTTATGCCAGGTCGCCAGGACCCGCAATTTAGTGAATGGATCTCGTTTTCTGGCACATCGGTAACACTGGATGGTGAACAACGCTATCTAGATTCACACCTGTCGTATCAGCGGGCTATATTGCATGCGATCGAGTATCTGTCCAAGTTCGGCTATTCCAAGGAACAAGCCTATCTCTTACTGGGAGCAGCCCCTATTGAAGGACGTCTTTCATCGGTAGTAGACATCCCGAACTCATGTTCAACGGTTTACATTCCGACCGCAATCTTTGATTTTGATATTCGCCCATCGGCAGCGGGGCCACATCAAATTGATCCGGGTATCGGAGCCCCTAAGGCAGCCGACCCGATGTTTAGTTAATGGTTCAACGCAGTTTTGGGGTAGATACATTGGGTTATCTACCCCAAAACGATGTAATCCCGGAAGAGTTATCTCCGGATCTTGTCACCCTGTGGATCATAGATGGGGTCCACAGCGACTGTTGCAGGCACCGACCGATTAAAATGCGTAATAACTACTTCAGTGCCCGGTTCAGTAAAGTCTGGATCCAACCATGCATAGGTAATCGTCTTGCCGACGGTGTAGCCAAAATCTGAAGATGCTGTATATCCGATGAGCCGACCAGTTACGCTACGCACCGGCGAACCAGCCTCAGGTGCTCCGTGTGGCAAATCAGATGTTAGTGACACCATTTGCTGCTGCGTCATCGGCGGTTGCTCCAGGGCGTCATACCCTAAATAGTCTGTTTTCTTCTTCCCTACTGCGAACCCTAAACCAGCCTGTTGCGGACGGTGTTCACGGGTCATGTCAGCACCGTAGGCACGGTAGCCTTTCTCCAGTCGCAACGAGTTAAAGGCTAAACGTCCGCCAATGACAATGCCTGACGATAAGCCAGCGTTATAGACCTCATCCCACAACCGCGAACCATGATCAGCCGTTGTGTATAGCTCCCAGCCGAGTTCACCAACATAAGATACCCGCAGGGCCAGCACAGGTACTGCCGCAACATGTAGATGTTTAGCTTTGAAATATCCCAACGACTCATGGCTAATATCGTCGTCGGTCAGCTGCGCCAATACCTCTCGAGCCTGTGGCCCCCACAGTCCGATACAGCAGGTACCTGGCGAAATATCGGTTACAGTAACGTCTTCTGCGCTACGAATATTGTTGTGTAGATGCACCAGATCTCGATGGCTATTAGCACCGATAAAATACTCCGTATCGGCGACTCTGGTAACTGTAATGTCTGACAGTATTCCGCCGTTTTCCTCCAACATCAGCGAATACGTCACCGATCCCGGAGTCTTGGAAACCCTATTGGTGGTAACTCTTTCTAACAATGCCGAAGCATCACTGCCGACAACACGCAATCGCATGAGCGATGACATGTCATACATGGCCACGCAGTTGCGTGTCGCCCAGGCTTCGGCCAACGCCACATCAGAAAACTCGGTGGCGTCCCAGCCCGGAATCTTGGGAAAGTGCAAATATTGTTCTTCTAATACTCGACGGTTGTCTTCTAGCCATAGTGGACGCTCCCAACCGTTGGCTTCAACGAAGTGGGCACCTGCCAACTTCTGCTGAAAATAGAACGGCGAAGTCCGGTGACGGCGCAACTTGACAGACGGCATCCGAGAATGCCGAACATCATAAACTTGATCGTAAGATTCCAGCCCTTTTTCTCGGGTAAATTCCGTTGACAGCAGCCTGGGATCAAATCGGGCCAAGTCCAAGTCCGCCGTGTCAATGCCCGGATTGCCAGTTGTGATCCATTCAGCGACCACCTGTGCAACACCCACCGAAGCCGTCACCCAAACAGCCTGTGCAACCCAAACGCCATCTACCACGTTGGAATGGCCCAACAGTGGATCTCCATCTGGAGTAAACGAGAAAATCCCATTAAACGATCGAGATTCATCTAACCCGGCCGAGCGTACCGCCGGATATATTCGCTGCACTTCCTGCCATGTCGGGGCAAAATCATCATAGGTAAAAGGATGAATGGAAGGTTGTACACCAGTTTGATCTGCAGTGGCAGCTGTTGCCAGTTCATCTTGGCGGACCTCTATGGGCCTATGTTCATAGGCTCCAATCGCCAATGCCTTGCCCTGCTGACGGAAATACAGCCCGGACCCCTGATGCCGTATCATAGGCAGATTGCACGACTCGCTGGTGGCGGCGTCCTGGAATTCTTCTAGCTCATGGGTAAAACCAAAACCATGCTCGACCGGCTGCATCGGTAAGTCTTTGCCGAACCACTTCCCAATCGTGGGACCCCAGATACCACCGGCCGCAATCACGATATCTGCCTCAATGACGCGTTCATTATCGCCCGATAAGGCATCGACAACGCGCACACCAGTGACTGCACTATTGTCAATCACAAGGTCCGTGACCTGGGTATAACTATGAAATGTCGCTCCATGAGCAATGGCCCGTTGTGCCTGGGCAGTGATTGCCCGAACCGAGTGCACTATCCCATCTGTTGGGGTATGCAAAGCTCCTACGAGCTCACTGGTATCCAGTGATGGCCAGAGTTCTTTGGTACGCGATGGACCGATAAGTTCTGACTCCACGCCCCATGCTTGAGCAAAACCATGACGGCGTTTCAATTCGCGCATTTGCTCGTCGGTGTATGCAAGTTCAACGCCACCGACACGTTTGAGTATCCAGTCGTCTTCGTTACCGGGATCGAGCGTGTCGAGCTTATTTAGCGTACGCTGGGCCAGCTCGCACATGGCTTTAGACGGGTTGATTTGAAAAACAAAGCCCGGAGCATGCGATGAGGAGCCGCCGACGTCGTATAACGGGCCTTGATCGAGCACCGTAACATTATCGGCGCCACGTTGTGTTAGTTCATCAGCAAGGGCAGCTCCAACGACACCCGAGCCGATGATGACGATACGAGCATCTGAGGAGTAATCGGTTTGCATGAATGCCTCCGGTTGCATATGTTGCAACCAGTGCGCAGATTGCAACTGTGACCTTTGGCACAGACTCTAGTTATACTGTGGGCTCTTTCACAATAGGGTCAGCGGTTACTTGAGTGAGGCACGACAGGCATGAGCATTAATCAATCCGTAGATCGAGCCTTGCGTATTCTATGGGCCCTCAACGGAGGACTCCAACGCGCTACGGTAACCGAGATTACTGAAGGGTTGGACGTCCATAAGTCCACAGCTTCACGCTTACTAGCCACATTGGAACGGCAATCCTTGGCTACACGACGAAAAACTGACTTGTCCTACGAATTAGGCCAGGGTATTTTGCAGCTGACCGGATCGGTCAACACCCAAAGTGAACTCACCAAATCTGCCCAGGTCTTAGTTGAGTCCGTGGCCGAAGATTCCAAGCCAATCGCCAATGCTAAGCCTGGGCGGTCTCAAATAATGAATGGGACGCTGATATGACGGCGGTTGCGGTTCCGCTACGGCCGCCTTTTGAAATGAGTTGCCAATCCTACGCTAACAACTGGAAAAACTTGAACCCACGGGTTGGCCCGTGGGTTCAAGTTTTCGATTATTCGTGGCAGATACAGGATTCGAACCTGTGAAGGCAATGCCAGCTGATTTACAGTCAGCCCCCGTTGGCCGCTTGGGTAATCTGCCAATGTGTACGCCTTGCGTGCACGACTGATTACATTACCAGCCATTTTTTGTTTTCGCGAATCGAGCCATTGGTGTGTTTCGGCATAGCAAAAGACGAAGTCATACGATCAGCTGGCGGGTGCTTAATCATATGGTCGGTAGCCGTTTCAAGCTAAACTCGGACACAAACCCAACACCAAAGAATTTCGAAGGAGCCCGAAATGGCTAAGGAATCAACTTTTGACATTGTGTCTGAAGTGGACAAACAGGAAGTTGCTAATGCGGTCAATCAGGCTTTCAAAGAAATTCAACAGCGCTACGATTTCAAAGGTACCGGTGCTACTATCGAGCACACCGAAAACACCATTGAGCTGAGCGCCAATGCTGAAGAACGTGTCAAAGCTGCACTGGACGTATTGCAATCCAAGCTAGTGCGCCGTGGTATTTCGTTGAAATCACTAGACGCAGCAGATCCTGTGGCACAAGGCAAGCAGTACAAAATCTCTGCAATCATTAAAGAAGGTATCGATCAGCCGACTGCAAAGAAAATTTCCAGACTGATCCGTGAAGATGGGCCGAAATCGGTCAAGGCCAACATACAGGGCGATCAATTGCGTGTTACGTCAAAGTCTCGCGATGACCTGCAAACCACCATCACGATGCTTCGCGACTTTGAAGATGCCGCGCTGCAATTCATTAACTTCAAATAACGTTTAGGAGTCTCTTCGATGCTTTATCTGATAACTTTCGACCATGATGTATTTACCAGCCCATTGTCGGTTGGAGAGCTGCTGGTCAAACAACAAGATGAGGTGCCCTTCGACCAGCTGACGTTTGCGCACTTTGAAGATCCGATCCATCCGGATAATGTCTTACAGCCAGCGTTACGTAATGGATTTGCGCATCCTGATGGTCTTGTTGTTGATGCGAGCCTAGTAGATATCATGTCTGAGCCTCACGTCTTGGAAGAGGCTGGTGCTTCCCAACTCAAGTTAGAAGCTCAGTTGGACGAATTGAAAACCGAACCTACTTCGGTTCAGAATGCTCCTTTTGAACGTGAGCAAGACCAAATTGCACGGGATGCACGCGTGGACCATGACGAAGCGTTAAACTCGGCCAATACTGCACGTCGCGATCTGCTTGCCCGTCCGGTAAACGACGAGCTTCAACGCCATTGGGATGCAAAAGGTTCCTAAGGTTGTTGGCCCATTTCTCGGGCCTGTTCGGTCAAGGCCGTCACCCGATCCTCAACGGCTGGATGGGTTGAAAACCAATTGCGCACCTTGCCACTAAACGGACTAGCGATCATCATGTGCGATGCCGACTTGATCCGAGGATTATCTGCGGGCAAAGGATGACGTTGTACACCACCAGAAATCTTTTCTAATGCCGACGCCAATGCCAACGGGTCACCGGTCAATTGCGCTCCATCGTGATCAGCCGAGGTTTCACGATCACGTGAGATACCAGCCTGGACAAGCGATGCGGCCACAGGTGCCAGGATGGCGCCTAACAGGCTAAACAACACATTATTGTTATTTCGACTAAACATCAGCATATAAGCAGCGCCCTGAATTACTGTACCGATAGCAGCCGCAACCGAGGATGTCAGAATATCCCGGTTATACACGTGCATCAATTCGTGTCCTGTCACAGCACGCAGCTCACGCGGATTGAGCAGATGCATAATGCCTTCGGTATAGCAAATAGCAGCGTTATTCGGATTACGTCCAGTGGCAAATGCATTGGGCTGTTGTGTAGGTGACAAGTAGATCCGTGGTGCAGGTTGGTCCGCCCGCTGAGCAAGATCGTGGACCATGTCGTAGAGACCTTGAAATTGCTGGGGGTCAGCAGGATACGCACGCATACTGCGCAGCGCGATTTTATCGGAATTCCAGTACATTACTGCCGTGGAAATTAGACCTATACCGGTGAACAGGATGATCCACAAAATGTTGCCGCTGGAGGCAGAAATAACGCCACCAATGGCTACAAGTATCCCCAACATGAGGGCAAATAGGAACCATGTTTTTGTACGGTTTCGGGTCGCACGTTGCTGCATACTGGTCCTCTAACTATGTGCGGCTTGTCGTGTCTTCGCACGGGAAATTCGAACTTGTTCGTCACGGTCCACGACTTTGACGCGTTCGCGTTCAACCGGACCAGTTTGTGTTTCCACATCACCCAAGTTGATTTCATAGCTATCGAGTTCCTGCCAGCCTCGCCAATCGGAATATTCAATACCGCGCTGATGCAGCAATTCTAAGATAGCGTCTTCATCTGGGTTTTCTGCGGTGTAGAGATGGTCAACATCGTCAATGATGTGGCCAATGGTTTCTAGTGCGTCACCCTTGGTATGGCCAATGAGCCCCACTGGACCACGTTTTATCCAGCCAGAGGTGTACAGCCCTTGAACCGGGTGTCCATCGGCATCTAAGACCCGACCCTCAGCATTTTTAATAATGCCGCGCTCTTCATCAAACTGAATTTCTGGGATAGCAGAACCAAAATAGCCGATCGCACGGTATACCGCTTGAACTGGGTACATCTTCATTTCGCCGGTCCCTTTGACGTTGCCGGTGCCGTCCAATTCCATGCGCTGCATGCGTATGCCTCGGACCTTACCGTCTTCAGTCAAGATTTCTTCTGGGGCTTCTAAAAAGTGCAAGTGCAGTCGACGCGAAGCGCCAGTGCCCTCTGGGTTATCGTCTTGTTCTAATAACCAATTAGTCAAAGTATTGACCATATTACGCACTTGGTTTACTTCCTCGGCAGCTTTTTCTGAAGCCTCATCAAATTCGAAATCGTCTTCATATAACACGATGTCGACATCCTCAGCGGACTTCAGTTCACGCAGCTCAAGCGGAGTGAACTTCACCTGGGCGGGCCCGCGCCGACCAAAGATATGAATATCAGTAGCCTGGGATGCTTTGAGCCCCTGGTAGACGTTATCTGGTATTTCTGTCGACAACATTTGGCTGGCCGGTTTCGCTAAAACGCGGGCCACATCAAGCGCCACATTTCCGTTACCAATGACAGCAATTTCACGTGCTGACAGATCCCAGTGCCGATCAACATCAGGATGACCGTCATACCAGGAGACAAATTCTGCGGCACCAAACGAGTTTTCGGCGTCAACACCAGGAATATTGAGCCGAGCATCTTTGATTGCACCGGTTGCAAATACGATTACATCGTAATAAGTGCGCAACTCTTCGAGATGAATGTCCGTGCCGTATTCTACGTTTCCAATAAACCGTATATCACCGCGATCCATGACGCGGTGCAAAGCTTTCACGATGCCTTTGATTCGAGGATGGTCGGGAGCCACACCGTAACGAATCAGACCAAAAGGTGCTGGGTAACGATCAAAAAGATCTATTGATACGTCGAAATCAATATCGGCTTTTTGCAACGAATCAGCGGTATATACACCAGCCGGACCGGCACCGATGATAGCAACCCGCAGTGGACGATGCATAGTTTCGGACACTAAATTCCCTTTGTTCTCGACAACTAACAATAATTCCAATCTTAATTACGTAAACACCGTATCGCCTAATCCTGGTAGTCAGCTAGAAATTCAGCGGTAAGCAACAGTAGCTGTGACCATAATGCCGACTACACTGGTGGCTATGGCCCGACGCAATACTCTAGTCTTTTACCCCACCTATCAAGGATTAGTATCCAAACTTCTCGATAGGCCCTGGGGCCCAGAGGACGGTATGACTGCCGATGAACT
>Ga0079225_10000390_pt1 | contig 23542 bp, 21 predicted proteins | sample Poulit2012_FD_76344 | JGI IMG/M metagenome (GOLD analysis project Ga0079225, IMG submission 76344) | Agricultural soil microbial communities from Georgia to study Nitrogen management - Poultry litter 2012 | ecosystem: Environmental > Terrestrial > Soil > Agricultural land | place: USA: Georgia... | reverse complement strand
TACCGCGAGATCGCGGCGTTCCTCGACCCCGACACGCGTGAGCTGATCATGTCGGCCCTGGGCGAGTCCGGCCAGGCCGACTTCGCCGTCGAGAAGGTGCGCACGGCGATCGAGGCCGACCCGCGTACGGGCGGGCGGCTGGCGCTGTGGGGCCGCCGGATCATGGGTGAGGCGCTGAGCCAGGCGCAGGTCGTCGCCGCCGAGCACGACGGGCTCACCGCCGTGCTCGTGGGCGGTGCGGACAGGCCCGGTATGGACCTCGCCGGCATCGGGCGGATGTTCGCCCGCCTGACGGAGAACCACGCGAAGCGCATGGCAGCCCTCGGCCTCGCGAGCTGAAAAACGCTACTCGCCGAAGCCGACCCGGCGGGCGTCCTCGACGTCGAACTCGAGGTACGCGATGTGCGCGATCGGGACGGCGACGACCCGGCCGCGCTCGTCGCTGAGCTCGAGAATCTCGTTGCCGTTCATTGCAGCACGTACGGTCGCGAGCACGTCGTCGCGCTTCTGGGTCGCGTCGATGGTGACCTCGCGCGGGGCGTGCTGCACGCCGATCCTTACCTCCACGGTGTGTCTACCTCTCTACGTGTTGTCGTGTCGCGTACGTCGCAGACGTACGCGCGCTCATGCACCGACGTCGTCGGTCAAAGGGATACCGCTGATGCCGCGCCAGCCGAGTCGGCTGACGAGTTCGACGGCTTCGTCCTTGCTGAGGGTGCGCGCATTGTCCAGCCAGTAGCGCGCGCCGATCTGTGCCATGCCGACGAGGCTCACCGCGAGCAGCTCCGACGCGACCGTCGACAGGCCGGTGTCGCCGCGGATGACCGTTGCGACAGCGCGCGCCGTCTCCGAGGTCATACGGTCGATGCGCGTGCGTACCGACGGATCGCTGGTCAGGTCGGACTCGAACACGAGCCGGAAGGCCGCCTCGGACTTCGAAACGTAGCTGTAGAGCACGTCGACGGTGGCTTGGACGCGTTCCTTGTTGTCTTCGGTCGCGGCGAGCGCGTCGTCGACCCCGGCCACGATGGTGTCGACGCTGCTGTCGAGCAGGGCGAGGTACAGCTCGAGCTTGCTCGGGAAATGCTGGTAGAGGACGGGCTTGGACACCCCGGCCTCATCGGCGATGTCGTCCATGGACGCGGCGTGATATCCGCGCTCGACGAAAACGTCCAGTGCGGCGCCGAGCAGTTGTGTCCGTCGAGCGTTGCGTGGCAGGCGCCCGCCTCGGGGTCGCTCACCCGTCGCCTCAGCCATGAAGGCTCCTCTCGCACGCAGTTCGGCTCAACCGATCACTCCGCGTGCGATCCTACCTGTGCGTATCGGCTGGTCGCGGCGGTGGCGTGCGGTGCCAGCATTCGGACACCGCCGCTGCGGAGTGTCATGCCTGCCACCCTGGGAGTCGGCCGGGAACAAGCGCGGCAGGTCCCGGCGTTGTGCTGTATTGATAGGTCGCCCGCAGCCTGTGAGGAGTCATCGTGGCATTACCGCCGCTCGTGGAGCCCGCGTCCGAGCTCACCGTAGACGAGGTCCGGCGCTACAGCCGGCATCTGATCATCCCCGACGTCGGCATGACCGGGCAGAAGCGACTGAAGAACGCGAAGGTCCTCGTGATCGGCGCGGGCGGCCTCGGCAGCCCCGCTCTGCTGTACCTCGCGGCCGCCGGCGTCGGTACGCTCGGCATCGTCGAGTTCGATGAGGTCGACGAGTCGAACCTGCAGCGCCAGATCATTCACGGCCAGCGCGACATCGGCAAGCACAAGGGCGAGTCGGCCAAGGAGTCGATCCTCGAGGTCAACCCGTACACCAACGTGGTCCTGCACTCCGAGCGGCTGGAGAACGACAACGCGCTCGACATCTTCGCGCAGTACGACCTGATCCTCGACGGCACCGACAACTTCGCGACCCGCTATCTGGTCAACGACGCGGCCGTCCTTCTGGGCAAGCCGTACGTCTGGGGCTCGATCTTCCGGTTCGAGGGCCAGGTCAGCGTGTTCTGGGAGAAGCACGGCCCGCAGTATCGCGACCTCTACCCGGAAGCCCCGCCTCCCGGCATGGTGCCCTCGTGCGCCGAGGGTGGCGTGCTCGGCATTCTGTGCTCGTCCATCGGCTCGATCATGGTGACCGAGGCGATCAAGCTGATCACCGGTATCGGTGAGCCGCTGATCGGCCGGCTGATGGTCTACGACGCCTTGGAGATGTCGTACACCACTCTCAACGTCCGCAAGGACCCCAACGCCGAGCCCATCACCGAGCTGATCGACTACGAGGCGTTCTGCGGGGCGCTCAGCGATGACGCTGCCGACGCCGCCGCGGATTCGACGATCTCGGTCACCGAGCTCGACTCGATGCTCAAGGAGCGTACGGAGGGTACGCGCGACTTCGTCCTCGTCGACGTACGCGAGCCGAACGAGTACGAGATCAACAAGATCCCCGGCTCGGTGTTGATCCCGAAGGACGAGTTCTTGAACGGAAGCGCGCTCGAGCAGCTGCCGCAGGACAAACAGGTCGTGTTGCACTGCAAGTCCGGGGGTCGGTCGGCCGAGTGCCTCGCGGTCGTCCAGGGAGCGGGCTTCTCCGACGCGGTCCACGTGGGCGGTGGTGTCGCGGCGTGGGTCAACCAGATCGACCCGTCGCAGCCGTCGTACTGACGCCGGGGCTTCGTCGATGCCTCCGAGTGAGGAGTACGTCGAGAGCGTCCTGTCACTCGTAGAGCAGATCCCGCCCGGGCGGGTCATGTCGTACGGGGCGATCGCGGACTGGGTCGGGCGCGGCGGTCCGCGCCAGGTCGGCGCGGTCATGGCGCTGTACGGCGGGGGCGTCGCGTGGTGGCGGGTCGTACGCGCCGACGGGACGCTTCCGGACTCGCACACGGGTCGTGCCCGTGAGGCGTACCTCGAGGAGGGGACGCCGATGCGGGGTGCGCTTGCAGACCGTCCGCGGGTCGACATCCGTCGCGCGGCATGGTTCCCCGACGCCTCGTGAGGCCGGGTCCGCGAGTCCGGAGGCCGGCCGGACTTCTCCTCACCGTCGGTGCGTAACCCATCGCGAAGTCACGCGTTGGTACCTACACAGCGACGCACGGGCGTCGCAATCTCGGGGTCGCGGCGTGGCCTGCCGATGGACGGCGGCGGGCCACGCCGCTTTTCTGCCCGGCCGTCCACCTGGTGAGCACGGCTGCGGTCGCGACGGAACCATTCGTAGAGTTTGTGTATTCGCAGACGAGCGAGAGGACGCATCGTGACCCATCTCGAGACCCTGGCGGTCAGCGCGGGCCAGGAGGAGGCCGACCCGGCCACGAACTCCCGCGCCGTGCCGATCTACCAAACGACGTCGTACGTCTTCAACGACACCGAGCACGCCGCCAACCTGTTCGCACTATCCGAGCCCGGCAACATCTACACCCGCATCATGAACCCGACGTCGTCGGTGTTGAGGAGCGGATGGCGCGTCTCGAGGGCGGCGTCGGCGCCCTCGCGACCGCATCGGGCTCGGCGGCCACCACCTACGCGGTGCTGAACCTCACCTACAGCGGTGACAACATCGTCGCGCTTTCCACGCTCTACGGCGGTACGTACGCGTTGTTCGCGCACACGCTGCCGCAGTTCGGCATCGAGGTCCGCTTTGTCGACCCCGACAAGCCCGAAGACCTCGCCGAGTACGTCGACGACAACACGAAGATGGTGTTCGCCGAAACACTCGGCAACCCGAAGATCAACGTCGTCGACATACGTGCCTGGGCAGACGCGTCGCACGCCCAGGGCCTGCCCCTCGTTGTCGACAACACCGCTCCGACGCCGTTCCTGTGCCGACCGTTCGACCTCGGCGCCGACGTCGTCGTGCATGCCGCGACGAAGTACATCGGCGGGCACGGCACCTCGATCGGTGGCGTGATCGTGGACTCCGGCACATTCGACTGGAACGCCCACTCCGACCGGTTTCCCGGGCTGACCCAGCCCGACGGTGCGTACCACGGCGCGGTGTGGACGGAGGCGGCCGGCGAGGCCGCGTACATCACCCGGGCGCGTACGGTGCTGCTGCGCAACACCGGTGCGGCGTCGTCGCCGATGAACTCCTGGCTGTTCCTGCAGGGGCTCGAGACCCTGCACCTGCGGATGGAACGACACAGCGAGAACGCGCTGAAGGTCGCGGAGTACCTGTCGGGTCATGACGCCGTCTCCTGGGTGACGTACCCGGGCCTGCCCGACGACCCGTACCACGCCACGGCGAATCGTACGCTCAGCGGAGGGTATGGCGGGTTGGTGAGCTTCGGAGTGAAATCCGGACGCGCCGGCGGAAGCCGCTTCATCGAGTCGCTCGAGCTGTTCAGCCATCTGGCGAACATCGGCGACACGAAGTCGCTTGCGATCCACAACGCCACAACGACGCACTCGCAGCTCACACCCGAAGAGCTCGAGGCTGCTGGCGTTCCCGAGGACATGGTTCGGCTGTCGATCGGAATCGAACACGTCGACGACATCATCTCCGACCTCGACCAGGCGCTTGCCAAGAGCGCGTGAACGAGAGCGCTACGCAGCAGCGGGTCGTCCTCTTCACACCGGACGACCCGCTGGTGCTGGCCAGCGGAGAGGAGCTCGCCGAGGTCGAGGTCGCGTACAAGACCTACGGTCAGCTCGACGCCGACGCGTCGAATGCGGTGTTCATCTGTCATGCCCTGACCGGAGATGCGTATGCCGCCGAGTGGTGGTCGGCGCTCGTCGGCCCGGGCAAGCCGGTCGACACGAACCGTTTCTTCGTGATCTGCCCGAACCTGCTCGGCGGATGTCAAGGCACGACGGGACCGCGTTCGATCAATCCGCTCACGGGAGAGCGTTACGGGCTCGACTTCCCACAGTTGGCGATGACCGACTTCGTCACGGTGCACCGGCGGCTACTCGCGCACGTGGGGGTCGAGCGTCTGTACGCTGCCGTGGGCGGTTCGCTCGGCGGGATGCAGATCCTGCAGTGGGCGATCGACGTGCCCGACGCGATCGACCGCGCTGTCCTGATCGGCGCGAGCAGCAGGCTGACGGCGATGAACATCGCGTTCTCGGCGGTCGCGCGGCAGTCGATCATGGGCGACCCGGACTTCGCCGACGGCGCGTACCCCGATGGCTCGGGACCGCGGCAAGGTCTGGCGGTGGCCCGGATGCTGGCGCACATCACGTATCTGTCGGGGGCGGCGCTCACGGAGAAGTTCGATCGACGCTTGCAGCACTCGGGCGAGCCGAACCGCGACTTCGGTATCGACTTCGCCGTCGAGTCGTACCTCGACTATCAGGGCAAGTCGTTCCTGGAGCGGTTCGACGCGTTGACCTACCTGTACCTGAGCCGTGTCATGGACTACTTCGACCCGTTCGCGGATCCGACCGCCGTCGAACGGATCGCGTCGGGGAGCACGCGCTTCCTCGTGCTGTCGTTCGACTCCGACTGGCGGTTCGACACCTCACAGTCGCAGCGGATCGTCGATGTGCTCGATGCCGGGAAGGTGCCCGTACGGTTTCGCGAGATCAACTCGCTGTGGGGCCATGACTCGTTCTTGATGGAGCTCCCGGGCTATCAGTCGGAGGTCGCCGAGTTCCTGTGCTGAACCCGGCTCGCTCCGCACCTGGCCGGGGCGGGGTGGGTTTTACCACGATGTCGTGGGAAAACCCGCTTAGCACGGCTCGCGAGCCGTGCTAAGCGGTACTATGCCTTGCCAGGCACTGCGTACGGACCGACCGACCTCGTACGACGGCCTCCGCGTGTCCCCACGAACCCGGTGGTGGCCTACGCGCGCGCCCTCCGGGCGAGCGCGGCGAGCGCGGCCGGGAAGATCTCCGCCGGCGGATTGACCAGGCCGGCACCCACCTGCCCGACTCCCGCGACCCGTCCGGCCATACCGGTGTTGATCTGCGGCAGGATGCCGGTCCGGCAGACCTTGGTCACGTCGATCCCGGTCGGCGCACCCTGGAAGTCGAGCACCGGGATCGACCAGCGCGGGTTCTCGGCCAGCGTGATCTCACCCATCCGCCGGGTGGTCGCGAGCGCATCGGGCACGCTGCCCCCGACGAACCGGACGATCGCGGGCGCGGTCGCCATCGAGAAGCCGCCAATGCCGGCCGTCTCCGTGATCGCCGAGTCGCCGATGTCGGGGTTGGCATCGTCGGGTCCGTAGTCGCCGAGGTACAGGCCGTCGGCGATCTGCGCCGGGCCGGTGAACCACTCGTCGCCCGTACCCGCGGTCTGGATGCCGAAGTCGGTCCCGTTGCGCGCCATCGCGACGACCATCGTCGACCCCTCGGTGCCGCGTGCGGCGTCGAGCGCGAGCTTGCAGGCCGGCATCGCGAGATTCAAGAAGAAGTGGTCGTTGCCGCCGATGAAGCGCAGCGCCTGCGCGATGTCCGTGGCGGATGCGCTCGACTCGACCATCGCCGGGGCGAGGTCGCGCATGAGCATCAACGTGCCCGCACGGTTACGGTTGTGCGCCTCGTCGCCCATCTGCAGCATCTGGGTCAAGATCCCTGTGACGTCGACCGGTTCACCCGCGCGTACCGCCTCGGCGAGCAGCGGGCCGAGCACCGCCGACATCCAGCGCAGCTTGTCGAGCACCTCGGGGGCGTACGCGCCGTAGCGCAGTACCTTCCCGAGGCCCTCGTTGAGCGAGCAGTACGTGCGTTTGCCCGTTGCCGGGTCTTCGAGGACGAACATCCACATCGACGGCGATACGACGCCCGCCATGGGGCCGACGGCCGAGCGATGGTGACATGGACCGAACGTGGCTGAGGTCCCTTTGGTGAACAGTTCCGCTGCTTGTTCAGGTGTGTCGACGAGACCCTCGTACGCGGCGGCGCCCATCAGTGCCCCGCGCAGCGGGCCGGACGTGCGTTCCCATTCGATCGGCGGGCCGGCGTGGAGGAACTCGCCGCGTTCGAGGCCGAGCACCTCGGACGCGGGCGCGACGTCGACGAGGACTGCCTGGACGTCGAGCATCGCCTGCACGGCGCGCGCGTTGGCGTCGCGGCGCCGCGGGTCGAGTGCGACGGCCGCGAGGTCGTCGGAGGTGCCGTCCATCGGCGGTTGCCAGTCGACGCGGGCCACGTCGACGGCTTGGGCGTCGAGGGCGTCGGCGAGCAGGCCTGCGCCGGCGGTGGCGATCGGGCTGTTGGCTGTCTCGGTCACTGTGCGCCTCCGATGAGCTCGATGGCCCGGCGTGCAGCCTGGGCGTTGGAAAGGTAGACCTCGGCGCCAGCGGCGGCGAGCGCGTCGACCTGCCGGGCCCGGTTTTGCGGGTCGTCGCCTGCGCCGACGCATGCGATGACGACCGGTACGTCGGCGATCGCCGATATCGCCGGTGCGAGCGCGGCGGCGGGGTCGGCCTCCGCGCCGTGTCCGAGAACGACGTCGAGTAGCAGTACGCCGGTCGCGGGGTCGCTCGCGGTTCGCGCAAGGTAGTCGAGCCGCAGCGTCGGGTCGATCATCGGGTGCGCGCGGCCCGCGGTCATGGAGTCGTCGCCGAAGTCGATCATCAGATGGGCGTCGGCCGTCATCGAGTCGTCGAGCGCGTGCGCGGGCTCGAGCGGGATGTTGCTGCGGATCGGCCCGAGCGCGTCGGTCGCGATGAGCATCGCCTCGTCGCACATCGTGCCGCCGACGAAGAGCCCGCGCAGGTAGCCGCCGGTCTTCGCAGTCGCGGTCGTGCCCTGATGCGGCCAGCTCGGACGCTCGCGTCTGAGCGCCTCGAGTACGGATTCGGCGGCGGTGGTGATGTCGGGTTGTCCGGCGCCGAGCAGCGCGAACTGAACGGGAGTCTGCAGGTCGGCGGCGAACGCGCGGAGATCTTCTGCGACCGTCTCCGCCGGTGGCTTCGACACGACCACGATCAGCTCGACCTCGGGGTCGGCGTCGAGCCGGCGCATCGCCTGCCGAGTCGAGAGTCCTGCGACGTCGGCACCCAGATCACGGCCGCCGACACCCAGCGCGTGAGCGACGCCGACATCGGCCGTGTCGAGCAGGCACATCAGCTGCTGACAGCCCGTACCGGATGCGGCGACGATCCCGACCGGCCCGGGGCGTACCGCGTTGGCGAAACCGAGGCCGACACCGCCGACGACCGCGGTACCGCAGTCGGGCCCCATGACGAGCAGATCACGCTCGGCGGCGATGTGCTTGAGCGCGATCTCTTGTGCAACGGGCACGTTGTCGCTGAAGATCATCACGTCACGACCCGCGTCGAGCGCGTCCATCGCTTCGGCCGCGGCCGAAGCTCCGGGAACCGACACGAGCGCGAGTGCCGCATCGGTGCGCTCGATCGCGGCGCCCGTCGTACGCGGCGGTGTCTCGGTGTCAGCGGATTCGGACCGTCCGCGGGTGGTCGCCGCGAGTGCGGTGTCGACGGCGGCGATGGCGGTCGGGACCGCTTCGGGTGACTCCGCCCGGATCGCGACGACCATGTCGTTCGGTGTCGTCTCGGGTATGTCGAAACCCATCTGCGCCAGCAGCTCGAGGTTGAGCTCTGTTGCCATCGCCACCTGTGCGGCGAGCACGCCCGGCGTACCCGTGACGTCCTTGCTGACCTGCAGCAGCGCGACGGAGTCGGCATACGCGCCGCCGCGTACTTCGACGTGCACGGTTTCGTCGGGTGGACTGGTCATGGACGACTCCTGTCTTGTGCTTACGGGTGCTGGGGGGACACGGCGATCGTGGCGCCGAGTAGCAGGCCGGCGCCGGAGGTGTGGCCGACCGCGAGCAGAGCGTCGACGGCCCGACCGATCGCCGGAGCGGATGCGGTTGGTGCGCGTAATGCGAGCAGCAGCTGACGGAACTGCGGGATGACTTCGCCGGCGCACGCCCTGTCGAGCAGCGTCGCCGACAGGCGCGTCGTGGACGCACGGGCACCGGCCTGGATCGCGCGGATGACCGGCACCGACGGCGTACCGAGACCATGCCGGGTAGCGGTCCATCCACACAGGACGTCGTCGCCGACGGGTGTGAGGCCGCTTCCGCGTCCGAGCAGGGAGCGTACGGCCGTCGTCTCGGCGTTGCGCAGTGCCGAGAGCGCCGATGCGGGAAGCTCCGCGCGTACGTCTTCGAGCCGATCACCATAGGCGTCGGCGAGCACGGTGGGCGTCGTCGAGCAGGCGTTGAGCCGTGGTACGGAAGCATCGACGAGGCGCCCCACGTGGACCTGCACCCCGGAGACCTCCAGGTGGCCGCCGCCGATGTGTGCGATGCGGCCGGCCGGCGGTACGTCTCGCAGGGTGGTCTGCAGGCCACACGGCACCGCAACGGCGGACCGAGTGAGCAGCCCGAGGCAGGCGCCGTCGTCGTCGAGATAGACCGCATCGGTCCCGAAATGCACGACATCGGCCTCGCGTCGGGGGCCGCCGAGCCGCTCTCGAACCCAGGCGGGCGCCGCGGCTGCGACCTCGGTACGAGTCACGGTGTGGCCTCCAGTCGGGCTCACGTCGGGCACTGCGGCGGATCCGACGATCCGCATCTGGACCCTAGCCCTGTCGGGTAGCGTCTGCCGATGGTTAGTCTTGCCAACACTGGTCGACGGGAGGTGCAAGAGTTGATAACGACGTACGGGGTGTCCGTGCACGACGTGCTCGACGTCGATTGCCTGGTCGGTACGACCGTCCTCGCCGGACACAACGGCATGGACCGGGCGGTGACGCGGGTGAACGTGATGGAGGTCCCCGACGTCATCGACTGGGTCAAGCCACATGAGCTGCTCGTGACCACGGGGTACTCGATCGTGTCGTCGGTCTCCGATGAGGCTGGCCGCTCGGAGACCTTCGTCCGGCTCGTACGCGACCTCGCAGAACGCGATGTCGCCGCGCTCGGCGTGAAGCTGGGACGCTACGTCGACGAGGTGCCCGCGGATGCGCTCGCGGCCGCCGACGAGGTCGGGCTGCCCGTGTTGAGCCTGCCGCAGACCCTCGCCTACGACGACCTGCTCCAGCAGGTGCACGCACGGCTCAACGAGGTGCAGGCCGGCGTACTCGAGCGCATCGACGCCTTGCACACGGCGCTGACGAACCTCGTGCTCGAAGGAGGCGACCTCGACCAGATCGCAGCCGAGGTCGCACGGGTGCTGTCGGTCGGTGTCCTGTTCTGTTCGACCGACGGCCGCGAGCGGGCGGCGTCGATGCCGGCCGAACTGCGCGCCAGGCTCGTCGAGGCCGACCTGTTCGACCCGACCGGGCGGTTCCGAGTGGAGCGGGCGAGTCGCCGTCCGCTGCCCGTCGGCGACGGTCAGGTACGTCTGCAACCGGTCGTCGCCGGTGGCAGCGACCTCGGCCGGATGGTGTGTTTCAGCCCCGACCGGGAGCCGACGGCCGACGATGTGTTCGCGTTGGAGCGGGCGGCGACGGTCGCCGCGCTGCTCGTCACCCGGCAGCAGGCGGTGAGCGCCGTCGAGAGCAAGTACCGCGGCGACTTCCTGCGTGATGTGTTCCTCGGGCGGGCCGGCGAGACGGAGTACATCGTCGAGCACGCCGCGGCGCTGGGCTGGAAGCTCGACCGCGAAGTGCTCGTCGTCTCCGCCGAGCTCGATCCACCGGGCGTGGAGGAGCGCGTGTCGAGCCGCGTGCGCCGGTCATGGCAGGACCGCTTCTTCGCCGCGTGGCGGCAGGTGACCGAGGCCCATGACAAGACGGTGCCGACCGTCGAGTTCTCATCCGAGGTCGTCACGCTGCTGCCCGTACCGGACTATGCCGACGATCCCGATCGCGCCCACGCCGAAACCCGCGCGACGCTGCGCAAACTCGTCACCGAGGTCGCCGGTGACCGGGGCGGCGGACGTCGGCCGTTCTCGGTCGGCGTGAGTCGCATCGTCACCTCGACCGAGGGGCTCCCGGACGGCTACGCCCAAGCCCGCCGGGCGACCGAGGTCGGACGCCGTATGTACGGCGGAGGGTCGACGACGCATTTCGACCAGCTCGGCGTACAGCGGCTGATCGCGCTGATACCCGACGACCGCGAACTGCACGCGTTCACCACCGAGGTGCTCGGCGAGCTGGTCGAGGACACCGAAGACGCCCGTGACCTCCGTACGACGTTGCAGATCCTGCTCGACACGAACCTCAACGTCGCCGAGGCGGCGCGGGCGCAGTTCTTCCACTACAACACGATGCGTTATCGGATCACGAAGCTGGAGCGGATCCTCGGGTCGTTCAGCACCGACCCGCACCTGCGGCTCAACATCGCCGTCGCGCTACAGGCGCTGCAGATGCGCGAGTAAGAGATTCCGCGGACAGGGAGTCGCCGGGGTCGCGTGCCTGGGCATCCAGCGCCTCTATCCGCGGAATCGCTTAGAGATTCAGGCGTGTGAGCAACCCTCAGGTCTCAGGATCGACCTTCAGCGTCGCCGATACCCGGCGGGTTGAGACACCCGCGAAGGAAACCGCCACCCCATCGGAACTCCCGCGTTCGCCGCCGTCCTTTTCCCAACCCGATAGGAATGCCCAGGCCCGTCCGGAACCGGACGAAGTCGTGCCCGCAGAGACAAGTGTCTGAGAAACCCGAGCCCCAAGGCCAGACCGGTGGCGAGACTCGCCTCCAATCCAGCCTTCTGGGCTCGAGCAGGCATGCAGGACGCATCTACCTTTGTCCGGTGGGAGACGGTGCAAGGTCGATGCGTCTGGCGACCTTGATATGGGGTCGGGGTAAGGCCGCGGAGTGGTGTCACACCTGCACCCGGCAGACCGAATCCGTGTCGACTCGGCGCCGGTCAGCTCGGCCAGCGGTCCAGATGACCGACGTGCCACCCCGCGATCTTGCGCGCCTGACGCTGGGTCCGGTACGTGCGGTCGATGCGCTTGACTCGCTTCCAGTGGCCGTTGTGCCAGGCGTAGCGAACATTGAACCCGTGGAAGCCACGCCCGTTGCGGTTCCGCTCGGCGCGCTTCATCGTCATTGTGACGCGTCCGCGCTTGCCGACGTTGCGGTCCCACCCGACGTAGAAACGTGCACTGGCGTCAACGGCCCAGCGCCCTCCGATCGAGCTACGCCACGGGCTCTTCTCGCCGACGAGGCGGCCATTGCGGTACGTGAGCATCCGGTAGTGCGAGGCGTGCGCACCCGCAACTGTTCCGATGAGCAGCTCGGCCCCGCGGTGACCGTCGATCCAGGCGGCATCGCCCCACGTCCCGCCGCCGGGCCACTTCCGGACACCGACCGTGCGCTTGAGCAGCTCGCCGTCGGCCGTACGTACGCGAATCTGCACCTTGTTGCGGTTGATCTGGCGCCAGCCGACCCGGTCGGCCCGACGGTCGCCGTCGACGTCGATCGTGGCGACACGATGGCAGTTCTTGACGCCGGCGCACACTCCGGCGCGAGCGTTCGTGGACGGGGCCGCCGTTGCTGGTGCGCTGAACGCGCCCCCGAGGACGGCTGCGGCGCCGACCGCGGCGGCCGCGGTACGGATCTTGCTGTTGGTCATCTTGTTTCCCCCAAGTTCTGTTGCTGGTGGTGTTGATTCCTCTCGGGTCACCGACCCGGGAAGCGTTGAAGATGCCCGACGTGCCAGCCGGCGATCCGGGCGGCACGATTCGCGTTCGGGTAGGTGCGGCGAACACGCTTGGTCCGCTTCCAGTCACCGTTGCGCCACACGTAGCGCACGTCATGACCGGAGTAGCGTTTGCCCGCGCGGTTCGGGAATGCGATGCGCTGCGTGATCGTCACCCGGCCGCGCTTGCCGACGTGGCGGTTCCAGCCGGCGTATCCGGCCAGCGATGAGTCGATGGCCCATCGGTTGCTTCCGTACGCGCCGGTCGCCGGGCTCTTCTCGACGACGAGCCGCCCGCGGCGATACGTGAGCATCGTGTAGTACGGCGTGTGCGCGCCCATCACCGAGCCGATGAGTAGCTCGGCGCCGCGGCGGCCGTCGATCCACGCGGCATCACCCCACTGGCCGCCGGGCCACCAGAGACCGACGTAGACCTTGCGCATCACCACGGGGCCGCCGGCGATGCGTACCCGGATACGTACCTGCTTGCGGTTCAGCTGCTGCCAGCCGACCTGGTCGGCCCGGCGATCACCGTTCACGTCGATGGTCGCGACGCGGTGACAGCGCTTGACGCCCACGCACACGCCGGCCCGGGCGGAGTCCTCCGCCCCGGCCGATGCGGCGCCCACGACGCTCATGCCCGTCAGGGCGAGCGATGTCGCCGCGATCGCGGCGATGGTGAGTCGACCCGTGTGCATCCGTTCCCCCGCTTTCGTGTGGATGGTTCGCCCGGTAGGACGTCCCAGATCGCCGCGGGGTTGCTTGCTTTCAGGTCTCGATCTGATCGCATTGGTGGCAATCCGCCCACAAAGCGGCGACGGACGTGCCAACCTGTGCCAGCGGGTGAGTGGTTCGTTTGGCAAGACTCGCCCGTGCCGTTGTGTGATCCGGAGCACTAGGGTCGGCGCAACGGGGGACGCAACTCACCCCGAGGGAGTCGAAGAATGTCGATGTTCAGTTGGAAAGTCGTCTACGACGGCAAGACGCCGCCGCCGGGAAAGGCGGTCGGTCCGGGCGAACGCCTGAGTTGGCTGCGGACGATCGGTCTCGGTGCGCAGCACGTCGTGGCGATGTTCGGCGCGACCTTCGTCTTCCCGATCGTGATGGGGCTCGACCCCAACCTCGCGATCCTGTTCTCCGGTCTGTGTACGATCCTGTTCCTCGTCGTGGTGAACGGCCGCGTTCCCAGCTATCTCGGGACCAGCGCCGCGTTCGTCGCGGGCGTCACCGCGATCCGCGCGCAAGGCGGCGACTCCTCGGATGTGACGGGTGCGATCCTCGTCTCGGGTGTCGTTCTGGCCGCGGTCGGCGTGCTCGTGCATTTCGCGGGCGCGAACGTGCTCAAGAAGGTGCTTCCACCCGCCGTCACCGGTGCCGTCGTGATGCTGATCGGGTTCAACCTGGCACCCGTCGTGGCGGAGACGTACTGGCCGCAAGATCAGTGGATCGGCCTTCTGACCGCCGCCTTCATGGTATGTGCGGCCGTGCTGCTGCCCGGCTTCTGGGCACGGATCGCGGTGTTCCTCGCGCTCGTGTTCGGGTACGTGATCTCGTGGCTCGCCGACCTGATGTTCGGTCAGATCACCTCCTGCGGAGGAGCGGGGTGCGAGCCGGCCCCCCACGACCGCATCGACATGTCCGGCCTCGGGGACGCCAAGTGGTTCGGCCTCCCCAGCGGTGACCTCGCCGACGGTGTCTCCGCGATCCACTCACCGAGCTTCTCGCTGACGTTCATCTTGTTGGTGATTCCCGGGGTCATCGCGCTCATCGCCGAGAACACCGGCCACGTACGCGCCGTCGCGGAGATGACCGGCGAGGACCTCGACCCGTACATGGGTCGCGCGCTCGGCGCCGACGGCGTCGCCACCGCGTTCGCGAGCGCGTTCGGTGCCTCGCCGACCACGACGTACGCCGAGAACATCGGGGTCATGTCGGCGACGCGGATCTACTCGACGGCCGCGTACTACGTCGCCGCGCTCTTTGCGATCATCCTCGGCCTGTGCCCGAAGTTCGGCGTGATCATCAACGCGATCCCCGGCGGCGTGCTCGGCGGTATCACCGTGGTGCTGTACGGCATGATCGGTCTGATCGGTGCGAAGATCTGGGTCGACAACGGCGTCAACTTCGGCGACCCGGTGAACATGGTGCCGCTCGCCGCCGGCCTGATCGCCGGAATCGGCGGGGTCACACTGGAAGTGACCGATGACTTCGAGCTCGGCGGCATCGCCTTCGGGACGATCCTGACGCTCGTGCTCTACCACCTGGTCAAGGGCAGAGCCCAGACCGACGACCCCAGTGAGGTGAGAAAGGCACCGTGAAGCCTGCACCGTTCTCGTACCGCCGACCGGAGACATTGGCCGAAGCCGTCGAGATCTACGCGGACAACCCGGATGCGAAGATCCTCGCCGGCGGGCAGAGTCTGATCCCGCTGTTGTCGATGCGCTTGGCCGCACCGACCATGGTGATCGACATCAACGGGATCGACGAGTTTGATCGGCTCGATGTCGACTCCGACGAGGTGCGGTTCGGTGCAACGGTGCGGCACGCTCGACTGCTCGCGGATCCCGACGTACGCCGGGCGCAGCCCCTCCTGGGCAAGGCGCTCGCGTACGTCGCGCATCCGACGATCCGCAACCGGGGGACCACGCTCGGGTCGATCGTGCACGCGGACGCGTCGGCCGAGGTGCCGGTCGTGCTCTGTCTGCTGGGCGGGAGCGTCACCGCGGTGTCGGTCGACGGCACGCGTACGCTCGCGGCGGACGATCTGTTCGTCGGCCCGCTCGAGACGTCGCTGCGTCCCGGTGAGATGGCCACGATGGCGACCGTGCCGACGCTCGCGGCCAACACCGGAGTCGGCTTCACCGAGATCGCGCGCAGGCACGGAGACTACGCGTTGTGCGGCGTGGCCTCGCTGGTGGTGACCGACGACAACGGTGCGATCACCTCGGTGCGCGCGGGCTACCTGTCGGTGTGCGACACGCCCACCGTCGTGGATGTCTCGGAGGTCTTCATGGACGGTTCCTTCACCGATCGCGCCGTCGACGACGCCGCCGAGCTCGCGCTCGGATCGCTCGAACCGGAGACCGACGTCCACGCGAGCGCCGAGTATCGCCGACAGCTCGCCCGGGTCCTGACCGTACGGGCCCTTCACGAGGCACACGACGACTGTGTCGAACGACAAGCGGGAGCTCTGAACACATGACCGCCACGACCGAAGAGACCTATGACGTACGTCTGAGCGTCAACGAAACGGTGTACGATCTCACCGTTCCGGCTCGACGACTGCTCAGCGACGCGTTGCGTCACGACCTGGGGCTCACCGGTACGCATGTCGGCTGCGAGCACGGCGTATGCGGTGCGTGCACCGTGCTGGTCGACGGCGAGCCGATGCGGTCGTGTCTGTTGCTGGCCGTTTCCGCGCAGACGTACGAGATCACCACCGTCGAGGGGCTCACCAACGACGACGGTTCGCTCGGCCCGGTCCAGCAGGCATTCAAGGAGTGTCACGGTCTGCAGTGCGGGTTCTGCACGCCCGGGTTCCTCACCACGATCGCTGCAGGGATCAAGGAGAACCCCGACCCGAGCGACGACGAAGCCCGCGAGATGATCGCCGGCAATCTCTGTCGCTGCACCGGCTACCAGAACATCGTCAAGTCGGTCACACGCGCGGCCGAGATCGCCCGTGATGACGAGGCGGGAGCCGCCCAGTGACCACGAAGATGTTCGGTGAGAAGGTCGCGCGCGTCGAAGACGAGCGCTTCCTACGCGGCGACGGTCGTTACACCGACGACCTGATGCCCGGTTCGCTGCACGCCGCCGTGGTTCGCAGCCCGCATGCCCACGCCCGCATCGTCGACATCGACGTCGAGGCCGTCCTCGACGTCGAAGGCGTGGTCGCCGTCTACACCTACGACGACCTCACCGGGCCGTTGGCAGACCCGCTGCCGCTGCTGATCCCGCATCCGGCGCTGACACACGGGCGTACCCAGTACCCGCTGGCCAAGGACGAGGTCAACTACGTCGGCGAGGCGATCGCCTTCGTGGTCGCCGTCGACCGCTATGTCGCCGAGGACGCCGTCTCACGTATCCACGTCGAGTACGAGTTCTTGGAACCCGTCGTGGGCATCGAGGCCGCCCGGGCAGGCGACCGGCTCGTGCACGACGACGTACCGGGCAACGTCGCCGCGCGCATGGAGCAGTCGGTCGGGAACGCCGAGCAGGCCATCGCCGACGCCCCACACCGGTTGAGCCTCGATCTCGAGGTCGAGCGCAGTGCATCGATGCCGCTGGAAGGGCGCGGCACCGTTGCGCGCTGGGACACCGACTCTCAGCGGATGCAGGTGTGGACGTCGACGCAGACCTCGACCGGCGTACGCGCGGCGGTGGCGGCCAAGCTCGACCTCGACCTCGGTCAGGTCGACGTCATGACACCCGATGTCGGCGGCGGATTCGGTGTCAAGATCGTGCACCCGTGGCCCGAGGAGCTGCTCGTGCCGTTCGCCGCGCGCGCACTCGGTCAACCGGTCAAGTTCACCGAGGACCGCCGCGAACACTTCATCTCCGCCGCGCACGAGCGGGGTCAGCTGCAGCACATCGACGTCGGCTTCGACGACGACGGGCGGCTCCTGGGCCTGTCGGTTCGGTTCTGTCACGACAACGGCGCGTACACGCCGTACGGGCTGATCGTCCCGATCATCACCTCGACGCAGCTGCTCGGCCCGTACAAGCCGCAGAACTACTCCGTTGTCTTCGACAGTCTCTACACCAACACCGTCATCGTCACGCCGTACCGCGGCGCCGGGCGGCCGCAGGGCGTGTATGCGATGGAACGCACGATGGACGCGATCGCGGAGTACCTCGGCAAAGACCGTACGCAGGTGCGGGCCGTGAACTTCATCCAGCCCGATGAGTTCCCGTACGACCAGGGGCTGCTGTTCCAGGACGGTCGCCCACTCGTCTACGACTCCGGCGACTACCCGGCTTCGCTGGACAAGCTGCGCGACCTCATCGGATGGGACGACTTCGAGCGCGTACGCGACGACGCGCGGGCAGAGGGCCGCAAGGTCGGCATCGGTATCGCCTGCTACGTCGAAGGCACGGGCGTCGGCCCCTACGAGGGCGGGCACGTCCATGTCGAGACCAGCGGCAAGGTCATGGTCTCGACGGGTCTGACGACCCAGGGTCAGGGCCATGAGACGGCGTTCGCGCAGATCGCCGCCGACGAGCTCGGCGTGCCGTTCGAGGACGTCGAGGTCGTCACCGGAGACACTCGCCGTTCCGCGTACTCGGTCGGTACGTTCGCGTCTCGTGCCGCTGTGATGAGCGGGTCTGCGATCGCGTTGGCGGCACGCAACGTACGAGAGAAGGCGTTGCATCTGGCCGCGGACGCACTCGAGGCGAACGTCGACGACCTCGAGATCACCGACGGCGTCGTGAACGTCAAGGGCGCTCCCGACAGCAAGATCGCGCTCGGCACGCTCGCGGTGCTGTCGAACCCGTTGCGGTACGCGTTCGACGAGGCGTCCAAGGCCGCGACGCAGTTCGTGGTCGGCGATCCCGACAAGCCGCCGGTCGAGGAGGACGACGAGCCGGGCCTCGAAGGCAGGGACTACTACTCGCCGCCACGTTCGACGTTCGCGAGCGGCATGCACGCCGCCGTCGTGGAGACCGACCCGGAGACCGCGGAGATCAAGATCCTGCGGTACGCGGTCGTGCACGACTGCGGTCACCTGATCAACCCGCTCATCGTCGAAGGGCAGATCCACGGTGGCGTCGCGCAGGGTGTCGGCGGCGCGCTGTACGAGAAGATGGCCTACGACGAGCACGGCCAGTTGCAGAACGCGTCGTTCATGGACTTCCTGATGCCCTACGTCACCGAAGTCCCCGAGACGATCGAGATCGACCATCTCGAGACGCCGTCGCCGTTGAACCCACTCGGGCTCAAGGGTGCGGGCGAGGCCGGCGTCATCCCGTCGGCCGCGTTGTTCGCGTCGGCGATCGAGGACGCCGAGGGCTTCCCGATCACGTCGATGCCCATTTCGCCATCGGAGCTGTACGAGCTCCGGCTCCGCCACGCGGAAGCCCGAACCGAGGAAAGTGAGCGTTCATGAAGGTTGCCGGTGAGGCCGTCCTCAACGCCCCGGTCGAGAAGGTGTGGAACGCCTTGCTCGATCCGCAGGTACTCGTCCGCACCATCCCCGGATGCGAACGGCTCGAGGCGACGGGCGAGAACGCCTACGCGATGACGATCACCGCGGGTGTTGCGTCGATCAAGGGAACCTACGCCGGTACGTGCGAGCTGCGCGATCTCAAGCCCCACGATTCGCTGGTGCTGAAGGCGGCCGGCTCGGGTGCGCCGGGCACCGTTTCGACCGACGTGGCCGTCGGGTTCGCCGACCAGGGCGACGGCACGACCCGCATCACCTACGATGCCGACGCGGTCGTCGGCGGGATGGTCGGCGGTGTCGGACAGCGGATGCTGACGTCGGTGAGCAAGCGCATGGCCGGTGAGTTCTTCGGATCGGTCGACGACGTGCTGACCGGCGCCGCCCCGGTCGAGGAGGCCGGTGCTCCCGAGGCTGCGCAGCCGGAGGCGCCGGCAGCGGCGACCGCACCCGGGCAGACCTTCGCCGCGCCCGCACGTACGCCAGCGGCCGGTACGCCCGACGACTTCGTCAAGGGCGTCGTGTTGGGTGCCGGGCTCGTCCTCGCCGGTGTCGTGGTCGGCGGTCTATTCGGACGCCGGCGTGGTTGACGTTTTCGGCACCGCCCGCGGCATGGTCGTGGCGGTGCGGACGAAGCGGATCTCTGCGCGCGAGTTGCTCGACGCGCATCTGGAACGCATCGAGGCCACGAATCCACAGATCAATGCGGTGGTGAGCCTCGACGCCGAGCGTGCCCGGGAGTCTGCCCGCGCTGCCGACGACCGGCTGGCACGTGGCGAAGACGTCGGCCCGCTGCACGGCTTGCCGTTCGCGTTCAAGGACACCCACGCGGTCGCCGGGTGGCGCACCACGTACGGGTCGCCGCTGATGGCCGACAACGTGGCCGACCGTGACGATCTCGTGGTCGAGCGGGTGCGTACGGCCGGTGCGATCACCGTCGGCAAGACGAACACGCCCGAATGGGCCGCCGGCTCGCACACGTTCAACCCGCTCTTCGGCACGACGGTCAACCCGTACGACCAGACCCGCTCGGCTGGAGGCTCGAGCGGGGGAGCGGCCGCCGCTCTCGCATCGGGCATGCTGCCGCTCGCCGACGGAAGCGACATGGGCGGCTCCCTGCGTAACCCGGCGTCGTTCTGCAATGTGGTCGGGTTGCGGCCGAGTGTCGGCCGGGTGCCGAACTGGCCCGCCGCCAACCTCTGGGAGACGCTGTCGGTCGCCGGACCGATGGCGCGCAACGTCGCCGATCTCGCGCTGCTGCTGTCGGTGATGGCCGGGCCCACCGACCGATCGCCGATCGCGCTCGAAACGGCCGGTTCGGTGTTCTCCGAACCGCTCGAGACCGACCTGCGCGGTCTGCGCGTGGCGATGTCGATCGACCTGGGCGGCTCATACGACGTCGACTCCGTGGTCGGTTCGATCGTCGACGGTCAGCGCGAGGTCTTCGCCGATGCCGGCGCGGTGGTCGACGATGCGCACCCGGACCTCTCGGGCGCCGAGGAGGTGTTCCGCACGCTACGGGCATGGCACTTCCAGTTCGTGCACGGTGCCGGTCTGGCGCAGCAGCCCGATGGCTACAAGGCGTCCCTCGCCGACAACATCCGTGCCGGCGAGAACCTCACGGGAGCCGATGTCGCTCGTGCGTGGGGGCTGCGTACGACCTTGTTCGAGCGGGTGCGGAGCTTCTTCGAGCGCTTCGACGTGCTCGCGATGCCGGTCAGCCAGGTGCCGCCGTTCCCGGCCGACCAGGAATACCCCGAGGCGATCAACGGGCGTGCGCAGGAGACCTATCTCGATTGGATGCGCTCGGCGTACTTCATCACGGTGACGGGTTGTCCGGCGATTTCGGTGCCTGCCGGGTTCACCGACGAAGGGTGGCCGGTCGGATTGCAGCTGGTCGCACCGCCGAACGGTGAACGTCGCCTGCTCGAGATCGCTCACGCGTACGAGCAGCGCACCCGCCATGGTGAGGTGCGCCGCCCACGCTGAGACGGCGCGGCGCATGGCGGCTGTCGCGTCCCCGACGCACTGCGAATGACGCATGCACGAAGGGCTATCGTGAGGATGTGGCGTGGGATGACGTGCGGCCGGGAGCGGTCGTCTGCACCGGAGGCTGGCGGATGCTACGCGCCGCCACGGTGTCCCTCGTCGCGCTCACGCTCGCGGTCGGGGGCCACCTGTACGGTGGAGGCTCGCCGCCGGCGTGGGAGGGCTTCGTGCTCGTGTGGGCGGTCGCCGGCGGGCTGAGCTGGGCGCTCAGCGGCCACCGCTGGACGCCACGTGAGCTCGCGGCGGTGTTGATCATCGTCCAGGCGGTCATGCACCTGCTGTGTGCGTTCGCGCCACGCGCGGCCGAGATGGGACCGTCGATGGTCGTGGGCCACGTGGTCGCCACGGCCGTCTCTGTCGGTCTGCTGCGCTTCGGCGAGGATGCCGCATGGCGCCTCGCGGAGGCTCTTCTCCTCCGCACGATCGCGGCCGTGTCCACGGTCGAGAAGGTCTGGTCGGCGCCGGACGAAGCGCCGTACCTCTCGTGGTCCTACGTGCCGTCGAGCGTCGCTCGAACGCTCCTCGCGACCACACCGTCACGCGCGCCACCCGTGTTCGCCTGAGCCTCGCCGCACGCCTGCTCGTCTCCACGCGACGCTTGCGGCGACAACGCTTCATACACCACCGGTTCCGCGACTCCACGACGACGCGGTCGGTGGATCGGCTTCACGGCGCATGAGCCGGGCGCCGCCGCGTACGGACGGCGCCCCGGACGCCGTGATCACGAGCATGAGGACACTGCATGACATCACGTATGCGCGCCCTCGTGGCATCGGCCGTGGTCTGCACGGTCGCCGCGAGCTGCGCACCACCCACGTCGTCGGACGCCGACGACGGCGACTCAGCGGGGTCCGAGTCGACCTCGCAGACATTCGTCGACACCTCCGACGGCCTGCAAGGGCCAGCGAACCAGGACCTCGCCCAGACCGACGGAGCGACCTGGTCGTTCCGGTCCGACGACGTGACGCTGTTGTACTTCGGTTACACCCGTTGCCCGGACGTCTGCCCGACGACGATGGCCGACCTCGCGGTCGCGCTGAAGGCGCTACCGGACGTGGCCGACGACGTCACGGTTCGCTTCGTCACCACCGATCCACGGCGCGACACCATGCGTCAGATGCGCACGTGGCTCGGTGGTTTCGACCCGGACTTCATCGGAGCCCGCGCGCCGATCAGCCAGGTCGTCGAGGCCGCGGAACAGTACGGTATCGGGATCGAACCACCGAAGGTGACCAAGGGGAACTACGAGGTCACGCATGGGGCACAGGTCCTCGTGCTCCGGACGGACGGGCGGTCGGTCGGCTACTTCCGCGAGGGAACGACGCCCGCGCAGTTCGAGCGGCTCCTCCCCGACGTCGTCGAGGAGGCGTCGTGAGGCGGCTCGTCGTCGGCATCGCGGCCCTCGGCGTACTGACGGTTTCGGCGGCGTGCGGCGGCGAATCGACCGACTCGTCTGCAGCCGATGGCCCCACCGCGTCTTCGAGTCAGAAGGCGTCCTCCCTCGGCGAAGCACAGAGAGGTGACATCTCCATTTCGTCAGGCTGGGCGACGGCGACGATGCCAACCGGTGCAAAAGCAGGTGGCAGCCAGGCGCTCATGAGCGCGGGGTACGCCGAGATCGTCAACGCCGGCGACGGCGACGAGCGGCTGGTCGGTGCATCGTCGCCGACTGCCGGCCGGGTCGAGCTGCACGAGACCGTCGACGTCGGCGGCTCGGCGAGCACGATGAAAGCCGTCGACCGCATCGTCGTGCCGGCCGGCGAATCCGTGACGCTGCGACCGGGCGGGTACCACCTGATGATCATGGGGCTGCGACATCGGCTCGAGCCGGGGACGACGCTCGAGGTCGACCTGCGTTTCGCGGGCGGTGAGCGCGTACCCGTCGAGTTCTCCGTACTCGACCGGACCGACCGTCCGGACATGTCGTGAGGAGGTGAGCGAAGGTGAATGAGCGGTTGACGAGACGCCGGCTCTTCGGTCTCGCCGGTGCCGCCGGAGCGGTCGGCCTGGCAGCCGGTACGACCGCGGGTCGCGCGTTCGATGGGGATCCACCGCCCGAGTCGGACGCGGCGAGCCGGTCGTCCGGCGCCGCGCAGCGCGGTACGCCGGTCGAACCGGGTGGTCTTCCGCACGGTCTGGCCGCACCGGCTCCGGCGTTCGGCCACGTGATGGCGATCGATCTCGCCCCTCACGTACGACGGTCCGCGAAGCAGAGCAGGCGCACGGCTGCGGCAGTGCTGCGAGCGTGCGCTCGGTTGGCCGAGAGCACGACGCCGCGCGACGATCAGCCCGTCGGCCTGGACATCGCGCCTGCGAGCCTGCAGGTCGCGGCCGGGGTCGGGGCGAGCCTGCTGCGATGGTGCGGCCTCGACTCACGCCGACCGGGGTCGATGGTCGACCTGCCGTCGTTCGCGACGGATCGGCTGCGGCCGGCGCAGTCGGACGGCGATCTCGTCGTGCACCTTGCCGCGGAGGATCCCATGCGCCTGGCCGGTGCCGTGCAGTCGGTCGCATCCGGACTGGGTGATCGAGCGCACGTGCGGTGGTCGCGACGCGGATTCCACCAGACCGCGGCAGCTGCCGACCATGCCAGCCAGACGCCGCGCAACCTGATGGGGCATCGCGACGGCACCAACAACCCCGAGCTCGGCAGCGCGTTGTGGGAGTCGGTCGTGCGTACGCGCGAGTCCGGGCCGGGTTCCTGGATGGACGGAGGAAGCTATCTCGTCGTACGCGACATCCGGATCGAACTCGACAGGTGGTTCTCGAAGGGCGTACGCGACCGTGACGCGGTGATCGGGCGCCGTACCTCCGACGGGGCGCCGCTGGGCGGTCG
>Ga0079225_10000389_pt1 | contig 23555 bp, 21 predicted proteins | sample Poulit2012_FD_76344 | JGI IMG/M metagenome (GOLD analysis project Ga0079225, IMG submission 76344) | Agricultural soil microbial communities from Georgia to study Nitrogen management - Poultry litter 2012 | ecosystem: Environmental > Terrestrial > Soil > Agricultural land | place: USA: Georgia... | reverse complement strand
GTTGCGCCAGTTCGACCTTTTCGTCTTGATTTAGATTTTTTAAAATGTTGTGTAGATCCATTTGTCGTAAAATTGATTTTGATAAAGATAATAAATTTCTACATTATTCTACAACATAACCTTTAATAACCATTGTCTATCCTGTCATCGAATCCACGAATCTACTATGGGGCCGGCTTTGGGAAATGTATTGGAAAGACGTTCTCCGGAATTTGTTATGAATATGATTTTGAATACCAGGGAAATGATTGAAAAAGAACCAATCGTTATGGCGCTCAGAGGAGAATATGAATCCGATATGGTGCAACTGGACCTCACACAAGAAGAAGCCAGAAAGATTGTAGAGTATTTGAGGACTTATCAGTAAGGATGGTAAGAACTTATTGTAAAGAAAATCAAACGAGCGGTAGTTTAAATTATCGCTCGTTTGATTTTATAAAATTAGTTGTCTATTCAAAAACTAAATACTGAAGAACTCTTTCTTGTGGTTTCCAGTATGGGGATGGATTATTGTGAACATTGTGGTAGGAGCTATAGATAACTTTTCCAGCTCCTGCATTAAAAGATACAGTTAATGGAATAGGAAATCCAGACCCATCTATATCACCTTCAATCCAAGTTTGAATGTCTGCATTTGGGTGTGCTCCATTCATCATGGCCCAAGAACTTAAGAAGCTTGTAATATGTACACCTCCTTCGTCATCCAAACACTCTTCACTTTCATTACAAGTTACGCCTGTTAACCAAGTGCCTAATGAATTTTCAAGAATTTCACCTTGAACTTCAATTCCTCCCTCTCCGAATTCCGCAGCATTTGGATCTTCAGGTTGATCGGCCGGGGTATCATCACTTCCATAGAAGTCAATCTTCGAAGGGAAGGTTTGTTCAACATAGTCATAGGCCCAATCTGTACAATAAAGAACGCCTCCTGCTTCAACGAAAGCCTGTAACTCATCAGTTAATTCTTGAGAAAAGGGAGCGTTATTCATCCTGTGGCGATGAAAGTCATTATGTTCTGGAACGATTCCTGAAGGGCGACCTGTCAAAGGCGTTTCAGAAGCGCCACAGTTAATAAATACAATATCATAATTATGTAAGTCTATTTGTCCATCTCCGTCATTATCTTCAAATAATTCATTTATAGCAGGGTAAGAATTGTCTAACGATCCGTCACCATCAAATAAATCAAAGGTTTCTGTTCCTAAAACTAATTGACCATAACCCCAATAATCATCTTCATCAGTATTTATGGTTCCAAATCCGAGTTTACCTAATATGTCTTGCATGCGGTCGTAGTGTCCTGTTACTACAGCAATATTAGCTGAGTTAGATTCGAGCGGTATAACGCCAAAATCGGAGGTTTCTCCAGTTAATAATAATTCCTGGGTAAAACTGAAAGCACCACTTTGAAAAATTACCATTATGCTGTAGGCATCAGTCTTGGGAATCTGAAGTTCGAATCTTCCGTCAAACTTGCTGCAGGTGTATCCAATATAAGGTATTTGTGGGGTTTGACAACCACTGTCGTTGTTGGTGGTTTTCATTCCAGAACCATTCGTGTCTATATAGTCCGATACATCTTCGGGAACGAAAATAGTGGCATTAGGAATAGGTGTTTCCCCGTTGGGTGACATTAATACCCCTTTGATAATTGTCATCTCTCCATCATCTTGAATGTCATCTTTACTACAAGAATAAAACAAGGCAATGCAAAATAATAAAGTGAAAATACGGTAGGTTGAAGGTTTCATTTAAAGTTGTTTTAAGGTGATAGACGGCTAATTTAGGGATTTATTTAGATATAAAGCAGTGTCAACTGTTAAATTACCAAATTCCTTGTGTTTTTGTTGAGGTTCTGGGAGGGTTTATTTATAGAATAGATTTATTTATTAGTAAAAAGTAGCTGGTGATTTGTAATTATGTGGAATCAAATCTAATCGAAGTAAAACAGGCTATGAAATACGGATCCCGTACGTACGGAATCGTGAGCAGTTAGCAGAAGCCATAGTAGTATTGACACAAGCCATATACAGAGAATATGGAGGTCTCACGAAGTATGAAGAGCTGAACCCGGTAAGCTGTTTTTGAATGACTGTTACTGATTAGATTCGAATATCAGCTGCTCCTAACGGAGGCTCTTCATCGAACGATAGGACGGAATCCGAAAATAGATGAAAGTGATAAGAATCATAGGATAACTGAAACCCAAAATTCACGGCTGAAAGCTCAATACAAGGAACCGCCGTGTACTGAACGATACGCAGGGTGGTGTGAGAGGACAGATGAAAAATTAATCCCTATCTTCCTACTCGATTTTCAACTTATTATTTATTATTCTTTTTCTCCAACCATTTTCTCGCATTAACAAAAGCTTCTAACCAAGGAGAAACTTCATCTGTCTTTCTGTCTGCCGGATAATAAGGCCAGTTCCAAGAAAATATAGATCTTTCAAAATGGGGCATCGTTACCAAATGACGGCCGGAATCATCACACATAAAAGCGGTGTTGTAATCAGATCCGTTTGGATTTGCCGGATAATCCGTATATCCATATTTCCCTACAATGTTGTATTTGCTTTCTTCATAAGGGAAACTGAATTTTCCTTCCCCGTGAGAAGACCAGATTCCTAATCTACTACCTGCTAAAGAGGACATCATCACCGAATTGTTTTTGGGAATATCAATGGTTGTAAAATTGCTTTCAAATTTTCCGGAGTCATTAAACAGCATTTTTGGTTTTTCATCGTGATCCGGATTGATGAGTTCCATCTGCATAAAAAGTTGACATCCATTGCAAATCCCCAAGCTTAAAACATCTTCGCGTCCAAAAAATCGACGTATAGCCTGATGTGCTCTCTCATTATATAGGAAAGCACCTGCCCATCCTTTCCCGCTTCCCAAGACATCCGAATTGGAGAATCCGCCAACAGCAGCAATAAACTGAATGTCTTCCAATGTTTCACGACCGGTAATCAAATCGGTCATATGTACATCTTTCACCTCAAACCCTGCTAGATGTAAAGCACGCGCCATTTCTCGCTCTGAATTAGAACCTTTCTCTCTGAGAATAGCTGCTTTAATTTTCGGTTGATCGGCATTGATAGCGGGGATTTTACCGGTGAAATCCTGCGGAAACTTATAAGTCAGCGGTTGATTCTTATAATTTTCAAATCGCTCTTTGGCTTTTTCTGCTCCGCTTTGATTGATATCCAATAGATAAGAGGTTTCAAACCAAGTGTCGCGTAATTGCGGAATGTTGAATTCCAAAGTCTCTTCAGCATGCTTGATTTTTAAGGTGTTTCCGGAAGTAACTTTTCCGACCTTAAAGAACTCAACACCGTCTTCTGCTAAAATCTCTTCAACCGAATCATCCTTCGCTTGAAAAACAATTCCAGTATTTTCGCTAAATAAGATTTTAACCAAATCAGTTTCGTTTAATCCGGATAAATCGTATTCCGCTCCTAAATCATTTTCGGCAAAACACATTTCGAGTAAAGTGGTAATTAATCCTCCTGATCCTACGTCGTGTCCTGCTACAATTAAATCCTTATGAATTAAATGTTGAATGCTATTAAACGCTCTGATTATAAAATCCGGGTTGGTAGAAGTTGGAACTTCTTTTCCAATCTTGTTGAGAATTTGTCCAAAAGAAGAACCGCCTAATTTAAAATCATCTTGAGAAAAGTTGATGTAATAGATGCTTCCGCCATCTTTTTGTAAAATGGGTTCTACAACTTTTCGCACATTGTCACAATGTGCGGCAGCTGAAATGATAACCGTTCCCGGAGCAATTACTTCTTTGTCGGGATATCTTTGTTTCATAGACAAAGAGTCTTTTCCGGTTGGAACATTAATACCGAGTTTTATAGCGAATTCTGATACTCCTTTTACAGCATCATATAAACGCACATCTTCTCCTTCGTTATTTGCCGGCCACATCCAATTGGCAGAAAGAGAAACAGATTTTAATCCATCTGCTAAAGGTGCCCAAATAATATTGGTCAATGCTTCGGCGATGGAGTTTCTTGATCCCGCCACAGGGTCTATTAATGCTGAGATGGGGGAATGGCCGATGGAAGTAGCAATTCCTTCTTTCCCGTGGTAATCTAAAGCCATAACCCCACAATTATTTAAAGGTAATTGTAAGCAACCTGCAGTTTGCTGTTTTGCTACTCGCCCGCTAACCGATCGGTCCGATTTGTTGGTCAACCAGTCCTTACAAGCTACAGCTTCAAGCAATAATAATTTTTTTAAATAAGAATGGATTTCTGTTTGATTATAAACAATTTCTTCATAGTGGCGCTCAACGCGACTATCTTTCATAATAGTTTTTGGCGTCTTTCCCAATAGGTCATCCAAAGCCAAATCAATCGGTTTATCTCCCTGTTTGTTTTTAAATGCAAACTGATCATCTCCGGTTACTTCTCCTACCGTATACATCGGAGCGCGTTCCCTATCTGCTATCGCTTTTAAAAAATGGAGATTTTTCTTGGCGATCAGTAATCCCATTCGTTCTTGAGATTCATTGCCGATAATTTCTTTTGCAGACAAAGTGGAATCTCCCACAGGAAGTTGGTCTAAATGAATATGTCCTCCGGTATCTTCGACCAGTTCACTCAAGCAATTTAAATGACCGCCAGCACCGTGATCGTGCACAGAGATAATCGTATTTTCTTTGCCTTCTACCATTCCGCGGATGGCATTGGCAGCTCGTTTTTGCATTTCTGGATTGGCGCGTTGCACAGCATTGAGCTCTAAATGTTCTTCGGTTTCTCCGGTATCAGCAGAAGAAACTGCCGCGCCGCCCATTCCAATTCGGTAATTTTCTCCTCCCAATACGACAATTTGATCGCCTTTTTTCGGAACTGCTTTAATCGCTTGATCAGCTTTGGCATAGCCAATTCCTCCGGCGAGCATAATGGTTTTATCGTATCCTAATAATCTTCCTTTTTCCTCGTGTTCAAAAGTGAGTACAGATCCACAAATTAAAGGTTGTCCGAATTTATTTCCAAAATCTGCTGCGCCGTTAGAAGCTTTAATCAGGATGTCTAAAGGAGTTTGATAAAGCCAGTCGCGTTCTTCCATACCGTTTTCCCAATCGGCAGGATTATCTTTTTTATCCTGACGTAAACGGGAATAAGCAGTCATATAAACCGATGTTCCGGCAAGTGGAAGCGAGCCTTTTCCTCCGGCTAAACGATCGCGAATTTCGCCGCCACTTCCGGTAGCAGCTCCATAAAATGGTTCAACAGTAGTGGGGAAATTGTGCGTTTCAGCTTTTAAAGAAATTACAGATTCAAAATCTTGATTGACATAAAAATCAGGGATGTCTGCGCGAGTTGGAGCGAATTGTTGAACTTTCGGACCTTTGATAAAAGCTACGTTGTCTTTGTAAGCCGAAACAATAGTATTCGGGTTTTCTTTTGAAGTATTTTTGATTAAATCGAATAAAGAAAGCTCTTGTTCTTCTCCGTCGATAATAAAACTTCCATTAAATATTTTGTGACGACAATGTTCTGAGTTCACCTGAGAGAATCCGAAAACTTCAGAATCTGTAAGAGATCTGCCTAGTCTTTCGGCTAAATCTTCGAGATAAGTGATTTCATCATCGCTGAGAGCAAGCCCCTCCTGTAAATTAAAAATGTTGATATCATCGATATACCGAATTTCTTCGGGTTTTTTATCGATGGTGAAAATATTTTGATCCAAGCCGTTAAAGATTTCGTACAGCATGGGGTCAAACTTTTCTTGATGCGCGTCTTTAGCAAAGAATTCTTCAATTCTAAGAATCCCATCAATGTCCATGTTTTGGGTGATTTCCACCGCATTGGTGCTCCAAGGAGAAATCATGGTGGTTCGAGGACCGATAAACCTTCCTTTTATTTCTTTCTGGTTTATCTGGGGAGCATTGCCAAAAAGCCAAGTGAGTTTTTTGAGGTTTTCAGAAGAAAGCGAAGTGATGCTGTGAAGAGCATACACTGATTTTTGAGGGTTTCCGAAGAAAAAGATCATAATGTTGAAATTCGATTATCAAGTGGGCAAAGTTAAACTTTTCTGATGAGTTTTATCAATGAAAATGCTTGTTTGATATAAAAAAAGCCAGCTTGAAAATAAAGCCGGCTTTTTATCTAATTTATAAGAAATTATTGATTTATAAAATCAACATAGCATCTCCATAGGTAGAGAATTTATAATCTTCTTTGATGGCTAATTCATATACTTCCATCAGTTTGTCAAAACCAAGAAAGGCTGCCGACATCATCATCAATATAGATTTTGGCGTATGGAAATTGGTAATCATCGCATTGGCGATATTAAATTCATAAGGAGGAAAAATGAATTTATGTGTCCATCCCTCATAAGGGTTTAATTCTCCATTTGTAGAAACAGCACTTTCCATAGTCCGCATACTGGTTGTACCTACAGCACAAACCCTGCGGTTATTTCGCTTGGCTTCATTCACCAAATCTGCGGTTTCTTGAGAAACGAAACACTCTTCACTTGGCATTCTGTGTTTCGACAAATCTTCAACTTCAATATCTTCAAAGGTACCCAAACCTAAGTGCATTGTTACTTCAGTTAGTTCTATTCCTTTGATTTCCAGTCGTTTTAAAAGATGCTTGGAAAAGTGTAGTCCTGCAAGTGGTGCAGAGATAGCTCCTTCTTCTTTGGCATAAACAGTTTGAAAACGCTCGGCATCTTCCGGTTCTACCTCTCTGCCTATTTCTTTTGGCAATGGAGTCTCTCCGAGTTCATATAGCTTTTTGCGATATTGATCATAAGATCCGTCATACAAAAACCGTAAAGTTCGTCCACGCGAGGTGGTGTTGTCAATAACCTCTGCAACCAAACTCTCATCTTCGCCGAAGAACAGTTTGTTTCCTATTCTGATTTTTCTTGCCGGATCTACCATGACATCCCATAATTGGGTTTCCGGATCTAATTCGCGTAAAAGAAATACTTCAATGCGCGCATTGGTTTTCTCTTTATGACCGTAAAGACGGGCGGGAAAAACTTTGGTGTTGTTGAAAACAAATACGTCTTTCTCATCAAAGTAATCAATTAAATCTTTAAACTGTTTATGTTCAATTTTACCGGTATCTCGGTGGACAACCATAAGTTTGGATTCATCACGATTTTCTGCTGGATGAGTGGCTATTTGTTTTTCTGGCAGGTCAAAATCGAACTGCGATAGTTTCATTTTCATAAAGGAAAAAATTTAGAATTGCAAATATACAACCCTCAGATAGGCGTTGTCAAGTAAAACGAAGAATATTTTCCTAAATAAACACACATTTAACTTATTTTTAAAATAAAAGTAGTGCGGAATTTCTTATTTCCGCGTTCAAAAATGTAAAACAATATAATTATTGGAATACCTGTTCGATATTACATCTTTGCAGTAGCTTCCAATAAGTGGGAAAAGATTTTGAAACTACCTGTGGATGTTGAATGGTTATTTTTGTTTTTAAAACCAGTGGAGCAAAAGCCATCGCCATGCGATGATCGTCATAAGTGTCTATTTTAATATTTTGATTTAATGTGCCACGAGCTTTTCCAATTAAAATATCTTTTTTTATTTTTATTTCTGCTCCAAATTTTGAAAGTTCGGACTGCAATGCATTCAATCGATCGGTTTCTTTTATCCTCAATGTAGATAACCCTTTCAACTTAAAACTTATACCTAAGCCTAAACATGTAACAGCAAGAGTTTGTGCCAAATCGGGGTAATGGGATAAATCGGTTTCAAAATAGGAAGGAAGTTCAACGTTTTTTTCTTTCTTTAAAAGGATAGAATCATTTTTATAATAAGTGCTCACGCCAAATTTATTAAAGAATTTGGCGATTTTTGCATCTCCTTGTAAACTGTTTTTTTTGAAATGAGAAAGTTTCAGGACTGCAGTCTCCGACAAAGCAGCCAAACTATAAAAATAAGAAGCCGAACTCCAATCGGATTCTATAGTAATTGTTTTAGCTTCGATTTCAGTCAGGGGAGAAATAGTAATTTGATTGTTTTCAAATTTGTTTTGAACACCGACTTTTTTCAATAAGCTCAGGGTCATTTCAATATAAGGCCGAGAGAGAACTTCTCCTTGCAGAGTGATTTTTAATCCCTGTGGAAAGCTTGCCCCAATAAGTAAGAGCGCAGAAATATATTGACTGCTGACATCGGCTTTAATTCGAACTGCGTTTGAAGTCGGGTTGGATCCGCGAATCAATAATGGCGGATAACCTTCTTGCTGTAGATACTGAATATCCGCTCCAAGTTTGCGCAAAGCTTCGACTAAAACTTTTATCGGTCGGTTTTGCATGCGCGGGCTGCCGGTAAGCGTTCTTTCTCCTTTTTGAAAAGCGAAATAAGCAGTTAGGAACCGCATCGCAGTACCGGCGTGGCCAATGTCAATAATCTTTTGATTTTTTGCCGATAAAGCTTGTTGTAATACCGAACTGTCGTCACTGTCGGATTGATTTTCGATTTTCAAATTTGAAAATAAAGCTTGTAAAATTAAAAGCCGATTGGTTTCACTTTTAGAACCGGTTATGGTAAGATCGCTTTTTAAATGTTTATCAGTTGCCGTTAATTCTACATACATAGACCCTTGGTTATAAATACTTATTTTTTGGTCTTGAAATGTTTCCAAAATCTATAATAAGCGGTCAAAATTCCATAGATGAGTCCACCGATAAGGTTGGCGACAATGAAAGAGGTGAGGCGTCCTTCTTGGGAATAGTATTTAAAATATGCGCCGAAATCAAAACTGAATTCAAATAAAATTCTGATCAAATTATAAAGAATGATAAATGCCACAGCAAAAATCAATACGGAAGTCCAGAATGCTTTTAAACTAAGAATTTTCGCAAACATATTTATTTTAATTTTTTGTTTTGGTGATGTCTGTCGTGATCGCGTTTGGCTTTCAGATCGAGCTTTTTGTCGAAAGCTTCTTGTAAATCGACGCCGGTTTGGTTGGCTAAACATAAAACTACAAACATCACATCTGCAAGTTCTTCACCTAAATCTTTTTCTTTATCGGATTCTTTTTCACTTTGTTCGCCATATCTTCTGGCGATTATTCTTGCCACTTCTCCTACCTCTTCAGTGAGTTGAGCCATATTGGTCAACTCGTCGAAATAACGAACGCCGTGTTGTTTAATCCATTTATCCACAGCTTTTTGTGCGTTTTTTATATCCATAATTTATTCTTTGTTTTTAGAGTCTATAATAATAGTTACCGGACCGTCATTGATTAAATCGACTTGCATGTCTGCGCCAAATTCTCCTGTAGCTACAGGTTTTTCTAAATGCTTTTCAAGTGCTTCTACAAATTGATGATAAAGCGGTTCGGAAATTTCGGGCTTGGCGGCTTTGATAAAACTTGGTCGATTCCCCTTTTTTGTGTTCGCATGTAAAGTGAATTGACTGATGACTAAAGCTTCCCCATTTACATCTTTTACCGAAAGATTCATCGCATTATTTTCATCTGCAAAAATGCGCATATTGGAAATCTTTCGAGATAACCATCTGATGTCTTCTATTGTATCTTCATCTTCGATTCCTAAGAAAACTAATAAACCCGGTCCGATTTTTCCTTTTTTGGAGTTTTCAATCGTTACCGATGCTTCACTGACACGTTGAATAACTGCTCGCATATATTTGATTTAATAATTAATATTAATGATGAATATCCGGTCGATAGGTATCATCTTCACTTGACATAATTTGAAGATAAGAATCATATCTCGACCAGAAAATTTCTCCTTTTTCTAAAGCTTCTTTTACTGCACAACCCGGCTCTTTAATGTGTAAACAATTGTTGAACCTGCAGTCTTTAGAGCGTCTTAGAAACTCAGGAAAATAATTGCCTATTTCCTCTCTTTCCATATTGACCAATCCAAAACCTTTAATCCCGGGCGTATCTATGATTTTCGTGTTTTCGCCTACATCAAACATTTCAGCAAAAGTGGTGGTGTGTTTTCCGCTGGTGTGATGTTCGGAAATCTCAGCGGTTTTTAAATTTAAATCCGGTACGAGTTTATTGATTAAAGTGGATTTTCCAACCCCGCTATTTCCTGAAAATAAATTCACCTTACCTTCCATTAGCTCTTTTACTTTATCTGTATTTCTGCCGGTAACGGCTGATGTACCCAAGCAAGTATAACCTACATTTCTATATATAGCAGCTAAATATCGAATTTCATCCAATTCGTCTTCTGTGTAGAGGTCAATTTTATGAAATAATATTATCGGTTCAATGTGATAGGCTTCCGCCGTTGTCAAAATCCTGTCGATGAAGATAGTTGAGGTAACAGGATTTTTTATGGTAACCAAAAGAAAAACCCTATCGATATTAGCAGCAATGATATGCGCTTGCCTGGAGAGTTTGACTGATCTTCTAATAATATAATTTTTTCTTTCCTTAATCTCGGTGATAATCCCGATTTCTTCATCTCCGGTCTTGTCCAATTCAAAAACAACCTTGTCGCCGACAGCTACGGGATTAGTGTCTTTGATATCTTTTATCCGAAATCTTCCTCTCATCCGGCAGGAATAAAATTTGCCGTCTTCTCCTTTGACGGTGTACCAACTACCGGTAGATTTATATACAGTGCCTTGCATAAATTATTTTTTGTGAAGGATGTTTTTTTGATGTTCAATAGATTCTTGATGAACAGCTTTAAAAATTCTTAATATAAAATCTTCGCTCAAACCATTAGCCTGACCTCGTGTTATCATTTTTTTTAAAACAGCATTCCAGCGTTCATTTTGAAGGATAGAAACGTTGTATTGTTTTTTAATCTGGCCAAATTCTTTTGCTAAATCCATTCGTTTAATCAGTGTATCCATAATCTCTTCATCCAAAGCATCTACTTGCTCCCTTAAAGTGGTCAAAGTCTTTTGGAAATTCGAACTTTCCGACCCTTTTTCTCTTACCTGAAGATTTTCGCTGATTTCTATAAGTCGTTGCGGAGTGATTTGTTGTTGTGCATCGCTCCATGCTTTATCGGGATTGGGGTGAGTTTCAATCATCAATCCGTCGTAATTCAAATCAAGTGCGGTTTGACACAAGTCAAAGATCAAATCTCGCCGTCCTGCTATATGAGAAGGATCGAGCAATAAAGGTAAATCGGGATAACGATTCTGCAAGTCGATAGCAATCTGCCACTCCGGAATGTTTCTATAAGTATTTTCCTTATAACTGGAAAATCCACGATGAATCACGCCTAAGTTTTTTATATTTTGGGTGAACAATCTTTCCACGGCTCCCAACCAAAGTTCTAAGTCCGGATTGACCGGGTTTTTAACCAATACGATTTTATCTGTTCCTTTTAAAACTTCTGCAATTTCTTGGACATTAAAAGGAGATACCGTCGTGCGAGCGCCGATCCATAAAATGTCTATATCGTGATGCAATGCTACTTCAACATGCTGCGGATTAGCCACTTCAGTGGCCATTAATAAACCTGTTTCAGCTTTGGCTTTTTGCAACCATTTTAAAGCTTTGACACCTGCTCCTTCAAAATTTCCCGGACGAGTTCTGGGTTTCCAGATTCCGGCACGCATCACCTGTGTGGGGGTGTTTTTTAAAAGATGCGCAGATTCTAACACTTGCTCTTCAGTTTCTGCACTGCAGGGGCCGGCAATAAGAAATGGACCTTCACTGTTGAAAGTTGATAGCCATTGACGCATTACAGGAGTATTACTCATTTGCTTAATTAGATTTAATTCTTGCAAAGGTAAAGGTTTTGAAATCAAACAAAGACTCTTGGTTTAAAATCCATAATATACTGCTTTTTTAATATGGTTTTGAAATCTTTTCTATTGTTTATGATCTTTTTTACCGTGGAAAAGTATCTGTAAGCGTTTCAATTGATAAATTGAAGTGATTTTAAGACCAATACACAATAAAGTCTCATAGTCTTTCATAAGTTTGTAGAATAAATCAAATCAATTTAATTATGAAAAAATTCATTGTAGCTGTTTTTGCTTTGTGTTTTGCTTTTAGTATGCAAGCGCAAAAATTAGATTTAGGAGTGAAAGTGGGAGCTAACTTTTCCAATTTAAGTGATGCCGGGAGTTTAAATTTTAAAAATAAAACAGGCTTGACAGCAGGAGCATTTTTATCTGTGGGTAGCGGTAAATTTGCTGTTCAGCCCGAATTGCTTTATTCGCAACAAGGGGCCAAAACCGATTTAGGAGATTTTGATTTAGACTATATAACTGTTCCTGTTATGTTTAAGTTTTACTTGATTGAAAACCTCTTAAATATCCAAGCAGGTCCGCAATTTGGATTTGTGACCAATTCAAGTTTGAAAGATCAGATAGAAACCAAAGATTTTGAATTTTCAGGAACCGTAGGTGCGGGATTAGAATTGCCTTTAGGATTTAGAGTTGATGCCAGATATAACCATGGGTTTACAGATGTGGTTGAGGATGGAAGTGCGAAAAATGGCGTGTTCTCACTCGCAGTAGGTTATTCTTTTTTATAAGATAAATTCATTTTAAAGTGACGGGAAACTGCTTTGTGTTACAAGGCAGTTTTTTGTTTTTTAGGCAGAGAGAATTTCTCGGAGTAAAAACAAATAATCTTCTCGATTAGAAATAAAGTCTAAGTCAGTGACATCGATAATTTTTGTTTGTAAATGATTTTGACTTTTGATAAAATCTAAATATCCGCGATTGATGTTTTCAAGATAATCAGCCGGAATATTTTGTTCATAAGACCTGCCTCGTTTTTTGATGTTTTTAAGCAAGCGATCGGTGTGTTGGTAAAGATAAATATACAAATCCGGTTTTGGAATGTCCTTATACATGATGTGAAAAAGCCTTTTATAAAGCGAAATTTCTTCCGCATTTAAAGTGACCCTCGCAAAAATCATCGATTTATAAATATCATAATCCGCCACTACAAAATCATTAAACAAGTCATACTGACCAATATCCTCTACCAACTGCTGATACCGATCTGCCAAAAAAGACATCTCCAGAGGAAAACCATATCGCGCTTGGTCTTTATAAAACTTGGGGAGAAAAGGATTGTCTTTAAAACGCTCAGTAATCAACTTGGCATTAAAATCTTGCGAAATCATCGTGGCCAAACTGGTTTTTCCCGCGCCGATATTTCCCTCTATCGCCAGATAAGATAAGTTTTGAAAAGAAAATTCGGGTATATTCAATGTTTGTGAAGATCGCTTGATTTCAGAAGTGTCTGAAGTATTGCTTAATAGTTTCTGAATAGAGTTTTTTGAAATGGGGTGAATGAATTTTGGGGCGATTTCAGCTAAAGGCTCCAGCACAAATTTACGCTGCGTTAAACGTGGATGGGGGAGGGTTAAGTTTTCTGAATCGATAATCGCATCCCCATAAAACAATAAATCAAGATCTAAAGTTCTGTTTTCGTAATCGTTGGAAATACGCTTACGCCCTAAATCCTTTTCGATTTCAAGGAGCTGCGCTAAAACTTTTTCCGCAGAAAAACGGGTTTCTATACTGATACAAGCATTGAGGAAATCATCACCTTCAAACCCTAAAGCCGGAGTTTCATAGATTCCGGAAATCTTTTTTACTGTCCCTGTTCTTTCAAATATCAAATCAACCGCATTTTGTAAGTGTTCGATGCGATTTCCTTGGTTACTTCCCAATCCAATATAAGCGGTGATAGGTGACTTCAATGGTTTTGTTTTTGCAGATTAAATTTAGCTTTTTGAGCAGCTCAAATTTCGGTAAAAATACATGGAAAGTTTTGATAAATGGAATGTCGTTATCTTATTCAAATAAAAGCTAAGGAATAACAGCGTATTTATTTTGAGACCTTGCTTTTAAGAACTTGTTAAACCCCGTTGCAAGAACTTAAAATTCAGTATTTTCGCACCCTTATAGAACTAAAAACACAGAAACTAATTTATGAAAAGAATTCTAAAGATTGTTGGAATCATTGTTTTGATATTAGTTGTTTTTCTGATAGCTGCACCATTTTTATTTAAGGGAACAATTGAGAAGCAAGTCAAAAAAGCAATAAACAAAAATGTCAATGCTTCAGTAGAATGGAGTGATTTGGGGTTAAGTCTGTTTAGCAGTTTTCCCGATGCTCGACTCAAGCTGGAAGACATCAGTGTGATCAATAAAGCTCCTTTTGAAGGAGATACTTTAGTTTCTGCCAAGACTTTGTTTTTGGATATGGGAATCCCTCAACTTTTTAAGTCCGGAGACAGTCCGTTGAGCATAAATGAATTGGGCTTAGAAGAGGCCTTTGTCAATATTGAAGTAAATGAAGAAGGTGTTGCTAATTACGACATCGCCATAGAATCTGACAAAACCGAGGAAAAGGAAGATTCCGATGACGCGCTGACGTTAAACATAAGTCATTACGAGATTAAAAATTCCCGAATCAATTATTTAGATGAAAGTTCTAAAATGTTTTTGCGGTTGAAAGAGTTTAACCACGAAGGGAAAGGAGATTTTTCTACGGCGGTTTCAACACTATCTACAAAAACCGATGGATTGCTTTCCTTTAAAATGGGCGAATCTGAATATTTTGAAAATACCGCTTTGCATTTAGATGCGGATATCAAAATGGATTTGGATAATATGAAATTCAGTTTTGAGGATAATAAGGCACTGATCAATCAGTTGGAGTTGATTTTTGAAGGGTATGTTCAGGTTAATGAAGATAACCAAGAAATGGATATTAGTTTTAATACGCCAACTTCAGATTTCAAAAACTTTTTAGGTGTAATTCCTAAAGAATATATCAGCGGTTTGGATCAAGTTGAAACTTCCGGAGATTTTGATGTAGATGGAAGAATATATGGTGTGATGGATGAGGAGCATATTGCTAAAATGGATATTGCGGTAAGCAGTGAAAACGCTTATTTTAAGTTTCCAGACTTACCTAAAGCAGTGCAGCATATCAATTTCAATGCTATATTAAAAAATGAAACCGGATTGATGAAAGATATGAATTTGGCACTTCCTAAATTGACTTTCACCATAGATCAAGATGTGTTCTCGGCGAATGGAAATTTCAAAGATTTGATGGGGAATATTTTGATTGATATTGCGGCCAAAGGTCGACTGAACCTTGCCAATATTGACCAGGCTTATCCATTTGAAATGGACATGGATTTAAACGGGATTTTAAATGCTGATATGACTACTTCTTTTGCGATGGACGATTTAGAAAAAGAGCGATATGAGCGAATTGCCAGTAGTGGTTCCGCAAGTTTAAGAGATTTTAGGTACACCTCTGAAGAAATGGCAAATCCTGTTGAAATCAGTAAAGCCGCTTTACAGTTTAATCCAAAAACCGTGAATCTGGAAGAGTTCAGTATGAAAACCGGCCAGACCGATGCTCATCTTAGCGGAACCATTCAAAACTTGATGGGATATTTATTTAAAGATCAACCAATAAAAGGTAACTTCAATTTAAATTCACAAACTTTTGCGGTTAGTGATTTTATGGTTTCAGATTCTAATGAAGAGAAAAAAGAAGAGAGTGAGACTTCAAAGACAGACAAAAAAGCGATTGCCAGCAGTGAAGAGGCGATTAAGATTCCTTCCTTTTTAGATGTGAGTTTAAATTTTACGGCTGATAAAGTATTGTATGACAACCTGACCTTGGCAAATGCAAAAGGAGGTTTACGGATTAAAGATGAAAAGGCAAGTTTAGAAAATATCACTGCTGATATTTTTGGAGGTAGTATTGGTATAAACGGAAGTGTAGAAACCAAAACGGAAACCCCTAAATTTGATATGGCGTTGAGCTTGAATAAGATTGGAATTACGCAATCCTTAAATGAAATGGAGTTATTGAAATCCCTTGCTCCAATTGCGCAAGCGTTTGTTGGAGATTTAACTACGGAGATTAATTTGAATGGAGATTTGACCAAAGATTTAGCGCCGATATATTCTTCGTTGACAGGGTCCGGGATTGCTGAAATTCTAAACGCAACAGTTCAAGAAGACCGGTTGCCTTTTGTATCTAATTTGAATGATCGGTTGAATTTCGTCAATTTTGATAAGTTAGATTTGAAGGATTTGTCCACCAAATTTAGCTTTGAAGATGGCGGTGTAAACTTTCAACCTTTCACCTTTAATATACGTAAAGATATAAAAGCAGAAATTAAAGGGCGACATACCTTCAATAATGAATTGGATTATAGAATGGATCTTGATGTTCCCGCTAAATATTTAGGAAGAGACGTCAGTAGTCAGTTGGCTAAACTAACGAAAACAGATTTGGAGAATATGAAAATAGATTTACCGATAAGTGTTACAGGGCAAATAAAAAACCCTAAAATAAATGTTGATATCAAAGCAGCGACTCAGGTTTTAGTAGATGAAATTGTTGAGAAACAAAAGCAGGATCTTAAAGATAAGGCCAAAGATAAAGGTAGAGAATTCTTAGAAGGTATTTTTGGAGGAGGAGAAACAGAAGAGGAAACTCAAGAACCCGATAGTTTGTCTGAAGGAGAGAAAGATAAACCGGCAGAGAATGAAAAAACCAAAGAAGAGGAGCGAAAAGAGAAAGCTCGAAATGCTTTAGAGAATATTTTCGGCAAGAAAAAAGAGGAAAATAAAGACAAAGAATAAGAAGTTTTAGCGGAAGATTTCTTGAAAAGAAAGTTGTTTATTAATCGGTCAATTTTTAATGTCAATTTTAATGATTTTGTTCTCGGATATTGTTATATTTGCAACCCAAAATAAAACAACGGTATTTTAACCGTATAAAAATTAAAAAATAGAAATTATTTATGCTGATAGTTAAAGTTAAAGAAGGCGAGAAGATCGATCGCGCATTAAAGCGTTTAAAACGTAAGTATCGTAATACAAAAGTATTGCAAAACTTGCGAGAGAATCGTTATTATACCAAGCCATCCGTAAAACGTCGTCAACAAAATCAAAAGGCTGCTTATATACAAGCATTGAGAGACGAAGAAAACATATAAGTAATGTTTTTGGAAAAGGGCTTTAGTCTTTACAATCCCAATCAGAAACCCACGAGTGCTCAACGCGAGGAGCTCGTGGAATTTTTGTTTCAACAATTGGAGGAATACGGAGACCCCAAAGAAGACATCATTGCCTGTTTGAAATTCGCCTTAAAAGAAAGTGAACAAGGTTTAGGTGGATTTGCCCTTACCTATAAAAATGAAGCTTTAGAAATTGTTGGCGCAACGATAATAAACAAAACAGGAATGGGAAATTATATTCCCGACAATATCTTAGTTTATATCGCTGTTCATAAAAGTACAAGAGGACAAGGCGTTGGAAGGAAAGTCATGGAAAAAGCTCTTGAAATTGCCGAAGGCAGCGTTGCACTTCACGTTGAACCGGATAATCCGGCAAAATATCTCTACGAAAAATTAGGATTCACCAATAAATACCTCGAAATGCGCTATGAGCCATGAAACCTCTTTTAATTTTCCCCTTCAAAGTTTAATTGTTAATTGATTCGAGTTAATTCTTAATAAAGCATTATATTAGAGGGCTTTATTATTCGTTTAAAAAATTATTATGGCCTTTGTAACTCTTGAGAAATCATCCTTAAAGCAGAATTATGATTTTCTGGATAAGCTGTTCAAAAAACATAATATTGAATGGGCACCGGTAGTCAAAATGCTTTGCGGAAATGAACTCTATCTTGAATATATTTTGTCGCTGGGAAATGAACAAATTTGTGATGCCAGGTTAAGTAACCTGAAGGTGATTAAGGAGCTGAAACCCGAAACAGAAACAATCTATATTAAACCGCCTGCTAAAAATAGTATTGAAGAGGTGGTGAAATATGCCGATGTAAGCTTTAACAGTGAATTTGTGACCATCAAATGGCTTTCCGATGAAGCTAAACGACAAAATAAAACCCATCGAATCCTCATTATGATTGAATTGGGTGATTTGAGAGAAGGCATTATGGGAGAATCTTTGATGGATTTTTATCAGAAAGTATTTGATCTTCCCAATATAGAAGTGGCCGGAATCGGTTCTAATTTAAATTGTCTCAGCGGGGTGATGCCCAGTAAAGATAAGTTGATCCAACTTAGTCTATATGAACAACTCATCGAGGCGAAATTCGGTAAAAAAATCAATGGAGTGTCCGGAGGATCATCAGTAATGGTTCCCCTGTTGTTAAAAGGAATGGTTCCCGAAGGCGTGAATCATTTTAGAATTGGGGAAACCCTTTTCTTTGGCGTAGACCTTTTTAGCAATACCACTATCGAAGGAATGCGAGATGATGTATTTAAATTAAACGCAGAAATTATCGAAGTCACCGAAAAACCGGTAAGTCCTTACGGAGACTTGGACGAAAATCCATCGGGAGAAAAATTTGAAATCAAAGAAGAAGATTTCGGACAAGTACACAAACGAGGAATTCTGGATATTGGACTTTTAGATGTGGCCAAACCTGATTTCTTAAACCCTACCGATGAGAACATCAACTTTATCGGAGCAAGTTCAGATATGTTAGTGATGGATCTCAGTAAAACCGAAAAAGAATACAAGGTAGGAGATATTGTCAGTTTTAAAATGGATTATATGGGAGCCCTCCGAGTGATGAATTCTCAGTATATCGAAAAAAGATTGGTGGAGTAATCTGTTATCCCTTAATTCTATAAGGGAGCTTTCGCCATGTTTGAAAATCAGTCGGATAGCATAAATACCAAACTACATAATTCTATCTAATATGAAACTTCTACAACATATTGTAAAAGTTATTTGAACTTTGGTTTTACTCAACAAAAGAAAACTTTAAAAACCTGCGAAAAAATATTAAGGGAATAAGAAGTTAAGCACAAGGCAAGATAAATCGTGCTAAAATTGAACATCTCTCTGAATTTCGTAACTTTATACTATGAAGATATTACGAATTTATATGGACACCTATGTGCTTGGCAGGTGTTTTGATGAATAGTTCTTTACTATACCATTGTTTAAACGGGTAAATGATGGCAAATCTAAAGAAATACTTTCAGCGGTTTTATAAAAATAATTAAAGCCAGCGCCTGAAAAAAAATATATCATTGATTACGGAGTTGAAAAGCGACTGCACAGAGTTTGTCGATGAAGATGACAATGTAATTAACCTCGCGACTGAATACATCACAGAAGAAATTGTGGGGCAAACAAGATTTGCATGCTGCTTGCATTTCGCACTGGCAACAATCAACCAAGCCGACTTACCAACAGGCTGGTATTTTAAGCACGTCGTAAATGTTAAACGGATACGTGGCTATAATTCCGTGAATATAAAAAATGGATTTAAACAATTGGACATTCGCTCACCAAGAGAATTAATGGATTATGGAAACTAAAAAGAATAAAGGATTTGATACGGTCAAATTTGCGAGAGCGCAAAAAGAGAAGTTGAGTGCTGAATTAGCAAAAATGACCAAAGAAGACATCGTTGCTTATTTCACAAAAGTTCGATTAAAAAGTCGGATAAAACCCAACACCCAATAACGTGTATAATTTGGGCTTGCTTACTCGAGAAGCGTCGGGATTCACGGATTTCCTATTCGGTAATTGTTCGCCTTAGATACTCATTAATCATACCCTAAAACCAATCGCCTTGTTGCTTAACAAGAAGGTTTTACGTGATTAATTCATATTTTTATATCGATAACATAACCACTATTGCTTCTCACATTAAAAACAGTATTATCTTCAAATATCAAATATTGCCCTTTAATTCCCTTGAGTTTGCCGCTATAAGAAAGCTGATTTTTGAAATTTAATGATTTCACCTTGGTAGGGTATTTCAAGACAGGGAAGTTGATTTTAGTTTTTTCTGGGTTTTCGACATAGAAATCCATCACCTCTTCGGGTAAATAAGTTTTCAATTCCTGTTGAACCGGAAATAAATCTATGTCATTTATATTGTTTCTCAACATATTTCTCCAGTTTGTTTTATCAGAAATATGATCCTTTAAAGCTACTTCAGCTATACCAGCCAAGTATCGATTCGGAGTTTCCAAAATCGGGATAGCTTCATGAGCCCCTTGATCAATCCAACGTGTAGGAATTTGTGTTTTTCGGGTAATCCCAACTTTCACATCTCCGGAATTTGCCAGGTAAACTATGTGAGGCTGAAGCTGAATTCTTTTTTCAAAAGCCAGATCGCGATCCTCTTTACCCAGATGCGCAGTGCTTAATTCCGGTCTTATTATCCAATCTCCAGCCATCGGACTTTTATAAAAACAATCATAACAAAAGCCTTGTCTAAAAATTATCTTATCTTGTCCGCAACTTAAACATTGATAACCTTTAAAGCTAAGATTTAAGTTTTTGTCTAAAAGAGAATTGATATGAAGGAAGTCTTCGGGTAAGTCCAAGTAATATTGGACTTCATTGTCGAGTTCAACTTTCATTTTTTTTAAAACTCCCGTAAAATGCATAAAATTTGAATTTATAAGTGAAAGTTTTCAAAGATGCAAAAATAGATTTATTTTTATCCAAAATTATCCTTTAATATATATTAAATGGCAATACCTATAGCCAATTCGGTTGCTTCGTGGTTTTTAAAAAAACGTCTTCATCAAATGGAGCTTTTTATGAAATACCCTCATGAGGTGCAAAATGAATTGTTGCATCAACTAATCGAAAAAGCTAAAAACACCGAAATAGGCAGGAAGTATGATTTTGGATCGATGCAAAACTATGAAGATTTTGCCAATCGAGTTCCGGTTCAAGCTTACGAAGATATTTATCAGGATATTGAACGCGCACGGCAAGGAGAAAGCAATATTTTCTGGCCTACAACAATCAAGTGGTTCGCAAAATCAAGCGGAACGACCAATGCAGAAAGTAAATTCATACCGGTTAGTGTAGAGTCACTTGAAGAAAACCACTATGCCGGCAGCAAGGATATGCTTTTTATGTACCTCAATAATAATAGAGATGGTCAACTATTCAGAGGAAAGAGTTTGCGATTAGGAGGAAGCAAAGAAAACTATTTTCAGCACGAAACAGTTCATGGGGACTTATCCGCAATTCTGATTGATAACATGCCGTTTTGGGCTTCTTATAGCAGCACACCAAATACCGAAATATCTTTAATGTCGGACTGGGAAGTGAAAATGGATGCGATTATCCAAACTACAATCAAGGAAAATGTTACCAGCTTAGCAGGGGTTCCCTCATGGATGTTGGTCGTACTTCAAAGAGTTTTAGAATATACCGGGAAAAATAACTTGTTAGAAATATGGCCGGATTTGGAAGTGTATTTTCACGGAGGAATTAGTTTTGATCCGTATCTTGAACAGTATCAGAAAATTATTCCCAAAGATGATTTTAAGTACTATGAGATTTTTAATGCTTCAGAAGGTTTTTTTGCGGTGCAAGATAGTAATGATAGTAAAGAATTGTTGTTAATGCTGGATTATGGGATTTTCTATGAATTTATACCGATGTCCACTTATGGCACTGCTAAAGAAAAAGTTATTCCTTTAAGTGAAGTTGAAATCGGTGTGAATTATGCGTTGATAATAACTACAAATGCCGGTTTATGGCGATATCATATCGGCGATACCGTCAGGTTCACCTCTGCTTCTCCCTATAGAATAAAAGTTACCGGTCGAACCAAACACTTTATCAATGCTTTTGGAGAGGAAGTAGTTATAGAAAATGCAGAACGCGCTTTGAGAAAAGCCGCACAATTGACGCAAGCCGAAATTATTGATTATACCGCCGCTCCAATTTTTATGGTTGACGATGAAAAAGGAGCACACGAGTGGCTGATAGAATTTAATACCTTGCCCAATAACTTAGAAGATTTTAGAAACTGCTTGGATGAGACATTGCGGGAAATCAACTCGGATTATGATGCTAAAAGAACCAACAACATGACCTTAAAAAAACTGGTTATTAACATTGCTCAACCAAAACTTTTTTATACCTGGGCTAAAAGCAAAAATAAATTAGGCGGGCAAAATAAAATTCCACGACTTTCTAATAATCGTGATTATTTGGAAGAATTATTAGCCTTAAATGAAAGTTTGAAGGGAAGACGAGTTTGATATGAATAAAAATAGCGGACAATCCTTCTATAAAATGTTTTTGTAAATTCGCCCATCGTGAAACCTATTGCCAAAATAAAAGAACCCATTGCTTTTGAAATGGAGCTTTTTGAAAAAAAGTTCCGACTTTCTATGTCCACCAAAGTGGCTTTGCTCAATCGCATTACCCATTATGTGGTCAATAGAAAAGGAAAGCAAATGCGACCGATGTTTGTCTTTTTGGTAGCTAAAATGATTTCCAGAGGAGAAGTGAAAGACCGTACCTACAGAGGTGCTTCGGTTATCGAACTCATTCACACGGCAACTTTAGTGCACGACGATGTAGTGGACGACAGTAATATGCGAAGGGGATTTTTCTCGGTGAATGCCTTGTGGAAAAATAAAATCGCCGTTTTAGTAGGAGATTATTTATTGTCGAAAGGACTTTTGCTTTCCATCGATAACGAAGATTTCGACTTATTGAAAATTATCTCTGTCGCCGTAAGAGAAATGAGCGAAGGCGAATTGCTTCAAATCGAAAAAGCTCGCCGATTGGATATTACCGAAGAAGTTTATTATGATATTATTCGAAAAAAAACGGCCACTTTGATTGCAGCGTGTTGCAGTATGGGAGCGGCTTCCGTAAGACCCGATTCCGAACACGTTGAAACTATGCGTAAATTTGGAGAACTCATCGGCATGGCTTTTCAGATTAAAGACGATTTATTCGATTATGGAGAACGAAAAATCGGAAAACCCACTGGTATAGACATCAAAGAACAAAAAATGACTTTGCCTTTGATCTATACGTTGAATACTACTTCCGAAAAAAACAGAAGATGGTTGATCAATTCTGTCAAAAATCACAACAAGGATAAGAGACGTGTTAAAGAAGTAATCGCTTTTGTGAAAGAATCCGGCGGATTGGAATATGCCAAAACAAAAATGAAGGAATATCAAAAACAAGCTTTTGAAGTGTTGAAGCCTTATCCTGAATCGGAATATAAAGCGGCACTCGAGCTGATGATGAATTATGTAATCGACCGAGAGAAGTAATTTGATGCTCGATTTGGTTGATGAACCATTATTTGTGTATTTTAATCGAACTAAACTCCACAAACCGCCGATGAAAGATCAGTTCATTTTATTCAAAACGATGTTGTTTTTTCTAATTGCCATAAGCACTTCCCTTAACGCGCAAACTTTTGACTTGATTCCGTTGGGTATTTACGGCGGTGGAGATGAAAGTAACCTCAGTGCTTATCTGGTGGCAGAAAAAGATCAAAAAGCATATCTGTCGTTAGATGCAGGAACTTTAAGAGCCGGAATTAATAAAGCCATCGAAAATGATATTTTTGAGGAAGATGCAGAATATGTTTTGCGGAATTATATCAAAGGATATTTTATTTCCCACGGACATTTAGATCACCTTGCCGGAATGATTATCAATTCGCCAAGCGATAGCAAAAAGAATATTTATGCGCTGCCTTTTACCATAGATATTCTGAAAAATAGATACTTCACCAACGATGCTTGGAGCAATTTTGCCGATGAAGGGGAAAAGCC
>Ga0079225_10000388_pt1 | contig 23582 bp, 19 predicted proteins | sample Poulit2012_FD_76344 | JGI IMG/M metagenome (GOLD analysis project Ga0079225, IMG submission 76344) | Agricultural soil microbial communities from Georgia to study Nitrogen management - Poultry litter 2012 | ecosystem: Environmental > Terrestrial > Soil > Agricultural land | place: USA: Georgia... | reverse complement strand
TATAAGCAAGTCAACGTATCAGCATAACAAAATACCGTAGGGATGACATTTTTGTTCTCTCCATTTAAACAAGTGTTTTTGTTGTATTAAACTAAATTAAGCAGAGCCTCATTTGGAAGACCTTTTATTGACAAAGCTATAGTACCACTGTTTGAGCACGGTAAGGTGATAGGTATTCATCAGTTGAAGGGATTTAAAAGAAGGGAATGTTAGATTATTATGATTAATCGGTCCTTCTCTATAAATAAAAGCAGTGGGTGCTGAGATAACATTTAAACCCACATCGGTAAAGATTTCAGTTGCTCGGGGCATATGTAAAGCGCTGGTTACTATAATCACATTTTTATCGGTGCCAAATTTTTGTTTGAAAGCTAAAGCTTCCTCCAAAGTTGTTGTGGGGGTGGGTAAGATTTCAATGTTCTTTTCGGGAACGCCAATTGAAATAGCTGCTTCTTTGCTGACCTGCGCTTGACTTTTTAATCCTTCATCGGTGTAGGCAGAAGTGACTAATATGCCTTGGTCTAAAGCGTTGTATATTCGAATGCCTTCATTTAATCTTGTCAACGTCATACCATTCAAATTCATAGCTGACGGGAGTTTCGGGTCTAAGGTGGCTCCTGCTCCTAAAACATGAATATAATACGCTTTCGATTGATCAAGTTCGCTTAAGTCAATAGGAGTTTGTGTTTTTTCTATCGAATGAATCAGTTTTTTGGGAATATAATTAGTTGAAGAAATTAAAAATAAAATCACTCCGATAATAACTACGGGTTTAAAAAGTTTGTGGTTTCGCTTTTTAAGCCAATAGATCAATATCGCTAATAAAAGGAAGTATAAACTGACATCCGGAATACTTTTTAAGAAAGAGATCAAATGTGGTATTATTAAGTTGTTTAAAGTCGAGGTGCTTTAGCTACAATTGAAAATTGACTGTATCCTCAACAAATCTCAGTCAAAAATTTTTGCTAAGATTATTTTGTTTAGATGGTAAAGCTAATGATTTTTAATTTAACCTATAAACTGATTCTTAGGGAATAACAGGTTTCAAGTTACAAATGATACCCTTTGGTTAAACAATAGAAATAATAGGCTAAAATCAAGAAGTTATTAATTCCCTTCCCCCTAAAAGTATTGGGGAAGGGAGAAGTGATAAACTTGAGGATCCAAAACAAGTTCAAAAACCTACTTGGTATGGATAAACTTAAACGTTGAACTATATCCTTTTTCAAACATCAATCGCGAAAGATAAACCCCGGGAGCAAATTGCTCTATTTGAATGTTTTCCTTGGTCGAGTAAAGGGATTGAGAAAAAACTTCTTGGCCGTTTAAATTATAAATTTTCACTTCTTTCATAGCGGAAGGACTTTCAAGGTGTAATTGGTTTTCACTGATATAGTGGGAAAAATTATTTTGTAAAATTTCCGAAACGCCCAAAGTTGGGTCTTTTGCAGTAATATTATCTACAAAACCCACTGCTTTCCCGGTAGTAAGAAATCCATATCCCGTAACTTCTGATAGGTTAAGGTTTCCGGTATAAACCAATTCTTCATCCACATAATAAAGCGTTTCTTCTTCTACAAAATCTAATTGTATAGTAAAGCGAATAAAGGTATCGTTGGGAACATCTATTTCTGCTCCGACTGAAAAGTCCGATAACTCAATGATAAGAACCCGTTCGTCGGCCAAAGCCATGGAGGCACCGGGCAATGCTTCTGTACCGGCCGCGCCATAGACATAAAAATTTATTTCTCCTTTGGGCGTTTCTGTGGAAGTAAAATATAAATCGGCAGACAATTCATAACTATCAGGAGATTCAGGAACTTCAGCACTGATTACACGAGTTGCTCCTGCAATATTTCCATCCGGAATTATCCCAGCTTCATCAATGCCCAACCGCAAAGCATAATCGCCGTCAGAAGCTTGCTCATCGCTTACAGTGAAGATATCCGACAAAATACTGAAAGTTTCCCAACCGTTTTGCCCGTTGATTTCACCTAATTCATAACCTTCTTCTGCTTCAAAAGAAGTGTCTTGTGCGTGGTGTGTGTGAACAAGGATAAACGCTGTAAATAAGAGTAATGCTTTTTTCATAAGTAATGTTGTTTTTGCAAAAGTAATCAATTTACTAAGGAAAAACAGCTTTCAAAAAGCTCCATTTTAGATTAACTTGTTTTTTGTTTTATAAGACGAAAAAACTAAAAAAGAATTGCCGATTTAACCGAGAGAAAATCTATTGGTTTTTAACCGTAGGGGGCTAATTATAACTCCTTAAAATCTCAACAAGCTCAGGAATAGAATTGATGTTCAACTTTTGAAACACACGGTTTTTGTAGGTGCTGACCGTTGAGGTGTGAAGATTTAATTTATTGGAAATCTCCTTTAGGGGTTGTCCTTTCACCAGTTTGTTAGCCACTTGGAGTTCTCTATTGGTCAAAGACTCCAGATTGGAAGTGACTTGTTGTTTGTTTAAGGTCTCGTTTATCATAGATTCTTTGACCTGTTCACTGATAAATTTTCCTTTTTCAAGCATGGCGTTTAGCGCACTGTCTATTTTGTCCTGGGGAGATAATTTATTCAAAAAACCATCAGCTCCCATTTTTAAATAACGAACCGCATAAAGATGCTCATCCTGTGAAGAAAAAACTAAAATTTTAAGATCCGGCTGCTTTAGTTTTATAAAATCTATCGCTTGTTGCAGCGTTCCATTGGGCATTACAACGTCTATGATGGCCAAGTCGAGTTCTTCTTTTGAAACGAGATCGGTTAGGGCTTTGTAGTCTTCTACCTCATATAGAGTGGCGTATGGTCTAAGCCTTTTAATCGCTTGTACCAAACCCATGCGAACGATTGCGTGATCGTCCGCAACCATAATCCGACTGCCTCTTTTCATGTGGGGTATTTTTAGTTTTTTTGGGAAGAATAATCGAAACTCTTGTTCCTTTAGCCTTATCGGATTGAATTTCAATTTTTCCCAAAAGTAAAAATACGAAATTTTTAACAACCTTCAAGCTTAAACCGGCGCCAATTTCTCCGTGGGTTCCTTTTGTGATAATGTTGGGGAAAGAAAAAAGCATATTTAACTGATCATCTCCCATTCCTATCCCGAAATCAGTTACGGATAAAATAACTTTTCCCTTTCTTTTTGAAGCTGTAAATTCAATAGACTTTCCGGGATGGGAATATTTAATGGCGTTGTCCAAAATCTTTTTAAAGATGAACAGTATTAGAAAACGATCGGTCTGTAAACTCAAAGTTTTATCACCTTTAAACCGGAAGTCGATTTCTTTTCGAGTAAGTTTATCTTCGAACTCCTCTTGAAGTTGTGAAAATAAATCATGTACAACCAATTCTTCTTGTTGGAGTTCAAAATTCATCAACTGTGTCTTGAGCCATTCTTCCGTGCTTGTGACCGTTTGCAAGTTTTTTTGTGCATCTTGCTTCACGCTTGGTAGCAGCTTAAAAAAATCGTCCTTGCTTATGGTTTGGTTCTCTACATTGTCTATCAGCCACAATAAACTGCTAAAGTTTTCCTTTAAATCATGGGTTAACAAGGATATCCATCCGGTTCTTAATTCGTTTTCCTGTTTTAATAACTTGATTTCAGCTTCGAGTTCTTTAATTTTATCGCTCATTACTATCTTCTTTTTCTAAAATTTTTTATTTCGTTTTTGGTGAAATCATGTATAAACTAACCATCTGTTTTTGCGGCCAACCATTTGTTCAATACTGCTGCCAAGTTCTTTTTCAATAAAGGTTTGGTGAGGTAATCGTTCATTCCTGCTTGCAAGCATTTTTCTTTTTCGCCTACTAAACTTCCCGCGGTAAGGGCAATAATAGGAATTTCAATTCCTGTTTCTTTAGCTCGAATTTCTTTGGTAGCTGTATATCCGTTGATTTCAGGCATTTGAATATCCATTAAAATGAGTTCAGGGCTTTCTTTTTGAAACAATTCTATGGCTTGTTTTCCGTCTTTTGCTTCAATAATAGTGGCTTTCGGGATAAGGTCTTTTATAAATGACTTTGTCAGGTGCATATTGATCGCATTGTCTTCCGCTATCATGATTTTTAAATCAAGCTTTTCTTCTTGGGGAGAAGAAGTTTCCTTCGGAATAGCTTCTCTTTTATCGGGAACGGTCTTTATTTGAGACAGAACCTGATACATCTGTTGCATTCGGATGGGTTTGACAAGCCTATTTTGAATTTCCAATTCGTCACAGAACCTCTGAAGCTGTTCGTCATCAGAAGAGCTGTAGAGTACAATAAATGGTTGATCAGAATTATCTAAAGGTTGTAAATCCTTGATCTTCCGAATGGTTTCGATACCATCCATTACCGGCATGTGGTAATCCATAATAATAACATCAAACTTGGGATGTTCCATCATAATCATCAACGCTTTTATTCCGCTCTCGGCTTCCTCGACCTCAATACCTTTAATTTCAAGCATGCGTCTGAGAATTGTCCTGTTCTTATCGTTGTCATCGACAATCAGCACTCTTTTTATTTCCGTAAGGTCATAATCCACCTCTTTGTCTTCAACTTTAAGAGCTAAGTCAAAATAGAAATCGCTTCCCCGATCTTTTTCACTTTTCAAATTTAATTTACTATTGGCTAAACCCAATAATCTATTGGAAATAGTCAATCCTAATCCGGTACCGCCATATTTTTTAGTGATACTGCTGTCTTCTTGCGAAAAGGCTTTGAAGATTTTCTTTTGTTTATCTAATGGAATCCCAATTCCGGTGTCTTTTACGCCGAAACGCAATATCATTCTTCCATCGCCGTGATCTTTTATAATCTTAGTGTATAGCTTTATTTCACCTTGTTCGGTAAATTTTAGGGCATTGTTGACAAGGTTGACAAGAATTTGCTTCAGTCGCATAGCATCTGCCCAAATATAGTGCGGAACCTGATGGTCGATGTCTATTAACATTTCTAAGTCTTTTTTATTTGCCCCATAGGAAACGATGTTGAAGGCTTCCGAAACGACTTTTTCAAGCTCTATTTTTTCAATGGCTAAATCCATTTTCTTATTCTGTATCTTGGAGAAATCGAGAATATCATTGATAATACTGTAAAGTGAAACACTGGATTCATTGATCATTTCCAGATATTGTCGCTGGGTCTCATTCAATTCCGTGGCAAGCGCTAATTCCGTAAACCCGATTATTCCGTTTAATGGCGTGCGAATTTCATGACTCATATTGGCCACAAATTCCGATTTTGCTTTACTGGCACGTTCTGCTTCTTCCTTGGTCTGCTTGAGTTCGTATTCCATATTCTTTCGTTCGGTGATATCAAGAACATTGGACAAAATCTGTTTGTTTCCCGCAGAATCCTCATCGAGGGTACTCATAAAATACCAAATCGCCTTCTCTCCGGATTTTTTGATTACCGACATCTCGCCGGAAGCCTCGCCGTATTCTTGAACGGTTTTTAGATAAGTCGATATTTCGTCGTGTTTTTCAGGATCAATGAGTTGATAAAGATTATTTTGTTGAGCCTCTTCTAAGGAATATCCCGAAGCCGTTAAACCTGCTTTGTTGACCTCCAAGAAATTGCCCTCCAAATCGTTGATGCTCACTATCGCTTGTATGTTGTCAAATAATCTGCGATACTTTATTTCGCTTTTTTTAAGCAATTGTTTTCTTTATATAAATTCTGTGACATCTCTACCAATCACGTAGATGAGTTTTGTGGTGCTATCGGGAGTAGCGGTCCATTCAATCCATTTTATTCCATTTTCTTTGGTGTAAAATCGATTGTCGAAATTGACAACCGGTTTTCCGTTCTGAAGTTTTTTCATGACTTCTTTCGTTTTTTCCACATCTTCCGCATGAACGAAACGCATAAAAGGAGAACCCATAAACTCCTCGTCTGTCCAGCCCAAGGTTTTAGAAAAAGCAGGGTTTAATTTGATGTAGTTTCCTTCAAATGTGGTAATTCCAATCAAGTCATTGGAAAGATGAAACAAGTTGCCAATGTTGTTTAATTGGGTTTCTTTGTCTTTGATCGTTATCCATTCCTTTATTTGTTCTATAGAACGAGTGATTATAGATTGGTCCACCTCAGTTAAATTCCTTTCCTTTTCGTCAAAAAGGTCTATACTTCCTTGGATGACTCCATCGGAACCTATAATGGGAAAAGACTTATAAAATTTTACCTGATCAAGTTTCCCTTGCGCTAAGAATTTGAGATCTACGGAATGACGTTGACTTTTCTCGTCAAATTTGAGAACTTTATTCAAGGGGAAAGTATTTTTAACCGAATCGTCATTGCTGGAAATAACATAGGCTTTTTGATTTTCAAAGGCCGTAATTGTACACAAAGCCACATCGGTAATTTGTACAATGGAAAAAATAATATAATCGAAAACATCAGCATATCGTTGATGAATTGTTTGATAACGATTAATTGAATTTTCTGACCTTAGGTCTTTTTCTAAATTTATATTTTTCATTTCTTTTAAATCTTTAAAGTGCGGTAAAGCTATAAATAATATTTGTGGTATAGGTACCCTTATCTTTTGGAACCAATGCTTGTGCAGATTCAGCAGAAATAGCATACTTCATCGTTAAATCTTTGTCCAAAACCGGCATTCCGTTATTTGCTATTTTTTCGGGAGTAGTCGATAAAGAAACCGGTGGGGATCCTCCATCGATACCTATCTCCAGAATAGAGGCGGGGACATCGGTTTGGATGCCTTCTTTTGTAAAGAAAGGAGCATCGGATTTTACATAGAGTTCATAGGTTTCGTTGTTTGATATTCTTATTTGATTGGGAATCGTTTTGATTTGCCCATTTTGATATTGCTCGGCGGTATTGAATTCAAAATTAACCGTTTGACCCACATTGGGAATCTTTATTTCGGAAAGCGGTAATACTTTTAAGGTATAATCGATGGTTTGTGGGGCAACAATGGTGTTGTCGATACTTTTTGCACTTAAATCAATTTGAAAATTATAGGTGCCGGCCTGAAAAAAATGATTTTTAAAATCAGCTTTGGATAGGGAAGCATGCAGTTGAAAGCTATTTCTGTTGCCGATTTCAACTTCGAAACTATTGCCGGAAGTGAAATTTTGCTCCGTTGAAGTTAAAGGCTGCGTTAGGATATTTAGGTGATTTCCTCCAAGTTTTAATAAGGAAATATCAATATTCTCCTGGGTTCCTTTATTAGAGGTGAATTGGATATTGGGGGAAGTGCTTTCCGCAAATAGATTGAAATCCATTGTATTTCCCAATTCGAAAGATCCTAATTCCAATATGATATTCTCCGGAGTAGTTCTGTAATCATCTAATGAATTTATTTCTGAATAACCTATGTTGTTGGTGGTGAGCCAGGAGATGGCTTTTGGAACCGATAATATGACGTAAAAGGAACTTGGAGTGAAATCATAATTTTGGTCTATTTTTATTGAATAATCGCCTACGTGATAGATATTATTGGCAAACTTATTTGATGGTATTTTGAAAGTGAATTTTATTTCTCCACGTGGAAAGCCTGTTAAAAGTGGTGTGAGCGGGGGATTATACCAGTTTTGTTTCGAGCTTGTGAAATGTTTAAATCCTGGTAAACTTCCGGATAAAACACCAAATGGAGGTAGTGCTCCACCAATACTCGCAAGTTGCCATTGAAGAACAGTAGATGGCAAATCAAATTCCGGAGAGACTTCCTGAATGAAATTATTTCCTGAGATAGACCTGAACGTTGGAGTTTTTACAACTAATAGAATAAGGCTATAATTCCAGTTAATTCTTGATCCTGTATGCATGACAGTCTTTACCGTAGTAAATTCAGTATGATTAAAAATATGTTGAGCCGGAACCGTAATATTAACATCCTGAGCTTTCACAACTCCAATGGAAACAATGCATAGAAGAATTCCCAAAATAATCTCATTATATTTTCTCATAGTATCTTCCTTTAAAATTTCTTCACTTTAATTTTTCTATCTTTTTTTTCATATTCGAAAATCAGCGTTTCCGGGTAATCGTTGTTTTCGATTGTTATTTCTCTTGAAGGTATAAGGAATTTATATTTATCGTTTTTAATATAAATAGTATAAGTTCCATTTCCCAAGAAAAATTCAAATTCATTGTTTTGATTAACCAACGTGCTGTAAACCTCTCCTTCTTTATCTTCCGCATAAACTATAATTCCACGAACATCGGTTTCTAAATCATCGTATTTTTGTTTTATCTCCACTAATTTTCCGGTGACCTTGTTCTTTTTGACCAGTCCTATTTTTAAATTTTTATGTTGATCCACCATAATCACGGGATCACGTATCAAGCGCAATCCATCGGTTTCATTTATCTTGAGCTTATAACTTCCTTTGGGGACATTTTCAAAAGTGACTTTTCCGTTTTTATCGGTCATGGCTACAAAGTCATCGAGATAAATTACTTGGTTGGCAATCGCTGTTTCATCGTTGTCAAAAATATTGTTGAAATTCTTATCGTGGAATAATTGCAATTGCACTTTGTGATTTCCCGGAGCTGTGTTTTTTATAAAATACTTTTTGATTCCAATTCTAAGTTGATAGTTGTTTCCTGTATATCTATAGCCTTTTGTGGATTTGTATTGCGAATAATTGGCATAACCTGTCGCTGCCCAGCTGCGGTTGATTTTATATTCTAAATTTCCGTTGAAGTGTTGGTTTGTGTTTTGGTATAATTCGGAATAATTAATTCCGGCCGACAACGATCCGTTAAGTGAATTGTGGAAAGCTTGAAAGCTATAAGCAGTATAGATATTGTAATTCACAAAGTTTTCATCGTTGACATCATAAGAGCGCAAGTCAATGACATTTTGAGGATTTATCTCAACAGATCCATTAAGTGAAAAAGCTTGGTAGCTATAAGATAAGGTCGTTTTTAAGCTATTAAACCATTCCTCTTTACTTTTTGCCTTGGCATGTGAATAAAGTGCTGATAAATTTATGCTTTGATTGTTAAAGGAAGTTCCAATTGTAGTGTGGAAACGGTAGGCTAATAATTCTTCGGTCATAAAATTATTGCTGTTTTTTTGTAATTCAAACTTCGGGGAAAGTAAAAAGTGCCATTTCGCAATAGAAAGTTGTACCCCGGTTTGTGCGCTTTGTGTACTGTAATAATAATAGCGGTTATAATTCGGATTGTTGATATTCTCACTGTCTTGAAAATCTAAATATTCCGGATGAACCTGTGCATTTTGATACTGTCCGAAAATGCGCGCTTTATGAGAAAATCGATACCCGACTTGCTGGTTAAAATCAAAAGCGCCTCGATTTAATCCGGCATAGTTCTTACCGGCCCAAGAATTTAGCGATTGGAAATCCCAGTTTTTTATTTTCGTACTATAATTTAAGCCTGTTGAGAAACCGATGTTTTCATCTTTGGTAATCAACCCTTTTTCGTGACTGAGTCCGGCTTCTGCATTAAAATTGTGTATGGAGTCTACAACAAAATAGGAGGTAGCGTGAGCCACTTGAGCATCGATATTTAAACGCGGATCGTGTTCATAAACATAGGATATCTTCCCGTTGTGATGGTCAGCTTTTCCAAATTCATATTTAGCTCCGGCGATGGTAGCACTTTGATGTTGTGGAAAATAATTGCCAAACAGATTATAATTGTTCTCGACAACTAAAACCTCAATTTCTTTGTAATCGCCGAGGACTGCATTTAGTTTTCCTCCTCGTCCGGTTACGTTGTAATCGTATTCATTTCCATACACATTTCCCAATCTGAGGCGATATCCTTTTTTTTCAAGCTCGAACCAAGTGTCATAAAAGTTGTATTTGTTTTCCTTTAGGTAATAATTTCCTGTGGTATTAAACCTTCCTTGAAAATTTTCTCCGATTTCAAACTCGGTATTGCTTTGTAATTGCAAATAATTAAAACTACTGCTTTGCTGATTATACGCCATCTCTACAAAGTTCTTTCCCGTCTCTAATCCGCGGCGTGGTAATAGTTGCTTTTGATTTGAAAGTACTTCAATTCTGAGATATGTGCTCGCGACCTCTTTATTGTCTTTTAAATCAGTTGCTTTTACACGAATATTGTAATCGGGGTAAAACTTAGTTGAATTACGCAGGTTCACTTTAAATTCAACCAATCTTTTTTCCTGACTTTCAAGAGAAATCTGTACTTTTTCTGGAGCGAGTTCCAAGCCGGCCGATGTGGATTGTGCGGTTAACTGAACAGAACGGGATTGGTATCCTCGATTCTCTACAAACACAGCAACGGTAGATTCTTCCGCTGAGGGGTTGATATAGTTTTCCCGGGAAAATGGATAGAGCGCTATCCTTGTTTCTTGATCTTTTTTTACATAGAAAGAGGTTTCTAATTCCTGCTGCTGTTGGTTTAGTGTATAGGTTAATGAGTATTCAATTTCTGTGGAATCCATTTTCATAAAATCCAAATTGACCAAAAACTTTACAGGAAAACGTTTTTTTTCTCCAGCGGTCAATTTATATTGTGAAGGAGTAGATAGTAGAAGCCCCGGATATTTTTCTGTAGCTTTTAAATTTTCGATGTTTATTTCTTGAGAGCTCTTATTTTTTAAAACAAGAAAATTCAGGAAAGAGGTTCCCCTTTCTACAGTTACGGAATCGTTTTCAAAATGAAAATCGAGGTTTTTATCTTGGGAAAATCCATAGAAAAAGGTAAAAAAAGGCAACACCATAACCGGAATTGTCTTTTTTAGGTTAGCAATTACTATGTGGTTGCTGAATTTCAATCCAAACTCTAAAATTCAAAGGTTTTTTCTCCAACACTTAAATCATTGGTTCCGGCTATTTTAATGATGGTGACGCCGAGGTAAGTTCCCTTAAGATTGGTGGGAATGGTAAATTTCACCGTTTGATCAGCCTTAGGCATCATCGAAATATTTATTGGTTTCAATTTGATTTCTTCTCCGGTTTCCGTATTAGTCAACTCTAATTCCACTGTGGCATCACTGACTTTATTGCCATCATTGGTGATTTCTACAGCAATGGTTTTTTGTTGTTTGTCTTCTTTTTCGACTTCCTCAATATTCATGATTTCCAAACTTTGAATGTTATTCTCCGGAGGGGTGTGATAAACGTGTAAGCCAAATTCAATAAGGGTGATAATTCCAATTCCCATTTGTTGTTGGGCTTGGTCTTCTTGCTTGCCGATTTCGGTGAAAAACAACATACTGTTGGTAACCTCTGAAGAAGAGGCGTCTTCAGGGATTTTCATGTGCACCATAATCTCTATATTGCCTTTGGCCGGTAGGCTTACGGTAGATTCTTGAGTGGAAATCCAAGCGGCATTGGAATTGGGTAAACTCTCCGGTTGGAAATATACTTTGTTGCCATCTTCTTCTCGATGCCAATCTTTAAGATGAATGTTGAACACGTAATCTTTATGGGAACTGTTGCGCAGCGTAACCGGTTTACTCACCGTTTCTCCCGGATTACCCGAAAAGAATAATCTGGTGGGAGACATAGAAACGCCTTGGGCGAAAACAGGGAAAATACTACTTATGAAAAGTATCGATAATAAAATATAATTACGACTGATATGCATAATGGGGTGAAAGGATTAAAATTAAAACAGCCACCAAAATTACGGCAAACAAGTAACTTTGATGGCTGTTTGAAAATCAAAACCGGCTTATAGTGCAGTTGCAGTATAAGTTACTGTTTGAGTATAAGTACCTGCTGGTTTTCCCAAGATGTCTGAAGAAGATGATCGTGCTTCCGGGATTTCATAATCCAGGTCGAGAACCAACATACTTCCTAAATCAGCATTATTGATTATAGTTTGATCTGTAGTGGTTAATTGAATGTCATTTGGGGTTCCTTCCATAGTAGTAGTTCCTCCTCCCATTACAGGCTTTATTGTTACAACATCTACAGGGATATTATTAGTCCCATCTGTGAAATTTTCACCATTTGCTTTTGCTTTGATTTCGAAAGATTTAGTAGAAGTAACGATTAAACTGGAAGGAACATTGGCAGTTTTTGTACTGTTGTAATCTGCTGCGGTAGAATAAGTGAAGTCAACTTGTCCTCCATGTGCAATACTTCCTGTTTTAAAGGAAATTACATCTTCTAAAATTAGTCTTACTTCGGTGGAAATTTCCGTACCAAGATCTTGCGCTTGCGCATTCATAGTTCCGAATAAAATTGCTCCGAGAGCTAAAACTGTAATAATTACTTGCTTTTTCATTGTAAAAAATTTAAAATTAATATTATTTAATTGTTGGGTTGTCTTTTTTGACAGTGCAAATATAGAGGGAGACTTCATCGTTTTTTGTAGTAAAACTTGTAAGCGTTTGTAGTAAAATAACTACAAAGGATTTTATATTTTTGAAGTGGTAAAATTATTAAATTCTTGGTTTAAAGAAGTATTATTAAAATTCAGAATGGAACCAAACTGAAGTAAACCCTTCGCGAAACTCTGCACCTTCTCTGCGTAACTTCGCGTAACGGTTATACCGCAAAGGCGTGCCAAGGAGCAAAGGACCGCTAAGAAAGCCTTCGCGAAACTCTGCGCCTTCTCTGCGTAACTTCGCGTAACAGTTGTACCGTAAAGGCGCGCCAAGGAGCAAAGGACCGCTAAGAAAGCCTTCGCGAAACTCTGCGCCTTCTTTGCGTAACTTCGCGTAACGGTTGTACCGCAAAGTTGCGCTAAGATGCAAAGAGTTGCTAAGGGTTAGAATAATCGTATTTGTTATAGTAAACCAGTAGGTTCGGACCCGTTCAGCAGATAATTTCTGTCCGCATATTGCCTGTAAAAAATAAAAAAAAGCCACTGATTAATTTGATAATCAGTGGCTTTTGTCGGGGTGGCAGGATTCGAACCTGCGACCTCCTGCTCCCAAAGCAGGCGCGATAACCGGGCTACGCTACACCCCGAAACTTATATACTCTGCGGAGAGACAGGGATTCGAACCCTGGCAACGTTTACACGTTGACGGATTAGCAATCCGCTCCATTACCACTCTGGCATCTCTCCATTATCTTTAAGAACTTCCGTTTTTTGAACGACTGCAAATATAAGATAAGTCTATCATCTGACCAAGGAAAATACTAAAAACTTTTGGGATTTGTCTGGTTTGTTTCTGTAGGTGTTAGCAATCAATGTATTGTCCTTGAATAATCAGTATAACTTATTTTATTTTTTTCGGCTTTTTAAAATGTTTTTTAAATTTCCAATAGGAAACCCCACCTAAAATCCCCCATATTCCTATGGAGAGTGCAATAAATTTATAGCTGATAATTTGATCTCCACTTGCATAGGAGTGTAATCCACTTAAATAGAAATTCACTCCAAAATATGTCATTAGAATTGAACCTAAAGCCAAAATTGAGATCCAGTTAAAAGCGAATCTGCTTCGGAGTCCGGGAACTAAATGCATATGTATGACAAAAGCGTATACCATTATACTGATTAATGCCCAGGTTTCTTTGGGATCCCAACTCCAATAACGCCCCCAGCTTTCATTGGCCCACTGACCTCCTAAGAAGTTACCAATGGTCAATAAAACTAACCCAACGGTCAATGCCATCTCATTAATAATAGTCAACTCTCTGATATTGAGCCTCATCTTTTTTGCGTTATTACTATTGGTGAAAATTATCAACAACAAACAGATCAATCCCAGGATAGCACCCAAGGTAAACGGACCATAACTGGCGACAATAACAGAGGTATGAATCATAATCCAATAGGAATCCAGAACTGGTTCGAGATTGGCGATAGAAGGATCCATCCAATTCCAGTGCGCTACCATTAAGATCATCGAAGTCACAAAAGCTGTGGCTGCGACGGTAAGGTCACTTTTTCTTCCAAAAATCAATCCGAACAGAACGGTAGCCCAAGCTACAAAAATCATACTTTCGTATGCATCGCTCCAAGGGGCGTGTCCTGAAATATACCATCGAGCTGCGAGACCGGCTGTATGTGCCAAAAATAGTAACAATACGATTATCTTTCCTGTATTTATTAAATAAGGCATCCATCGACGGGGATAAAATATTTCAAGAATAACAAGAATAAAGAGAATTAATCCCACATACATATAATAAGCAAATAAGTTTTTGAAGACATCGTACTTATTATATAATACCTCCGCTTTAATATGTTGATCTGAAGGCATTACCTGAGCGCCAAACTTATTTTGATAGGCTTTTATACCTTCCAGTAATTCGTCGGCTTGAGTATAATCACCCTTCTCAATCTCTGAAGTTCCCCGAGTTGCTTCGTATAAACGTCCCATATAAAGGGGTAGTGCATTGGACACAAACAAGGAGTCTTTGCTGTTAAACTCATCGATTTGTTCCACTGCTTCGGGAAAGGAAAGCCATTTGTTATCGTAGTGATTCGGAATCGGAAAAATACGCAACAAGATTCCTTGCATAGCATTGTGAAGCAAGTTGACTTGACCATCAGCATCTACCAAGTCTTTTTGAAATCTGCTTTTTACTTTTGCGCGATAAGCTTCTTCCAGATAAGGACCTAATTTGTAATCTCCATTTTCATCAAAAAACTGTATGAATTTCACCAATTTCTGATCCTCTTCGAGATCGAGGATATCTGTCAATCGTTCATCTTTGAGTTGGACTTTAATCAGAGGAACGGTGTACCAAACCATGGGGTTTTGAGTCAGGGAAATCAAAAACTGGTCACTTGTAAGAATAGTTTCTCCGGTGGCAGGATCTTCATAGTGATCTTTTCTGCTCAGTTTTCTCAATAACTCGGAGGAGTAGGTATTGATTGGCTTCATTCGCCCTCTGAAATCTTGAATAACCAATTTTCCAAATTCCTCTGCTTGTTTTTGTGGAACTCTATTTTCAATAATAATATCGATGATTTCATCTGTAGAAAGTTGGGCTCCAACTATTTCAGAAGATTCTTCTTGAGCATGAGTTTTTTCTTGAGTTTGTAAACTATCTTGAGGAACCTCTGTTTGATCGTAGCCCGGTACATCCTCTTTTCTGACTTGTGCATTAGCGGTTAAACTTCCTGTCAAAAGTATTATGGCTAAAACACTTAGGTATTTAGACCTGCGTTTTCTCTTGTTTTTGTTTATTCTTTTAAGCCTTGCAGCCAACTCGGTGAAACGAGACCCCTTGACAAATAGAATAAGGACCAATCCTATATAAAGCAGGGTATAACCGATATAAGTGATCGTAGTACCCCAAAAATCGTGGTTGACAGAAAGAACTGTTCCCTTTTCTCCAGGCATAAATGATGCTTGGAAAAATCGGTATCCTTTGTGGTCTAATACATGGTTCATATATATTTCCACGGTGTCTTTATCACTCATATCTGAAAGTAATACTCTACTTTTAAAAGACGAATAACTCGGGTTGGGATTGTCTGCTGTTCCGGGATACTTTTCGGCAATAAATTCAACTAAATGCATTGAAAAAGGCAATTCATATTCTTTACTGCCATAGCGCATGTGAATATCTAAATCTCCTAATTTGAATTCGGTAAAGTTGCTCACACTTTGATTATTTCCCATCAGAATATGTTCTTCTTCCTCACCGTCAGTTCTTGTTTTAACCACAATTGCGTCCATAATAGACTGCCCTTCATCGGCTTTGACAACTTCATATTTACCGGTGATGGCTTCTTCCGGTATTACAAATTGTAGTCCTCCCAAATCGTATAGCGAAGCAAGCTGTAGGGTTTGAACCGAATCTTCTACCAGCACCCCTTCTTTTCGATCGGCCATTCTCATATATGTTCCCGGGAAGGGAGAGTTAATAGTGTATTCACCATTTTCTTCTTTAATGTTGATGGCGCCATCGGTTTCTTTATTAAATGAAATAAGGAGATTGTTGATACTACCGACCTGTCCGTCTTCTAAGAAATTATCATTTCGCTGACCGCCACCCGCATTAACTATTTTTAGATATCGTTTTCCTTCCGGATGTTCCACCACAGTTCGTTTGGCTTCTTTGATGAATTCAGTAATTTCAAATTCTACGTTTTGTCCTTTAAAATCGGTTTTGAAAGTATGGTGATTGTTGGCGCCTTCAGCTAATAGAACAGGGAATTCCTTCTTCTTGCGCATCATGCCTTCCTCTGTTTCTCCGTCAAGATAAGCGGTGAGGTAGGTTGTTCCAGAATAGAAAGAATCTACAGTTTGGCCATTTTCAATAGGCATTAATCCTTCAAAACTAATATAACGGGTGATTCCTGCGCCGATAATAATCAACACAAATGATAAGTGAAATATCAGGGTAATTAATTTTTCTTTTCGCCACAATTTATATCTACCGATGTTACCGAAAAAGTTTATACAAAAAACCACCATAATGAGTTCAAACCATTTGGCATCATAAACATAAATCCGAGCAAATTCTGTACTATATGCGTCTTCGATAAAAGTTCCGACGGCCATGGATACTGCAAAGACAATAAATAAAACCGCCATTAATCTTGTTGAAAAAAGAAAATCTGCAATCTTCTTTTGTATCATGAGTTGAGAGTTTTTTTAAGATGGGACGAAGTTAATAATTATCCGCTACTTTGCTCCTTATTATAAGCATAAAGTTATAAAAGAGAAGGAGGAAAGCGTTTGGAAATAAGCTCGACAAACCAAAAACAAAATCAAAAACCCTAATACTTTAACTAATTTTAGATAAGATTTGACAGTTGCCAATTCTAATCGATACCGAGTCAGCTTATAAGGTTATAATTTTGCGGATCATGCGTGTTATAATTAATTACGACGATTCGAACGAGGTTTAGAGCTTCTTCGGTCTTTTGTATCCTCGTCGTTTGAATTCGATTCTTCACCGGTTCTTGTGCGGTCATTACTGCGAATCCCCTCATCTGACTGATTATATTTAAAATTTTTAAACGATGGATTCCCAAAATAGTCGACTTTCCCGCCGGTTTCAGTTTCAGCGTTTAAACTTTCCGTGACATAAATACTGATGTAACCACTGGAAGTGGCCACAGCATTGCAACTCTCAGCTTTTAATTCTTTTGCGTTTACCCGTGATGAGGTACTGGCACTAACTTTGAAATCGTTGGTGGTTCCTTCAAGATTTACAATTCCACTGGCTGAGGTTTTTACTTTACAGTAATCTGTCCAAAGTTTTAAGTTGATTTTTCCATTGGTAGAAGCTTCTATATTCATATAATTTTGTTCGAAAATCGCAGAAGAGAAAATTTCAGCATTACTGTCTGCTGAAATATTGTCGAGTTGCCTGAAAAACACTTGAATTAATCGGGATTTAGAATTACCGACCGAACCTTGATGAGTAATATGAAGTTTACCGCGCTCAATTTTATATTCTACCATGTCCAGTAGGTTTTCTTCCGTGTGAATAATCATTCTGGGTTGCGGATCGGGTATTAATTCTACTTCCCATCCGGAGGAAACTTTGATTTCATGAAAATCTGCTAATGGTACTTCCTTGCTAACCACCGGACCTTCTCCTTTTACGGTATTGAGCATTGAATCACAAGAGATAATTATTCCCGTGACCAAAATAATTAAAACTAATCTTAGTGTAGTGGTTGTCATGATCAGATTATTTTTTGGTTGGTTAGTCAAATATTTGTTTTTAAAGATAAAACTTGTTCGAATAATCGTTAATTGATAATTCAACTGAGGTAAATGTATGGTATTTTTGGAATTATTTTGTGAATTCTCTATTTATTTTTGTTTTAATCAAGATTTATATTGGAGTAAAAAGGATTTTTGAGCTTTTTAAGGAAAATAGGTAAGGCTTTTTTATCAAACCTCTAAACGATAATCGACGGTAAAGCTTCCTTTTTATTTGGATAAATCGCTCAACGGTTTATAAAAAAAAGGATGGTAAATAACTCACCATCCTTTTTTTATAAATTTTCATCAGGAAAATCATTTAATTTCTGTTGGATAGGGGAAGATTAATTGAATTCCCTTACGCTCTGTTTTGGCTTTCATCTCTTCAAAAATAGGATAGAGTTCATCTCCTAAAATTTCTTTAGTTATTTCAGTTTTTGAAGTTTCCAAACCGAATTGACGTAAGATTTTATCTATATCTACACGGAAAATAGGATGTTCTGTCACTTGATATTCATCAATATCAGCTTGTTGTGCTGCATAAGCAAGGGCATCTTGAAAACTGCCTAACTCATCAACTAAGCCAATGTCAAGCGCTTGCTCTCCGGTCCACACACGACCCTGAGCAATTTCTTCAACTTGATCCATAGTTAAATCACGTCCTTCGGCAACACGGGTTTTAAAAAGAGTGTAAATTTCTTGAATGTTTTCAAGAATAAAATCGTGTTGATCTTGATTCATTTTTTTAAAAGGACTGTAGGTGATGGCATGTTCATTGGTTTTTACTTGCTGTGAATGGAGTCCTATTTTATCGGTCAATTCCTTGAAATTGGGAAGCATACCAAATACGCCAATACTTCCGGTAATCGTGCTTGGTTCCGCAAAGATTCGATCAGCTCCTGCGGCGATATAATACCCCCCGGAAGCAGCTAAATTCCCCATTGATACAATAACCGGTTTTTCCTTTTTAGTGTTTTCAATTTCTTTCCAAATATGTTCACTGGCCATAGCGCTGCCTCCCGGAGAGTTTATGCGAAAAACAACAGCTTTTACCTTGTTGTTTTTTCGCGCTTTGCGAAGAGCTTTATTTATTTCTTCAGGTCCGACTTTGCTAACGGTTCCTTGTCCGTCGATGATTTCGCCTTGAGCATAAATTACGGCAATTTTATTGTTGTTGGATTTATAAATGTTTTGTGCCCCTATATTTTCGGAATAGTCCAGTATGTTGACAAATTTTAAATCCTTTTTCTCCGCTATGTCCAGCTGTTTTTTCAGGCCGGATTCGTATTCACCTCGGTAAGCGATTTTATCTATCAGTCCAACATTCTTAGCTTTTTCTGGAGTACGTGCTAAAAGCTGATCGGCGATGGTGTCTAAATGTTCAGCAGATATATCTCTGTCTTGTCCGATATCTACACGTAAATTCTTCCAAATAGAATTCAAATAAGAAAGAATTTGTTCCCTGTTATTTTCGCTCATCTCATTTTGTAAAAACGGCTCCACAGCACTTTTATATTTTCCCATTCTAACGACTTCCATATTTACGCCTGATTTATCTTGGAAATCTTTAGTATACATCAGTTCAGTAGCCAATCCTTTGAAATCTAAATATCCTGCCGGGCTGATGAAAATACTATCGGCTACAGCACTTAAATAATAATCGGATTGGGAGTAAACATTTCCATAAGCCGTCACAAACTTTCCGGATTCTTTAAATCTCTTCAAGGCTTCTCTTATGTTTTTTAATTGAGTAATTCCTGCTTGAACCGGCGGGACTTCAATGCTGATTCCTTCGATATTATCATCTGTTGCAGCATAATCAATAGCGCTTGTCAGGTGAAAAAGGCCGTCTTTGTTGTCTTCATCTAAAAAAGAATAATCCTTGAATCTGGTTTTACCTCCATAATCTTTAAGCGGGGCGTAAAGTTTTAATTCCAAAACACTTTTCTTAGAAATCTTCGGTTTACGATCGGTTGTTTTCATTAGAATTCCACCAATAATAAGGAGAAGGAAAAAAGCAATGATAAGGAATACGAAAATTCCGGTTACAGTGGAAAGAACACGTTTTAGAAAGTTCATAATTTTGTGTGTTTAAAAGGGTTATTACTATAAAGACGAAAAACTTAAAGAGTTGTTACGTCAGTGAGGTTGTTTTTGTGATTTTGTCGTGTTTTAAGTATATAATCAATTGATTATTAAATTTTAAATATCTATCGTTTTACCGTCTTCCGCTAAAACGACATTGTCAAAAACAGTTTCAGCTTCAGTTTTAAAACCTGTCAATGTTTCATACCGACTTGAATAATGTCCTAAAATTAATTTTCCTGCATTTGCTTTTTTAGCAATTAAGCCGGCTTGTTTTGCAGTCGAATGCTTCGTGGGTTTGCACCGATGTAAATTATCTTCTTGAAAAGTAGATTCGTGATAAAGCCCGGTGACGTTTTTAATCTGCTCAACAATATCGGGTTTGTAGAAAGTATCTGTGCAAAAAGCATAACTTTTTGGAGTCGGAGGATCGGCGGTAAGTTTTTTGTTGGCAATAACTCGTCCATCGGCTAAAACAGCATCTTGACCTGCTTTGATGTTGTTGTAAAAAGAAACCTCTATATCGTATTTTTCAACCTCCTCTATCAGTAATTTCCGCGGTGCCGGTTTTTCTTTAAAAAGATATCCATTGGTGTAAATTCGATGATTTAAAGGAACGGTTTCTACAGTCAATCGATTGTCTTCATAAATAATCTGTGGTTTTTTACTGCTGAGCTCATGAAAAATTATCGGAAAAGAAAGGTGGGATTCGGTAATTCTGATTTGAACCCGAATCAACTCTTCAATCCCCTTTGGACCATAAATATGCAGATCTTTTTTTCGTTTTAAAAGCGACATGGTAGAGATAAAACCAATCAACCCATATACGTGATCGCCGTGAAGATGGGTGATAAATATATGTTTGATCTTTGCAAAACTAATTTTATATCTACGCAATTGGCGCTGTGTGCCTTCTCCGCAATCCAAAAGGAATGTGCGGTTTTTAATAGTTAAAACCTGCGAAGTGGGATGAGCATCAGCACGAGGAGAAGCAGAAAAACAACCTAAGATATTAAGTTTCATTTGTTTTAAAATTTATTCATTTCCAAATTCCCGTTGAAGTTCATCTAATTGGATGTAATCCTCCGCTTCTCTTAAGGTGGGAACTACCGCTAATTCTTCGGGAATATCATTTGCGTTTAAGGCATCGTTGACAATTATAAAAGATTTGTTTTGCTGTCTGTGTTTATTTGATAATTGTAGAAAAGTTAATAACTCTTTTAAAGTGAGATGCTTGTATTTCAATAAGTTGATGACGACATTTTTGTTTTTAAACTGTTCATAAGCGTGATTTTCCAAGTAATTTGAAAAACCTTCCACATTATCTTTGTCGTCTTCAAGAATACTGTAATTTTCTTTGTCTGTAATAGTCATAAGTTTTTGATTTTTGAGGCCAATAAATAAAGAATTGCCATTCGTACCGCAACCCCATTTTCTACTTGATTCAACACGATGGAATGATCTGAATCTGCCACATCACTGGTGATTTCTACTCCCCTGTTAATCGGGCCTGGGTGCATAATTAGGATTTCTTTTTCTAAAGCATCCAATCGCTTTTTGTTTAAGCCGTATTGCAAAACGTATTCTCTTGTGCTGGGGAAATAGCTCATATCCATGCGTTCTCGTTGGATTCTTAACATGTTGGCAACATCACACCATTCCGAAGCTCTTTGAAAGTCTGTTTCTACTTCTACTCCCAAACGTTCAATATAATGTGGCATCAGCGATCTTGGACCGCAAACTTTTATTTGAGCCCCTTGTTTTTGCAAGGCGAAAATATTGCTAAGCGCCACGCGACTGTGGAGAATATCTCCTACAATTACGATTTTTTTATCTTTTACTTCTCCTAATTTTTCTCGGATAGAGTAGGAGTCCAAAAGCGCTTGACTGGGATGTTCATGCGCGCCGTCTCCGGCATTTATAATACACGCATCTACATGTTTTGACAAAAAAATTCCCGCTCCGGGATTGGGGTGTCGCATCACTACCATATCCACCTTCATCGAGAGAATGTTGTTGACCGTATCAATCAGCGTTTCTCCTTTATTAACAGAAGATGAGGAAGCAGCAAAATTAACAGTATCTGCGCTTAGTCGTTTTTCAGCAAGCTCGAAAGATAATTTTGTTCGCGTGCTGCTTTCAAAGAATATATTGGCAATGGTAATATCGCGCAGTGAAGGAACTTTTTTGATCGGACGGTTAATCACCTCTTTAAAATGATCGGCAGTCTTGAAAATGAGCTCAATATCATTCTTCTCGAGATATTTAATTCCTAATAAATGATTGACACTTAGTTCATTCATAATTATTCATTGACAAGATAAACACAATCCTCATCCGCATTTTCTAACCAGTGTACTTTTACCTTTTCAGTGTTGATAGAATCAACTTTTCTTCCTCTGTAATCCGGTTGAATAGGTAAATGTCTGCTGAATCTTCTATCGATTAAAGTGAGTAACTCTACCTCCTTGGGTCTGCCAAAAGATTGTATTGCCGTTAATGCTGCATTAATACTTCTTCCGGTATATAAAACATCGTCTATAAAGACAACTTTTTTGTTTTCTACTAAAAAATTGATTTTGGTAGTGTTGGCACGAAGGGTTTTGTCACTTCTTCTAAAGTCATCCCTGAAAAATGTGACGTCTAATTCTCCGGTTTTTAAGTCGGTAATTTGATATTCTTCTTTTAGAATTTTCCCCAAACGGTTGGATAGATAAACTCCCCTGGGTTGAATTCCTATAAGCACACTCTCAGAAAAATCGTCGTGATTCTCAATCAGTTGACAAGCCAGTCGATGCAAAGTGATGTTTATTTCATCCGCATTAAGCAAGACTTTTTGGGACATATGGTAGCGGCTCAAATTGTTTTGTACAAAAATAAGAAATTAACCTGCATTATTCACATATAAATTGAGGCAAAATATAATAAACAAGAATACTTATAGAAAGTCATAGTCGGCCTTGAAAATAAATATCCCAAATTCAGCTGTTTCTTAAGTAAGGTAATTCTCTACCAATAACGAATTTACGCAACCTGCCTAACTATAGCACTTTATATTTTATTGCTGCACTACCACAAGTAGCCTTTTTTAATACTATAAAATTCAACTTCTGATACCGTCTCCAAAAGTGTGTAAAACGCACATTTCTTATCTTTGATTTAATCATTAATAAAAATCAAAAACTATGCATTTTACACAACGTAATAAAATTATTACAGACCTCATAAAAAAAGAAGATGGATTAAATATCATTTTAATAAGCCGTATGTGCAATTCGAAAAATTATCACTTAATAATGCAATACTAATTTTCACGAATATTCGGGAGTTATTCAGTAGGAAATAAAAAGAAGTCAATCAAAATCATCGGGATCAAAAGGGATGTCGTCATCCGGATCGGGGGTGTCATAGTCTATTCCCGGCGGATTAAACAACCCCCATCTGTCGATAATATAATCCCAAGGATCAAAGGTTTTGACCCATTCAGCAAATAGAATCCGAAAATCTTCAATGTTTTCGCGAAGAAGTTCTATATAATCTTCATCTTTTAATCCGATTGTTCTGATTCCACTTGTTGCAGCTAAGATATCTCGAGCTGCTTTTCTGATTAATGCAGCATTTTCCATTTTTAAATCATAAAGATCTGCTCCATAAGCTCCGGCTATTTTTGCGGGAATCAAGAAACCATCTGCAGCAATTTGCTCACCGTAAGCTTTGATAAGCTCCTCATTTTCTCCTTCATAGTATCTGCAAACTATAGAAAGTTGATAGCACAACATAGAGATATCGTCGGCTTTCTTATAAAGAGCTGAGTTTTGGAAATCGGAATCGAAGTCACTTTCCATGGTATAGAAGTTTTGGCGGTTAAGGTTAATTATACGAAATTATTCGTCTTCGGGTGCCAATCTGATTACCAGTCCCTCTAAGGCTTGAGTAATAGGGATTTGGCATCCCAATCTGGAATTAT
>Ga0079225_10000386_pt1 | contig 23623 bp, 24 predicted proteins | sample Poulit2012_FD_76344 | JGI IMG/M metagenome (GOLD analysis project Ga0079225, IMG submission 76344) | Agricultural soil microbial communities from Georgia to study Nitrogen management - Poultry litter 2012 | ecosystem: Environmental > Terrestrial > Soil > Agricultural land | place: USA: Georgia... | reverse complement strand
GTGCTGGCCAAGTACGGGCTGGGCATCGATGGCCTGGTCGGCGGCGCCATCGGGGTGATCCAGTCCGACGGCATGGGCGGGGCGTGGCCGTTCGGTGGTGAGACGTACGAGGACTGCACCGGCAACTTCCTGGTCGAAGGCGCCGGCGTCGGTGACACCGTGGAGACCTGCCACATCGGTCTGCTCACCACCGGCACCGACGTCGCCGGTGTGATGTATTACGGAGATAGCTCTGTGCCCCAGGGCGGCACCAGCGATGATGAGTACTGGCACGACCCGATCATCTGGCAGTAGCGGCCGGCTGCCGCCGGGAGGATATTCCTGAGCCGAGTTGCCACAGACCGTAGGCGATCAGTGTCCCGGCGGCGGCCAGCAAGAGGTTGTTGCGGGTGGCGCTGTTGACCGCGGAGTTGATGTGGCCCAGCCAGGGCACGCTGTAGGCGACCGCACCGCGGACCTGGACCGGCAGGACGGGTTCGGCATCGGGGTGGGCGTTGGCATCGCCTTGGGTGATGAAGGTGTGTCCGCCGCCACTGTTGGTGTTGATTCCGACCACCCGATGGGTGCTGACTTCCGGCCGCCCGGGGGCGATCTGGTACGTGATGACCTCACCCACCGCGATCTCGGCGGTATCGATCGGTTGGACGATCGCCAGCGTCCCGGCAGACATCGTCGGTTCCATACTGGCGGTCAGCACGGTGTAGGGCGTGGCCCCGAGGAGTTTGGGCACGATGATGGTGGCTAGCGCGATGAGGATGGCGGCGGTGAGGGCGCTCGCACTGAGGACGGTGCCGGCGGCTCGGAGGGGCTTAGGCACAGTAGATCCCGAAAAGGTCCCCGGTGGCTGACACACTGGCGGCGGGCTCGGCGGAGACCCATCCGGAAGGGTGCACTGCTACCACCGTCACATCAACGACGTTTCCGCCGAAGAGGAGGTCGAGTAGGCCCCCCACGAGATTCTCGAGAAGGCCGCGACTGAGAGTCAGCGAGGTTTCACCTGGGTCGGCTGAGATTTCCGTGACGGCCTCACCATCATCGATGAGTACCTGGTAGCTCGTGGCATCGCGGCCCGCCGGTGGCTGCCAGCTGATCTGCGCTGCATTTTGTAACAGCCCGTCCGGGACATTCTGGCACTCCAGCCCGGTAGGTGAGCCCACCACTCCGGTCGACGCAGTGGCGGGTGGCAAGGTGGCCTGACTGTGCCAGGCGCCCCAGGCCGCCGTCGGACCGGCGATGAGCACACCTAGCAGCAGCGCTATCAGGACCGTGCCTCCCCTCCGTCCCCGGAGGCCGATGCGGGCTGGCAGCGAGGTGCCACTGCGTGGCGAGGCGGGGGCCGGCGAATCGGGGGTCATGACTGCACCTGCTGGGCGGTGACGTCCACCTGCACGGTGGCCCGCTGTCCCTGCAGTTCGGCGGGAGCGTCGGCGGCGAGGGTGAACTGGATGCAGAACTCGGTCGCGGTGCCGCCGGCCAGGGTGGTGCCGTTCAGCTCACCCGGGTTGAGCGCCGCACCGTCGCACTGGTCCGCCGCGTACCAGGTGGCCTGCAGGTGGCCGGCCAGCGGACCCTCGACGTGGTAGTCGACGGCGTACTGCCACGTCGTCGAACTGTCCAACTCCACCGTTGCCCTGCCGACGGCGCTGTCCCCGGGGAACAGGTCGGTTACGTCCGGGGCCTGGGTCCAGCCAGCCTCGACCTCGAAGCTGCCGGTGGACAACTCCATCTCGGGCAGTGGCTCTGTCACCGACCAGAGGGCATAGGCCACGGCGCCGCCGCCGATCACCAGAACGACGGTGACGGCGGCGGCGAGGATCGACCTACGGAGCATCGTCGCCTACCCGGGCTCAGTTGCTAGCGGTCTGCTGCTGGAGGGCGAACTCCAGGTTGGACAGATCCAAAGGAGTGTTCGCCCCCACCCGGTCAGGAGTGTCGGAGCTGAAGGAGATCGTCACTTCCGCCGTGGTGTCATAGGGCTCATCGCCGGAGGTGATCAGGTAGGAGTTGGTGCCGTTCTCACTCGCCCAGGTGGCGTCGAGGTCAAATGCGACCTCGAGGTGATCGGTCAACTGCTCGGGGACGAACGCGTCCTCATTGGTCAGACTCAACTGCGCGGCCAGATCGTCACCGGTCGCGGTCACGGTCATGGCCTGGGAAAGAGCGAGGCTGTCGCCCGGAGCGATACGCACCGCATCGAGTTCGTCCACTGAAGCGCCGTTCAGGGTCCAGACCGCCTCACCCAGCTCAAGGTTGAGGTCACCGGTCTGAACGCTGCCATCGAGTGGTGCGTTCACCTCCCACAGTGCGTAGGTGCCGGCGCCGCCAAGCAGCAGCACCACACCGGCGGTGATAGCGATCGTGCCCTTGGTCATCTTCTTGGACATGGAATCCCCTTCATTCTGTTGTGTGCGCCGGCACCACGGCTGTTGCGCAACATGGACTTTAATTGAAATATTAACAACATGCCGCGTGGAAGGCCAGGAAGGGGCTGTGAGCCCGCGCACACTGCAGTCCGTGGATCGAGACCACCGGTGACCGGGCATCAGGCAGGGGCACCCGCGGCGGGCCAGTAGTCGCCGAGTGTGCTGGTCGACAGGGGCAGGTCTCGGCTGTGAGACCGGGCGAGCGGGCTCAGGACGCGGGTCCGGACGCGGCTCAGGAGGCGGGTCAGTCGTCCTGGAGTTGCTGCCCTTTCCATTCCGGCAGGAGCAACGCCGCAACCGCGGCGAGCACGAAGAAGAACCCGAACACGGCGAAGGCCAGGGGCGGCCCGCCGGTGGTGAGCAGCACCGGGACGCTCAACGGGGCGATGATGGAGGCGATTCGGCCAAACGCTGCGGCGCTACCGGCTCCGGTGCCCCGCAGCACAGTCGGGTAGATCTCCGGAGTAACGGCGTACAGCGCGCCCCAGGCGCCCAGGTTGAACGCCGACATCGCCATCCCGGCGGCGATGATCGCCGGCACCGTGGCAGCCTGGCCGAACAGCACCGCCGCGAGCGCTGAGCAGATCAGGAAGGTGGCTAAGGTGGCCCGCCGGCCCCATTTCTCCACCAGGATCGCGGCGACGGCGTAGCCGGGCAGTTGGGCCAGGGTGATGATCAAGGTGTACTCGAAGGACTCCACCAACTCGAAGCCCTGGGCGACCAGCAGGGTTGGCAACCACAGGAATGCTCCGTAATAGGAGAAGTTCACTCCGAACCACGCCAGCCACAGCGCCAACGTACGACGGCGGAAGCGGGGTGCCCAGAGTTGGCGCCAGTTCGGGGGTGGTCCAGGTGGGCCGGGGTCGGGGGAGGGCACCGGGTCCACGCCGGCTGCCTGTTCGAAGTGGCGCACCGAGGCCTCGGCCTCATCGACGCGTCCCTTGCTTTCCAGGAAGCGCACAGATTCGGGGAGGCCGAACCGGACGACGAGGGCGTAGGCGGCCGGGACCATTCCGATCGCCAGTGCCCAGCGCCAGCCGGTGTCGGGGTCGACCACGAAGTAGCCGATCACTGCCGCGGCCACCCAGCCCACCGCCCAGAACGCCTCCAGGATCACCACTACGCGGCCCCGGATCCGCCGGGGGGCGTACTCGCTGACCAGGGTGGAGGCCACCGGAAGCTCAGCGCCCAGGCCCAGCCCGATGACGAACCGCAGGACGATCAACATGATCAGTCCGGTGGATAGCGCCGAGGCGCCGGTCGCCAGCCCGTAGACCAGCAGAGTGAGGGCGAAGACCTGCCGGCGTCCGATCCGGTCGGCCAGCAACCCGCCCAGGCTCGCCCCGATCGCCATCCCGAAGAACCCCACTGAGTCAATCCAGGACAGTTCGGTGTTGGTCAGCCCCCAACTGATGGACAGGGCGGCCATGATGAAGGAGATCAGCCCCACGTCCATGGCATCCAGGGCCCAGCCGATCCCCGAGCCGCCGAGCAGGCGCCGGTGGGCGGGCCCGAATGGGAGCCGGTCCAGGCGCTCGGCGCGGGTCAGAGATGCGGGCTGTTGGGCAGGGTCGCCAGGTGAAGGCTGGGAGGTTGACACTCCGCACACAGTAGTGGCTCAGCCCCGCGGTGCTCCGTGCCCCCACCCCGGACGACCCGCCCCACCCCGGCCGACCCGCCCTTCACCCCGGCGATCCTGCCCGTAGCCCGCCCCACCCCGGCCGACCCGCCCGCAGCCCGGACGACACCCACCCGGGGTGGTCGGCCGGTCAGTCGCTGGCCCCGGCCATCGCCGAGATGATGGCCGGTAGTGCTCGCGGATCGGTCTGGATGATCATCGTGGTCAGCACTGTGCTGCGCCATAGCTGGAGTTGCTCGGCGATCTCGCCGGGGTTGCCGACCAGGGCAACGTCCTGCACCAGTGGCAGCGGGATGGCTGCGGCCGCGGCCTGCCGGTCACCGGCGGCATACAACCGGTGCACGTGCTCGCACTCGGCTTCCCAGCCCAGGCGTTCGATCGCTTGGCGGTGGAAGTTCGTTGTAGCCGATCCCATCCCGCCGATGTACAACGCCAGCTGCGGGCGGACATGATTAGCGGCTGCCTCGGCGTCCTCGGCGATAGCCACCGGCACCGCGGCGCTGACCTCGAACTCACTCGCCGGGCTGAGGTGCCCCGTGCGGCGGGCGAAGCCTTCGGCGAGTAGGTCCCGGTAGGTCTCATCCTGGCGCGGGGAGAAGAACGCCGGCAGCCATCCGTCGGCGATCACGGCGGCCAGCGCAGTGTTCTTCGGCCCCTGGGCGGCCAGGTGGATCGGCAACTCAGTGCGCAGCGGGCGCACGGTGGACCGCAGCGCCTTGCCCTGGCCAGTGCCGCCGTCGTAGGGCAGGCGATAATGTCCGCCGTCGTAGGTCACCGGGCCCTCCCGGGCCAATACCTGGCGCACGATATCCACATACTCCCGGGTGCGCTGTAGAGGTCGCGAGTAGGGCTGGCCGTACCAGCCCTCGACCACCTGCGGGCCGGAAGCCCCCAGGCCGAGGATGACCCGGCCACCGGAGAGGTGGTCCAGGGTCAGGGCAGCCATCGCGGTCGCGGTCGGGGTGCGTGCCGACATCTGCGCGATCCCGGTGCCCAGCCGGACCCGGGAGGTGCTGGCACCCCACCAGGCCAGCGGGGTGAAGGCGTCGGATCCATAGGCCTCGGCGGTCCATACCGAATCCAGGCCCGCTTCGTCGGCGGCGACCACGGCCTCGGCAGCGCCCGGTGGGGGACCCGCTGACCAGTAACCAGTGTGCAGTCCGAATCGCATCGTCCCATGATGCCGCAGGTAGCGGCGTCCTCCTGCCGCGCTCGGAAGGCAGGGCGGCGGCCGGCGAACTACTGTGGGGCGATGAGTGAGTCGTTGCAGACCGAGGTCCTCGTCATCGGCTGGGGCAAGGCTGGCAAGACCCTCGCCGGTGTGCTGGGCCGGCAGGGCCGCAGCGTCACCGTGGTGGAACAATCGGCGCAGATGATCGGCGGCACCTGCATCAACATCGCCTGCGTGCCGACCAAGGCGTTGGTGCACCAGTCCCAGGCCCGGCGAGCCGGCGATGACCCGTCGGCCTACTTCCGTGGCGCTGTGCACAGCCGCGACACCCTGACTGCCACACTCAACGCAGTCAACCGGTCGATGCTTGAGGAGGTGGACCAGGTACGCCTGGTGGTCGGCGCCCGGGCGGAGTTCACCGGCCCCCGGCAGGTACGCGTCACCGGCGGTGCGCAGGCCCTGGACATCACCGCCGACGCCGTGGTAATCAACACCGGCAGTGTCCCGCGCGTCCTCGATGTGCCCGGCGCCGACGGTCCGCGGATCTACGACTCCACCACCCTGCAACACATCGAGCCGTTCCCGCCGCGGCTGGCGATCGTCGGCGGCGGGCCGGTCGCGTTGGAGTTCGCGGGCATGTTCGCCCAGTTCGGCAGCCAGGTCACGCTGATCACCCGTGGGCAGCGGATCCTTACCGGTGAGGACGACGACGTCGCCGAGTCGGTACATCAAGCGCTGGCAGCGGCCGGGGTGCAGATCCGTACCGGCGTGGACGTGCTCGGCATGGACGACGACGGGACGCACGTCGACGTGCGGACCAGCCGTGAGCCGGTTGCCGCCGATGCGGTCCTCGTCGCCGCGGGCCGGGTGCCGGCCACCGAGGGCCTGGCCCTGGAGCGGGCGGGCATCGACGACGGCCCCGAGGGTGAGGTGGTCGTCGATGCCGGGAGCGATGAGGTCCTCGGCGGGGCTCTGCACACCGTCGATGCCCAGGAACTGGTCAACCTGATCGCGCTGGCGATGCGCACCGGCACCACCGCGAGCCAGCTGCGGGACGGGATCTGGACCCACCCCTCCACCACCGAGGCACTGAACGAGGTACTGGCCTCCCCGCGCGACTGACCCCCCGCTGCGCCTCCGCTCCCGGCTGGTGCCCGCCGCTCCCCGCCGCTCCTCGCCACACCCCGCCCACCCGACGTCGCCCCCTAGCGCCGCGCACCCAGCACCGTGCCGCCCACCCGGCCCCGCCACCCAGCAAGTCCTCGTATGAACGATCGCGGCGGCTCATGGGTGTGCAAATCGCCGCGATCGTTCATATGAGCCCGTGTGGCGGGTGAATGGGCGGCTGCCTAGCCAGCGCCGCCCACCCCAGCGCCGCGCCGCCGACCCAACGCTGCCGACCTAGCGCCACCCACTCAGCAAGTGCTCATGTGATGGGTTGCGGTGGTTCGTGGGCGTGCGAATCGCTGCGATCGTTCATATGAGCCCGTGTGGCGGGTGAAGGGCGGTCAGCGACCCACGTGGGGGAGGACCTCCTCAGCGATCAACCCGATGTGCTCCAGGTCCGACAGGTCCATGATCTGCAGGTAGAAGCGCTGAGCGCCGGCGTCGGCGAAGGCGCGGATGCGCTCGATCACCTCCGGCACGGTGCCGGCCAGGCCGTTGGCCCGCAATTCCTCCGGTTCACGTCCGACCGCGGCGGCCCGACGGGCGAATTCGGCCTCGTCCCGGCCCACGACGGCGATCAGCGCCGTGGAGTAGATCAGGTCCGCGGGGTCTCGACCGACCTCAGCGCTGGCGGCACGGACCCGGTCATACATACCCGGCAGGTCAGCGAGCTTGGGGAAACCGGCGTTGTACTCGGCGCCGAACCGGGCCGCCAGTGCCGGGGTGCGTACCGGACCTCCGCCACCGATGATCAGCGGCAGCGGGGACTGGACCGGTTTGGGCAGCGCCGGGGAATCGGTGAGCTGGTAGTGCTCGCCGTCGTAGTTGAGCCTCTCCCCCACGGGCGTTGACCACAGCCCGGTGATCACCTCGAGCTGCTCGGTGAACAGGCCGAACCGCTTCGCCGGAAACGGCACCCCGTAAGCGGTGTGCTCGGCGTCGTACCACCCGGTCCCCAGCCCCAGCTCGACGCGTCCACCGGACATCGCATCGACCTGAGCTACCTGGATAGCCAGCAGCCCGGGGTGGCGGAAGGTGGCGGAGCTGACCAGCGTGCCGAGCCGGATGGTGGAGGTCTCCCGGGCCAGGGCGCCCAGGGTGACCCAGGAATCGGTGGGTCCAGGCAGTCCGTGGCCGTCTCCCATCACCAGGTAGTGGTCGGAGCGGAAGAAGGCGTCGAAACCGAGTCGCTCGGCCTCCTGGGCCATGGCGAGTTGATCATCGTAAGAGGCGCCCTGCTGGGGCTCGGTGAAGATGCGGAAGTCCATGACCTCAGCCTGCCACGTGAGCTCTGCCGGGGAAGAAATCCGTTCCCGGTCCGGGCATCGGACATGAGAACGTCCCGCGCCCCCTTCGATCGAGGGGAGGCGCACTGGACGAAGGTGCGCATACGCGGGACGTCCGGCAGCTGCCGTGTATTCGCCAGCGCGATCGCGGGCGAACGCACGAAGCGTCCGTTGCTACGGGCGACTAGCGGACAGCCACCTCACGAGTCCTATAAGCATTCACTGTTTGGACCACCTCCTTTCCCGTGTACCTCCACTCTAAGCACGACCACGGAATGCTGGCCAGCAGATTATCCAGACACCCCAGGGTGTTTCGCTGCTGGCGATGGCCCACTGTGTTCTGCGGGCGCACTGGGTTGGTGGTCGCTACATCGGTGTCGGCGCGGGCGGTTAGGCTCAGTGGCATGGCTGTAGCAGTAGGTGCGCACGTCAAGCGCGAGGATCCGATCGCCGCCGCCACCGAACGTGGCGCCGACCTGGTGCAGGTCTTCCTCGGAGACCCGCAAAGCTGGTCGGCCCCCCAGGTGGACTTCGACGGCGGGGCCACGGCCTTGCGGGAATCGGCTGAACAGGCGGGCGTCGGCATTGTGGTGCACGCCCCGTACGTGCTGAACGTCGCCAGTCTCAACAACCGCATCCGCATCCCCAGCCGCAAGCAGCTGCAGAAGACCGTCACCCTGGCCGCCCAGATCGGCGCGATCGGGGTGGTGGTGCACGGCGGGCACGTGCGCGCTGAGGATGACCCGGAGGTCGGCTACGACAACTGGCGCAAAGCGATCGATCAGCTCGAGGCGCCCGTACCGATCTTCGTCGAGAACACCGCCGGCGGCACCAACTCGATGGCCCGGGGAGTGGCCAAGATCGAACGCCTCTGGGAGGCGGTGCGTGCCGCCGACGGCGGAGACGAGGTCGGCTTCTGTCTGGACACCGCACACGCCTTCGCCGGGGGCGACGAACTAGACGGCCTGGCCGCCAAGATCGTCGCCGCGACCGGGCGGATCGACCTGGTGCATGCCAACAACTCCAAGGGCGCCTTCGACTCGGGAGCGGACCGGCACGCCGCGATCCATGACACCGACGCCGGCCTCATCCCGGCCGATCAGATCGGCGCCCTGCTCAAGGATGCGGGCGCTCCGGTGATCCTGGAGACACCCGGGCCGGCGCCGGTGCACGCCGAGGAGATCACCTGGGTGCGTGGCCACCTGAGTTGAGGGACGACGGCGGGGGCCCGCCCGGACCAACGGCGTGACCAGGGCATCGAGGCTGCTCTACCGGTCGACACCAGGCACGATGGTGGCATGACCGAACAGAGCAAGTGGGTGCAGATGACCACCGAGAACCCCGAGCACTCCACCTGGTACGTGCAGCGGTTCCGGCAGATGGCTGCCGAGGGGGCGGACCTGGTCGGGGAGGCCCGATTCGTCGATGCCATGGTGCCCCGCGGCGCCAGGGTTCTGGATGCCGGGTGCGGGCCCGGCAGGCACGGCGGGTACCTCGCCACTGCCGGCCACGAGGTGGTCGGGGTGGACATCGACCCGGTGCTCATTGCGGCGGCCGAGGAGGACTTCCCCGGGCCGACCTGGATGGTCGGGGACCTCGCCGAGCTTGATCTGCCCGCACGGGGGATCGCCGAGGGGTTCGATGCGATCCTGTGCGCCGGCAACGTGATGACCTTCCTGGCGCCGGGTACCCGCCGAGAGGTGCTGCGACGAATGGCCGCGCACCTCAAGGGGGACGGCCGGGCCGCGATCGGCTTCGGTACCGGGCGTGGCTACCCGGTCCAGGAGTTCCTCGACGATGCTCGCGCCGGTGGCCTGGTACCCGAAGTGCTGCTGTCCACCTGGGACCTGCGACCCTTCGAGGAGAATGCCGACTTCCTGGTGGCGGTGCTGGGCCGGGTTGGATCATAAGGAGGGGCCGTGCCCGAGGACTTCCTGATCGCGCGCAACCCGGAGGAGGGCACCAGGCTGCCCTACCTGCTGCGGCTCCCCCTTGGCGAGGACGGCATCGTGCTCAAGGCGCGGGAGACGTGGCCGCGGACCGGGAAGGTCTACTGTCACCGCGCGGTGGGCTGGCCGCGAGATCCGGAGATCGTCGAGGCGGTGCCGGTGCGATCGTGTGTGAAGCGCGGTGCGGCGATCGACCTGGTGCTCGCCCGCGGGCGAGAGAACCGCTCCCAGTTCGTCTTGACCCGGTTACGCGGCGGGCGAGAGGCGATCTTCTGGCAGACCGCACGCACGAACAAGCAGGCCAGGCCCGCCGTGACCCTCCCCACTGCACGCGCCGCAGGGCTCGATGAGTTGCCGATCCTCGTCGACAGTCACGAGCGGTATGCCTGGAAATTCAACCAGCAGCAGGCAACCACCAGCCGCAGGCACCTGCCGGCCGGGGACTACGCGGTGGAGTGGGACCAGCAGATCGTGGCGGCAGTGGAACGCAAGAGCCTGCCCGACCTGGTCTCCACCCTGACCAGCGGCAAGATGCGCTATCTGCTCGCGGCAATGGCGGAGCTGCCGCGCGGGGCGGTGGTGGTCGAAGAGCGCTACTCACAGGTCTTCGCCCTGGAGCGGGTCCGGCCGGCTGTGGTTGCCGAGGCACTCGCCGAGTGTGCCGCGCGCTTTCCCAATGTGCCGATCCTGTTCTGCGAGACCCGTGCGCTGTCCCAGGAATGGACCTACCGCTTCCTCGCCGCGTCACTCCGTGAGGCAATCGAGGAAACCGGGGGCGATGCCCGGCTCGCTGACCTCACAACCGCCTCCCCTCCTACAGCCGCCGAGATCCGCACCTGGGCCCGGGAGCAGGGGTATGCCGTCTCCGACCGGGGGCGCGTGCCCGCCGAGATCCTGGCCGCGTTCGACCAGCGTAGCTAGAGCCGCTGCACTGAGAAGGCGCACCACCGCGGCTGCTGCCAGAATCTGCTCCAGCCAGCGAAAGGAGCCAAACCGTGGGTAGTGCATCCGGCCGCGTGGTGAAGTCCGCCGCGAGTCAGGCCAACGCGAGCCCCGTGATGCGGGGGCTGGCACGGACAGGATTCGCGATGACCGGCCTGCTGCATGTGATCCTGGGCTGGCTCGTGATCCGGATGGGCACCTCCGGTTCGGATCAGGGGGAAGCCAGCCAGAGCGGGGTGCTGGATGAGATCGCTGCCCAGCGGTTCGGGCCCGCCGTGCTGGGGGTGGTCGCCGCAGGACTGGGTGCCCTGGCGATGTGGCACATCCTGAATATCATCCGGCCGATACGAGCCCGCGAACGACTCAAAGCCGCCGGTAAGGCCGTTATCTACCTGGCGCTCGCGGTGCTCGCCGCGCGCTTTGCCCTCGGAGTGGGTGGCGGTGGGGAGGATGAGGAAAGCCTCACCCGAACGGTGATGAGCTACCCGGCCGGGCGGATCGCGATCGCTGCCGTGGCCGCTGGGATCGCCGTCGCCGGCATCGTGCACCTGTACATCGGCTGGAAGAAGACATTCAAGGAAGGTCTACGCCCTAGCCGCCAGGGGGACGTGAACCGCGTGGTGGTCGCCGTGGGCCGCCTGGGCTATGGCGCCAAGGGGCTCGCGCTGATGGTGTTGGGCGGGTTGTTCGGCTTTGCTGCTTGGACCTCCGACCCCGAAGAAGCAGGGGGCCTGGACGAGGCGTTCGCCACGATCGGGGCGCAACCATTCGGGTCGGTCCTGTTGATCATCACCGGGGTGGGGATTGCCTGTTTCGGATTGTTCTGTTTCGCCCAGGCGCGTTATCAGCAGCTGTAGCGCTGACGGTCACTTCCGATCAGGCTAAAACCTGCCAAGCCCGCTGCGCGGCACGCCGCTGCAACTGTTTCGCCCACAGGCACTACCAGCAGCCGGGGCCCAGCGTCATGACCCAAGAGGGTCAGGCTACGCGGTAGACAATACTGGCGTACCAACCATCGGCGCTGGAGTAGCACTTGCCAGCGTTGACGATCTGACCATGCAGTTGCTTCTGGGCGTGCCGGAGTTCAGTATCGCAAGCCGCCCAGGTCGACGCGTAGATGTGGTAGGAGTTCTGGTGCGGGGTAGCTGCTGCCACCGATGCAGTGAGTGGTACTGCCGCCATCGCGAGGGTTAACGCGGAAATAGCGAGCTTGCTGTTGCGCTTCATCGTGTTCTCCTTCGGGATCCTGAGCCAGTCGGGCCGATTGTGTGCACTGCCGGCGGCAGTAATCGCCCGGTACCCGGAGAAGCTATCCAGCGCGGCGTCGATTGCCCAGGGTGCACGCTACCCATTGACGCCGTGCTGCTGCAGTTGCTACTCCGCGATCGCCTCGTTCGCGGCGTCCTGGGCTTGGTCCAGGGCGTCTTCGACCGGGATTCGCCCGGCGAACATCTCCTCGAAGATCGGGGTGATCTCATTTGCTCCGGCGTTCGCCCGCGGGCCCAAGGGGGCCGGAATGGTCTGCCCCTCGGCGGCGTCGACGAACACCTGGGTGTCCACACCTTCCTCGGCCCAGTAGTCGATGTAGCCGTCCTGGGCCTCGACCGCGCCGGGGAAGGCGGCACCGGTGGTTCCTAGCGGCTCCTGCCCCTCGGCGCTACCCAGCCAGCGCATCACCTCCACCGTCGCCTCGGTGTGCTCGGTGTGGGAGTTACCGACGGCGGCCACCCCGTGCACCACGCTGACCCGGCCCTCGGGGCCCTCCAGTTTCGGAGCCAGCTCCCACTCGAAATCGGCGTCGGCCATGTGTGGCAGCGAATACGGCCCGGACTGGAACATCGCCAGGCGACCCTGGACGAACAGGTCCCGGGTCAGGTCCGGGTTCGGGTTGGTATCGGCGGCCGAAGGCGCGACGTGGTGGGTGTTGACCAGGTCCACCAGGTACTCGAAGGCCCCGACGCCCTCGGGGGAGGAGAAGACGTACTGGTCGTTCTCGTCCTGGAACTGCCCACCGTTCTCAGCGAGGAAGTTCAGCCACACCCCTTGCAGGTCGTGCTGGGCGTTGAAACCGAACTGGTCGATGTCTTCGGAGTCGAAGTTCTCATCGTCTGCGGTGCGGCCCTCACCGTCGAGGGTCAGTTGCTGCGCGGCCTCGATGAAGGTGTCATCGGCCCCGGAGGGGTCCCACTGCAATTCCTCGGGGTCGATGCCGGCCTCATCGAGCAGTTCGACGTTGTAGAACAGCGCGATCGAGTCCCACAACTGGGGGATGCCCCACTGGCTGCCGTCACGTTCGTAGAGTTCGACGACGGACTCGGTCCACTCCTCGTGGTCCTCGCCGATGTGTTCGGAGAGGTCGATCAGGTCGCCGTTGTCGGCGTAGATGCCGAAGTTGGAGGTGTTGGTCCAGAAGATGTCGGCCATCGTGCCCGAGCTGATGTCCTGGGGCAGACGGTCCCAGTAGTTGGCCCACGGCACGACTTCGACGTCGACGTTGATGTTCGGGTTCTGCTCGGTGAACGCCTCAAAGGACTCCTCATAGGCCGGGGCGGCCACGTCGTCCCAGATCCGGAAGGTGACGGTGACCGATTCACCCTCGCCGTCGGTGTCGCCATCGCCGTTGCTGCCGGGTGAACAGGCGGACACCACCAGGGCGAAACTTCCGAGAAGGGCCAGTGCCGGCAGGCTGCGGCGTCGAATACGGCTGGTCATGACATCTCCCTCTGTGACACGCACGTGCCCAAACTTAGCCTGCTCGGCCGGTGGGCCGGGGGAGCCGGGGCCGCTGGGACCGGATCGTGATACGCCACGGTGCTGGAAAGCATCTCGCGTCTACTCAGAGCCAGCCGCGTTCCTGGGCGGTGCGAGCTGCCTCGACCCGGGTGGCCGTGCCGGTCTTGCCGATCGCCGAGGACAGGTAGTTACGCACGGTGCCGGCCGACAGGTGCACCCGGGTGGCGATAGTGGCCACCGGTGCACCCTCCAGGGCCACCCGCAGCACGTCACGCTCCCGCTCGGTCAGCGGGTTGGAGCCGCCGGTCAGGGACTCCGCGGCCAGCGCCGGGTCGACCACCCGCACCCCGGCGTGCACCCGCCGGACAGCTTCGGCCAGTTCGGTGGCCGGAGTGTCTTTGACCACGAACCCGCTGGCACCCGACTCCATCGCCCGGCGCAGATAGCCCGGCCGCCCGAACGTGGTCACGATCAGGGACCGGATCTGTGCGTGGTCCCTCGCCAGCTGCCCGGCGACGGCGATACCGTCCATCCCGGGCATCTCGATGTCCAGCAGGCATACCTGCACCTGGTTCGCTGTGGCCGCCGCCAGCACCTCATCGCCGCGGCCGACCTCGGCGACCACGCTGATGTCCCGTTCCAGGTTCAGCAGCGCCGCCAGGGCCCCACGCACCAGGGCCTGGTCGTCCGCGAGCAGCACCCGGATCGGGTCATCACCGGCCATCGAGGTACTCCTTATCGGTATCGAAATGCACCCTCAGCGCAGTCCCCCGGCCCTCGTCACCCGGACCCAGCTGCACCGTGCCACCGGCGGCCCGGACCCGTTCCCTGATGCCGCGCAGGCCCTGACCGTGCCGTTGCCCGGTTATCCCCACGCCGTCGTCGGTCACGCTGAGGTGCTGTGTCCCCCACTCCACCCGGCAGTGCTGTGCCCCGGAGTGGCGCACCACGTTAGTGACCGCTTCGCGCAGCACCCAGGCCAGCACGATCCGGTGCCTCGGGTCGACCTCAGTGGCGTCGGTGGGCAGGTCGGCGTCGATCCCGGCGGCCCCCAGCACCTCGCCGGCGTGCTCCAACTCATCGGCCAGCCGAGCCACCCGCATTCCCGCGATCGTCGCCCGGATCTCAGCCAAGGCCTGCCGGGACAGGGACTGGATGTGGGCGAGTTCAGCGTGGGCCTGGGCTGGGTCGGCATCGACGAGCCGGTCGGCAAGCTCGGCCTTCATGCTGATCACCGTCAGGGAATGACCCAAGACGTCATGCACATCGCGGGCCATCCGGTCCCGCTCGGCCACCAGGCGCAGCTCTTCGACGGCCTCCCGGTGCCGGTGACCGCGCTCGGTGAGGATCCGCACCACGCCGGTGGCCCCGGCGACCATCAGCACGATCAGGGTGAAGAACCCGTTCTCCGGCCACGTCCCGGTGAGGACAGGGGCTGCGACACTGACCACGAGCACGGTGATCGTGACCGCCAGGAGACTCCGGTAGCTGAGCATGAACATGCTGAAAGCCACCAGGAAGGGCGTCATCCCGAGGGCGCCGACACCGAGGACCGGGATGGTGGCCAGGGCCAGTACGGTGAGCGCCGCCAGGTAGAACAGTCCGGTCCGGTGCTGCTCCGCCTCGCTCTTGGCTTGGAAGCCGCGCACAAAGCCGATCACGTAGAGGGCGCCGAACGCGGCGATGCCGGCGATGGTAGCCACACGTGCCGCCACCGGGGCCTCGGCGGCGACGCCAGCAGCGATCGGGAAGCCCAGGAACAGCAGCCACATACTGCTCATCACCCAGCCGAACCGCTCCCACGGGTCGCGGGGTTCGGCGTCGGTGCGGGGCTCGTTGGGGCACGGATCGGTGTGCTCAGCACCACCCTCGCCCCGAACATCCGGGCCCGGCACCTCCTGGGCGGGTCCGTCCCCGGAGCCAGGGGTCGCGGTCACCTCCTCGGTGGCCGCGGTGCCGGAGGCGTCGTCGGACCTGATGCCGGTGCTCGGGCCCGGGGAGCCGGTGGCAGCCGGCCCGCCGGCCGCCACCTGCCCACCTGGCCCCGGCCCACCTGGCTCCTGGTCCCCATGGCTCATAGTGCCGATTGTTCCACCCCCAGCGCCCGACTGGTCGGCTTGGTGGGTCTCTGTTTGGTGGGTCTCGGCTTGGTGGGTCACTGTCGTGCCCGGCCCCGGCGCACCAGGAGGCTGGCTAGCACCGCTAGCAGCACAGTCCACACGCCCATGTTCAGCAGCGGCACCCACAGCGGCTCGTGCACCACCGCGCCCTCAATGCCGTCAAGGATGTTGCCCTCGGTGAGCGGGTAGCGGGCCAGGGAGACGTATCCGTACAGCGGGGTGAACTTGGCGATGGTCAGCAGCGTCCCACCCAGCGGGAAGAACATATTGCCCAGGAAGGCCAGCACCACCAGCGAACCACTGGCCACCCCGATGGCGGACTCGGTGCGGATGGCGAGTCCGAACACCAGGCCCCACAGTGCGAACACCCCGGCGCCGAGGAGCGCGATCACAGCGCTGAACACCCAGGCGCTGGCTGTTCCCTCCGCGCCCGTGACGCCACCGAGGGTGTAGATCAACGCGATCGGCAGCGCAGCGATCAGCACTCCGAGCACTGTCTTGGTCAGTACGTAGGACCTGTCCCGCAATGGGGTCAGGCCCAGCTGGCGACCCCACCCCTGCATCCGCTCCACAGCGGCGGCGCCACCGATAGAGGTAGTGGCTACCACAGCTCCGTAGGCCGCCATCGAGATCATCACCTGCATCGCGACGTTGCCGTTCCCGGCGGGGGCACTACTAAACTCCATCGCCGCGCCGAAGATCAGGTAGAAGAACCCGGGCAAGATGATGATGAAGAACAGGCCGAGAAACTCGCGCATCTGGCGCTTGAGTTCCAGGCCGAGGATGGTCGCGTTCATCAGGATGCCTCCGCATCGGTCTCGGTGCTCTCAGCAGGTGCGGTGCCGGTCAGGGAGATGAAGGCACTTTCCAGATCGGCGCTGGCGATCTCCAGGCCGCGGGCACCCAGGTCGGCCAGCATGGTCAGGGCGAGGGCATCGGTGTCCCGGGCCTGAACATGCACCCGGGCGCCTTCGACGGTGACCGAGACCACGCCGTCGGCCCGCTCCAGGCGGTCCAGCCACTGCTGGGTCCCGGTTTCGGGCAGGTCGGCGCTGAGGGCGCGACCGGAGTTGCGCTCGCGGATTTCGGTGGTGGAGCCGTCGGCCACGATCTGCCCCCCGGAGATCATCACGATCCGCTCGGCGAACATGTTCGCCTCCTCCAGGTAGTGGGTGGCGAAGATGACGGTGCGGCCGGCGTCGGCGTCGGCCCGCATGGTCTGCCAGAACTCCCGGCGGGCGGTGACGTCCATCCCGGCGGTCGGTTCATCGAGGATGAGCAGGTCCGGATCGGGCAGCAGCGCCAGGCCGAAGCGCAGACGTTGCTGCTCTCCGCCGGAGCACTTCGAGACCCGCCGGTTACGCAAGGCGGTCAGCCCGGCCCGCTCCAGGACGTAGTCCGCCGGGAGTGCGTCGGCGAAGGTGGAGGCGATGTAGCGGATGGTTTCCACCACGGTCAGGTCCCGCAGCAGCCCGCCGGACTGCAGTACCGCCGAGATCCGGCCGGCCAGAACTGCCTGGCGCGGCTTCAACCCGAGCACGGCGGCGGTCCCGCTATCGGGTTCGGTCAGGCCCAGCATCATGTCCAGGGCCGTGGTCTTGCCGGCCCCGTTCGGGCCCAGGAAGGCCACGATCTCACCGGGTGTGATGGTCAGGTCGATCCCGTCGACGGCGCGGATCGGGCCTTCCTTGCCGGGGAAGGTCTTGGTCAGGCCACGGAGGTCGACGACGGGTGTGGTCGACTCGCGCTGTGGCTGTCGGGTAGGTGCCGTTGCTGTGTGCATACAAGAAGCATGTCCGCGGCGGCGGGTCTGCCGCGATCAGGTCCTGTCACCAGCTGCAGGTGACATCGGTCATCTGTCCCGCATGGCTGGTGGCACTCAGGCCGGTGCCCTCCCACAACCGCCGAGACCGGTCTTGAGGGGAAGGGGGAGTAGGGGAAGGGGGTAGCGGAGCGGGCCGGTGCCTGCCTTCGCCGACGACGCCGTGCTCAGGCCAGCCGGCCATAGTCAGACTGGGTGGTCGGTCACCGAGCCCGGCTTCCTGCCCGGAGTAGCTCGCTGATGTCGCCGACCTTGTCCAGCTTGCCGGTCGCGACGTTCATCACCAGCTCGTAGGCCTCGTCATTGGTGAGAGTGAGTCGACGTCCATTGATCCCCAGGAACGCGATCGTGGCGGCAAGAGATAGTCGCGTGTTCCCATCCACCAGGGGATGGTTGCGGGCGAGTGAATGCAGTAATGCCGCAGCCTTCTCCTCAAGGGTGGTGTAGGCGTCCGTGCCGTGAACCCTGGTCTGCGGGCGCGCCAATGCTGACTGCAACAGACCGTGGTCGCGAATCGCAGCTCGCGTGCCGAGGGTTCGCTCGGCCACATGGAGCAGGTCGGTAAGGGTGAGGTAGATCACTGACCGAGCCGGTCCAGTGCCTCGGCATATCGCGGGAGCTCGGTGTCGAGGACCCGATCGAGCAACTCGGCGCGACTGTGGTTCTCGACGTACTCGCGCACTGCCTGCCGGGCGACCTCCTGCATCGAGCGGGACTCAAGCTCGGCACGTCGACGTAGGGCATCCGCTTCGGCATCGGAAAGGCGCAGTGTCATCGGCATACTTGATGGTATCAACCGTGATACCAATGTTGATGAGCATAGCGGCGCAGTGCTCTGGGAGGACCTGGCGCCCCGAGTTCGACGGCGATGCCGCGTCCCGCGCCTCGCGTGGCTCCGGCCACCAAAGCGACCACACCATCAAGATCTCGTTCTTCACTGGTCATACCGGAAGCGAGAACGCCGTCGTCGTTGCGCAGAGGTCACGAACTGGGCTCGGCGACGGCAGGTGGCGCGCCGGTGAGGATCTCCTGCAGTGCGGTGATGGTCAGGTCGCGGTAGCTGGTGCCGTCGGTGTCGGTGATGTGCCGGTCGAAGTAGTCCCGTCCGCCGGTGTGGCGCATCGGGCCGATCCGACGTCGGGTGATGCGCCCGGCCCGGTGTGCAGCGTGCCAGGTCGAGAGCCTGGCGGTGGGCCACCGTCCCGGGAAAAGCACCGCCCCCAAGTGCTGCAGCAGGTCCTTCGCTCCGTACAGGTGCCACAGGTGCTCGATGCGGTCCAGGGCCGGGTCATCGCTGAGTACCCCGCCCAGGGAGATCACCGAGACCGGTACGCCGGCTCCGGCCAGGTACCAGGAGGCCCCCAGCGCGATCTGCCCACCGCCGCTGTAGCCGATGATGGTCACTGGTGTGCGTTCCGGCCACCGATAGCCGTGCCGGTCCAGGGAGGCACCGATCTCCTGGGCGACCGCCAGGTTGTAGGTGGGCCCGTAGCGGGGGTCGGCCGAGACCAGCACCCGCAGGGCGTTGCGCAGGTTGATCAGGTTGGAGATCAGGCTGGCCACCGGCACCCGTTGCCAGCGCTGCAGTCGAGACCAGAACCAGGTGGTGGCTCGTTCGCTCAGGCCGCGGTTCTCTACCGCATAGGGGAACACGTCGGCGGCCACCACCACACCCGGTACCCGCTCGGAGATCGCATCCAGCACCGCTCGCTCGCGGCGGGAGTCGGTGCGGGCATCCACGCTGCCGATTCCGGACAGGTAGATGACGTACCGCTGGGGTGCTGGGCCGGGGTTCTCGCGCTCCTCCGACGCTGGGTGCACCAGCGTGTTCAGCAGCGGCGCATCGGTGCGCCGGGACCACCACCGTAGCGACTCCAGCGGGGAGAGCAGGGCGAACACCAGCACCAGGAGCGCCCCTGCGCCCAGTACCCAGGCGATCATCGCTGCCCCACCATCTCGGCCGGGGCAGGCTGCCCGGTCCGACCGGGCATCGGTGCCTGTCCCAGCGGCACGAACGGGGAGCCGGCCAAGATGTCGTGGGCGGTAATGAAGGTGGTCGAGCCACTGACCCGGGTCCACACCCACGAGGCCACTTGGGCAACCTGGCGGCCCAGCACCCGGGACAGCACTTGGGTCAGCAACCAGGCGACACTGGCCAGCAGCAGGGTTTGCCAGCGGTCCAGCACCAGCGCGTGCGGGAGGAGGAACACCAAGGCGAGCAGGCTCCACCCCTCGAGCACCCGCCCGAACCCGAGCCCCAGATGCGGCACGAAGATCAGGAAGCCCAGCACCCTGGGAGCTGCAGAGAGCAGGTAGGCCACTGCGATCGTCACCGGATCCACCTCGCCGGCTACCACCATCACGATCACCGCGATGACCACACCGGTGAGCAGGTGCAGGAAGGCCAGGTACAGCCCGCCCAGGGCCAGTGCGACATGGAGGCGTAGCCCGCGGACGCGGTTGAGCGAGAAGATCACCACGTGCCCGGCCATCGTGGAGATCCCGGCCAGCAGCGCCACCCCGATGGCCACCGGCACCAGGGACGCCGTCCCGGCACCCGCGAAGAGGCGGCCCGGACGCAGCAGGGCCACATCCGCGGCGGCGGTGCACACGGCGACAATCCAGGTGATCGGGTCCATCATGGCTCGCCACTCAGCGTACTGCCGCCACTACCCAGAGCGCCTCGCCCCGGCGCCGGGCGGTAGCGGCGGACGGGCGGTGCCCCTCCGGTGGTCACATGGGCCACACTGGTGCTCATGTTCACCACGCGCCCAGAACTGCTCGGAACCTTCGGCATGGTTGCCTCCACCCACTGGTTGGCCTCGGCAACCGGGATGGCGGTACTGGAGGACGGTGGTAACGCCTACGACGCGGCGGTGGCCGCCGGCTTCGTGCTGCACGTGACCGAACCGCACCTGAACGGTATCGGCGGGGACATGCCGGTCCTGGCCTACGACGCCGCGAGCCAGCGCCCATTGGTGATCTGCGGGCAGGGGGTGGCCCCGCAGGCGGCCGGGATAGCCCAGATGCTCGACCAGGGGGTGCAGGCGATTCCAGGCACCGGGTTGCTTGCCGCGACCGTGCCGGGCACCTTCGGGGCCTGGATGCTGATGCTGTCGCGCTATGGCACCAAGAGCCTGCGGGAGGTGCTGCAGTACGCCATCGGCTACGCCGAGCACGGTCACCCGCTGTTGCCCGGGGCGGCACGCACCATCGCCACGATGGCCCCGGTCTTCACCGAACACTGGCCGGCCTCGGCCCAGATCTACCTGCCGGGGGGCCGGGTACCGGCTGCCGGGACGCTGTTCACCAACAAGCCGCTGGCCGCAACGTTGAGCCGGATCGTGACCGAGGCCGAGGCCGCTGGTACCGACCGGCAGGCCCAGATCGAGGCAGCCCGCCGGGCGTTCTACAGCGGTTTCGTGGCTGAAGAGATCGATGCGTTCTTCCGTACCGAACAGTGGGATGGGACCGGCGCTCCGCATGCCGGCTTGCTCACCGGCGCCGACCTGGACGCCTGGCGGGCCACCGAGGAGGAGCCTGCCCTGGTCGATTTCGCCGGCGTGCAGATCGCCAAGACGAAGTCCTGGGGCCAGGGGCCGGTGCTGCTGCAGCAATTGGGGATGCTGCAGGCCTTGCAGGTGGATTCGATGGAGCCGGGCTCAGCCGATCTGGTGCACACGATGGTCGAGGTCGCCAAACTTGCCTTCGCCGACCGGGAGGCCCATTACGGTGACCCCGACCACGTCGATGTACCGCTCGACGCTCTGCTGGACCAGCAGTACCTGACCCGCCGCGCCGGGATGGTGGGTGCGGCCGCGGACCTCCGGCTGCGACCGGGCTCCCCGGCGAGCCATCCGCCGAGGCTTCCGCAGGCGGTGCTGGCCGCGATGGCCGGCGACGGCGACCGGCCACTCCCCGATGGGCTCGCCCCCGGGCAGGGGGAACCGACGGTGGGCCGGGGCGATACCTGCCACCTGGACGTGGTGGACCGATGGGGCAACGTCGTCGCGGCCACGCCTTCCGGCGGCTGGCTGCAGTCCTCCCCGACGATCCCGGCGCTCGGCTTCGCGCTCGGCACCCGGGCACAGATGTTCTGGCTCGAGGACGGGGTGGCCGCCGCGCTGGCTCCCGGGCGCCGGCCGCGCACCACCCTCAGCCCGGGCCTGGCAGTAGGCCCCGACGGGGCCGTGATGGCCTTCGGTACCCCCGGCGGGGACCAGCAGGACCAGTGGACGGTGCCGTTCCTGATCAACAACCTGGTGCACGGGATGAACAGCCAGGCCGCGATCGACGCCCCGACGTGGCACAGCACCCACATGCCCTCTTCCTTCGCGCCCCGGCCCGCCCAGCCCGGCGGGCTGCACGCCGAATCCCGGCTCGGCGCGGCGGTCCTGGACGAGCTTCGCCGCCGGGGCCACCGGGTTACCGAGTCCGGGGAGTGGAGCCTGGGGCGGCTCAGTGCCGCTGGGATCAGGCCCGACGGCGTGCGGTACGCGGCCGCGAACGCCCGGGGGATGCAGGGCTACGCCGTCGGGCGGTGAACCACGTCCCCATGCCACAACCGTCCACGCGCACCGGTGCAGCGCACTTTCCACGTTGCCGACAACTACGATCATCCATGCGCACCGTTGTGGTGACGGTCCGGCCAGCGGAGGCGGCGTGAGGAGATAGCCGATGGCACGCACCGAAGCAGCCCGACCCGCGGTCGCGCCTGGGCGCCGCGTGGTGCGAAAGGTGGCCTTCGCCGTCGCCCTCCTGCTGACGGGCGGGTTCGTGCTTGCCGCCTGCGATACCACCGAGCCCAACCCTCCGGTAGACACCACCGAGCCCACCGAGCCGCCAGAGCCCACCGAGCCCAGCCAGGACCCGCGCGTCGAGGAGGCGATCGAGGACCTGGCCGAGCGTCAGGACACCGACCCGGCAGCGATCGAGGCGGGCCCGTTGGAGACGGTGACCTGGAGCGATGGCAGCCTCGGCTGCCCCGAGGAGGGGATGAGCTACACCCAGGCGTTGGTGGACGGATACCGCCTGGAGCTGACCATCCGCGGCGAGGTGTTTGCCTACCACGGTGACGCCGAGGGCGAACTCTTCCTGTGCACCGATCCGGTCCAGCCTGTCGATTCTGCCCCCGCGGACCTGGTAGACATGGACTGACCAGCCCCGGGCCCACTGGGGTGTGTTGCCCACTGTGGTGCAGCCGCCGGCACTCATCGCCGGTGCATTCACCCGCGCCGGCATCGACGGAGTGGGCTGGGCAAGGACCGAGGGGCGAGATCCGCCCTGACATTGCAAGGAGTTCAACGTGGAACGTACTTTCCGTCATGTGGCCGTCTTCGGGATCGGCAAGGTGGGCGAACTGGTCGCCAGCCTGCTGATCCGGTCGGGGTTCGAGGTCGTCGGCTACGACGCCAACCCCCGTCCCGGGCTGCCCTTCGCGGTCAAAACCCTGGACGTGAGTGACCCGAAGCAGTTGCGCGATGCACTGGCTACGACGGATGCAGTCGTTTCCTGCCTGCCGTACTACCACAACACCCCGGTGGCCGAGGCAGCCGCCGAGACCGGCGTGCACTACTTCGACCTCACCGAGGACGTGCCCACCACCAACCGGGTGATCGAACTCGCCGAGACCGCCCCGCACCTGGCCTTCGCCCCCCAATGCGGGCTGGCGCCGGGCCTGATCGGGATCGTCGGCTCCTCGATCGCGAAGGGTTTTGAGGAGATCCGCTCGATCGAACTGAAGGTCGGTGCGCTGCCGCAGAACCCCACCGGCCTGCTCGGCTATGCGGTGAACTGGTCCGCGGAGGGCGTGGTCAACGAGTACCTCAACGACTGTGAGGTGCTGCGGCAGGGCCGGCGCCAGCTGGTGCCGGCGATGGGGGAAAAGGAACGGGTGGTGATCGGCGGGGTGGAGTTCGAGGCCGCGCTGACCTCCGGCGGGCTGGGCACGATGTGTCAGACCTATGAGGGGCGGGTGCAGCGGATGGACTACAAGACGATGCGCTACCCCGGGCACTTCGCCCAGATGCACTTCCTGTTCGATGAGTTGAACATGCGCGACCGGGCGGAAACGGTCGCGGAGATGATCAGCGAGGCGAAACCACCGGTCAACGACGACATCGTCTATTTCCTGGCCGCAGTGGAGGGACGCAAGGACGGCAAGGCGTTCCGGGAGAACTTCGTGCGTGCCTTCACCCCGATGCAGATCGATGACCGCCACTGGCGTGCGATCTCCTGGACCACCTCGGCCTCGGTGACGGCGGTGGTGGAACTGGCCGCCACCGGCCGGTTGCCGAACACCGGCTTCATCCGGCAGGAGGACATTCCGTTGACGGACCTGTTCGCCACCACCGCCGGCTCCCTGTTCGAGC
>Ga0079225_10000384_pt1 | contig 23631 bp, 15 predicted proteins | sample Poulit2012_FD_76344 | JGI IMG/M metagenome (GOLD analysis project Ga0079225, IMG submission 76344) | Agricultural soil microbial communities from Georgia to study Nitrogen management - Poultry litter 2012 | ecosystem: Environmental > Terrestrial > Soil > Agricultural land | place: USA: Georgia... | reverse complement strand
TACTTAGGAGTAGATGGTATATCTATCTATTTTGTACTATTAACTACATTTATAATGCCTATAGCAATATTATCTAACTGAGATTCTATAAAAGAAAATATTAAATCTTATTTAATAATAATGTTATTATTAGAAACTTTATTATTAGCCGTATTTATGGCATTAGATATAATGTTATTCTATATATTCTTCGAAAGTATCTTACCTCCTCTATTTATATTAGTAGGTATATTTGGATCAGATAATAAAGTAACAGCTAGTTATTATTTATTCTTATATACATTATGAGGTTCATTGTTCTTATTATTATCTATATTAAGTACATCATCTATTATGGGTAGTACAGACTTTGATACTTTATTTAAATTAAATTTTGAATATAAAACACAAGTATTCTTATTTGTAGGAATATTTATAGCTTTTGCAGTAAAAACACCTACAATATTCTTGAATAATTGATTATTAAAAGCTCACGTTGAATCACCATTAGGTGGAAGTATAGTTTTAGCAGCTATAGTTTTGAAATTAAGTCTATATGGTATCTTTAGATTAATATTACCTGTATTACCTAAAGCATCTTTAGATTACACTTTTGTAATATATACTATAGCTGTAATTACTATAATATACGCTAGTTTTAGTACATTAAGAACTACGGATGTTAAAGAATTAATTGCCTATAGTTCTGTGTGTCACGCTTCTGTATATTTAATAGGAGTATTTAGTAATACAATACAAGGATTAGAAGGTAGTATAATCTTAGGGTTAGCCCACGGTTTTGTATCTAGTGGTTTATTCATATGTGCAGGTGGTATATTATACGATAGAACTGGAACTAGAAGTATATTCTTCTATAGAGGTGCTACTCAATTAATGCCTATATTTGCTATATTATTCTTTATATTATCATTAGGTAATTGTGGTGCTCCATTAACTCTAAATTTCGTAGGTGAATTCATGTCACTTTATGGAATAGTAGAAAGATTACCTGTATTAGGTGTATTTGCTTGTTCTTCTATAATATTAAGTGCAGCTTATACTATCTATTTATTTAACAGAGTAGCTTTTGGAGGTTCTTTCACTAGATTCTTAGAAGAAAGTATATACGATGTTAATAGAAGAGAATTTATTATGCTATTTATATTAGTAGTATTTACTGTAATATTTGGTATATATCCTTCATTAATATTAAACGTATTAGACTATTCAATGAATAGTTTAATATATAGTGTATAGTAAATATATGCTTTAAATTTGTTTACGATTAAAATAAAATACGTATTATATAAATAAAAAGAAAAAGAAACATGCCTCAATTAACACCTTTTTATTACATGAATGAAATAGTATTTGCTTTTGCTGTAATAGTATTAGTTTTATACATATTATCTAAATATATATTACCTAGAATAGTTCGTTTATTCTTATCACGTATGTTTATTAATAAAATATAATATAATAAATATACATTTTATAGTATTTATACTATAGTATTTATACTATAAGTATTTAGTTGTTTAAAGATATATATATATTAGTAGTAATACATACTACTTATGTTTACACAAAATTTATTCACAGAAATAAGAAGTCCCTTAGATCAATTTGAAGTAAGAGACATATTAAATTTAGAAGTTTTAGGTGGTAATTTACACTTATCTTTAACAAATATAGGATTCTACTTAGTTATAGGTGGTTTAATTACATTAGTATTAAGCTTAGTTGCAACTAACTATAACAAATTAGTAAGTAACAACTGATCAATAGCTCAAGAATCTTTATACGTGACAATACACAATATTGTTACAAATCATATAAATGCAAGAGGTGGACAAATCTACTTCCCATTTATATATACATTATTTGTATTTATATTAGTAAATAATTTAATCGGAATGATACCTTATAGCTTCGCTTCAACAGGGCATTTCGCTTTAACATTTGCTCTTAGTTTCACAATAGTATTAGGAGCAACAATCTTAGGATTCCAAAAACATGGATTAAAATTCTTCTCATTATTAGTACCAGCTGGTTGTCCTTTAGGATTATTACCATTATTAATAACTATTGAATTCATTTCATACTTAGCTAGAAATGTTTCATTAGGACTTAGATTAGCTGCTAATATAACAGCAGGTCACATGTTATTAAGTATCTTAAGTGGATTCGTTTATAATATAATGAATTCAGGTATAATCTTCTTCGTATTAGGTTTAATACCATTATTATTTATTATAGCTTTCTCAGGATTAGAATTTGCTATAGCATTTATACAAGCACAAGTGTTTGTGGTATTATCTTCTTCATATATAAAAGACGGATTAGACTTACATTAATTTAACAAAAAACAAATTATAAGTGAGAGTAACAAGTTAGTTAGGAAAATTATATAAACAATAAAAATTTATCTTTTAACAGGAATGATGAAAATCATAAATTATAATAATAGAAAATAATATAAAGCTTTGAATAGTTAATTATTCAAACTACATTAGTAGTACAAGCTAAAAGCGAACAATTATAAATTTTAAATTAGAATAGTATTTATAAACATAACATTATATAGTTTATTACTCTCCTTATATTTATAACATTAGAACTTATAGTGATGTAAAGAAATTTATATCAAAAAAATAGATGAGTTTGGTGATGGCTCTGATTGAATGCTGTCCAAGTGCTTGACACATGCTAATCGTACGTTTTAATTTATGTTGTAAAACTAAAATTAAAAAGTGGTGTACAGGTGAGTATAATGATATTCTTAGCCGACCTTAGAGTGAAGGCAAATCCTTCATAGTTATAAAGGGAAATAATTTCCCGCTTTAAGAGGACAATAAATATCTTCGGGATAGGTAGTAGTTAAGGTGATGGCTTAACTAGCCTAAAACTCTCGTAGTCGAATCTGAAAGGTTGATCGACCACATTGGGTCTGAAAAAACCCCAATGCAAGTTAGTACAGCAGTGAGGAATCTTGGTCAATGGCCTAACGGCTGAACTGGCAACTTGGAGAAGTGGCAAGTCTTATTTTGATTATATCATAGAATATAATCTATAAGATTGTATTAAAATTGAATAAAGCTTTGTTTATATATTGATAATGACAGTATATATATCGTGTCTTGACTAATTACGTGCCAGCAGTCGCGGTAATACGTAAGAGACTAGTGTTATTCATCTTAATTAGGTTTAAAGGGTACCTAGACGGTCAATATAGCTTCTAGAATGTTAGTACTTGACTAGAGTTTTATGTAAGAGGGCAGTACTTGAGGAGGAGAGATGAAATTCTATGATACCAAAGGGACTCGGTAAAGGCGAAGGCAGCCCTCTATGTAAAAACTGACGTTGAAGGACGAAGGCACAGAGCACAAACAGGATTAGATACCCAAGTAGTCTTTGCAGTAAATGATGAATGCCATAGGTCAGATTAAGATTTAATAACTTAGTTTGTCAGTAAAGAAGAACTAATTATTAAACAATATTTGGTCTATAAATGAAAGTGTAAGCATTTCACCTCAAGAGTAATGTGGCAACGCAGGAACTGAAATCACTAGACCGTTTCTGACACCAGTAGTGAAGTATGTTGTTTAATTCGATGATCCACGAAAAACCTTACCACAATTTGTATAATTATTACAGGAGTTGCACGGCTGTTTTCAGTTAATGTTGTGAAACTGTGGTTTCCATGAAATTAACGCAATCCCTGGCTTTATTTTTTCGTTTTACGATAAAGCATTTGATCCTGGAATTTGGAAAGAAAAAGGGGACAAAGACAAGTCATCATGGCCTTGATATTGTGGGCTATAGACGTGCCACATATTCCTAAACAAAGAGATGCAAAAATGTGAATTTAAGCTAATCTCAAAAAATAGGATATAAATTTTAAGGATTATAGTCTGAAACTCGACTATATGAATAAGTAATTACTAGTAATCGTGAATCACCATGTCACGGTGAATTTACCTTGGATTGGTACTAACCACTCGTCACATGCTGAAAAGAGCATGCGCAATAAGTTTGCTTTCTCAGTAATTAGTAAAAAAAACACGTAGGTTTTATACTTTTATTGGGAATCTTCGTATGCGTGGCTCTAATTAGTGTTAAGTCGAAATACGGTTCGTGTAGTGGAAGTTGCACGGGATTAATTAATATTAACGATAATTTAATATATAATATATTCCATTATATTATATAAAGGAGGGTTCCTTTATTGGTAAGAAGGGCCAAACTGTAAATTTGGTACATAATTGTTTTGAGGGTTCGAATCCCTCGTCTCCTAATTAATTATTAGAATTAGTAACTTAACTGGTAAAGGGTTTCCCTGTCACGGAAATAGATGTCCGTTCGAATCGGATCTAATTCGAAAAAGGAAAAGTCTTCCATTGGTAGGGTAAGCCACTTGCTACGTGGTGTGTTTATACACTTAGGTGTTCAATTCACCTCTTTTCCGATTAGCCTCTATAGCTCAACGGTAGAGCATAATACTGTTAATATTATGATAGATGTTCGATTCATCTTAGGGGCTTTTAAATAAATGTATGAAGCTGTATTTTTATTATTTATATAGATGACAAATTTAGTAAGAAGTAATTTTCAAGATCATCCTTTCCATTTAGTGTCACCTTCTCCGTGACCATTATATACAAGTATATCATTGTTTACATTAACAGTAAATGCTGCATTATCAATGCACTTATTCAGTAACAGTTATATATTCTTTTACTTAGCTTTAGCTACAGTAACAGCATCTATGACTTTATGATTCAGAGATATAATCTCTGAAGGTACTTTCTTAGGTAATCACACTTTAGCTGTACAAAAAGGATTAAACTTAGGTGTTATATTATTTATAGTATCTGAAGCTTGTTTCTTCGTAGCTATATTCTGAGCTTTCTTCCACAGTGCTTTAACACCTACTGTAGAACTAGGTGCTCAATGACCTCCTATGGGAATAGAACCAGTTAACCCTTTCGAATTACCTTTATTAAACACAGTTATATTATTATCTAGTGGTGCAACAATTACTTATGCTCACCACTCTTTAATTAAAGGTGACAGAAAAGGAGCTATCTACGGTACAATCTTCACAGTATTATTAGCATCAATATTCACATTCTTCCAAGGAGTTGAATATAGCGTTTCTTCATTTACTATAAGTGACGGTGTATTCGGTACTTGTTTCTTCTTCGGTACAGGTTTCCACGGATTCCACGTTATTGTAGGAACAATCTTCTTAGCTGTAGGTTTATGAAGAATAATTTCATATCACTTAACAGATCACCATCATCTTGGTTATGAAGGAGGAATATTATACTGACATTTTGTTGATGTTGTATGATTATTCTTATACGTTTCAATGTACTACTGAGGATCTTAATTGAAAAGGATATTATAGAGAAAATTTCTCTATAAACGGGTATAGGTTAATGGTAGACTTTCTGATTTCCACTCAGCGTGTGTCAGTTCAAATCTGACTACCCGTATTGCTTAACATAAATTAGCTATATACATTATTCAAAACAATTTATCTTCTCCTATTTTTAGGTTAAACAACAAAAATCAAAAATGAATCAATTATTAGCCATTCAAGATATATTATCAAATGGATATACAGTAGAATTTTTAGATGTATTAAGTATAATAGCTTTAATATTCGGTATTACAGTTATTACTAATAAAAATCCTATAGCATCTCTTTTATCTTTAATAGGATTATTTGCATCTATTTCTGTTTATTTAATATTATCAGGATTAACATTTATAGGATTTTCTTACTTAATTGTATATATAGGAGCAGTTTCTATATTATTCTTATTTATCCTGATGTTAATTAATATAAGAACAAGTGAATTACAAAGTAATAACTGAAACAGTATTCCTTTAGCTTTATTTGTAACAATATTATTTAACTATACTTTATTCCAATTATTACCTTATTATATTGCTATAATTAATAGTTATAACAGTAAAATAAGTAATTTATTATATTATTTACCTACAGGTAAATATAGTGACATTATAAGTAACACTACATCACAAAGTAAAACATTAGATACAGCTAATGTTATGTTTGTTACAAGTAATAGTTGAGATGGTAATATGGCAGAAACAAGTCATATTTCAACAATAGGAAATATATTATATACTTCTTATAACATGTGATTATTTATTGCTAGTTTTATATTACTATTAGCAATGGTAGGAGCTATAATCATAACAATAAAACAAGAACGTAATAGAGGAATTAGTTCAATTGGCGGAACGTTTGTTTTACACACAAAATGTTAAAGGTTCAAATCCTTTATTCCTTAAAATTCCTTAACTTAATAGGTAAAGTGTATTCTTGATAAGAATATTATCAGCGTTCGATCCGCTGAGGAATTAATTGAATAACATTCAATGTTAAGAGAATTGGCCGAGTGGTTTAAGGCGGTAAGTTTGAGTTTTACTCGGTTAGTAATAGCCACATCCGTTCGAATCGGATATTCTCTGATCACCTTAAAAGGTAAAGAGTGTAGTTTAATTGGCAAAATAGGAAGCTTCAACCTTCAAATTCTTGGTTCGAGTCCAAGTACTCTTGTCAAATTACGGATTAGGGCCGGCGTGGGTAGGCATCTCGTTTGGGGCGGGAGATAGTTATGTTCGAATCATAATAATCCGAATGTTAGAACTATTAGAAATATAGTTTTAAAAAAAAATTAACGATATATAAGTTATACTTGTATTAACATAAGTATATAAAGAAACTATTATGGAATTTAAGCTATGTATTAAAGAGAATTATTTATACAAATAGAGATTTAATATCCTATAAGTATATAAACTCTAAGAGAAATCTAATACTAAACGAAGTGAATTGAAATATCTTAGTAACTTCAGGAAAAGAAATCAAAAGAGATTCTATGAATAGCGTGAGCGAAAGTAGAGTAGCCTATAAAGTAGAACGGTACTGAAACTGTTTAAACATAATGGGGAACCTTCCTCAAAGGCTAAATATAATACATAAGCGATAGTGAAAAGTACCATGAGGGAACAAAAACAAAAATAGTAGTTTTATAAGCAGTTCGAGGCGCAAGCTATAGAACGTACCTTTTGCATAATGGGTCACCAAGTTAACATTAGATGCGAGTTCACGCGTAGTTAAACCGAACGTTAAAATAACGAAATAGTGTCTAAAGTTAGACCCGAAGCACGGTGATTTTACCATGGTCAGGATTATAAAAGTCCGAACGGGTGATTGTAGCAAAAATCTCCGAAGAACTGTGGTAGGTGTAGTGAAAGACAACACTGACTGTGATAGCTGGTTTTCTGCGAAACCTATAATAGTAGGCAATTTAAGTGAATATCTTAGCAGGTACAGAATTTAATCTCAGACAAGACGCGTATGCGTTTTATATTGTACAAATTGGGGGATCGTAAAGATTTTATCAGTGAGTATGTAGACTCGGAATGGCAAAGATATGTCTTAAATTATCAGACATAGAATGATAAGGTTGTATGTCGAAAGGGAAACAGCCCAGAACAAGAGTTAAGGTTCCTAAATTATTAGTTGAGTGAAATTAAGAAGGTTTTTATTAAAGTCGACAAGGAGATAGGCTTAGAAGCAGCCATAATTTTATGACCTCGTAACAGAGCGCTTGTTAAGTTATAAAAGCATCGAAAATTTAACGGATCTAAACAATATACCGAAACCTTGTCCATAATACATTGTATTAATAAGCTTTAATATAATTAAATGGGGTAGCAGAACGTTGAGCTAGATTACGATTTCTATTTTTTAAATAGAATGATAAGAATTTAACTCAAGTGAGAATGGTGACATGAGTAACTAAAAGAAAATTTTCCGCCTTAAGCTTATGGATATAATTAAGTAACGGCCTCTAAGTTTATATTATCTAAAGATTTAAACGATGAGAAAATCTTTTTTACTAAGGACAACATTTTAGTGTAAAATGTGCTGGAAAAATAGTAAATATATTTATAAGCGCAAGCTTATAAACGAAGAATAACCGTACCTAGAATCTGAAACAAGTAAGCTAGTAGAGAATACGAAGGCGTAAATGAGCTAACAATCATAAAGGAACTCGGCAAATTGACTACCGTAACTTCGGAATAAGGAGGGCTCATTATTCCTGATTAATATCAGGTAAAGAGGAAGAAGCATGAAATAATGTTGTACGACTGTTTAATTAAAACACAGCACTTTGCTGAAAGATTAAAAATCTAAGTATAAAGTGTGATATCTGCCCGGTGCCGGCTGGTTAACAGAGATAATTGAATATACTACTATTTGATGTCGACGGAAACCCCGGTTAAAGGCGGCCTTAACGTGAGGGTCCTAAGGTAGCGAAATGCCTTGGCCGTTAAATGCGGTCTTGCATGAATGGTGTAACGATACAACAGCTGTCTCTATGATTGACTCAGTGAAATTGGAATAGCTGTGCAGATACAGCTTACCTCTAGTTAGACGAGAAGACCCTATGCAGCTTTACTGTCACTAATTATAGAGTATGATAGACAATTTTCAGATTATAAGGTAATTGACGATATGGCAATGAGAATCCTTTATTTTTCTTTCATATGAATGAATTGGTTTAGGATTATGAGTAAATTATAATTGATGTGGCTTTACTGAGCCATTTTTATACATTAATTATAATTTTTAAATTATTATATAGCTCATTTTAGTAGACCAGCCTAATTCAACTTATTATTTAATAATAGTAAGTACCCTTTGGCAAGGAACTATCGCTAGGGGACAGTTTATGTGGGGCACAGACCCTGTAAAGAGTAAACAGGAGTGTCTAAAAATTTATAATTATTTTGTTTGCTATTTTAAGTAGTTTAACTATTTTTAATCATATACAATTATTTATATTTGCATTGTTGTAAATATATTTAAGTTTAGGTAGGATTTTCACTATATAGAAATTAGAGATAATTGAGAATATTATGAAGTTTTCTAATATTTTCTAGCTATTATTGCTTAGGCATTAATAGTTATGTATTTAATATCTAAAAAGCTCAACGGCTTAATCCTGCCTTACTGTTTGATTATCTACAAATCTTACAGTTGCGTAAGCAGGGCATAGGATCACAAGATGCAATAAGGAAAGATCTTGGATTATTGGAAAAGCTACGCTAGGGATGTTTGTCCTTTAATATTTTATTTCTAAAATAAAATAATTAATATATATTGGGTAAATTTCAAGAATTACTAATAATAGTAAACTTGAAGCGAAGTTTATCTTAGCATAAATTTTAAGATAAAAACGTTCAACGACTATAAGGTGAGTGTTATGCAATTAACAATAATCCTTTTAATACTACCCAACATTTTTATTCAACATATTAAAAAAAAAGTAAAATTAATTTATAATAAATAATCATGAAAGTATTTAATAATAATTTAAAGAATAACCCTAAAACTATTGCTTTAAGAAAAAAAGTAGGAGATATAGGGAGAACTAAATATTTACCTTCTTTCTCTAAAGAATGAAAAAATATTGTTTATTCTTATAATAAAAATAATTTAAAAAATATACCAGTTAATGATGTAAAAATAAATAAAATAATTCAAAGTTATTTTAATTTATATTTTAAAGATCATAAATACGTGGGTTCTAAGAAATTCATATTACTTAGAAGAAGACGTAACTTCTTAAGAAGAATATATATAAGTAATGCTGAAATTAAACATACAAATAATAAAGCAATAATTACTTTATATACTGTTAATAGAGAGAAGAAAATATTAAAAAAAAAATACTTAAAAATAAATAGAAAAGTAAGTACAAATTTAATAAAACGTTATTTTATGTTATATAAAACTAACATAGCAAAAATTTACGAAATATTAAATAAACAAAAAGATGAATATACTTTCATACCAGATAAAATTTCAAAAAGAAAATTCTTAAAATACAAATTAGAGTATTTAAATAAGTTTATTACATTGAAAAATCTTTATTTGAAAAAAGTTTGAAGTATAATCATAAGTAAATATTGAAAAACATATTTAAGATTATTAAGAAAATATGATTTAATGTATTCTCTTAATAAATACAAATTTAATAAACAAATACTATTACCTATATTGAGTAATATATTAAATAAAATAATAGGTAAAAAAATAGAATATAATATAATAAATCTTAAATCTATTGCATACAATACAGATCTTTTTACTAATGCTTTATCTTTAAAATTAAAAAAAAAGAAAATGAATTATATAAAAAGTATGTTTAGTATATTAAATAGAGCTTATTTACCTAAAATTAATACAATAAAAGAAAGAACTTTAATTAAAGGTCAGAAAAATGTTGATTTATTTTTAGATGAGTACAAAGATTTAAAATTAACTTCTAATTTAAGTATAAAAAACAATTTAGATCAATTATTAGGTGATTCATCTAGTGCTAAAGAAGTTCATAATACAGTATACAATTCTATAGGATATAAAAATATGGGAGGTATAAGATTAGAAGTTAAAGGTAGATTAACTAAACGTTATAGAGCAGATAGATCTATATATTCACTTAAATGAAAAGGTGGATTAAAAAATGTAGATTCATCATTTAAACGTTTAAGTTCAGTCTTATTTAGAGGAAACTCTAAATCAAATGTATCTTATTCATTAACTAATTCAAAACGTCGTATTGGAGCGTTTGCAGTAAAAGGTTGAATAAGTGGTAAATAATAAAGAAAAATATGTGTAGAATAAAGATGAAGACATAGTCTGAACCATTTTGAAAGAAATGGAAATATAATAATATGATAACATATAGAACAGGCTAATTTGCGCAAGAGTGTACAAAATGAGTGCGCGGTTTGGCACCTCGATGTCGGCTTAACTTATCCTCATGGACGCAGGAACTATGTAGGGTGCGACTGTTCGTCGATTAAAAAGTTACATGAGCTGGGTTAAATACGTCGTGAGACAGTATGGTTTCTATCTTCTAGGGGGAATTAGAATAAAATAAGAACGAACTTTTGTACGCAAGGAACAAGAAGAATTTGACCCGTAAAAAGGTTAAATTATGGTTACTAACCTCTGGTTTACCTGTTGTTTATGTGCCCAATATTAAATATATATACTAAGTATATATATATGTATTTTTATACATGGGATGTTTCTTTCACTAAGATAAATGTATAGCATAAGCACGGCAGGAACGCTAAGTTGGTTAAGGATAAGTGCTGAAAGCATATAGGCACGAAGCTTATCTTAAGATATTTCTTAAATATACGTAATATAATATTACGAAACTATAGGCTTTATCCGTACGAATCTAGAGATTTTCAAGAATAAAGTACTAATTTAATAATTTACTATGTATAAATATATCGATATATGCCTGGTTAGCATAAAAGTAATGCAATTGTTTTGTAATCAATAGAAGCAAGTGCGATACTTGCACTGGGCTAAAAAAAGGATTAGTAGTCAAGCGGTAAGACATAGCTCTTTCAATGCTACCATCGCAGGTTCGAATCCTGTCTAGTCTATTAATTTTTCTGTTAGAAGAATTAACTATGAAAAGCGGGTTAGTGTAATTAGAAACATATTCGGTTCATGCCCGAAAGATATGGGTGCAAGTCCTGTAACCGCGTTTTTAGATCTACTAGTAATATAAAGGGTTATAGCTTAATAGGTAAAGCATACTGCTCATAACAGTACTTATAAGTGTTCAAGTCACTTTAGCCCTAAAGTCCGAATGGTGAAATTGGCAAACACAACAAACTTAAGCTTTGTAGACTTCGGTCTTGAAGGTTCAAGTCCTTCTTCGGATAATTTAGGGGATATAATTCAGTTTGGTAGAATACTTACTTTGCACGTAAGAAGCCCTGGTTCAAATCCAGGTATCTCCATTTAAAGCACATGTAACTCAATTGGTAGAGTGAAATATTGAAGCTATTTTTGTTGTAAGTTCAAGTCTTACCATGGGCATACAAAAGAGGTAAGTTCAAGTCTTACTTCGGGCAGGGACTTTAGTATAATGGTGAATGCGTATGACTTTTAATCATTAAAATGTAGGTTCGAATCCTACAAGTCCTATAATAATATAATAATTCATAATTAAATATATGTATACACCATAAGCAGGTGTGCTGGAATGGAAGACAGATTTCGTTTAGGCCGGAAGGGTGTATAACCGTGCAAGTTCAAGTCTTGCTACCTGTAGTCAGTTATATTAATATCGTGTAGAATAATAGGTAATTCATGAATTTTTGGTATTCAACATTGAGTGTTCGAATCACTCCACGATAATAAGTATTAGGTGTTTGAATTATCCTTAAGGTAGATGTAGCTCAATTGGTGGAGTAACTATTTGTGGCATAGTTGGTTCCTGGTTCGAGTCCAGGTATTTACCCATAATTTCTTTCAGTATAATATACTTTAATAGCCTAAGTAGTTTAACGGTTAAAACACTGATTTCATACATTAGTAATAAAAGTTCGATTCTTTTCTCAGGCTTCACCCTTAGGGTTGAATTATAATACAATTTTTAATCATGTTAATAACTTCAATTATAGCTCTTTTACTTTCTAACGCCGTCAACTTAAGACGTGATATCTCTATTCTATATAATAGAATAGCTATGATTATGTTAGCTTATTGTATACTAAATGATTTATTCTCTTTAACTGTAGTAACTAAAGGTATAGGACTACATGGAGGTTTATTATTAGTTTCAAGCTTATCACAAGTATTTCACATATTTATATTTTTAATTACTTTATTGATATTAACTTTAACTAGTTTCTATCCTAGAAAAGTATGAGTATCTGAATATTCATCTTTAAAAGATTTATTATTAAATAAATTCGTTTATTATAACACAAAAATAATAAATAAAATGGGAGGACAATTTAAAATAATTGAATATCCTTTACTTATTTTATTTATAGTTTTAGGTGCTATATTTTTAATATCAACTAATGACTTAGTTACTATTTTTTTAGCTATAGAATTACAAAGTTATGGTTTATATTTATTAAGTACTGCATATAGAAATTCTGAATTAGCTACAACAGGTGGTTTAACTTACTTCTTATTAGGAGGATTAGCTTCTTGTTTTATACTATTAGGAACAGCGTTATTATATGGTAATATGGGAAGTACTAATCTAGATAACTTATTCGTTATTACTAGTATTAGCGAAACTGGTTCAGATGTATGATACAAACCTTATTACATTAACTTTGCTTTAGTTATCTTTACTATAGGGTTCTTATTTAAAGTAAGTGCAGCACCATTCCACTTCTGAGCCCCAGATGTGTACGATGCTATACCTACTATAGTGACAGCTTTTGTAGCTTTAATAGCTAAAGTTTCTATATTCGTTTTACTATTACAATTAGTATACTATACTAATAATAGTTTCTCAGAAACTAGTTGAACATTTGTATTACTAATGAGTTCTTTATTCTCATTAATAGTAGGTACAGTGGTAGGTTTAACTCAATTTAGAATAAAAAGACTATTTGCTTATAGTACTATATCTCACGTAGGATTTATATTATTAGCATTAGGTATATCTAGTATTGAATCTACTCAAGCATTTATATTCTACTTAACACAATATACAATAAGTAATTTAAATGCATTTGTTATATTAATCGCTATAGGTTTCTCTTTATATTGCTATACTAGTGATAATAAAGAACACGAAGAATTAATGGATAAAACTAATTCTCCTATACAATTAATAAACCAATTAAAAGGTTACTTCTATATAAACCCTGTATTAGCTATAAGTTTAGCTATAACTATATTCTCATTTGTTGGTGTACCTCCTCTAGTAGGATTCTTCGGAAAACAGATGGTATTAAGTGCAGCTTTAGATAAAGGTTTAATCTTTTTATCTTTAGTAGCTATATTAACTAGTGTTATAGGTGGAGTATATTATTTAAGTATAATAAAAGAAATGTTTTTCAGTAAACCTGAATACAAAGTTAATACTTTATTAGAAAACCTTACATTAAAAGGTAATATCTTGGACCAAAATAAAGCAGTTGTTAAAAACGTAAGTTTCAATTACAACAATATAGCTATATCAAGTCCTATAGCTTTTGTTATATCTAGTATAACATTAGTAATATTATTATTTATATTTATGAACAAAGAATGGCTAAGCATGGGTACCATATTGGTACAAATCTTATTTAACTGTTAAATGAGTAGTATAACTTTCCTTTTTATTCTAGTATCTGTACTAGCAATATTATTCTTAGTTCTTAATTTTGCATTAGCACCTCATAATCCATACCAAGAAAAATATAGTATCTTTGAATGTGGTTTTCACAGTTTCTTAGGACAAAATAGAGCTCAATTCGGAGTAAAATTCTTCATTTTTGCTTTAGTTTATTTATTATTAGATTTAGAAATATTAGTAATATACCCATTCGGTCTTAGTGGATACGAAAATGGAGTATATGGTTTAATAATAGTACTTATATTTATAGGTATAATTACTGCAGGATTCGTATTTGAATTAGGTAAAAACGCATTAAAAATAGATAGTAGACAATCATATAACTATTTCAATAAATCTAAAAGATTTATAAATACATTTGTAGAAAACAAATAAAGTTTGTATAATAATTAATTTTTAATTAGCAATATGCTAAAATTATTTTGTGAAATTTCTATTTCTAACTAAAAAGTATAACAATTTACGAGATTTATATTTTTAAAATTATACAAATATTATGTTACAATCATCAAAAATAATAGGAGCAGGATTAGCTACAGTTGGAGTTTTAGGAGCTGGAGTTGGAATCGGAGTAGTATTCGGAGGTTTAATCTTAGGTGTTGCTAGAAACCCTTCATTAAAAAATCAATTATTCTCTTATGCAATTTTAGGTTTCGCTTTCTCAGAAGCTACTGCATTATTCGCATTAATGATGTCATTATTATTATTATACGTTGCTTAATTTTGCTTCGTTATAATTAAATTTATACACAGATGTGTATTCAATATAAGGGACTGGGTGGGTAGGGATGTTAGTTCATACTAACAACAATAAAACAATTCTATTTATAATTAGAAATTTAAGATTTGAATTTTTTTATGAAAAATTTATTAAATACATTTATATATTTTGACGCGCCTGAAGCTTGAGGTATTTACTTCCAAGATAGCGCTACTCCACAAATGGAAGGTTTAGTGGAATTACACGATAATATTATGTACTACTTAGTATTAATATTATTTGCTGTAGGATGAGTATTATTCTCTATAATAAGAAATTTTGCTGCTACAAAAGCACCTATATCTCACAAATACTTAAATCACGGAACTTTAATAGAATTAATATGAACTATAACACCTGCTATTATATTAATACTTATAGCATTCCCATCATTCAAATTATTATATTTAATGGATGAAGTAAATGATCCTTCAATGTCAGTTTTAGCAGAAGGACATCAATGATATTGAAGTTACCAATATCCAGATTTTATAGATTCTAATGAAGAATTTATAGAATTCGATTCATATATAGTACCTGAATCAGATTTAGAAGAAGGTGGGTTAAGAATGTTAGAAGTTGATAACAGAGTTATCGTTCCTGAATTAACTCATATTAGATTTGTTATAACATCAGGTGATGTTATACACTCTTTTGCTTGTCCATCATTAGGTATTAAATGTGATGCATATCCTGGTAGATTAAATCAAGTATCAGTATTTATTAATAGAGAAGGAGTATTCTATGGACAATGTTCAGAAATCTGTGGAATCTTACACAGTTCAATGCCTATAGTTATAGAATCTGTAAATATAGACAAATTTGTACATTGATTATACAATGCTTAATTTATTATAGTAATAATATGAAATTTATCTGAATAATATATTTAATCAGATAAAAGGGGTATTAGTTTAATGGTAAAACTTGATGTTACGGCCATCACAATTGTAGTTCGAGTCTATGATACCTCTAGTATAGTCATTAGCGTCTATACTAATATGTATATATACATATAATGACAATTTAGAATAATTTGATAAATATTAAACAAATTTATGAGTTTAACTTTAGTACTTTTTTTAATAGGAATCTTAGGATTCGTATTTAATAGAAAAAATATAATATTAATGCTTATTTCTATAGAAATAATGCTAGTATCTATAACTTTCCTAATATTAATAAGTTCTATTAATCTTGATGATATAATAGGACAAACATATGCTATATACATTATAGTAGTTGCTGGTGCAGAATCTGCTATCGGTCTGGCTATTTTAGTAGCCTTTTATAGACTAAGAGGAAGTATCGCAATAGAATATAAGTAATGTATTTAAGTATTATTATATTACCTTTATTAGGATCTATAGTATCCGGGTTTTTTGGTAGAAAAGTCGGTGTGACAGGTAGTCGTATAATCGGTTGTTTAAGTATAATGACAACTACAATTTTAGCTATAATAGCTTTCTTTGAAATAGGATTTAATAATAATCCTGTATCAATTAACTTATTTAAATGATTAGATAGTGAATCATTTAATATGGTTTGAAACTTTCAATTTGATAGTTTAACAGTATCAATGCTAATACCCGTATTAGTAATTAGTTCTTTAGTTCATTTCTATTCTATAGGATATATGAGCCATGACCCACATAATCAAAGATTCTTTAGTTATTTAAGCTTGTTCACTTTTATGATGATTATATTAGTAACAGGTAATAACTATCTTTTAATGTTTGTAGGATGAGAAGGTGTTGGAGTTTGTTCATACCTTTTAGTTAGTTTCTGATTCACTAGAATCGCGGCTAATCAAAGTTCTTTATCTGCATTCTTAACAAATAGAGTTGGAGATGCTTTCTTAACAATAGGAATGTTTGTTATATTATGATCTTTAGGTAATTTAGATTATAGTATAGTATTCTCAGTCGCTCCTTATATTAACGAAAACATAATAACAATTATTGGTATATGTTTATTAATAGGTGCTATGGCCAAAAGTTCTCAAGTAGGTCTTCACATATGATTACCTATGGCTATGGAAGGTCCTACACCTGTATCTGCATTAATTCACGCAGCTACAATGGTTACAGCTGGAGTATATTTATTAATACGTTCATCTCCTTTAATAGAATATAGCTCTACAGTATTATTAATATGTTTATGATTAGGGGCTGTTACTACAGTATTTAGTTCTCTTATTGGTTTATTCCAACAAGATATTAAAAAAATAATTGCTTATTCTACTATGAGTCAATTAGGTATGATGGTTATCGCTATAGGTTTATCTTCATATAATATAGCTATATTCCACTTAATAAATCACGCTTTCTATAAAGGATTATTATTCTTAGGAGCTGGTGCTGTTATACACGCTGTAGCAGATAATCAAGATTTAAGAAGATATGGAGGATTAATATCATTCTTACCTTTAACTTATACAGTTATATTAATAGCTAGTCTTAGTTTAGTAGCTTTCCCATTTATGACAGGTTTCTACAGTAAAGATTTTATCTTAGAATCTGCATATGGTCAATATTACTTTAGTAGTATAGACGTTTACTTTATAGCTGTAATAGGTGCAATATTTACTACACTATATTCAGTAAAAGTTATATACTTAACTTTCTTAGCTAATCCTAATGGGCCTGTAAATTATTATAGAAATGCTCATGAAGGTGATATCTTCTTAAGTTTACCTTTAGTTATACTAGCTATATTCTCTATATACTTTGGATATTTAACTAAAGATATATTTATTGGATTAGGTTCAGGATTCTTTACTGATAACAGTATATTTATCCACCCAATGCATGAAATATTAATAGATACAGAATTTGCTGTACCTACTTTATTTAAATTACTTCCTTTAATATTAACAGTATCTTTCTCAGCTTTAGCTATCATATACCCTGAATTTATGCCTAATGCTGTAACTAATTTCAAGTTATCTAAAATAGGATACTACGTATTTGGTTTCTTTAATCAACGTTTCTTAGTAGAATTCTTCTATAATAAATTTATAGTTAATACAGTATTAGATATAGGAGGTCAAACAACTAAAGTTTTAGATAAAGGTAGTATAGAATGAGTTGGTCCTTACGGTATGGGAGTAATGTTAACTAAAACAAGTAAAACTATATCTGGTTTAAGTAATGGAGTAGTTACAGATTACGCTCTATTCATATTAATAGGTATTTGTTTCTACTTATCAATATTTACTTTTGTTTCAATATTCTTTGATTTAGTTAATTCTATTACAGTAACTTGTGTAGTAGTTTTACTAGGTATAAGCAATTATGTTACATCAGATAAAGAAAGTAACAAAACAATATAATAAAAATTTTTAAGCTTATATAAATTTGCAAATTATGCAGTATATATATTTATTTATAAATATATAATTTAAAAAAATACATATACATATTATTATAAATAATATAATAATAATAAAACTTAAAATATAAAGTTTTAAAATGTATAAGTATTAACAATTCATTTTCTTTTCTTTTAAAATAACCACAATGAGATTATTAAAAAGCCACCCTTTTTTAAAATTAGTTAATTCTTACTTAATTGACGCTTCACAACCTACTAATATAAGTTACATGTGAAACTTTGGATCATTATTAGCAGTTTGTTTAGGAATACAAATAATAACAGGTGTAACTTTAGCTATGCATTATAACCCTAGTATAGCTGAAGCATTCAATTCTGTTGAACACATAATGCGTGATGTAAATAACGGATGACTTATACGTTACTTACATAGTAATACAGCATCAGCATTCTTCTTCTTAGTGTACTTACACATAGGTAGAGGTTTCTACTATGGATCTTACAGATCTCCTAGATCATTAACATGAGTAATAGGAACTATAATTCTTATTTTAATGATGGGAATAGGATTCTTAGGATACGTTTTACCATACGGGCAAATGTCTTTATGAGGTGCCACAGTTATTACTAATTTAATTAGTGCTATTCCATGAATAGGACAAGACGTAGTTGAATTTATCTGAGGAGGATTCTCAGTTAATAATGCTACATTAAATAGATTCTTCGCTTTACACTTTGTATTACCTTTCGTATTAGCTGCATTAGTATTAATGCACTTAATAGCTTTACACGATACAGCTGGATCAAGTAATCCTTTAGGTACACCTGGTAACTATGACAGAATACCTTTCGCACCTTACTACTTATTTAAAGATTTAATAACAATATTTATCTTTATTTTCGTATTAAGTATATTCGTATTCTTCATGCCTAATGTATTAGGTGATAGTGAAAACTATATAATGGCTAATCCAATGCAAACACCTGCTGCTATAGTACCAGAATGATATTTATTACCATTCTATGCTATATTAAGATCAATCCCTAATAAATTATTAGGAGTTATAGCTATGTTTGCTTCATTATTAGCTTTATTAGCTTTACCAAAAGCTGATTTAGGATTAACTAAAGGTTTACAATTCAGACCTTTAAGTAAAATAGTATTCTACATATTTGTTATAAACTTCTTGATATTAATGCAATTAGGTGCAAAACACGTTGAAAGTCCATTCATAGAATTCGGACAAATAAGTACAGCTATCTACTTCGGATACTACTTCGTTATAATGCCAGCAGTAAGCGTATTAGAAAACACTTTAATTGACTTATATCAAGCTAATAACAAAGCTATATAATACAAAAAAAAATAAATTAGATCTTTTAGTGATATAAAAATATTACTAATGACTTAAAACCAATTTTATATAATCTTTATGATTTATATAAAAAGATTATGCTGTAAACGGATTTACACTTTGATTGCAAATCAATAGTACGAGGTTCAATTCCTCCATAATCTTATTAAAATTCTTAATAATAAAAATTTTTATTAATACTTACATTCGTAAATAGTTTACTATGTATAAAGCACATAGAATATACCTTTAGGTATAAAGACAATAAAATATAGTATTTAGTCTAAAGTATTAAGACAGAGTATACAAATAATCTTTATCGTCAAGTAAAGGACTAATAAATGATAATTTTACAGTAATGAAAAGATTTGTCAGATTTAAATGGAACAATTAAAAGTTCATGTTAATTATTAATATATTTAATAATGTCATTTAAACATTAATACTCTATTATTTCATAATTTTGAAATTACAAAAAGAAGGTACCATGAACCTAAATTTAAGATCTGAAATATCTATGGGTATAGAAAGATGATTTAATTCAACTAACGCTAAAGATATAGGAACTTTATACTTAATATTCGCTTTATTCTCAGGATTATTAGGTACAGCAATGTCAGTTTTAATAAGATTAGAACTTAGCGGACCTGGAGTTCAATTTATATCAAACAATCAATTATATAACAGTATCGTTACAGCTCACGCACTTTTAATGATATTCTTTATGGTTATGCCTGCCTTAATCGGAGGATTCGGTAATTTCCTTATGCCTTTAATGGTAGGAGGTCCTGATATGGCATTCCCAAGATTAAATAATATTAGTTTCTGATTATTACCACCTAGTTTAGTATTATTAATATTCTCAGCATGTATAGAAGGTGGAGCAGGTACAGGTTGAACATTGTATCCTCCTTTATCAGGATTACAAAGTCACAGTGGACCTAGTGTAGATTTAGCAATTTTTGCTTTACACCTTTCAGGGGTAAGTAGTTTATTAGGAGCAATAAACTTCATAACTACAATCGCTAATATGAGAACACCAGGAATAAGATTACACAAATTAGCCTTATTCGGGTGAGCTGTAGTTATAACAGCTATCTTATTATTATTATCATTACCTGTTTTAGCTGGAGGTATTACAATGGTATTAACAGATAGAAATTTTAACACTTCATTCTTCGAAGTAGCTGGTGGTGGAGATCCTATATTATTCCAACACTTATTCTGATTCTTCGGACACCCTGAAGTTTATATTTTAATTATACCAGGTTTCGGTATAATTAGTACAACAATATCTGCTAACTCAAGTAAACCTATATTCGGTTATATCGGTATGGTTTATGCTATGATGTCTATTGGAATATTAGGATTTATCGTGTGATCTCATCACATGTATACAGTAGGATTAGATGTAGATACAAGAGCTTATTTCACTGCAGCTACATTAATTATTGCTGTACCTACAGGAATTAAAATATTCTCATGATTAGCTACATGTTACGGAGGATCTATAAAAATGACACCATCAATGTTATTCTCATTAGGATTCGTATTTATGTTCACAATCGGAGGATTAAGTGGTGTTGTATTAGCTAATGCATCTCTTGATATCGCATTCCACGATACTTACTACGTTGTTGCTCACTTCCATTATGTTTTAAGTATGGGAGCTGTATTCGCAATGTTTGCTGGATGATATTTCTGAATACCTAAAATGTTAGGTTTAAATTACGATTTAACTTTAGCTAAAATACAATTCTGATTATTATTCATCGGAGTTAATCTTACATTCTTCCCACAACACTTCTTAGGTTTACAAGGTATGCCTAGAAGAATAGGTGACTACCCTGACGCTTTTGCAGGTTGAAACTTAATAAGTAGTATTGGATCTATTGTAAGTGTAATAGCTGCTTGATTATTCTTATATATTGTTTACAAACAATTAGTAGACGGTAAAGTAGCAAGTAGAAATCCTTGATTAACACCAGGATTCTATACTGACGTATTACAAGCTAATTTAAACAGATCTTATAGTAGTTTAGAATGAGGATTATCAAGCCCACCTAAACCTCACGCATTTGTAAGTTTACCATTACAAAGCTAGTTTTAAGTATGTTTAAGATGCAAGTCTTTATTTAATTCGAAATATTATTTATTTATATGCTAATAAGTTATAAATAAAATATTTCAAGTCTCATTAGCTCAATGGCAGAGCATAATACTTCTAATATTAGGACCTTAGTTCGACTCTAAGATGGGACTAAAAGCTTATTGCTTTCCTTTAAAATAAATAGTCTATTAATTAAAAGAATTTTTGGCTATTTTTGCGGCTAGGTTATCTAAAGTTTAATACAATGAATTACTATAATTAAAATGTATTATTAATTTTTTATAATAACTAGTAATAAAAATTAAAAATAAAAATGAATTTACCTATAACTGTTATTTCAATTATTGAAAATCTATTATTAATGTTACCTGCATTATTAGTAGTAGCATACGTAACTGTAGCAGAAAGAAAAACTATGGCTAGTATGCAAAGAAGATTAGGTCCAAATGCTGTAGGTTACTACGGTTTATTACAAGCCTTTGCAGATGCTTTAAAATTAATTTTAAAAGAATATGTTGCACCTACACAAGCTAATTTAATATTATTCTTCTTAGGACCTATAGTAACATTAGTATTTGCTTTATTAGGTTATGCTGTTATTCCTTATGGACCTGGATTATCTTTAGGTGATATGGAATTAGGTATATTATTTATGTTAGCTGTATCATCATTAGCAACTTATGGAATATTACTTGCAGGATGAAGTGCTAATAGTAAATATGCTTTCTTAGGATCTTTAAGAAGTACAGCTCAATTAATTAGCTACGAATTAGTTTTAAGTTCAGTATTGTTAATCATAATTATGATAACAAATAGTTTAAACTTAAATATTAACGTTCAGTTCCAAAAAATAGTATGATTAGCATTACCTTTATTATGTATATTAATTATATTCTTTATAGGATCTGTAGCAGAAACTAATAGAGCTCCATTTGATTTAGCAGAAGCAGAATCAGAATTAGTTAGTGGATTTATGACAGAACACGCTGCTGTTATATTCGTTTTCTTCTTCTTAGCTGAATATGCTAGTATTGTAATAATGTGTATATTCACAAGTATTTTATTCTTAGGTGGATATTTAGTACAATTTGATCCTCTTTATGTATTTGATACTTTAAATTACATATATGCTTACATATTTAATATAGAATGAATAACATCTTCAGAATACTTTAAATTAAGAGAACTTTTAAATAATTCTTCTTTAGATGGATTATTAACTAGTTTAACTTTAGGTGTTAAAAGCTCAATAATGGTATTTATATTTATCTGAGTTAGAGCTTCATTCCCTAGAATACGTTTCGATCAATTGATGTCTTTCTGTTGAACTGTATTATTACCTATATTATTTGCATTTATAATATTAATTCCATCTTTATTATATATGTTTGGAATATACTTTATAAATATTAGTTTATTCTAATAAAATCTTATTAATTTTTAACCATGAAATGCATGTCCATTGGTGTCATTATATAATCTAAAGTTTGAAGATGAATTCGCACCTTAAATATGGTATTATCATCTTTATTAACTGTACCTGTAATAGGTACAATTGTAATAGCTAGTATAGACTCTTATAAAAAAGGTTCAGTAGTCTATACTAAAACAGTAGCGTTAGTTGCAAGTGTGATAAACTTAATTATATCTTTAGTTATGTTTATACTATTTAATAATAGTACTAACCAATTCCAATATGTGCAAGAACATTATAATGTACAATTATTTGATATTTACTTAGGAGTAGATGGTATATCTATCTATTTTGTACTATTAACTACATTTATAATGCCTATAGCAATATTATCTAACTGAGATTCTATAAAAGAAAATATTAAATCTTATTTAATAATAATG
>Ga0079225_10000383_pt1 | contig 23644 bp, 26 predicted proteins | sample Poulit2012_FD_76344 | JGI IMG/M metagenome (GOLD analysis project Ga0079225, IMG submission 76344) | Agricultural soil microbial communities from Georgia to study Nitrogen management - Poultry litter 2012 | ecosystem: Environmental > Terrestrial > Soil > Agricultural land | place: USA: Georgia... | reverse complement strand
GGCTACAGTGAAAATATCGACCCTGTTGAGTATGATGTCGAAGCTGCAAGGGACATACTTGAAGAAGCGGGCTACGGCGACGGCTTCACTGCTGAAATCGTTGTAAGCGATAGAACATCTGCAGATATTGCGACGTTTATCCAGGGAGAACTTTCTGAATTGGATATAGACCTTGAAATTAATCAGATGGAATCCGGCGCTTATCTGGAGTATACAGCCGATGGCAACCATGAAATATATATGGGAAGTTGGGGCACTGTGACACTGGATGCGGACTACGGTCTCTATCCGATGTTCCACTCTGATAATGTCGGCGCACCGGGTAACAGGACACGCTACGTCAATGAAGAAGTTGATACGCTGCTGGATGATGCCAGAACAGAAACCGATGAAGAGACGAGGATGCAACTGTATGAAGATGCCCAGCAGATCATAGTGGACGAAGCACCGCTTGTACCGATCTACCACTCCGTACTTCTTGCGGGACTTCAGGAAGATTTATCCGGCTATTATCAGTATCCGAGCAGCTTCCCTTATTTGAAAGATTTGACTAAAGAATAAAAAAATATACAAATCCTTTAAATTTTTATGGCTGTCTATTCATCTTATTGGTATAGTAATAATATAGAAAAAGGTTGAATGGAGGTTTACCATGGAAGTCGTTACAGCTGAAGATTATGATGGTATGAGCAAAGAAGCAGCAAAATTTATTTACGAGGCAATTGAAAAAAATCCGAACATCACACTCGGTTTGGCAACAGGTTCAACACCACAAAAAATGTATCAATATTTGGCGGAAATGCTGAATGAAAACAATATAAATCTATCGAATGTGCATACAGTAAATCTGGATGAATATGTCGGACTGGACGCGGACAACGCCCAGAGTTATCACTACTTCATGCTTGAGGAATTTTTTAATAAGGTGAACATTCCTCTGGAGAACACACATATACCTGATGGTAAAAATGATGATCTGGAAGCGGAAGTGGCAAATTACGAAAAAATAATCGCAGACCTCGGCGGCATTGATCTGCAGGTACTCGGCGTCGGCCGCAACGGTCACATCGGCTTTAATGAACCAGGTACTCCGTTCGACAGCAGAACGCAGGTCGTCAGCCTCACTGATGTGACGATCAAAGACAACTCAAGATTTTTCGATAAGATTGAAGATGTGCCGACACAGGCATTGTCCATGGGACTTGAAACGATCATGGATGCCAAATCCATCCTGTTCCTCGCTTCCGGAGAAGCGAAAAGAGATGCGGTCAATTCATTGATCAACGCTGAAATCACAGAAGAAATCCCGGTAACAATTTTACAGAAACACGACAATCTGACAGTGATACTCGACAAAGACGTCCTCGGCGAATAAAGAGCGTCACCCTTATGAAGAACGCTGGCTCATTATGAGACAGCGTTCTTTTTATGTGTTTGTGAAGAGGTGCCTTCCCTCTGTCCCGACGTCGTTTTTGTGCCATGTCGGGGTAATGCCTCTGTCCCGACATCGTTTATGCGCCATGTCGGGGTAATGCCTCTGTCCCGACGTCGTTTTTGCGCCATGTCGGGGTAATGCCTCTGTCCCGACGTCGTTTATGCGCCATGTCGGGGTAATGCCTCTGTCCCGACATCGTTTTTGTGCCATGTCGGGGTAATGCCTCTGTCCCGACGTCGTTTTTGCGCCATGTCGGGGTAATACCTCTGTCCCGACGTCGTTTACGCGCCATGTCGGGAGGACAGGTTTTTGCCGTGCCGTCGCTCTCCTGCGAAGGCACGGGCCTCCGCCCCCGAGCCCCTAAAAATCCCAAAACAAAAAGGGCAGACCCCAAACTCTGAGCCGGCCCTCAACAAACGCTATTCGCCCTTGTTAAACTTCTTAATGTTTTTTATTATTCCTTTATCCGTCGACAGGATGCTGCCTTTGTAAATACGTGCGGCAAAGTAGACGGCGATGATTACGGTAATGATGACAATCACGATGCCGATCCATACGGTCAGATGTGATGTGCCCTGGTCCAGTAATCTGAGCGGCATGACAAATGGTGTAAAGAACGGGAAGTAGCTTGTGATCTTTACAAGCATGTTATCCGGATTGAACAGGTTGAACATCCCGAGATACATCCCGCCGATTGACATCAGTGTAATCGGCAGCAGTGCCTGCTGCAGGTCTTCCATCCGGCTTACGAATGAACCGAGCAGGGCGGATACTGATAGGTACAATACAAGTCCCAGCAATAAAAAGACCAGGCTGTAAATGATCATCGGTAAAGTGCGGTCGTTTGCCTCAAGGCCGAACTCGGAAATGATGGTGCCGATATCCACCAGATAAATCACCGCAATGATTGTTGCAACAAAGAAGAATAGCTGGGTCAGACTGACGCATATGATTGCGAGTATTTTCGCAAACAGATGATTGACCGGTGATACGCTCGAGACAATCATTTCAATCACCCGTGATGATTTCTCCATCGCAATTTCAGTACCGATCTGGCTTGCATAGTTGATGACGATGAAAAACATGACAAACACAGTGACGTAGAAAATAACGACGTTCAAATAGTTCGGTTCGTCCATTTCCCCGGCAGCTCCGGAATCTTCATCTGCCGGTGATTCCGTCGTCTGGAAGTCGACATCGATTTCAGCAGCCATCAATCCGGCTTCGTCTTCCGTCAGGTCCAGCGAATTGATGACCATCTGACGGTTGACCGAATCGAGTGCCAGTTCAATTTCTGTCTGCTGCCCGCTGCTGATTTCACTATCGCTTTCGACTGTCGCAATGATCGGTACGGTATCTTCAACTGTCAGCAGTATGTCGCCTTCATTGTCCGTCACACTGATATCATCACTCATTTCGGAGATGACTGCCGTAAACTGCTCTGTAAATTCTTCGGATGCTTCGACTTCAACAGTGTTGATTTCTTCTGATGAATCGAATAAGTTCATGATCTTATCGAAATTTCCTCCGAGTATAATCAGCAGCATCACAATGATGGTTGTAATGATGAACGACTTCGCTTTGACTTTGGATAAGTATGTGTGCCAAAAAGTAGTCTTGAATTTATTCATATTGACGACCCACCTTCGCAATGAAGATATCGTTCAGTGAAGGTTCCATCACCTGGAACCGTTTGAAGTAGCCGATCTTGATGATTTCATTGTAGATATCTTCGGCATATTTCTCTTCTTCTATTTTAATGATATTTTTGTTTCTCTTCTGCTTCATCCCAAGCACGCCGGGAAAATCTTTTAAAAATGAAATGTCATGTCTGCCTTCGATGATCAATTCCTTCTGACCGAAGTCGGATTTGATATCATCGATGTTCCCGCTGACGATCTGCCGGCCTTCATTTAAAATACATAACTCTTCGCACAGTTCTTCAACATGGTCCATGCGATGTGTACTGAAAAGGATCGTGGCGCCGTTGTCATTCAGATTTTTAACCGCTTTTTTCAAAATCTCCACATTGACGGGATCGAGTCCGCTGAACGGCTCATCAAGGATGATCAGTTCAGGTTGATGGATGATCGAAGCGATCAGCTGAATCTTCTGCTGATTCCCTTTGGATAATTTCTCAATCTTCTTCTGCTTGTTTTCAGGGACTTCAAACTCCTCCAGCCAAAAATCAAGCTGCTTGTCGATATCCGCTTTCTTCATGCTTTTCAGCTTCGCCAAATACTGGATCTGTTCATCGACCTGAAGCTTCGGGTGCAGCCCCCGTTCTTCAGGCAGATAACCGATTTTATCAGTCATGACGTAGTCGATTTTCTTGTCATTATATGTAATATTTCCTGCAGTAGGTGTGAGCAGACCGAGAAGCATTCTGAAAGTGGTCGTCTTTCCTGCGCCGTTGCCGCCGAGAAAACCGTACATGCTGCCGCTTGGTACTTCAATATTTATATTATCTACAGCTGTAAAATCGTCAAATCTTTTTGTTAAATTTGAAAGTACAAGACTCATTTTTATTCCCCCTTGGTAGAAATTAGTTTATCATATTAGGGTATGCTTTAAACAGTCATGACGAAAATATATATGATAGAGGAATGTATTATGGAAAATAAAGAACGCACAGCTTCCTTCAAGGATTTTATGGAGCTGCTGAATCAGACAAAAGTGAATAAAGGGATGTTCATCGCCGGAATCGTGCTGTCGTTTTTCGGTATGGCCGGATCACTGATCGTACCGCTTCTGACGCAGTCCTTCATTGACGGATTCAACACCGAAATGTTCACTGCAGGCATTGCGGTCATTATCATCGCGCTGTTTCTTATCAGTGCTGTTCTTGACGGATTCGCATATTATATACTGGCGAAAGTCGGCCAGACGATCATCATGCGTCTCCGGGAACTCGTATGGGATAAATTTTTAAAGCTGCCGGTGAAATATTTCGATGCCACAAAGAGCGGCGAGTCGGTCAGCCGTCTTGTAAACGACACCGCCATCATCAAAAACCTGATCACTTCGCATTTTCCGCAGGTCATCAACGGGACACTGTCAATTGCCGGTGCGGTCGTCATCTTATTCATACTGGACTGGAAGATGTCGCTCCTCATGTTCATCTCGGTGCCGATTTCAATCGTCATCATTTTGCCGCTCGGCCGCCGCATGGGTAAAATTTCAAAACAGCTTCAGGATGAAACGGCCTCATTTACAGGCTCATCGCAGGAAACGCTGAGTGAAGTCCGTCTGATGAAATCGTTCAACGGCGAGGATTACGAACGGCGGACGGGCCAAAAAGGCATCAACGTTCTTTATAAATACGGCATGAAAGAGGCGGTGATCAATGCGCTCCTTTCACCGATCATGTCGACGGTGATGATGTTGGTCATCATTCTGATCATTGCCTACGGCGGACTGCGTGTGGCGGACGGGACGATGACAATCGGTACGATGGTCGCCTTTTTACTGTATCTTTTCCAGATCATCATGCCTATGACGATGTTCGCGATGTTCTTTACCGAGCTGAATAAAGCCCTCGGCGCCACTGAAAGGATCATCAAAATTCTGGATATGGATGATGAACCGAATGCGGGCACGCTCTCTGAAGATACTGTGAACTTCAACAGTCTCGAGTTTGAAAACGTGAGTTTTGGCTATATTGAAGATACGCCGGTTCTGGAAAACATATCATTCAGGGCGGAGCCGAATCAGAAAGTCGCCTTCGTCGGACCGAGCGGCAGCGGGAAATCGACAATATTTTCGCTGATTGAAAGATATTATGAAATAGATTCAGGCCGTATATTAATCGACGGCAATGATATAACGGACATACCTTTATATAATCTGCGAAAAAATATCGGCTATGTCGCCCAGGAAAGTGCCATCGTCTCCGGAACGATCCGTGATAATATTACGTACGGACTGAATGCAGGTGAATACACGGAAGAAGGCATCAGACATGCCATTGAAAGCTCCTATGCTTCTGAGTTCATAGAGGGACTGGACGCAGGCATGGATACGGAAGTGGGCGAGAGGGGCATTAAGCTGTCCGGCGGCCAGCGCCAGAGAATCGGCATTGCGCGGGCATTTTTAAAAGACCCTGAAATATTGATGCTGGACGAGGCGACCGCAAGCCTCGATTCACGCTCTGAACGGTTTGTCCAGGAAGCGCTGGATGAACTGATGGAAGGGCGCACTGTTCTGGTCATTGCCCACCGTCTCAGCACAATCATCAATTCAGATAATATATTCTTCATTGAGAACGGGCACCTGACAGGCAGCGGCACCCATGCTGAACTGATGGATGCCCATACAATGTATAAAACATTTACCGACCAGCAATTTACACAGGATAAGAGGTAATTATTGTGATAGAACTGTATCATGCATTTGCGCCGATCATACCGATTTTCATACTGTTGATGATCATCATCGTCGTCGTGTTTTTATTTTTGAACAGATCGGCAGGCCACGAGGCGCGTAATTTTAAAAGGAAAATGACTTTGATGATCTATATCGGATTTACAGTAACGATTGTCGGAATGATCCTTGTGACACTGATGCCGACGGATTATCCGAACCAGCTCATCCAGGTCGTCCCTTTTTTAAGCATTATGGAAACTTTGCAGTTTGCAACGCCGAGAGCCATAGTGAATTCACTCGTCATGAATATCATTTTATTCGTCCCATTCGGCTTTTTTCTGTATATATTGACCCGCAGGCCTTTGATGACGACAGTGCTCGCATGCCTGATGTCGATATCGATTGAAGTGCTGCAGTATATGCTGCCGATCGGACGGATTTCCAATGTGGACGATGTCATTTTAAACACTTTGGGTGGAATTATAGGAATGTTGTGCGGAGTGCTTGTTTTGAAGTTACAGATTGTTTATAATATTCTCACAACGGGAAAAGACAGAATAAATAAGTAAATAAAAGGGGCTGTGCAATATGTATGAAAATCTGACAAATGTTGCACTCTTAGAAAATGAATTCATTGGGCCTAGCTTAATCGGAGAGGTTGAAATTGAGAGCGACGGACAATATATTTTCCAGGGTGCACTTGTACCAACGACGGAAAGATTATTTGTAAATCTGGAGAGAGGCGACGAGGGGGCCACCCGCCACCAGATTGATTATAGGGATATATCGATTGTCACAGTGGAACACAGAGTGCTGGCAGGAAAGATTTTAAATTTCTGGATCGGTAATAAGATTGAAGTATCCATGCACGTATTGTCTGAAAAGAAATTGAACAAGTTTTTAATGTTCTACAGAAAACACAGGGCACGCGCTCTGCATTTTGAAAAAATGCGTTATGAAAAGACACATCAAATATAAATAAAGGCCGGTTATCAACCGGTCTTTTTATTGTATAATGGAGGAGATATTTTTTAGGAGTAGTGGATATGAAAATTAAAGGTTTACTGATAATGGTCCTTGCCCTTGTTTTGACCGGCTGCAGCAATTTCAGAGAAGTCAGCGTGTCTGAAGACGGTGAAGACCGCCGTATAAAAATCGATAACACCGGCGAGGTGGAAATCCCTGCCGACCCGGAGCGTCTGGTTTTACTCAGACCGGTGGATGTATTGAACGCACACCTTCTGGACGGTAATATTTCTGCGGTGACAGCCGGAGTCGAGGACAACACTTTTGTAAATGAACACCTGGATGATGTGGTATACATAGAATATGAGGACCTGGACGCGGTCAGGGATATCGATCCGGATGTAATCGTCACAAGCAGCCAGGACGTGTACAGCACCGATTACGAGGACATCGCCCCGACACTCCCCTTGAACTACAGCGGTGAACTGTTAAATGCATACGGAGACCGGATCTACCTGATCCAGCTGCACAAGATGGGTGTCATTTTAGGCGAACAGGAAAAAGCGGCTGAGCTTGCCGACGACTGGATGGAGAGGATGACCGAACACCGGCGGGAACTGTCGTTCAATCCTGCCGCTTTTGAAGCGGCAGTGCTCGTTCAGGGGGAAGATGGTTTTTATTTATATAATGAGTATTCTGCCTACGGCACCGAAGTGGTGTACGATGTTTTAAACTTCAACGTGGCTGAAGATGTCCAGGATGCAATCGGCGAGGCGCCATTCAAACAGTTTGAGGTGTCTGAACTGGAAGGCATCGAGACCGATTATGTTTTGGTAAATAGAAAACCGGAAACGGATGCGGAGGCATTGCGTGAGGAATTATCCGGCGCTCTGGATGTAGAAGCTGAGCGCATACTGATTGTTTCTGCGGACGATTTTATAACGAATGATCTGATTTCGCTTGAAGGACAGACAAAGATCATATTGGAACAGCTTGAGTAAAGTGGATGCCGTGACGGGTCCGCTTTTTTTATGTATGATAAAACTATTAAGGACGGTGATATGATAATGAATCAGAATATATATCCTGAAGAATTCGGCTACCATTTTTCGTTTAAAAATTTTGAGCAGATATACAGACAGACGATTTCTGCATTTAAAAAGCAGATGTCTATGGATGATTTCGTCGAGGCCGCTGCTGATTTTGAAGAGGGTACTGAAAAATTCAATTTAAAACATCAGTCACAGCTTGAGCCCGGGGTGAAGCGGTATTGCTGGACGGATGATAAGACCGGGCGGATGATCGTGACCGCTTTTAACAATGAAGGTGAAATCATCGGCGTCCAATTTGATATTTATGAGAAGTTCAAAACGGACCGGGAGCTGACAATCAACAGGTATCAGCTGCCGTTCACCGATGAATGGTTCGTTCTGTGGGGCGGCACGAACAATTTTGTCAATTATCATTATCCGCACAGACACCAGCGTTATGCGTATGACTTCATCCGGAAAATAGGCGGCAGGGCGCATGACGGCAATCCGGATGAACTCACGTCCTATTATGCTTTCAACCGGCCGGTGGCAGCACCGCGGGCGGGGAAAGTCGTCAGGATATTGGACGGTATTCCTGACAATGAACCGCTGAAGATGAACCTTGAAGCGCCGGAAGGCAATGCAATCATCATCGAACATGCTAATAGTGAGTATTCGCTGGTTGCTCATCTCAGAAACAATTCGATTCTTGTTGAAGTGGGAGATACGGTCGAAACTGGCGAAATGATTGCCCAGTGCGGCAACAGCGGTGCGTCTGATATGCCGCACCTCCATTTCCATGTGATGAACGGTATAGAGCCCCATGAATCCGACTCCGTCAGAATCCAGTTCGCATCCGGCCGTGAACCTGTGCAGGGTGATACTGTGAGAGGCAGAAAATGATGGAAATAAAAGCGGACGGTCCTTACCGTTTTGATGAAACTCTCGATTATATGAAGCATCAGGATGACTGTCTGTACAGAGTGATCGATGATGCGATTTATAAAGCGGAGTGGTTTCGCGGTAATAAAGTGCTGATGAAGCTGAGTGAATCTGCCGGCGGCGGCGTGAATATCGAGATGCTTGTAAATGAGGGTGTGAGCGCTGATGAGATTAAGCGCTACTGTGAAGACTGGTTGGATCTTGATTATGATCTGGATGGATTTTATCAGTTTGCGAAAGAAGATCAGCGGCTCGGCGGGCTGATTGATGATCACTACGGATACCGTATGGTCGGAAAAGTGGATATCGCCCATGCTTTTCTGTGGTCGATACTCGGCCAGCAGATTACAAAAAGCTTTGCGTATGTATTGAAAAGAAGAGTGGTTGAATACTGTGGGCATTTTGTTGAATATGACGGCAGGAAGTTTTATTTGATGCCGGATGCCGGTGAGATTGCTGCGATTGACAGTGCAGTGCTGCGGGGAATGCAGATTTCCACGAGAAAAACGGAGTACATCAGAGGCGTACTTGCGAGTGTGGAGTCCTGTGAGTTGTCGAAATCATATTTGGAGACGTTCGAGGATTACGATGACGTGTTCAGGCATCTGACATCGTTCCGCGGCATCGGACCGTGGAGCGCCAACACCGTCCTGATGCGCACGCTGAAATTCAGAAACGCCGTACCCATCGGAGACGCGGGAATAAAAAACGCCATCAAACTGGTTGATGGCATGGACGCCGCACCCACTAAAAAGTACGTAAATGAAATTACAGATGAGTGGGGCCGGTTCGGCATGTACGGGACTTTATATATGTGGAGTGCGCTCGGCGGTTAACCGCCTGTCTATCGGCCAAATGAGAATAGGAGTCAAGCCGACATGACCATGAGTTTCCCGCCATTATTTAATATCATCATCTTTTCCGCGCCCGGGCGTTTCGCGTCTGAAAGTGACAATCAGACTGACAACGACGATGATGACGAGTCCGATCATGAGCGGAATTCTGAATTGCTCGGAAATGCTGTCATGCAAAAAATAATAGATTGCGATTGCTGCAATGAAAGTGAGTATGAAATTGAGCCATTTATACGCTTTAGTATCCATAAAGCCCTCCAGTGTGATTTTTATGCATAATGATTATTAGTCATCCATTTTTAATAATGTTATCATAAAAGTAAGTCATATAATTATTAATTAGGAGGATTTAATCATGAATTATATTATGAGTGTTCAATTGCTCCCGCAGCATCCAAGTCAAAGTAAAGCATACTCTTATATTGACAGCTCGATCGATATCATTGAAAACAGCGGTCTGACTCACTTTGTCGGCCCGATGGAAACGACAATCGAAGGTAATATCGACGAATTGCTGAACCTGGTGAAAAAACTGAACAGCCACCTTAATGAAGAGGGCTGCGACAGTGTAATCACCAACATCAAGATGGTTCAATCCAATGAAAAAGTTGAAATCAAAGATATTCTAAAAGACTATTATGAGTTTGACGAAGAGGAATAAAACCGATTAAACATGTAACGGGGTGGAAGTGTGGCAAAATGTCCGATGTGCGGCCATCAGTGGACGTATAAACAAAAATTATTGGGGTACGCATTAAAACCCAGAACACGGATAAAATGTCCGGACTGTAAAGAATATATAGAGCCTGCCACCATATCGGTCATTTTCGACTATCTGGCGGTCATCGTACTCGCGGTACTCGTCTTCATCGTCGTCCCCTTCATGCACTTGCCGGTGAACACTTCTGTGCTCATCACCGGCATACTGATAGTTCTGTATATATTCCTGTTTATACCACTGACCATCAAATTCAAAAAATATGATTACAATATGAAAACACCCGGGTGACGGGTGTTTTTATTTTCAATGATTTTCGTAATAAACTTCGCCTCTCACGATCGTCATCGTGAGCTCCTTATCCTTATCATACATCACCAGATCCGCAGGATAACCTGCCTCGAGCAGTCCTCTGCAGGCAAGCATGTCGAGTGATTTCAGTGCATTATAAGAAGTCATTTTTACAATATCCGTCCAGCCGCAATCCGTAAATTCGAACATGTTTTTAACCGCCTGTTCCATCGTCAGCACGCTGCCTGCCAAAGCACCGCTCTCGAGGCGGGCTTCATTGCCGTTCACATGTACGTTCTGGCCGCCGAGGTCGTATTCACCGTCCGGGAGCCCCTGGGCGCGCATGGCGTCGGTAATCATGATCATTCTTGAAGATGTGATATTGTCATAGGCGAGACGGACCATTTCAGGCTTCGAATGCACACCGTCTGCAATGATTTCTACATAAGCATCGCCTAAATAACTGTAGCCGACGACACCGGGTTCTCTGTGATGGAGTCCGCGCATGCCGTTATAAAGATGGGTAATATGTCTGAGTCCATGACGGTATGCTTTTCCCAGCTGCTCATAGGTTGCATCAGTATGTCCGGCAGACGGAATGATGTTCAAGTCATTCAGAGCAGAGAGAAATTCATGACCGGGGTCCTCTTCCGGTGCATAGGTGATCAGACGAATCTGATGATTCGATAACTCCTGCATCGTACGGATATCATCCGCATCCGGCGGCAGTATATATTTTGGGTCCTGGGCCCCGGGGTGTTTTGTGGATATGAACGGGCCCTCCTGATGAATGCCGAGCATTTCAGCGCCGGCGCTGTAGTTATAATCAGATAAATTTTCAATGGATGATCTTATATTTTCGAAAGTGCCGGTCATCGTCGTCGCAAGGAAAGACGTCGTTCCTGTTGTCGGCAGGTGACTGCTGATTTTTTCGATGAAATTTTCATCCGCATCCATCGCATCCACGCCGTTCGCTCCGTGAATATGAATTTCAAATGCACCCGGCAGAAGATATTTGCCGCCGCCGTCGATTGTTTTATCCGCAACGGGCACATCAGGCATCTGTCCGACAGAAGAAATCCTATCCTCCTCGATCAGCAGCCATTTATTTTCAAAAACATTCTCATGTGTAACGAGTGTTACATTTTCTATAAGTAAAGACATCACAGGCTCCTTTTGAAACAAAATTCACAAAATAAATTACTGTAAACGAAAGTGTTTATTTATACATCTTATACTATATGGTATATTTATGTCAGAAACATTGTGTTACATAGTATTTTATCATTAAATTATTTAGGGGGAAAACAATGTTACGCTACATTCAAAACATGGGCCGTTCATTTATGTTACCGGTTGCAGTATTACCTGCAGCGGCAATCTTACTCGGTATCGGATATGCGATTGACCCGGACGGCTGGGGAGAAAATAACTTGGCAGCTGCGATTCTGATCAATGCAGGTAACGCCATCCTGGATCATCTTGCGCTGATCTTTGCGGTGGGTCTGGCATTCGGCATGTCTAAGGATAAGAGCGGGGCGGCTGCTCTTTCCGGACTGGTATCATTTTTAGTCGTCATCACATTACTCGGCCAGGATGCAGTCGCAATGTATACTGGTACTTCACCGGATGAGATCGATGCCGCATTCGGGGTCATTGAAAATAACGTGCTGATCGGTATTATTACCGGTCTGATTTCTGCAGCATTGTACAACAGATTCAGTGATGTGAAACTGCCTGAGTACCTTGCGTTCTTCAGCGGCCGCCGGGCGGTTCCGATCATTGCTTCATTCGTCATGATTTTCGTCAGTCTGATTTTATATTTCGTATGGCCGTTCCTTTACGGCGCGCTTGTATCATTCGGCGAAGGTATTTTAAACATGGGTGCTCTGGGCGCGGGGATTTATGGTTTTGCGAACAGACTTCTGATACCGACCGGACTGCATCACGCCCTGAACTCCATTTTCTGGTGGGAGACGGTCGGAATCAATGATATTCCAAACTTCTTATCCGGTACAGGTGAACAGGGGATCACCGGCCGTTATCAGGCAGGGTTCTTCCCGATTATGATGTTCGGACTGCCGGGTGCTGCACTTGCGATGTACCATACGGCAAAATCACAGTATAAAAAAGTGGCAGCTTCAATGCTGATCACTTTGTCATTGACATCATTCCTGACAGGTGTGACAGAACCGATGGAATTCTCATTCATGTTTTTGGCACCGATTCTTTATGTCGTGCATGCGCTGTTGACGGGTGTATCGATGTTTATCGCAGCGACATTTGAATGGACGGCAGGATTCGGATTCAGTGCAGGGCTGGTCGATATGCTGCTCAGCCTGAATAACCCGATTGCCAATCAGCCATGGATGCTGCTTGTGCAGGGTCTTGTATTCTTTGTTCTGTACTATGTCATTTTCAGGGCATTGATCCCTATACTGGATCTCAAAACACCTGGCCGTGATGATGCAGTTGTCAGCACAGAAGGTGAAACGGTGGACTCAGATGATGTCCCGGCATCACGCGGGGAAGACAAATACACACGCAAGGCGGATCAGCTGCTGATCGGTCTCGGCGGTCCGGAGAACATCGATACGATCGATTACTGTACGACGCGTCTCCGCGTCAACGTCAACGATGATTCAAAAGTCGACGAAGATGAGCTGAAATCAGCGGGCATCCACGGAGTCGTCAGACCGGGTAAAAATAATATCCAGGTGGTTGTCGGTACAGAAGTGGAACACGTCGCCGAAGAAATGAAGAAACTTGTATAGATTTAAATTCAAGCACCTCGGATGAGGTGCTTTTTTAATTACATATAGGTTAAAAATGATACTATGATATTTAAGAAAAGGGGAAAGTGGCTATGTTTTCATTTCAGCACCCGGTCCAGATTCATTTTGGTCAGGGAATATTTTCAGAATTAAATGATGTTTTATCATCTTATGATTATTCTTCTTATGTGATCATGATGTCGAATTCTCAGATTAAAAATGGTCTGCACCGGCTGGTCAAGTCTCAATTGGGTGAAAAGATAAAAGATGTCGTCACAGATATCGAACCGAATCCGACGCTCGACAATGTACAGAGAATCGTCAATGTCATGGAACAGCATGAAGCGGACTGTGTCATTGCGATCGGCGGGGGCTCGACGATGGACGCAGCAAAGGCGGCATGTGCAGTTTATTTGCAGAGTATAGATATCAATCATCTGCTTGAACATGAGGATTTCAGCCGCGCACTGCCGCTCATTGCGATTCCGACAACGAGCGGATCGGCTTCTGAAGTGACGCCGGCGAGTGTCATCAGCGATAAGTCGAACGGTTTGAAAGTGCCGCTGATCGGCCCGGGGCTTTATCCGACAGCCGCAATCGTCGACCCTGAACTGACTTTGACGTGCCCTGAGAGGATTACGGCGACGTCAGGCATCGACGTTTTATGCCATGCACTCGACTGTCTCGGTTCGGCGAATAAAAACCCGATGTCCGATGCGATTGCGATTTCAGCCGCGAAACTGGCATTTGAAAATCTGGAACGTGCATATCATGAACCGATGAATATCGAGGCGCGTGAAAACATGGCGCTCGCCAGTGTGATGGCGGGCGTGGCATTTTCCCAGACGGGTACGTCAGCGGCACATGCGTTCAGCTACTATCTGACTTCGAATTACGATGTGCCGCACGGGGAAGCATGCGCATTCACAATGGATATATGGTATGTGGTCAATGCGAATCTCGATTCAAGGCTGGAAGAACATGCGAAAATGATCGGTTTTTCTGATGCCGAAGCGTTGAGCGAAAGGCTTAACGGTCTGAAGAAAAAACTCGGGCTGGCGCTGACATTTGATGACCTCGGCATCGATCGATCAGCTATGGAAACGATTGTCGAACGGGGCTTTGAGGCTGCGAACATGAAAAACAACATCGCGCAGCCGGATAAAGGAGAGGTCTTACAATTTTTAAGTGTAAAGTAAGTTTGGTATAATGATTTGAAAAATAGAAAAGGGATGAAAATGGCAGAAAAAAAGTATATTAGAGTCGTTGGGGCGGTCATCATGAATGACGATGATGAAATATTATGTGCCCAGCGTCCCGAAGGTAAAAATCTCGCATTGAAATGGGAGTTCCCGGGAGGGAAGGTTGAAAAGGGAGAAACTGAAACGGGCGCACTTGTGCGTGAACTTGATGAAGAGATGGAATGCCGGATTAACGTACTGGATAAAATAACGACAACAGTTTACGAATATGATTTCGGCATCGTTGAACTGACGACGTATTACGCAAAAATACTTTCCGGTGAAATCAAAATGCTGGAACATGTGGACATGAAATGGATGAACCGGGAAAATATCGATGCACTTGACTGGGCACCGGCGGATATACCCGCAATAGAACTGATCCAAAACTACAAGGGAGCTATAAAATAAATGAAGGTCGCAATTATAGGTGCAGGCAATGGTGGTATTGTCGCAGCAGCAGATTTAACCGAAAAAGGGCATGAAGTCACTTTATACCACTCGAAAAGTGCACTGAAAGATCCGCATCCCAACATTATAGACGGGAATGTGAGTTTCAAAGGCAAGCTGGTACATTTCGAACAATTTACCCAGGACCCGAAACTTGCGGTCGCAGAAGCGGATGTCATCATGACATGTCTGCCGACAAATATTCTGTTGGAAATATTCAAGGAAATCAGTCCGCATTTAAAAGATGGACAGATGATCTACATCAATGGAGCGAGCTCGATGTTCAGCATCCTGATCCATCAGTATTTAAAAGAAACAAGACCGGAACTTGAAGTATATATCGGTGAATCGATGTCACTGACGTACGCTGCAAGATATGACTATACGGAAAATGAAGCGGAAGTCATTCTTTACAGTGAACACAACTTGTTCAGTGCATACCCGGCGGCCCATACAAAAATCATGCTTGAGAAACTGAACACAATGTATGACTGCTTCGTACCCGCGAAAAACATCATGGAGCCGGCATTGAATAACGGCAACCCGGAGAGCCACCCGGCACCGGCGATATTGAATACTGGATTTATCGACAACCATGGCGATGAATTTTATTTGTATAAAGACGGTGTGACAGAGCATACGATCAAAGTGATAGAGGAAATCGACGTTGAGCGCCAGAACATCTGTAAAGCGCTGGGCTTCGATGCAGTCGATAAATCCGAGCGCTCGATTCGAAGCAAATACTTTAAGGAAGGTGCGTCACTGCAGGAGCAGTACAACACGAGTCCGATCTTAAAAGACCTGCTCGGACCGACCCACCTCGAGAACCGCTATATTGTTGAAGATGTGACGAACGGACTGATGCTCTGGAAGAGTATCGCAGAAGCCGTCGATGTGAAAACACCGACGATCGATTCGATCGTCCACCTGACACGCCTGATGCTGGAAGATGCATATTTCGAAAATCCATTGACGCTGGAAAGGCTCGGCCTGGATGCAGACCAGGATTTAAACGGGCAGGTTTAAAATTATATATTGATTGAAGGAGCCAACCTCGGTATGAGGTTGGCTTTTTTATGGATTTTTGTAAGCGCCCGCGCCATGGCGGCGAAACGACGGCGCGAGCTTCCCCAATTGCCCCTAAATCCCAAGTTTTCCCGCTTTCTTGACCTGCATCAATTTTTAATTCCCCAAAACGCTATATAGTTATATGTAACAGAGGAAACAGCTGACAGATCAACGTTTAGGAAAGAAATACTTCAAAACTTGACCTGGGTCAATTTAATAAAACCGGAAGCGGCTTATAATTAAGTCAATAAAGAAATAAACAAATATCAGGAGGTCATTCATTTATGAAAACAAATTTAAGAACAGATGATTTAACATGTCCGAGCTGCATCAAGAAGATAGAATCAGGCATTGGTAAAACGACAGGTGTGAGCGACGTCAGCGTCAAGTTCAACTTGAACAAGGTGACGGTCGAGCATGATGACACGGTGACCGGCGAGGAATTGAAGTCAACGATCGAAAAACTCGGCTACCCGGTCAGATCAGTTAAAACATCTGCATAAACGTAAAATATTGAGGAGGGGCTAATAATGGCATTATGGTTTAACAAACACTTGAACAAACTGATGTACACTTCAGGTGCTCTGCTTGTGATCGGACTTGTGTTTCTGGTTACGGGGTACTCGGCCATCAGAGATATCACATTCATTTTAGCGACATTGGCCGCAATCGGTCCGATACTGCAGCGTGCATGGAGTGCGCTGGCGGTAAAGAGTTTCAGCATCGAACTCTTGATCACCATTGCAGTCATCGGTGCATTGATCATCCAGGAATATACCGAAGCGGGTATTGTCACATTCCTGTTCCTGTTCGGTGCATACCTTGAAAAAAGAACGCTGGCCAAAACGCGTAACTCGATCCAGTCACTTTTAGACATGGCGCCGAACGTTGCAAGAGTCATCCGTGACGGTGAAATAGTCGAAGTGGACATTGATGAGGTCGAAGTCGGGGAGACGGTCGCCGTCCAGCCCGGCGGTAAAATACCGGTTGACGGCAAAATCATCAAAGGGAAAGCGCAGATCAACGAATCCGCGATTTCCGGGGAATCTGTACTGCAGAATAAAACTCTTGAAGACGAAGTGTTCAGCGGCAGCGTCATCGACACAGGATACATTGAACTGGAAGCGACGAAAGTCGGGGAAGATACAACATTCTCGAAAATTATCGAATTGGTCGAGGAAGCATCGGAACGTAAGAGCGGTACCGAAAAATTCCTCAATCGTTTTGCACAGTACTACACACCGGGAATTGTCGTTCTCGCAATGCTGGTGGGCTTTATTACACAGAACGTCCACCTGGCAATCACGTTCCTTGTCATCGCATGTCCGGGTGCACTGATCATCGGTGCGCCGGTCGCATATGTTGCAGGTATCGGGAACAGCGCTAAAAAAGGTGTGCTCGTCAAAGGCGGCGACACGGTCGACAGATTTGCAAAAATCGATACAGTCATCTTTGACAAGACGGGTACTTTGACTGAAGGCCGTCCGAGCGTTACAAACATTTCAATCTATAATGATATGACAGAAAACGAAATACTGGCATTGTCCGCATCTCTCGAACAGGTGAGTGAACACCACCTCGGCCGGACGATCGTCAAAGAAGCTGAAGACAGAAAGCTTAAAGACAACTATTCAGAAGTAGTGGACGCTGAAGCGATCAAAGCGCGCGGCGTGAGCGGAATCATCGATGAAGACCAGTTTTACATCGGGAATAAAAAGCTCATTGATGAACAGGATATCACCATCCCTGAAGCGATCACCAACGATTACATCAGAGAGCAGAAAGAAGGACAGACGGCGATGTTCATCACGAAAAATGATGAAGTCATCGGACTGATTTCCATCATGGACAGAATTAAGGAAGATGCACTTGAAGCGGTCAGGACATTGAGGGAGCGCGGCGCGAAGAAGCTCGTCATGCTGACGGGTGACAACCGTTATGCAGCTGAGAAAGTGGCAGACATCCTCGGATTGGATGAATTCCACGCAGAATTGCTGCCGGATGAGAAGATGGAGTATATTGAAAATGAACAGAAGAACAAACGTAAAGTCATGATGGTCGGGGACGGCATCAACGATGCACCGGCTCTCGCACTGAGTGATGTAGGTGTTGCAATTGGTCACGGCGGTACGGATATCGCGATGGAAACCGCGGACGTGGTACTGATGAGTGAAAAACTCAAGAAACTGGCGATCGGTTACACAATGTCGAAATCAACATTCAACATCATGATGCAGAACACAGGCATTGCACTGATTACAGTTGTCCTCTTACTCCTCGGAGTCGTTTACGGATATATCCACCTGGCGTCAGGCATGCTGATCCACCAGGCAAGTGTACTCGCGGTCATCGTGAACGCAATGAGATTAATGCCGATGAACAGAAAAGACAACGAAGAAGAAGAAGTTTCTGCAGAAGAAGCGGCAGCATAATAACCACCGAATCATAAAAATTATCACCCCTCATACTCTCATAAAAAAAGCACTCAGAAAACTGAGTGCTTTTTTATTAATCGTTTTTGTTATGCACTTTTACTTTTGTCCCGCGGTTGTCTGCAATTTCTTTTGCTCTCTTTTCCGCATCTTTCTTCTTATCAAAAGTCACGCTCGCCTTTTTGGCGCCGACAGTTTTCACTTTCCACTCGTCTTCTTCAAAGTATACCTCGACGTCATTATCAATCAGTTCCGGGCCGCGGCTGTCGTCATCGTCGTCGTGTTTTTGGAGATCTTTATTCTCCAATTTCTTCAGGTCGTCTTCTGATGCGTTTTTGTACCATTCCTGTGCCTGTTCAGTGCCGATTGGAATCGCACGGTTCTCATCGTAGCCGTCTTCAAGCATCGCATTGATGATGTCGATCGCTTTTCTGCGTTCCAGCCGTTCCAGATTTTTTAATGAATCCGGATAATCATTCATAGTATAAGCCAAGTTAGTACACTCCTTTTAAACATTCTAGTATTATAATACCCGAATAGATAAATTCTAATTAAGGAGGCCGAAATGTTTTTTACTTTCAATGTTGAAACAGCCGCAAGGAACACTTTCGTCAATATTGACCACCTGGCGTCGGAAGCGCTGCAGAAAAGCGGAATTACGGATGGCATCATCACAGTCTTCACCCCGCATACAACCGCAGGCATTACAATCAATGAAAATGCGGATCCGGATGTCACAAAAGACCTGGTTTACGGTATGGAAAAGACGTTTGACAATAAAAAAGAATATCGGCATGCAGAAGGGAATTCGGACTCGCATATGAAATCATCACTTGTCGGCGCGAGTGAAACACTGATTGTCGACGACGGGAAAATCATTTACGGTACATGGCAGAGCCTGTATTTTGCGGAATTTGACGGACCGAGGGTAAGAAAGGTTTACTTCAAAGTGGTTAAAGGGTAATAGACATAAAAAAGCCTGCACTCTCTTAGGAGAAGAATGCAGGGGATATATTAGGAAATATCACTTATGTAACTATTTACATTTTAACTCTATTACGAACAATTGTCTACAGTTTCTTTACCTTATCTTTACAAAATTAATATTTATATGGGAGGCTTTTAACATGCTGGATTTTATTAAAGGATTGATTGGGCTGGTGTTCAAGTTATTTATCATCGGACTCGCCGTTTTGGCAGTCGGAATTGCGATCATCGTCTTCCTGCTGAAAAAAGATGTGGATGAAATCAAAGAATTCACTGAACAGCTGAAAAGAGACGGACTTAAATTCAATCAATAAAAAGAAGACCGTCCCCAGGAGTGAACGGGTTCACTCCTGGGGACGGCCTTCTTTTTTTAATCATTGAGGACCTGGCCGAGAATTGAAATATTTTCACGCATGAGGGACTGATAGGTCGAGTCCTCATCATCTTCGTCCGTCAGCACCGCCAGGTTGTGGAACTCAAGCGGCTCCGTGTCCGTGGAGCTCTGGATGGTGTCGGTAATGCTTGAAGTGACGTTTTGTTCATACAGTATATATTTGATATTCTGTTCTTCGATGCTGTCGACGATTCTGGTCAGGTCCTGCTGGCTCGGTTCATCATTGTTCAGGCCGTTGATTGCAACCTGTTCGAAATGGTATCTGTCGGCAAGGTAGCCGATGGATTCATGGGAAATATAAACACTGTCACGGGCTGTGTCCGCCGTCATCTGTTCGAGTTCCTCATCGATATCGACGAGGTCGGCAGCCAGTGTTTCATAGTTTTCTTCATAAGTCGACGCTTCGTCCGGGTTCAGTTCGATCAGTTTGTCTTTGATCTGTTCAGCCATCGACTGGGCGAGGACAGGGTCCAGCCAGACGTGGGGGTCGGTGGAGCCGTGGTCGTGGCCTTCGTGCTCATGTTCCTCATGCTCATCGTGTTCGTGGTCATGGGCCATCAGGTCATCTTTTTCAATAATATCTGCAGCCGGCAGAAATTCACTGTGGCCGCCCACGGCATTTTTGATGCTGCCGGCCACCGGATCGAATTCATCCGAAGTATAGATGAAGAGATCGGCTTCGGCAAAATCGATCATATCTTTCTGCGTCGGTTCATAAGTATGGACATCGACACCTTTCGGATAGATGGTGTGGGCGTCGACGCTGTCGCCGCCGATCTGTTCGGCAAAACTTTTCAATGGGAAAACGGTCGTATAAATTTCAATATTGTCATCGGCTTCCTGCCTGCTGCCGCCTTCATCACTGCATGCGGCAAGGAATATTAATAGTAATACAGGTGTCAGCATTTTTAAGAAGTTGTTCACTGTGTAGGGCCCCTTTAAATGAGAATCATTACGTTTTAAAATTATATCGTAACAGTTACGATTAATCAATCTTTATTTATAAAAATATTAATATTATCAGTTGAAAAATTATTGTAAAGAATGTAGAATAGATTGGTGACTAAAATGAGGGTCTTAAAAATATACCAATCATCTAGTGATTTAGATGATCAACTGGCCAGTTGATTAGGAGACAGACCTCACGTTAAATAACTATATAGGAGGGAATATTGATGAGAGTAAATGTTACTTTAGCATGTACAGAATGTGGTGACCGCAACTACATTTCAACTAAAAACAAAAGAAACAATCCTGAGCGTATTGAAATGAACAAATATTGCCCAAGATCAAACAAATACACGTTACACCGTGAAACAAAGTAATCACTTTGGAAGGTACAAAGTCTAAATATTTAGATTTTGTATCTTTTTTTGTGAATAAAACCCGGCTGAGCCGAAAAATGTCCCAGCTGCACGGTTTTTGATATGAATGTTGTATATATATGATACAATTGACTTAAAATAACGATTGAAAAAGGAGTACTAAAAATGACTACAATATTGGATGGTAAGAAAGTAGCCGCTCACTTATCAGAAGAGATCAGGGAAGTTGTCGAGAAATCTCACAGTCTCGGCATCACGCCTAAAGTCGCTTTTGTCAGAGTAGGCGCTCTTTCCGATTCGATTTCTTATGAAAACGCAGCGGTCAAGCGTTTTGAGAAATTAGGTATTGAAACAGAACGTTTTTCTTTTCCAGAGGATGTTTCAGCAAGAGCTTTCCTGAACCGTTTCAGAGAAATCAATGAAGATTATGATATTAATGGTATTCTGCTGCTTCAGCCGATTCCAAAGCATATCGATATGAAACGTGTAGTTGAGATCATGAACCCGGTTAAGGATATCGACGGCATGACGCCGGATAACCTGGGCAAACTCATCGCAAAAGAAGAAAACCGTCTTGAGCCATGTACACCGGCTGCAGTGATGGAGATGCTGAAGTTTTATGATATCGACTTAAAAGGTAAAAACGTAACTGTTGTCGGCGCGAGTGCCGTTGTCGGCAAGCCGCTGTCCATCCTGATGATGAACCAGGAAGCGACAGTGACGACATGTAACCTGTATACGGATGACCTGAAAGCAAAATGTGAAAATGCAGACGTCATCGTCAGTGCTGCAGGTGCCGTGAACCTTATTGATGAAGAGCACGTAAAAGAGGGTGCGATTGTCGTCGATGTAGGTATCAACTTCAATGATGAAGGCAAGCTTGTCGGAGATGTAAACTATGATGCAGTCAAAGATAAAACATCATATATCACACCGGTCCCGGGCGGGATTGGTGCAATCACGACAACTGTCCTTGCATACCACCTGATGCTTGCGACTGATTATCAGAAAGAGCCGGTACTGTTCCTTGATAAGCAGTTGTCATAGCATAATAATATTTAAAACATCGATGAAAGAGATGAACACCATCTCTTCGTCATCATTTTTCTGACCGACGACGATCATACTCCATATATCGACGGAGATGACCTTCAGACGTACGGAAAAACGGTGGCCGTCATAATAATATTCAATTCGCACTTGTCTTTTTAAGGCAAGTGCTTTTTTTAATGTCCGGTCGATTTCATCCAGCCGGTCGTCAGACAGTTCGGGACGTTCGATCTTTACCTGATCTTCCTGCAGTTTCCGGACATTTTCAAATTGTTCCGGCATCGTGGCAAACGGCGCCCATTTGATCATGCCACGCCCCTGCGGAATATTTGAATTCAGCGATTCTCTCGGCACATCACGATAATCCATCACAATCCCTCTCTCTGTTTTTATTTTCGAGATATCCACATTATACGAACATACGTTCTATTAATCAAGAGCGGGTTTTATTTACCTATAGAAAAATCATGTTAAAATAAACGTAGCAATCAGAAAAAGGTGACGGTATGAAGAAGTTAATCGTATTAATCATTTTATTGGCAGCGGCGGTTTTAATACTCGTTTTACCATTCGCACCAGAGACGAGCGACACAGAAAGAGTCATCGTCGATCACACTTTGAAAGTCACTGTCCATCCGGCATGTTTTGAAGAGGCGGGACTGACAAATTACATAGATGAAGTGTCTTTCAGCAATGCCATGGAAAACTATGGATATGAGATTTCCGGAGAATGTTCAGAGGAGAAGCTGGAGGATGGAAGAACCAGTATTTTAAGCAAGATTATAGAATAATAAAAATTTTTTGAAATAGATTGTTTTTTCTGACAATTGATGTTATATTATTGACATACCATTTTTTCATTCTTTCAACTATTATTTGGAAATAGCCTTCCAATGTAGAAAAGAAGCCGAGTATCGGCTTCTTTTTGTCGTTTCACGGGAGGTTTGATGGTGAGCGGGACGCCTGCCGGGGGTGTGTGCTGATTTCTTGCTGCCGGAAACGTAAGCTCCGGCTGGAATCTCTCGAAGCTTACGAAAAGGCCGTCCCAGAACCGGACAGAATAGGGCACGAGTCCAATTCCATCCGGAAATCTTCGTGAAATCCGGACAGATCAGTGCAGGACACAAGTTCCATCCGGAATTTCTCTCAAAAACGGGACAGAATGAGGGATGAGTCCATTTCCATCTGGAAATCTTCGTGAAATCCGGACAGATCAGTGCAGGACACAAGTTCCATCCGGAAATCTTCGTGAAATCCGGACAGAATGAGGCACGAGTCCAGTTCCATCCGGAATTTCTCTCAAAAACCGGACAGAATAGGG
>Ga0079225_10000382_pt1 | contig 23660 bp, 14 predicted proteins | sample Poulit2012_FD_76344 | JGI IMG/M metagenome (GOLD analysis project Ga0079225, IMG submission 76344) | Agricultural soil microbial communities from Georgia to study Nitrogen management - Poultry litter 2012 | ecosystem: Environmental > Terrestrial > Soil > Agricultural land | place: USA: Georgia... | reverse complement strand
TTTTCGTCAGAGAAGGGGGTCAATATGCCAGACTGGCGCATTGTAACCCCGGGGTCAACATCATCAGAATAGGGGGGTCAGTTTGAAACAGAATGGGGGGTCAATTTGGAACAGAATAACCAAACGGTATAGCCTTTGTCAAAGACCACAAACGAGCCTTCAGCCAGCTCTACATTCTCCAGAAAGGTGTGAACATGACAGGCAGCAGAGCTAAAACGAACCAGTTGAGGAACGTCTTCAAGGACATGGATCATCGTATGCATTTTAATGCCACCCTTTTTCTTTCCCGTCAGTGGCGGGCGACCCGAACCCTTTAGAATATCGCTGAACAGGGTGATGGTGGTGGAATCGATAATCTGTAAATTCTTTACAGCAGGAGTACGGGAGCTGCTGTCCGATAAAAATTTACGATAGCGCTTCAGTAGCCCGTGGTAGATTCCCCCGAACACCTCACTGGAGCGATTGGCATTGGCATCACTGATGGTGCTGCGTCGGGGGAGGTGGGACATGTTTAAGTGATTGATTTTTCCTTCGCAAGCCAGCATTACAGTCGATAACTCCCGCAGAGAGCTCACACCGCTGATGGCCGCAAAGAGCATGGTTACCAGGTGATCGTAGGTTTTAAAGCGTTTATAGTATCGATCAGATTGCCAGGATTGGGCTGTCCGGTTAATCAGGCCACGATCGATAAATTGCAAAAGTTGTTTAACGATGGGTTGACCAGAAAATGTGTACTTTTATTCATAGCGGTTAGTTGGGTTGGTGGAATAACACAACTTAACCAAAAGAGGGGAACTCGAAAGGGATTCCCTCTTCTTTTTTACCTTTTACCGGACACTACTGGTTAAAAGGGAAAAGGTTAAACTATACCCTCACCGGGCAACTCGTCCCGAGCCGTCTCCGCTCATCAGTTTTTCAACTTCTTCTACTGTTACAAGATTGGCATCCCCATGAATCGTATGTTTCAGACAGGATGCTGCCACAGCAAAGTTTAGGGCTTTTTGATCATCGCCTTCAAAATTCAACAGACCATAAATTAACCCAGCCATAAAAGAGTCCCCTCCTCCCACACGATCCACGATATGAGTAATCTGATACGTTGGCGCCTGTAAAAACTGCTTCCCATTGTATAATACACCTGACCAGCTGTTGTGAGAAGCACTTACCGAGCCTCTAAGGGTTGTTATAATTTTACTGGCTTTGGGGAATCTCTTCATAAGTTGCTCACAGACCGATCGGTAGGCCTGAGAATTTACTGAGCCGCCTTGTGTAACATCTACCGACTCCGGGTGAATACCAAAATGCTTTTCTGCATCTTCTTCATTTCCTAATATCACATCACAGCCCTCAACAAGCTGAGGCATAACATCACCCGGTTGTTTTCCATAATTCCATAGCTTGGCCCGGTAGTTGAGATCTGTGGATACGGTTATTCCCAGTTTTCTGGCAGTCTCAATAGCTTCCAAACATGCATCAGCCGCACCCTGAGAGATCGCAGGAGTAATCCCTGTCCAATGAAACCAGCCAGCTCCGTCGAATACCTTCTCCCAATCGATCATTCCTGATTCGATGGTTGCCATTCCCGAATATGCCCGGTCATACACTACCTTACTGCCCCGGTTAACAGCTCCAGTTTCCAAAAAATATATGCCCAAGCGTTCCCCCCCTTTCGCAATAAAGCCCGTTCCTACATTATGCTTACGTAGTTCCATCAATGCACACCGGCCAATATCATTATCCGGCAGCCGGCTCACAAACTCCGAGGGTATCCCAAAATTGGCCAATGAAACCGCCACATTCGATTCTCCTCCTCCATATACCACATCAAAATTTCTAGTTTGGGAAAACCTAAGATAACCCAGTGGAGAGAGCCTTAACAAAATCTCACCAAATGTGACTACTTTTTTCATATCTACGCTGTCTTTTTTTAAAATTGATTATTTTTGATTTACAGGTGCAATAGTCCCTTGTTATATCTGGGACATTGAACAATTTTGCTAGTATGACAGAATCTGTTTAAACCAGCCGCTCTGTCATCACGGGTATTCTGACGATAATCAGCTATTTCACCAGATCGGCAACTTAATTTCGGTCGGTAAGTTTATCATCGTTATCATCTAATCTGGTAACGCGAAACTCACGGATACCCTGAGCAATACCACGTGCCAAACCAGGTATTCTCTTGGCTCCGAACAAAAGAAAAAAAATAAACACTATAACACCCCACTCAAATGGTCCTAATATTCCCATACTTTTATTATCACCTTCATTAATTTTTATCTGTATTGATTTGCTGTTCGGTAGACTTTGGATTGACAGATTTAACTGATTCCTGTTTCAACGATTCTTCGCTATCAAGGGGCCGCCTTCGCCACCAGTTTGCCAGTGTTGAACCAGAGATATTCATCCAGGGCCCAAACACAGCTGGTGCCAAACCAACCGTGGCTATCTTTCCCATCTCAGCCGCCAGCCCTGAAGCCATCCCCCCATTCTGCATACCCACCTCCAAGGCAATTGTACGACACTCCTGCTCATCCATACCCACCAGTCGTCCGCCCCAGTATCCAAAAAAGTATCCCAGTCCATTATGCAGCACTGCAGCCAAAACAAGCAGCACCCCAATAGAAAGCAAAGAATCCCGGCCCGCGGCGGTTATAACAGTAATAATTACTGCAATACCTACCATTGAGACCACCGGCATGATCCGGTCAAGCCATTGCGTTTTACCATGCAGGAAATGATTAAAAGTCAGACCCAATACAACAGGTATAATAATCATGTTGAGTATACTAATCATCATACCCACAGTATCGATCTGCACAAACTGATCCGCCAGAAGTTGCATCAGCATAGGCGTCATTAATGGACTAATGAGGGTTGCCACCGAAGTCAATGATACCGAAAGGGCTAGATCCGCCCGTGCAATATAGGCCATCACATTAGAGGCTACCCCGCCCGGGCAGGAACCAATTAACACAACTCCGGCAGCCACCTCGGCAGGAAATCCAAAGCTCAGTGCCAAACTAACCCCCACCAAGGGCATAATCATAAACTGGAAGAATAGTCCCACCAGTACGCCTTTGGGCCGTTTTAATACCTCCACAAAATCTTTTACACTCAACTGGGTACCCATTCCAAACATAATGATTTGAATTAACGGAACAATTAATACTGAGGTATTAAAGCCCCCTACATCGGTAATCCACTCAGGATAAAACATCGCCAACGATACCGCTGCAAATATCCAGATAGAAAATGAGAAAGATTTAAAAATCGATTCCGTTCCTCTCACACCCAGGGCTAAAGAAGCAAACATGAGCACAACAAAAGGAGCGATAACAGAGGAACCCGCCCCAAAACCAATACTCACACAAGCTCCTAAAAAACATAACCCGCTTAACCCCAATAGCCCTTTATATATCTTATTCATGGTAATCTTTTTTTGTTGTGATTCTATATTTTAATTCTGCAACTGACCGATGTCAACGAAAACCACACTTTATTGGAGTATAAACTGTGTAAGGCAAACTGGCATAGGAACGTGAATTTGTTCTCCGGTATATTCTAATTCTCCGGTATCTCTGTTTCTTGCAAAAATGACAACATTATCATCATCCCGATTGGCAACAAATACAAAATCACCATTTCGATCCATCAAAAAGTTTCTCGGGTGCCCGCCTCTTGTATCCTCGTGACCCACAATTTCCAGCATTCCCGTACCACCATCCACTTTATAGATAACAATACTATCATGACCCCGATTGGATGCATACACAAATTCCCCGTCCGGTGAGAGGTGAATATCCGCTGCTGAATTGTTTCCCTCATATCCTTCTGGGAGCATCGAAATCCGTTGTATTTGATCTAAACCGCCGTTGTCCTGATTCACCTCAAAAACAGCTACTGTGGAGCTCAGTTCCTCAGCCGAATATGCATACTGTCCACTCGGGTGCAAAGCAAAATGGCGCGGACCCGAGCCCGGCGTATTTTCCGCATAAGCGGTTTGTGCAGAGGTTAGCTGACCCGTGGCATCGTTTATCTGATAGATAAGAATTTTATCTAACCCCAAATCGGAAACGTATATAAATCTGCCATCCGCCGAAGGCACTGCAGAATGTACATGGGGAGCGTTCTGCCGGCGCTCATTGATGCTGCTGCCTTCATGCTGAATCACCTGCACAGCCTCACTCAGTGAGCCACCTTCATCCAGGCCGAACACACTTAAGTTTCCTTCACTATAGTTGGAAACATAAACAAACCGCCCCAGCGGATCCACACTCACATGGGCAGGACCCCTTCCCTCCACCGATTGTTCGTTAATGAGTGTCAGTAACCCGGTTTCAGAATCAATACCGTAGGCAGTAATCGTGCCGTGACCAGTGCTGCCCGGATATACATCATTACTCACAGAATATAACGCATGCCCCTCTGGGTGAAGAGCCTGAAAGTTTGGGCCGGTACGGTCTGAAACTGTCTGAATATGTTCCATTTTCCCGGTCTCATGATCAAATTCATAGACATACAATCCTTCGCTTCCACGACCTTCAAACGTGCCTGCATAAATAATCTCTTTTTGCAAACGATCCTGCGAACACCCCATAAACCCGCTAAATATCACAAGAATTATCAAAGCCTTAAAATTTAGACTAAAGGGAAATAATGAATGTTTAAAATAATTTATCATAGGTTCCAGAGTGAAAATGTTATAATGTGTTTTTTAAAATATTCCTATTGATCATATTTTGTTAAACTTGTGTAGAATTCATAAACAATACTCCAGGTTATAACTTCACCAGGCTCAACACGAAGGCGGATATAAGGCTCAGGGCAGGAAGTCGTTGATGAAGACCAGAACACCAGTTTTTCCAGCGGTTGATCCCCCTTTATACGTACACCGGCGCCTGTTTTCCTATTTTCTATTCGAATATCGTAATCCTCTGCTGTATCCCCAAAACCTTGCAACCCGCTACTATATACATGTTCACTTTCCCTTAATTGTCGTAAATATTGGATTTCATTGTTCACTGCCTCTGCAAGAATTCCAAAACCGCGACCTTCTGCATGTACATCAAAAGGAAATATCGTACGAATTGCAGGGCCAGTTGGCTCACTATCAATCATAAAAAAATTATGATTGTAGACACTGGTTTCAATGACTTGGGAGCCCGTGTTTTCTAATTGATGCTCCAATACAAGTTCAGGCCTGCCTGCAGTTAAACTAACTACCTTTTGATATTCATATGAATACCCACTCCCTCCTGCTAATCTGTGAATAAATTCAACATTATTGTCGTGAGAATTAACAGTCCAACTGCCATAATTTATAATCTCATATAACGAAAATCGATTATACTCCTGGCTATCCGGTCGTCGAAGTGAACCTACTCCAATTTGAACAAACTCTCCACCCACCCCTATACTCTCAAAACCTAAAGGCGTAAACTCTTCTACCGGTCCCACAATCGCATCATGTTTGTAAGGGTCATAATTCTCAAACCATTGGCCAAAATAACTATGACCGTTATACTCCAAAGAACCGATTACTCCAGACCAATCGAATCGTGTAGCACGATAATAACCCGTTTGTTTGTCAGGCAAATATAGAGTCGCTTCAATTAAACCATTACTGATTATTGCTTTTGGAAAATCTAGTAATAGTGCTTTTTGACACATGCCATTACTCCCAAATAGCAATAATGGCAAAAGTACAAGTATGAACTTATGCCCGCTATCAATCGAATAATTATTTCTCATGTGCTTGGCTACCTGATTAGCAAATCATTATTTAACTGATCTTCAGGTAAAGAAAAAGCAATATATAAGTCAGCCGAAGGTGTTCCCCTCCCCCCGCCAGCCGCAATAACAATATATTGTCTGCCTTCTACCACATATGTCGCGGGTGTTGCAAATCCGGCTGCAGGAAGAGTCGTTTCCCATATCACTTCACCGGTGTCTTTGTCAAACGCACGAAATTTTTGATCACCGGTTCCCGCGATAAATACCAATCCCCCAGCAGTAACTATGGGGCCTCCCCAACTTTCTCTACCAGTTTGTAGAAGTCCATTCTTTTCAAGTTCGGGAAAACTTCCCAAGGGTACTTGCCACTCGATCTCACCTGTATTTAAATTAATCGCATTCAATGTTCCCCATGGAGGATTTATAGCCGGATATCCATCTATATCTAAAAAATCACGATAGGCTGTTGTGTTGATAAAACGGTATTCAGTATCTCTCCTTGCTTGTTTTATTTCTCTGCGATTATCTATAGTAGCATAAGACTTTTCGTCTTTTCTATTAAACAAAAAAGCGATAATAGCCTTTTTTTCATCTTCTGTAATAGTTGGGAAACCCGGCATGAGTCCTCCGCCTTCTTCAATAAACTTAAGTGCTTCTGACTGAGATAAGATTTCTTCAAGATTGGTCAGCCCCGGATAAACAGGATGCTGCCCTTCGAGGCTATTTCCATGACACATCGCACAGTTCTGATGATAAAATAAGGCGCCCCGATCATACAGCGATACTGAAGCCGCTTCCGGCAACTGATGTTCGACTTTGGTTACGGTCATAATTTCCGGTAACTCATTTGCATTAATATATAACACTCCAGTTTGAGGGTCATGTGCTGCCCCGCCCCAGTTTGCTCCGCCAACTGTTGAAGGGAAATGGATGGTGCCTTTCGAATCCGGAGGTGTGTAGAGACCTTCACTGCGATAATTCAAAAATTCAGCCAGTGCCGAATCCCGAACGATAGGCGAACGATCAGTAATATCTTCTATGGTCAACCCTTGCCGTACAAAAGATACCGGTTTGAGAGGGAAAGGCTGGGTAGGCCAGGCTTGTTCCCCGTCTACATAGGAGACTGGAACAGGGCGATCTTCAATAGGAAAAAGAGGCTTTCCGGTGACCCTATCAAAAACAAATGTAAAACCTTGTTTAGTGACTTGAGCCACTGCCTCAACAGGTTGCCCATCATGTTGAAGCATTAGAAGGTTTGGAGGGGCAGGTAAATCATAATCCCACAAGTCATGACGCACCGTCTGGTAGTGCCAGATGTACTCCCCTGTTTCGGCTTCCAATGCTAAAAGAGAATTACCATACAAATTTTGCCCAATACGATCTCCACCATAAAAATCGTATACTGGAGAACCCAGAGGTATATATACAATACCTCGATTAATATCCAAGCTCATTCCAGTCCAATTGTTTACTCCACCCTGCTTTTGAAGTTCGTCATCACTTATATGCCAAGTTTCCGCTCCAGGTTCGCCAGGTTGTGGAATAGTGTGAAAAGTCCACTTAGTTTCTCCTGTTCTGACATCGTAGGCGCGAATATGGCCTGATGCCGCGCCATAATTTTCTCCTACAGCTGACCCATGAATTAACAAATCTTTATAGATTATACCTGGTGACGTAGCCCGAACAGATATGGTATTAGGATCACGACCCAATCCTTCCAGCAGACTTACACGTCCGCTGTTACCAAATTCTGAAATTAATTTGCCATTCTCAGCTTTAATAGAGTAAAGCCAATTTCCGGCTGAAAATAGGATCCGGCGGTCTGAACCGTCTTCCCAATAAACCACACTGCGCATAGTGCCACGGCCTAGCTCTCCTTTAAAAGGATCAAAAATCCATTTCTCTTCTCCACTTTTTGCATCAACAGCAAATACTTTCAGTCGAGGTGAGGCTCCGTATAGAACGCCGTCAATAATGATGGGATTGGTTTGAATTGTAGAACGCGCATTTTCACTCAAATCACCGGTATGGTATACCCATGCGACCTCTAACTGTTGAACATTTTCTTTGTTAATCTGATCCAGTGATGAATAACTACTACTAGTAGGATCACCATTATATGTTTTCCATTGTTCATACGGCCGGTCATCGATCTCCCGCACATCACATCCTATCAGAAGCAATACGAAAATCACAACACCTAAACACGACTCCATAGATGGTACACATTTTTTCTTATACATGTATTTACTCTCTATGCACCAAATTGTTTTCCTTCTGTTTATTCCTTCTATCTATTATTATCTATTATACGGAATCCAACCACTCTGAGCCTGAAGTCATACATCTGTTCATAAGCTTTTGGATAATCATACTTTATTCACGAAGTCATAACCACTTTTTTATAACTTGGTGAAATTTATTCTCATTTTTGTTTCAATGGCCTGATCAGTTCAGTATCACCAAACCAACTTTTCAGGGCCTTATTGGCGTTCCATCGTATTTCCTTACCCGACCAAAACCAGGATAAGATTCCGCAATTGGCCACTTTGCAGCTTCCATTTCGTTAATTTCCACACCAAGCCCCGGCGCTTCATTAACAAAAGCGTATCCTTGTTTAATAGTCGGGGTTCCTGGGAAAATTTCACGAACCGCATTATTATTAATAAATCCGGCCGACATTTCCAGAATCCCGAAGTTCCAAGTAGACAATGACATATGAGTATTTGCTGCATGGCCAACAGGTGAGCAATCTGGTGGCCCATGCCATGCTGTCCGAATATTGAACCATTCTCCCAACCGAGCTACCTTCATAGCCGGGGTAATGCCCCCGATCTGAGATACATGAATACGAATAAAGTCAAACCATCGATTCGACATGGGCCTTACCCATTCGTGCGGATTATTATACAATTCACCCATACTAATAGGCACTGTTGTATGCTGCCGGAGCAGTTTAAAATAGTCATTATTTTCTGGAGACAGCGGATCTTCAATAAAAAAGGGCTGATACGGCTCCAGTGCTTTACACATATTAATAGCATCAATCGGTTGTATTCTTTCATGTATATCGTGCAATAGTTCGATTCTTTCGCCGCATGCTTTCCGAACTTCATGAAAGGCTTCAATAATTGCCCGGATATAAGCTTTTTGATCCATGAAATTCTCTGATTCATGTCCGAACCCTGCATCCTGCCAATCTGCATTTAAATCAGAAGGTCCTGTGTATCCGCCTATTTGAATCCGAATATGGCGATAGCCATCTTCCATAGATTTCTGAACCTGTTCAATTAGGTTCTCTACGCTGTTACTGCTTCGATGTGCGTACGTGTCAGCAGCAAACCTGCATTTTCCTCCAAGCAGTTCATAAACAGGCATATTTGCACGCTTGCCCTTAATATCCCAAAGAGCCTGATCCAAACCACTTAAAGCATTATTCAAAACAGGACCATTTCGCCAATATGAACTTTGATAAGCCATTTGCCACATATCTTCAATATTATTTACACTCTTACCTTTGCAAAAATCATCCAGATATTGATCTATTGCAGTTACAACTGCATGTTGCCTCTGATTAAATGTAGCACATCCTAGACCGTAGAGACCCGGTTCGCTCGTTTCAACTTTCACAACACATAAGTTCGGTCCTGTACCTCCGGGACGAACAGGGATAGCCTTTACACTTTTAATAGTTAAATCAGGCAAACCATTAGTAGACTTTTTGAATTTTTCCTTAAGAGCCAGCTCTTTTTCAGAAAAATCACTCATTGCCCCAGCAGCCAAACCAGAGAAACCTAATCCGATATTTTTTATTGCTTTGCGTCTATTCATTTTTTATCTGGTTGATTTTATGATGTATATATCAATAATAATGACATTTTTGTCGGTATTTTAATTTTATTTTTAATTGCATATTTAAAGTATTTTTAGATTTGGCATTGCATATTTTATTTTATTTATTTGGTATTATTATTTTTATCCTTTCACGTAAAATGGAATATTTGCAGTAGCAACACGATTAATTTCTTCATCTTTTATGTAGACAAATATTCGGTAAGGCCCTTCTTCTGATGGTGCAATAAATTGAAGAGTGGTAACTCCACCACGATCTATAAAACCTTCCACCCTAGTTGGTTTTTCTTCACGGTCTCCACCATCCTGAAGATCGGTGCTCTCATGTAAAATTTCCCACTCTATACTTATGCTTTCAGAAAGCTTATCATGTGGAATTACTTGAGCTTCAACATGTTGACCGGGTGCCAAGTATACACTATCTAACGCAGTCTTACCATCAAGCCGATAATCTCTAATCCCCGGAGAACGTTTTTCCGGCCACTTTCCCAGCCAATTATATTGCATAGAATCTACTACCTCAATAGGATCATTGTTCTCCATAAACATTCCATACCAAGTATGTGTACGTTCTTGTTTTTGTCCCCATAAAAAAACATATGAACCTAGACATCTTTTAATATCTTTTTGCATTGACGCCTGATATCGCTCATGATAAGCCCTTGCTTTTTGAGTTGATGTTTCTTCAATAGCAACATCCCACTCTGTACGAGGAGATTCCCAATGCCCAGTGGGACCCCATTCAGTGACGATATATGCTTTCTCCCATCCATAATTCATCAGATTATCTGGTAATGAAGATAAACCACCATATGTATTTACAGACAACAGATCTAAATCACTGCATTTATCTTTTATTTGATGTACTTTTTCTTGATTAATACCAGCAGTCATGGTTGTAGTTAAATGGTGCGGATCCAATTCATGAATCATTTTAGATACATCATTAACAGCATGCCAAACATTTGTATTGGTATAACGAAGATCTAATTCATTACCAATACCCCACATTAGTACAGCTGGATGGTCTTTATATTTTAGCACTTCATTTCGCATTCTTTCGAATTGTTGTGCTACGGCTTCTTCATCATCATAGTCAAAACCATGACGTTCTCTAGCCATGTTCAAACCTAAACATACCGAGATGCCTTTATCATGAGCTCTATCAAGTAAAGCCGGTGTATTGCCACCAGTACCCCATTGTCTTATAGAGTTTCCACCAATAGATACAAGCAGATCTAAATTGTCAGCTCCGCCTGCACCATTTATGTAATACGGTTCACCACCTCTGTACATTTGGAAAAAGCCATTTTTCTGTCTTATTTCTACAGATATAGGACCTTGCAACTTATTCATAAAATTCAAGGCGGTCGGTAACCACCTATTAACCATATAGATACCACCAGTAGCTATTACTGATGTTTTGGTTAACCACTCTTTTCTATTCATTATATATTTTTCGTTTTATATATGAATTAAACATTTTTAAAGAGTTTAGATAATAATACTTGTAAATTAATACCATGCATGTTGGATGCTTACTACAACTTACAATTTAGACTTTCAGAAATATTGAATTTTATGCTTTCAGTATTAATCTAAAAGTTTTATAACTAATTGATTTCAATAAAAATCGGTCATAAGCCACAACCATCGGTTTGAAGGATGTACCCAAATCTCTTTCCAATTATATACATTTTCAGCTGGCCAATAAGGCTCATCTCGATTGAAATGTGTTTGGACACCTACTGGCAAGCCACCAACAAGATTTCCACTCATGGTACTATATTGTCCTGCGTACCGGTAACCGGCTCCATACATCAGACTCTGGTTAAATGGGTTTAAACCTAAATGCCATTCAAGCTGTTTATAACCAATATTTAACAGCTCTTTGTCATCTAAGTAATTTGCTACCGTGCTAAGCCCTTTGGCTTGTGATAATATTGTGCCACTATTCCCTCGGAAAGAGGTCCAAGTTGGAAAGCTTTTTAAGTAAAAGCGATCATTCAGGCGAAAACCATTTCTAATTTGCTCCTCCTCGATTTCATCACTTGCACTATACAAATCATAGATTCCAGCTGGTATCATGAAGTAGGGATCTGTATATGAAGATATTTCTTTGTAAAAGTCAGAATATAAACGAAGTGCATTATCCCACTGATTTCTGTTCGTATGTTCAGGAAAAGTTTCACTTAACCGAACTAGGCCCACAACCAGATCCTGTTCATGGCTTCTATGAGAATAGTGAAGAAGGCTCTCTTTGTCAGGTGTACGATAAAAGAAACCTTGCAATGAAACATCACTTGCCAGATTACCAACTTGTTGACTGTCAAGTATATAATCACCATCGGATATCGCAGCTTCCTTGTATTTGTTATTTCCTGTAGCTTCATACAGGGTCAAAGAAGCATTTAGCGAAGCAGCGGCTAACTGCACATTCATGTTATTTATTGCTTCTTTAGCAAATTCCCAATCCTCTTCGGCACTATTCAGTGCGTACCTTGCCAGATCAGGATCTCTCTCAGCTAATATCATTGCCCCTTTGGCTTCCGCATTTGATGCCAGAAAGTTTGCATGTGCATTGTTACTTGCTGTACTTGGCACATCATCAATCGTCCCAATAATCCCATCTGTCCAGAAATCCATGGTTGACCAGGTCGGTCGGTAACCATCTCCGAAACGTGTTTTCAGCATCCATTGCAGCCCCCAAGTTGCTTCTTCAATAAGTCTATCTGAAAGTATAGGATCAGTTGTTTTAATGTGTTCGGCTAACGCAAATTTTGCATAAGTAGCCTCTGAAGTATTTATCAATCCTTGAGATAAATCCCCAGCATCATGCCATCCTCCATTTATTGGTATAGTTTTATCATTATGAACACTAATCCAATCTATATGACAAACCCCGTGTATCCCCGAAACGGCATAGCCACATCTTTGGGTGTAATAGTGATTAATCGTTTTAGTTATAGAGCTTCTGTATACATCTGCAAAACTACCAATTTTAAAAGGCTTGGTTTCTTTATCACCAGCTTTCAATATATAAGTACCCTTCTGATTCACCTCACTAAAATCTAAGTACTGGAATGTACCGATTGGAGTTTCTTTTGAATGAATCTGTTTTTGTAAAACTGTTCTTTCTGATAAAGTATTAATCAGTGAAAATTCATCTACCTGCAAATCGGATGCAAGAGCAGTTTTAGGCATATCCACCACATAACCTAAATGATTGTAAGCTATATGCCTGGCATCGATATTCCAACCCTCATAATGATCCGGTTCTACCTTTTCAATAAATACTTCATCTATATAGTACTTTACATGGTCGGTAGCTCCTGGCTCATTACCTTGTAATCTGTATCGTATTTCTATACCCGTTACATTTTGTCGTCCCAGATGTTCAAACTCCCAATAAACTTTATTCCATTTTTGATTTTCAACGATTTGATAGTTTAAACCATTTCGATTATAGGGTCCCGGAACCTTTTCTTCCCCGTCATTGTGAAAAACCATATTGATGGATACAACTTTAAAGCCTGGCAAGTCAGGATAAACCCAAAAACTTATACGATTCCAGTCAGACCAATCTTCACCTGGAACAGTGAACATTGCACTTGAAACTCCCCATGGTCTTCCTGGAGTAAGGCCCTCCTCCATAGTAGAAACCTCACCTTTTGTTGGCGATTCCAAAAGTAATGAAGCATTACCCCGATAAAATTTCTCAGTTGTAACCGTCAAGTTTCCATACCCGGTATGTTCCCATCTTTCAAGACTTTCTGTACTAGCTAGCCGCTTAGATTCCAGAACTTTTTTTTGGGACCACTCATATTCCAGAGTATTTTCCCAAGGGGCTGTTATAGGCATTTCAGGTATATTTTGCCCAAAAGAAAGTTTCGAAAAAAGTAATAAGACCACAAAACACATTAATGTCTTCGTTAAGTTTGTCATAATCTTTTTTGTAATTTTATATGATTCAATTTTGTATGAACTAAATGATTATAAAAGATCGACTCTGACTCCGATAAATTGACCCCTATCATTTTTATCATAATTTTACAATTATAACTGAATATCGTTTAAATTTTGTTATTTCACTTTAATTGCATAAAGAGAATATCTTGTTGTTACAAACAGGGTGTTACCGTCCTCTGCCCCAAACGTAATAGATATGGGGCGTTCCGTAAGATTTATTCTGTTTATTTCTTTCAAGTCTGAGTCATATACAAATATCTGCCCATCTGCTACATATAAATTGCCATCATTATCAACTGCAGTACTAAATTGACCTCTTGGAAGAATTTGCCTGGGATTAAGAAGCCTGCCTTTTTCTCCTACATCCATTTTAACTGTTCTTTGTGAGATCTCGTCTGAAGCATATATAGCTTCCCCCGGGATGGCAGAAGATAAATCAGCAGTTCGTCCAATATCATATATTTCCTGTATAAACGTCACACCATCAGGAGCGACAAAAGCTGAATCGGGGTAAAAAGTTGCTACCTGATCAAAAGTATAATGCCATCTGCTGGATGGATAATATGTTTTGTTAAAATCTACTATATTCTCTGTAGCTACTCGCGGCATTATTGCAAATGTATTGTCCGGATTATCAGGATCAATAGAATATGGATAAGCTGCCCATCCACTATTACCCCAGCTGCTGTATGCTTCATTGTCGTCCGGCAATCTTTTTACCGTTTCCTGTTCGCCATCTACCAAATAACCAGGCTGAGGATCATATCTGGCAACCACTAGCAGATTATCTTCAGAATCTGTTGCCAGAGCAAACGGTGGAAACGGGAAATCGGCAAGTATTGCTATTTTATTAGTTTCTGCAGACCATTTATAGATTCGCTTGTTACGTGTTTCACAGAAATAAATATTTCCTTTACTATCACTGGTTAAACCAAGAGCAAAATCAAATCCTGAAGCAAGCCTGTTTATTTTTCCAACCTCAAAATCTGGAACTAAATTTCCTTTTTCATAACCTGTTACAGTCAGCTTTGCAAAATGCCACGGGTAAGAAGCCAGTTCTTTATTTACATCCCATACAGGAAATTCAGTTACCCAAAGCTTTTGAGTATAATTTCTTAAGTTTCTAAATATTATGTTCTCAGTATTCCAAAGCCGTATTCCGAAAGGTTTAGGTGTTTCAACTCTTATTGTTCGATATAACCATAAATTATTAAATATTAGATTGTTGGAATTAGTTATCTCTAAAGTTATTGCATCTACACCCTCGGGAAATTCTTCTTCGAACTGAAAGGCGTACATTTTCCAATTGGCTACATTATCAAACCGCGCTTCATTACGTAGATGGTGTTCTAACGACATAGCATATATTCGGCTTGGCGTAGATGTATTGCTTACTAACAGACCACTAGCCGCATAACTGTTTGCCGTCCATATATCTTTAAAAGTACCCCCACCATTATTTGTAACCCACATACTCCAAAACTGGTTATCCCATGCTTCGTCCATTCCTCGTTCATAGACCGGTTCAGCAGGAGTGCTGATCTGACGTTCTCGTCTTTGATAATTATTGGTAGTTTTTGAAGGTGGCCACATTGTACCGTGACCTCCAACGAATTTCACATCATTTACTAAAGATCCTTCACCTGCCATCCATTTCAACCCAACTGCACGATAGTTATAGGCACCAGTAGAAATCCCAATTCCATTAACTATATCATCTCCTTCCTCTGATGATTCCAAAACCGCTTTCGGCCCACCAAAACCACTAAAAGCTGCTTCACTTTCGCTTAAAATGAATTGGGTTGACCAGGGGTGCAAGCCAATTAGTTTCGTTCCACGTTTCATTTTAATGGTATCAGTAAATCTATACCATCCTTGAGGGACATAAATCACGTCATGATTCTCAATCGCATCCTGAAAGATTTTCGTATCATCTGTTTTACCATCGCCAACCGCACCTAATTGTTTAATATTTACCCACTTTTCCGTAGATGGTAATTCTGGAATATCACGCCCCAATTCATATTGTACATCTTCAACACTAATAATATCTATAGTAGTTTTAAATTTGGAATCATCTGTCAAGTCTTCCATGATCAATCCATGGGTAAAATCTCTGACTATATAAGTAGGCCCTTCACTTTCAATCAAATGTTTAGTATCCCTAAATCTTGCAAATACAGGAACATCCCTTGCTTTAACATTTATAATATTAACCTGATTAATAGTACTTTCTCTACCATTAATAATTATACCCGCATCTGTCACATTTTCGAAAAGAGAATTTTCAATAAATAATCTATCCGTTGACTTATCTTCTATTTCAACGGCAATAGGAACATCTTTCACATGCATATGCACTATTGTCAAACCAGCATTGTCAGATCGAATTGCAGCTTTTCGTTGACCTTCAAAATATGTGTCTACCATCATCATAGGCCAGCTTGGTGAAGTGGGACCAGATATAATTCCATAATCCCCACCATAAAATTTTACATTTTCCATTTCATTTCCCACTTCCGAAATTCCCGCCTTTCCATCTCCAATATTAATAACAGAATGACTAACAAAACCATGCTGTGCATAATTAGTACGAAGTGCCACTGCAGCTGGATTCCCCTCTTCAATACGTAAATCAATATTTGAAATAGCACTATAAAAAGTACCTGGATTTGCATCACTAGGTTGACTTCCTTCAGAGACAATGTTACTGGTAAACCAGATCATGTACTTCTCACCTTCTGAAACTTCTGGATTCTGATAACCTGGTGAACTTTCTTCTAAAATAATTTCAGGACGTCTATCACCATATCCAATAAGCCTAATCGCTCTTGGTATGTAAATAGTCTTGCTAATTTTGTACTTGCCTTCCGGAATAAACAAGATGCCATAGTTTTTTTCATCTTTGACCTGATTAATAGCACGTTGTAATGCATCGGAAACATCCATTATACCATCAGCTACGATATTATAATTAGCAGGAGTAAAATAATAGGCCTCTGGATCTTCTGGCTTATCTTTATAAACTGATACAGAGTATGCAAAAGCGTTTTGAATTTGGAAGATGCTTGCAATCACTACAATACATACCAAACATAGTATCTTATTATTTTTCATATTTATTTCTATCTTAAAATAATTATCTTGTATTGACAAACTTAGAATGTATACTTCATAATATATTTTAAATAATTTTTTGCCAATACATTAATGAACTTTATTTTATGCGTTATTTTCTTATATTTTTATCACTACAAGAGGAGAGTAATTATACCGAACAGTTCCTACCCCAGAAATATCTGCTAATGCGCCTATTCTAAAGTAATAGTTGCGACTGTACTTAAAATCATTTGAATTCTCTTCTAAGTCTATAGATAAAGTATATTCTGTATTACTTTGAATTTCTATTGAAGGGCTAAATGATTGACTAAAATTATTACCAATAGTATTAAAATGGATTTGGGAGCCGACATGCATATCTGTGAATGCAAACAGACTGATAGCATTTAATTTTACTGCGGGGTCACTAGCTTCTAGATTAAAAGTCGCGATAATCTCGTCTCCAATGTGAGTAATGTTTGAATTCTTCACTCTTATATAAGGTCTCACGCTGAAATCATATTCATTTTCCCCTGCTCTGATTTCAAAATTCTCTACCGTAATTGGAAAAAAATTACCGTTAATCAATTCAAGATCATATGTTGCCGCAAATACCATGTCATTTCGGAATTCTCCTGTATTCATAATTACCCATGTTTGGGCTGCCGGATTCGAAAAGCCATGCTCAAATGCTCGTATAGTAGAACCATTTAATAAGTCCGTTCCAACAAGTTCTCCTGTTTTTTCATCTATAATAGTTCCATAAATTGAAGCGTTCGGGCCCTCATAATTGTCTATGACACAAGAACTGATTGTCAATGAAAAAAGTAAACACACAATTAATTCAAATTTATTTATTCTACTTTTCATGTTTCTGATTTTTAAACGTTGTAAATAGTCAATATCATTGGTATTACCAGCCTGGGTTCTGAACTAAATTATTTGTTTGTCTTCCAGGAATCGGCTGATAATAAAAGTGTGGTTGGAAACTACGTCCGCCAGCCTCTTCATCGCTTATGTTATTAGCTCTTACAAATATATACTTTGGTGATTGCTCACGAAGGTCTAAAATCGGAACTAATGCTTTTCTTCTCGTCTGATTGAAAACTTGATGATAGGTTCTAGTCCGAACTAAATCCCAATATCTATGCCCTTCGAATGCAAGTTCAACCATCCGTTCTTTTAAAACATTCTCAAGAGTTAATGGTATAGAATCCAGGTGTCCTGCTCTTCTCCTGAGATCATTAAGTAAATTTTCAGCCAAAACAGCATCTCCCTGACCACTTTCAATCACTGCTTCTGCATAGTTCAAATATACCTCAGCCAGACGAAGATCAATCCAATCTGTTGATGAAGATTCCATCACACCGATAACATCACCTTCTTCCTGTAGATATTTTTTTGGATGAAAGCCAGACATTGTATAATCTGCATCATCGCCCTGCCCCAATCCCCTGAAACCAGAAAATGAACTTGCACTACCAAAAGCATAGTAAGTATTACCATCTAATCCTGTAACATTGCCTTCGGTATAAATCATTCTGTTTCCCGCTGGAGTTATCAGACCTCCTTGAACTATAATTTCTTCACCTTTCCACAGGGAACCGGGTAAAATAATACTTGCAAGCAGACGCGCGTCTTTATTCTCAAAAGGCTCAAAAAGACTATCGTATTTTTTAAATGGTAAACTAAGATCAACATTTGAAGGGTTTGGGAATACATAATTTTCAATACCATCTTCCCGTGTAACTATTTGAGCAGTTTCTCTAATCCCACTATTGGAATAGTCTTCAAATAAATCTACCAGGTCCAGTGTAGGATTAAAACGGCTAGCTTTATGAAAACCGGGATTTGTTTGAAATGGATTATAGAATATATCATAACTATGACCCTGATTTTCAATTACGGTTCCATCCAGAAAATGCTTTTTAAAAATGATTTCATCATTATCAAATAAAAAGAGTTCTTGGAAATTATTAACTGCCTCCTGTGGAGATGATGGATTAGCCTTATATAAAGTCTTACCTGAATTATTGATAATGGCTTCAGAGGCACTAATCGCTTCAGCATAGAAAAAGCTTGCATCTGATTCACTTATCCCAACTAAATTCTGGCTAACAGCCTCTCCTATCAAAGGTGCCCTATTTCCGTGGTTTGCAATTGTAGCAGCAAATAATGCGGCTCTGGATTTAAGTCCATAAGCAGCCCACTTCGTAGCTCTATAAATACCATCATCAGATGTCACATGTTCAGGCAGAAACTCAGTCGCTAAGTCAAACTCTTTTAGTATAAATTCCCAAGTTTCTTTCTCTGTACTTCTGGGATTATACAAATTGGAATTGTCACTCCCTGGTATATAATCGCCATCTAAAACTCTATCGATCAAAGGAACACCACCAAACCGCTTAGCCAATCCAAAGTACATATATCCCCTTATAAAATGAGCCTCACTCCTCAATCGTAAATACTCTTCATCTGGTAAGGATTCCCTAACTTTATCTAGGCTTTCAAAAAAAAGATTTACTTCACGGATATCATTATATGGCCAATACCCATCACTTACGGGACCAACTCCTGTGCCATCGCTTCGGTGTGCTTCATCAGTATAGAATGAAGTCATAATAATAGATCCTCCTACACCCTGCCAATCCCGCACATTAAAACCGTTATTGGGTTTATAGTTAAAGTCCTCGATTGGAAGTCTATTATACAACCGAGCCAGTAATGTATTGACTCCGCCTGGACTTTCTAATAATTGTTCACTTGATACTCTATCTAACGGTGTTTCATTAAGAAGATCTGTACAACTAGATAATATAACAATGATACTTAATCCTGCAAGAAAACTTCGTTTTGAATTATTTAATAATTTCAATTTCATTGTCGTTAACATTTAAAAGTTAAGATTAATCCCTAAATTGAATGATCTCATCAGTGGATAAGTCAGATTTGCATCCCAATCATATTCCTGTTTTTCAGGGTCAATTTGCTTTAATATTGATCTGGTAAAAGTGTATAAATTGAATCCTGTTAAAAATAAACGGGCATTATTAATGCCTAGCCGAGTAGATATTTCTGCAGGTAAATTATAACCCAATTCCACGCTTTTAACTCTTAAATAGGTAGCTGGTGGGGTCCATACACTATGTCGCAAACCGTCAGTTGTATTACTGGTATTCGTACGTAATGCAGGGTAATATCCCTCCACCCATTGCGTACTAGGGTTATATGGATCAGCCTGAGAGTCTACAGGATGCCATCTGTCCATATACCTCTCATGTAAACTTGGATATCTTCCATATCCCCAAATATCATTCATATGAAAATTGATAGAGTAAAATGTAGCACCCTGGAGGAGAATATTAATATCAAAAGACTTGTAATTACCGCCCAAGGTTAACCCATACTGTAATGGTGGATTAACGTTACCGAATGTCCAGTGATCAAAGTTTCGATCCCGGGAATCAATAATGCCATCACCATTCAGGTCAACAATGGCAAAACTTCCAGGTAACATCCTAGAATTACCCTGAGATCCTCCCATTAGTGGAGCAGTTTCGTATTGGGTTAAAGAAGTATATCTTCCATCATACTCATAATTTAACATCCGGCCAGTATATCGGTTATTATTCCCATTTAACCACCTGTCCATTGAACTATTGAATTCACCACGTTCTTCATGCAATATTTTGTGCCGAGAGTACGTCGCGTTTGCGCTGATATGGTATGAAAAATCGTTACCTGATTGCCCTCTGTGTGAAAGCATAACTTCGATTCCATGAACTAAATCAGAATTAATATTTTCCTGTGGAAATGAGGCTCCAAATGTATTTGGCACTGATTGAATTCGAGTAGCAAGCAGTCCAGAGTTTTCTCTTTCAAATACATCAACAGCACCTCCCAATTTTCCACTGAATAGTTCAAAATCAAGCCCAATATTAGATGTTTTTGCTGTAATCCATGATAAATTTTTATTTACAACACCAGGCGCTTGCATTCCTATCGTCAATTCATTTGGATTGAAAGCATAACCACTGGCACTACTACCTGAATAACCTGCTATATATTCAAACGGATTACCAGCATCAAGACCGCTTTCTCCGTAGGATAATCTGATTCGCAAATTATCTATAAAAGAAAAGTTATTTGAAATAAAAGGTTCCTCAGATAAACGCCAACCTATACTGATCGATGGGAAGAAAGCCCATCGATTCTCCGGAGCATATCGATAAGAACCATCGTATCTTGCCACTGCCTCAAATAGATATTTCCGTTTATAATCATAATTAATGCGAGTTAAATAAGCAGCCAATACTTCATTATCCCGATATCCACTGTTCGTTGCTGTTGTGGAAGACCCTTGATTAAGTATATCATGAGTATAAAGATCTGAGTATAAACGTTGCCCTTGTAGATAATCCACCCTCGACCGAGAGTATTCTGTAACTCCAAGGAAATCAATATTGTGATCTGCAAAGTTCACATTATAATCTATCTGTCCTCGGATATACGTTCGACTAAATAAGTCGATAGAGTTCAAGTACCTATCTGAACCAAAAGTTGTCAATCTCTCATCGGTATAGTAGTCATATAATCCATACGCTCTCTGTAAAACAGAATGGTTATTTTGACTACCATCGTAGGCAAATGCAGCTCTTACTCCTAAACCTTCAACAAATGGTGTATCATAAATGAGCTCGAGACTCGATTGATATTGAAAATCCTTATTCCTTCTGTAACCATCTATTTCCTCGCTCATCATAGCAACAGGATTTGTATTTTCCGGTGGTAATGCGGTCATATGATTTTCATTGGCAATAGTGTGGTAATTTTGCCCTCTATCATTTACCATAATAGGTTTGAATACCCAAAGAAATTCATTTCGTGGTTGTTGTTGTTTGCCAATTCTGCCCGATATAGAAGCGTTCAACTGCAGATCATCTGTCAAGTTTGCAGATACATTTGATCTCAAATTATACCTATTGTATTGTTGTATATCACTTCTCAAAAGTCCATTATCCTCTACATAACCAAGACTTGTAAAATACCTTACATTCTCAGAACCACCTCTGACTGAAACGGTATGCTGTTGGGAAAACACCCTATTATACAATGTTAGATCAATCCAATTTGTATCCGTATAACCTGGTTCCCCAAGTCTATACCTCTCAAGAGTTTCTTCCCCATAACGTGGTGCATTACCTATATTTTTGTCCATTTCATTTCTCATTAATCGATAGGTATATGCATCAACTGTTTGTTCTAAGCCTGTAGCCGATTTAAAGCCGCCTAATCCCGAATAAGAAATTTGTAAATCACCAGGAAGACCTCTTTTAGTAGTCACTATAATCACTCCATTAGCCGCATTCATCCCATAAATAGCTGCCGAAGCATCCTTCAGAATTGAAATATTTTCGATATCATTAGGATTTAATTGAGCAAATTCATTTATACCATCACGTACGATCCCATCAATTACAATCAAAGGATTTCCATATCCCCTGATACTAACCATGTTATCAAAAACACCCGGTTCGCCTGTTCTCTGACGAACATGCAACCCCGGAACTTTCCCTTGAATGTTACTAACCAAGTTTTCAGTTCTTGTTGTAACAATCTCTTCCGCTTGAACGGCTGAAACAGAACCTGTGATCGTTTCAGCGCGTTGAATGCCATAGCCCACGACAACCAGCTCTTCACCCAAAATCGCCTCGGGAATTAATTCAACATCTATTTGAGTTCTACCATTTACTGGTACTTCCAGCCGCTGATAACCGATATAGGTAAAAACAAGAACTATATCTAAATCAAGAACGGACAGCTCATACTCTCCTTCCATATTTGAAGATGTACCCATAGTGGTTCCTTCTATAATTACATTAACACCTGGAAGGGATTCGCCAGTTTGTGCATCAACCACCCGGCCAACGATGGTTTCTTGCAGTCTTTTTTCTCCTTTTTTTTGTGAACGGATTACCAGTGTATTTTTATTTGGAGATACCAAATACTCCAGTCCTGATCCCTCAATTAGTTGATTCAGGACATCAAATAAAGCAAGATTTTCTGCTTTCATAGAGATGGTACGACTGAGATCTGCTTCAGAATCGTATGACAATCCAACATTGATCTGACTGGTAAGAGACTGTAGAACATCGCTCAACTCCATCTCACTTACATTCAATGAAACGATGTAGTTATTTCCCTCCTGTTCTTCTACATCAATATACTGAATCAAATTACTACTATTTATACGATGATATTGACTCAACAAATCACTGTTCTGAAAGGCATAGCTCTTCCCAGTGAATAACACCATAAAGACTACTATGACAGACATCACTTTATTACATCGCTTCCCCAATCTTTCTAAACAAAACGTAACTTTATTAGACATAGCTTTTATTGATTATTCATAATTATAGGTTTACGTCAATAACTTCATTTTTTTGTTTTAATTATCATCTTTACTTTTCTGCCACAAAACCTTACCATTTTCGACATCTAAGGTGTGTTCCAAAAATAGCGAGGAGCTAATCACTGATAGAATATTTTCAATATCCCCATGTGGAATCCTGGCCGTCAGCATTCTTCTTCTGACAGATTCTAATTCAAATTCACAAGTCACGTCATATAACCGTTGAAGTTGTACACATACCCGATCCATCGATTGCTCTCTAAAAACCAGCTCTTTGTTTTTCCAGGCCAGATAGTTCTCTACACCAAAGTTTTCAGTTTCTATATTGCCGTGAACTAGATCCAGATAAGCGTAATTACCCCTTTCTAAAATTACACGGTCCGCACCTTCTTCTCGTCTATCTTTAAATGAAACTACCCCTTCAATCACCGCCACTTCAATCAGGTTTGATCCAGATTGCGATTTTATATTGAACGACGTTCCAAGTACTTCCACCTCAGAATAATCCGTGTGTATGATAAAAGGAAGCTCCGGATTATGCGCTACATCGAAGAATGCCTCGCCAGTCAAATGTACATTCCGGTTTTCT
>Ga0079225_10000381_pt1 | contig 23668 bp, 18 predicted proteins | sample Poulit2012_FD_76344 | JGI IMG/M metagenome (GOLD analysis project Ga0079225, IMG submission 76344) | Agricultural soil microbial communities from Georgia to study Nitrogen management - Poultry litter 2012 | ecosystem: Environmental > Terrestrial > Soil > Agricultural land | place: USA: Georgia... | reverse complement strand
GCGGCGGCCGGACCGGCGCAGCGACGTGGGAAGTAGACGCAACGAGCGCACGGCGCGGGCCTCCTCGACGTCCTCGGGGCCGGGATCGCCCCAACCGTGACGAGGATGCCACGCGCGCCCGCGTGACGGTAGCGTTCGGCCCGGGCCGACGGTCCCGGGCGCCCGGACCGTGAGGTCCAGTACCCTGACGCCGTGGCAGAAACGGCGAACTCCCCCCATCTGGACATCGGCGACGAGGACATTTTCTCCGCCCACCGCGGCGGGAAGCTCTCCGTCGAGTTGAAGACCCCGTTGGATTCGCAGCGTGCCCTGTCGATCGCCTACACCCCCGGGGTGGCCCAGGTGAGCCGGGCCATCGCCGCCGACGCCACGCTGGCCGACCGCTACACGTGGGCCAACCGGTTGGTCGCGGTGGTCAGCGACGGCAGCGCGGTGCTCGGATTGGGCGACATCGGGGCGTCGGCGTCGCTGCCGGTGATGGAGGGCAAGTGCGCGCTGTTCAAGGCGTTCGCCGGACTCGACTCCATTCCGATCGTGCTGGACACCAAGGATCCCGACGAGATCGTGGAGACCCTGGTGCGCCTGCGCCCCACCTTCGGGGCGGTCAACCTGGAAGACATCTCCGCGCCACGGTGTTTCGACATCGAGCGCCGGGTGGTGGAGGCGCTGGACTGCCCGGTGATGCACGACGACCAGCACGGCACCGCGATCGTAGTGCTCGCCGCGCTGCACGGCGCCGCGCGGGTGCTCGATCGCGACACCGCCGGGTTGCGTGTGGTGATCTCCGGCGCCGGCGCGGCCGGGGTGGCCTGCGCCAAGATCTTGCTGGCCAGCGGCCTCACCGACGTCACCGTGCTGGACTCGCAGGGCATCGTCCACACCGGCCGCGACGACATGAGCAGCGCCAAGGCCGAGTTGGCGGCGCGCACCAACCCGGCGGGGCGCACCGGGGGCCTGGCCGAAGCGCTCTCGGGCGCCGACGTGTTCCTCGGGGTCTCCGCGGGGGTGGTGCCCGAGCAGCTCATCGCGACGATGGCGCCGCAGGCGATCGTGTTCGCGCTGTCCAACCCCGATCCGGAGGTCCATCCCGACATCGCCGGGAAGTACGCGGCGGTGGTGGCGACCGGCCGCAGTGACTTCCCGAACCAGATCAACAACGTGCTGGCCTTCCCGGGGGTGTTCCGGGGGGCGCTGGACGCCGGGGCCCGCCGGATCACCGAACCCATGAAGGTCGCCGCCGCGAAGGCCATCTTCGGGGTGGTCGGCGAGGATCTGGCCACCGACTACATCGTGCCCAGTCCGCTGGACCCGCGGGTGGAACCGGCGGTGGCGGCCGCGGTCGCTTCCGCCGCGGAGCCCACCGACGGTTAGGTCGGCTCCGGCGATGTCGGCTCTGCGCGTACTGGCGACGGCGATGCTGGTCGTGCTCGCCGTCGGGTGTACCCGGCCGGCGTCGGCACCGCCGTTGGCGGTGGGAGCCACCGTCGACACGCTCGGTCGGGTGGTGGCACACGTCTACGCCGCGGCACTGCGCAGCGCGGGCAGCCCCGGGCAGGTCGTGATCGTCGACGACCCGATCGGGGAGTTGAGCTCCGGAACCGTCACCGTGGCCCCCGGATTCACCGGCCGGCTGCTGCGCCTGTTTCAGCCCGAGGCCACTGTGCGTTCGGACAAGCAGGTGTACCGGACGATGGTCGCTGCACTACCGGAGGGGATCACCGCCGGCGACTATGCGACCGCCGCCGAGGACAAACCGGCGCTGGCGGTCACCGAGGCCACCGCCGAGCGGTGGGGGGACAGCGATCTGGCGGCGGCGGTGCGGCACTGCGGGGCACTGACCGCCGTCGGCGCGGTCACCGGCACACGCACCCCGGCGACGGTCGGTTCCTGCCGGCTGCCGACCGCACAGGAATTCAGTAGCGACACGGTGTTGTTCGCCGCGCTGCGGCAGGGTGAGCTCACGGCGGCCTGGACCTCGACCGCCGACACCGGGCTGCCCGAGGAGGTCACGGTGCTCGCCGACACCACACCGGCGCGGGTGCAGGCCGAAAACGTGGTCCCGCTGTATCGCCGTCATGTGCTCGCCGAACACCAGGTGCTGGCGCTCAACCAGGTGGCCGGAGTGCTCGACACCGCGGCCCTGGTGGAGATGGTGCAGCAAGTCGACGTCGGGACCGACCCGCGGGCGGCGGCCGAGGACTGGCTGGCCGAACACCCGTTGGGCCGGTAGCGGCCGGTGCGCGGGGGTCAGGGCCGCGACGGCAGCAGTCGCCCCACGATCCCGGAGAACAGCCGCTGGTAGCCGGAGCCGGTCAGGCGCACCAGCACGTCGAGGGCCTTGGCGTCGGGACCGACCAGCACCCGGGCCCGGTTCTTGCGGACCGCGGTCAAGATGATGCGGGCGGCGCGATCCGGGCTGGTGTTGGCCAACCGTTTGTCGAACAGCTCCGCCAACTCGTTGCTGTCGAGACCGTCGGCGGCGGTGGCGTTGCGGGCGATCGCGGTCTTGATTCCGCCGGGGTGCACACAGGTCACCTTCACCGGATGGTCGGCGAGCATCATCTCCTGACGCAGCGCCTCGGTGAATCCGCGCACCGCGAACTTCGCCGAGTTGTAGGCGGCCTGCCCGGGCACCGAGAACAACCCGAAGATGCTGGAGACGTTGACCACATGCCCGTCGCCGGATTCGATCAGATGCGGCAGGAAGGCCTTGGTGCCGTTGACCACACCCCAGAAGTCGACGTCCATCACCCGTTCGATGTCCTTGAACGGGCTGACCTCGATGTCGCCGGTGTAGGCGATGCCGGCGTTGTTGTAGATCTGGTTCACCCGGCCGAAATGGTTCTTCACCGTGTCGGCGTAGCCGATCACGGTCTCGCGTTCGGTGACGTTGAGCCGGTCGGCCTTGACCTCGGCGCCGAGTGCGGTCAGCGCAGCCTCGGTCTCGGCCAGCCCCTCGGCGTCGATGTCGCTGATCGCGAGTTTGGCGCCCGACCGGCCGAGCTCAAGGGCCAGCGCGCGGCCGATTCCCGAGCCGGCGCCGGTGACCACGGCGACTTTCCCGGCAAACCCCTCCATGTGCGAACCCTCTCCCTCGGCGATCGTCTGGCGAGCAGACTACGCCGGTGCCGGTACCGTCAGCCGAACGCCTCGTCGATGATCTCCTGCTGTTCGACGGCGTGCACCTTGTGCGACCCCGACGACGGCGCCGACATGGCGCGCCGCGAGATCCGTCGGATCCCGGTCAACAGATCCGGCAGCACCGTCGGCAGCGTCAGGCCCATCGACGGCCAGGCCCCCTGGTTGGCCGGCTCCTCTTGAACCCAGAAATGCTCGGTGGCGTTCGGGTAGCGTTCCAGGGTTTCGCGCAGCCGCCGACGCGGCAGCGGGGCGAGCTGTTCGACCCGCACGATCCCGACGTCCTCGCGGTTGTCCTTGTCCTTGCGGGCGGCCAACTCGTAGTACAGCTTGCCGCTGGTCAACAGGATGCGGGTGACCTTCTTGCGATCGCCGTCACCCTGCTCATAGGTCGGTTCTTCCAACACCGACCGGAACTTGACCTCGGTGAAGTCACGCAGGTCGCTGACCGCGGCCTTGTTGCGCAGCATGGACTTCGGGGTGAACGCGATCAGCGGGCGGCGGATGCCGTCGAGACCGTGCCGGCGCAGCAGGTGGAAATAGTTGGCCGGTGTCGACGGCATGGCCACCGTCATCGACCCCTCGGCCCACAGCTGCAGGAACCGTTCGATCCGCCCGGAGGTGTGGTCGGGGCCTTGGCCCTCGTGTCCGTGCGGCAACAGCAGCACCACCGAGGACAGCTGACCCCATTTGGCCTCCCCGGAGGAGATGAACTCGTCGATCATCGACTGGGCCCCGTTGACGAAGTCACCGAACTGCGCCTCCCAGAGCACGAACGCATCCGGGTTGCCGACGGTGTAGCCGTACTCGAAGCCGACCGCCGCGGCCTCCGACAGCGGCGAGTCGTACACCAGGAATTTGCCGCCGCTGGGGGTGCCGTCGGGGCTGGTGGCCAGCAGCTGCAGCGGGGTGAACTCCTGGCCGGTCTCCCGGTCGATGAGCACCGAGTGCCGCTGACTGAAGGTGCCGCGGCGGGTGTCCTGCCCCGACAGACGCACCAGTTTGCCCTCGGAGACCAGCGAGCCGAGGGCGAGCAACTCGGCGAACGCCCAGTCCACCTTGCCCTCGTAGGCCATCTCCCGGCGCTTCTCCATCACCGGTTTGACCCGGTGGTGGATGTTGAAGCCGTCGGGGACCGCGAGTTGGGCGTCACCGATGCGGGCCAACAGCGACTTGTCCACCGCGGTGGACAGCCCGGCCGGGATCATCTGGTAGGACTCCACCGATTCGCTCGGCTCCGCCGCGTGTTTCTCCAGTTCGCGCACCTCGTTGAAGACCCGCTCCAACTGGCCCTGGTAGTCACGCAGCGCGTCCTCGGCTTCTTTCATCGAGATGTCGCCGCGGCCGATGAGTGCCTCGGTGTAGGACTTGCGGACCCCGCGTCGCACGTCGATGACGTCGTACATCGCCGGGTTGGTCATCGACGGGTCGTCGCCCTCGTTGTGACCGCGCCGGCGGTAGCACAGCATGTCGATGACGACGTCCTTTTTGAATTTCTGCCGGAAGTCCACCGCCAGCCGGGCCACCCAGTCGCAGGCCTCCGGGTCCTCGCCGTTGACGTGGAAGATCGGTGCACCGATCATCTTGGCGACGTCGGTGCAGTATTCGCTGGAGCGGGAGTGCTCCGGCGCGGTGGTGAAACCGATCTGGTTGTTGACGATGATGTGGATGGTCCCACCGATGCGGTAGCCGGGCAGTTGCGCCATGTTGAGCACCTCGGCGACGATGCCCTGACCGGCGAACGCGGAGTCGCCGTGCAACATCAGCGGCACCACCGAGAACGCTCGCTGGTCCTCACTGTCGATGGTGCCGTGGTCGAGCAGGTCCTGTTTGGCCCGCACCTGACCTTCCAGCACCGGGTCGACCAACTCCAGGTGCGACGGGTTGGCGGTCAGCGACACCTGAATCTCGTTGTCGCCGAACATCTGCAGGTACAACCCGGTCGAGCCCAGGTGGTACTTGACATCGCCGGATCCGTGCGCCTGGGAGGGGTCGAGGTTGCCCTCGAACTCGGTGAACAGCTGGGAGTACGGTTTGCCGACGATGTTGGCCAGCACGTTGAGCCGGCCGCGGTGCGGCATCCCGATCACCACCTCGTCGAGGTTGTACTCGGCGCACTGGTCGATCGCCGCGTCCATCATCGGGATGATCGTTTCGGCGCCCTCCAGCGAGAACCGTTTCTGGCCCACGTACTTGGTGTGCAGAAACGTCTCGAAAGCCCCGGCGGCGTTGAGTTTGCTCAGGATGTATTTCTGTTGGGCGACAGTGTGTTTGATGTGTTTGGTCTCGATGCGTTCCTGCAGCCACTGATGTTGTTCGGGTTCGAGGATGTGGGTGTACTCCACCCCGATGTGCCGGCAGTACGCGTCGCGCAGCACCGAGAGCACGTCGCGCAGCTTTTTGGTCTCCGTGCCGGCGAACCCGTTGACCTTGAATTCCCGGTCGAGGTCCCACAGGGTCAGCCCGTGGGTGAGCACATCGAGGTCGGGGTGGCTGCGGAACCGGGAGTTGTCCAACCGCAACGGATCGATGTCGGCCATCAGGTGACCGCGGTTGCGGTAGGCGGCGATCAACTCCATCACCCGGGCGTTTTTGTCCTCGATCGGGTCCGGGTTGTCGGTGCGCCAGCGCACCGGCTCGTAGGGGATGTTCAGTTCCCGGAAGATCTCGTCGAAAAACTCGTCGGAGAGCAGCAGTTCGTGGATGGTGCGCAAAAAGTCGCCGGATTCGGCGCCCTGGATGATCCGGTGGTCGTAGGTGGAGGTCAGGGTGACCAGCTTGCCCACCCCCAACTCGGCGATGCGCTCCTCGCTGGCGCCCTGGAATTCGGCCGGGTACTCCATGGCGCCGACCCCGATGATCGCTCCCTGCCCGGCCATCAGCCGCGGCACCGAGTGCACCGTGCCGATGGTGCCGGGGTTGGTCAGCGAGATCGTCACCCCGGCGAAGTCCTCGGCGGTGAGTTTGCCGTCGCGGGCCCGGCGCACGATGTCCTCGTAGGCGGCGACGAACTGGGCGAACCGCAGCTTCTCGCAGCCCTTGATGCCGGCGACGACCAGGGACCGTTTGCCGTCCTTGCCCGCCAGGTCGATCGCCAGTCCCAGATTGGTGTGCGCGGGGGTGACCGCGTTCGGTTTGCCGTCGACCTCGGCGAAGTGCCGGTTCATGTTGGGGAACTGCTGGACCGCCTGCACCAGCGCGTAGCCGAGCAGGTGGGTGAAGGAGATCTTGCCGCCGCGGGTGCGTTTGAGGTGGTTGTTGATGACCGTGCGGTTGTCGATCATCAGCTTCGCCGGAATGGCCCGCACGCTGGTGGCGGTCGGCACCTCCAGCGAGGTCGCCATGTTGCGGACCACGGCGGCGGCCGCCCCGCGCAGCACCTCGGTCTCCCCGCTGGGTTTTTGACCCGCGGGCTTGGCGGCGGGTTTGGCCGCGGGCTTGGGCGCGGGTTTGGCGGCCGCCTTGGAGGCGGGCTCGGCCGCTTGGGCGGGCGGCGACGGGGATCGGGCCGGAGCCGGTCGGGCCTGCTCGGCGGTCGGCGTACGCGCGGCGTCCCGTGACGGCGCGGCCGGGGCCGGTTCGGCCGACGTGGCGCTGCGCCCGTCGGTCGGCTCGGGTCGGTAGTCGACCAGGAACTCGTGCCAACTCGGATCGACCGAGGAGGGGTCGTCACGGAACTTGCGGTACATCTCCTCGACCAGCCATTCGTTCTGTCCGAATGGGGAATTTGTACTGCTCACGGCAGTTATTCGCCTCGATTCCTTCGTCCGGCAGGGCGGCACCTGCCACCGTTCGCCGCGCCGCAGGATGCCGACGCGGCAGCCACCCCGTAAAGGTTATCGCTTCCCGCCGGTCCGCTTGGCGGGTTGGGGGCAGCCGACCTGCTCACCGTCGCTCCGCGGCGAGCGGGTCGATGGTCAGCACCGCCGACGGGGCCGACGGGGCCGACGGGTACGGCTCCTCGGGGAAGCCTCCCGGTGCGACGCCGAACGCCGCACGGGTGTTGGCGATGATTTTGCGGCCCATCACCCGGTTGCCGCCGCCGCCGATCACCGCGCCGACCCCCATCGGCAGCATCTTGCCGGCCGCCAACGCTCCCCGTTTGAGCGTGTAGCGGCGCACGAAGTAGCGCAGCAGGCGGCCGTTGAGTTGGGTCAGCGTCGGCAGCGGCATCGCCGCGACCCCCTCGGTCAACCAGGCGCCGTTGGTGCGGCCCGGGCCCATCAGCGAGCGCACCGCCCGGCGCGCGTCCTCGCCGACCAGCACCGCGAGCACCAGCGCACGGCGTCGCTCCCGCTGGTCGACGGGGATGCCGAAGACGTCGGCGACCGCCAGCACGTACAGCGTCGTGGCCTCCAGGAACACCACGGTCTCGGCGGCGACCGCGCCGAGCGCGGTCAGGGTGCCGATACCCGGGACGGCGGCGCCCGACCCGACCGCGGCGCCGCTGGCGGTCACCGCACGCAGATACCGTTTCTCCAGCTTGTGCAGGATTCCGGCCGGTCCGAGACCGGGGTGAGCCGCGCGCAGCCGCAGCACGTAAGCGTGCACCGCCGGGGCCTGCATCCGCGAGCTGCGTTCCAGGATCCGGGACAACACCAGAGCCGCCGCGGTGGGTTCGGTGTCGGCCGACGCCGGCAACCGGTCAGGGGTGTCGGAGCTGGCCGTAGGTCGAAGCCGCATCAAGCCTCCCGGTCGGGGTGTGTCAGCATCACTGCCCGGTTTAACGTAGCCGGTGACCGCGAGGTGCCCCGGCGTCCCCCGACGGTGACCACCATCACCGCGACCGGCGCTGATCGCGGAGTTGTCCAGGTGAGCCGGTGTCCGTAACGTCGCACCGGATCACCCCCGGAAATCCCCGGGGTTCAATCGTGGAGGGGTGTGTGACCACCACCGGAGCCGAGCTGTCGCCGTCCGGCGACACCGGCGTGGCCAATCCGTGGCCCGCGCTGTGGGCGATGGTGGTCGGGTTCTTCATGATCCTGGTCGACTCGACCATCGTCGCGGTCGCCAACCCCACCATCATGGCCGACCTGGGGGTCGGCTACGACACCGTCATCTGGGTCACCAGCGCCTACCTGCTGGCCTACGCCGTTCCGCTGCTGGTGGCCGGCCGGTTGGGAGACCGGTACGGCCCGAAGAATCTGTACCTGGTGGGCCTGGCGGTGTTCACCGCCGCGTCGCTGTGGTGCGGGCTCTCCGGCAGCATCGGGATGCTGATCAGCGCCCGGGTGGTGCAGGGCCTGGGTGCGGCGCTGCTGACCCCGCAGACGCTGTCGACGATCACCCGCATCTTCCCCGCCGACCGCCGGGGCATGGCGATGAGCATCTGGGGCGCCACCGCCGGGGTCGCCACCCTGATCGGTCCGCTGGCCGGCGGGCTGCTCGTCGACGGGCTGGGGTGGGAGTGGATTTTCATCGTCAACGTCCCGATCGGGGTGCTGGGGCTGGCGGCGGCGGTGCGGCTGATGCCGGTGTTGCCCACCCAGCATCACCGGTTCGACGTGCCCGGGGTGGTGCTGTCGACGGTCGGGATGTTTCTCATCGTGTTCGCTTTGCAGGAGGGGCAGTCCCACCACTGGCAGCCCTGGATCTGGGCGGTGATCGTCGCCGGGATCGGTTTGATGACGGCGTTCGTCTACTGGCAGTCGATCAACACCGACGAACCCCTGGTGCCGCTGCGCATCTTCACCGACCGCAACTTCAGCCTGGCCAACCTCGCGGTCGCGGTGGTCGGGTTCGCCTCGGTGGCGTTGGTTCTCCCGCTGATGTTCTACGCGCAGGCGGTGTGCGAGCTGTCCCCGACCCGGGCTGCGCTGCTGACCGCGCCGATGGCGGTGATGGGCGTGGTGCTCGCGCCGGTCGTCGGCCGGATCGTGGACCGGGTGCCGCCCCGGCCGGTGGTCGGGTTCGGGTTCTCGGTGCTGGCGATCGGGATGACCTGGTTGGCCATCGAGATGACCCCGAGCACCCCGATCTGGCGGCTGCTGCTGATCTTCGCGGTGATCGGTGTCGGCAACGCGTTCATCTGGTCGCCGCTGGCGGCCACCGCCACCCGCAACCTGCCGCCGCAGCTCGCCGGCGCCGGCTCGGGGGTGTTCAACGCGACCCGTCAACTCGGGGCGGTGCTCGGCAGCGCCGGGATGGCGGCGTTCATGACCTGGCGGATCACCGACGAGATGCCGGCACCGCCGGCGGGTGCGCCCTCGTTCGCCGGCCGGCACGACGCGGCCACCGAGTTGCAGCTGCCGGCGTTCCTGCGCGAGCCGTTCGCCGCGGCGATGTCGCAGTCCACCCTGCTGCCCGCCTTCATCGCGGTGTTCGGGGTGGTCGCGGCGCTGTTCATGATCGATTTCGCGACATCGATCTTCATCGAGGTGCCGCCGGTCTTCGATGACCAGGACGCCGACGACACCGAGGCCGTCACCGAACTGCTGCCGATCATCGACGAGGAGATGCTCGCCGACGATCTGCTCGCCGCCGAACTGGTCAGCCTGGCGTTCGCCGACGACGACGGCGATGCCGCCCCGCCCGCTCACGACGCGTGGGCGGACGCCGACCCCGATCCGGTCCCGCCGGCCCGGCCGTCAGCTCCGCCGGCCCCGCCGACCCCGCCGGCCCCGCCGCCGTGGGATCTCGGCCCCGACACCGACGAGTTGTTCCGTCCCGACGACGACCCGCTGTTCTCTCCCGGTGGCTGGGCTCGGGAATCGGAGGTCGGCTACGGTCGCCACGCCCGCCGCGACCAACGGTAATCGGGCAGCTCAGCTGAACAGCACCGCGCTGTTGAGGTACCCGGTGGGATCGAAGGCGGCTTTCAGGGTGCGCATCGCGGCGATGTCGGCGGTCCCGCGCGACATCCCCAGATACTCCCGTTTGCGCACGCCCACCCCGTGTTCGGAGCTGACGTTGCCGCCGCAGCCGGTGATCAGGTCCATCATCGCCGCGTCCAGGCGGTGCTCGCGCGACTCGGTGAGCGCGCAGCGCAGCACGTTGAGATGCAGGTTGCCTTCGCCCAGGTGACCGAAGAGCACCGGGATCGCGTCGGGGGCATGCTCGGCGAGCAGCGCGCCGGCGCGGGCGGTGAACCCGGCGATCTCCTCCAGCGGCAACGACACGTCGAACTTCAGCGGGGGGCCGAATACTCCCAGAACGTCGGTGATCGCCTCGCGGGTCCGCCACAGCCGCTGCCGTGCCGCGACGTCGACGGCGACGGCGGGCTCACCGCAGGCGCGCACCGCGGCCAGGGCGTCGCCGAGCGCCTCGGTGGGGTCGTGGTCGGCGGCCACCTCGACCAGCAGCAGCCAGGTGCCGTCGACCGGGGCGGGCACCCCCAGATGCTCGTCGGTGAGCGCGGTGGCCGCACCGTCGATCAGCTCCAGCGCGGCGATGCCGTCCACGTCGGCGAAGATCCGTGCGGCGTCGAGGAGTGCGGTCAACTCGGCGAAGCCGCAGACCGCGGTGACCCGATGCGCCGTCGGCCGGTGCAAGCGCACCTCCACCTCGGTGATGACCCCCAGGGTGCCCTCCGCGCCGACGAACAGCGCCGGCAGGTCGTAGCCGGTGTTGTCGCGGCGCACCCGGCTGTATCGACGCAGGAGCTCGCCGGTCGGCAGGGCCACCTGCAGGCCCAGCACCTGCTCGCCCATGTTGCCGTAGCGGATGGTGTGTAGACCACCGGCGTTGGTGGAGGCCATGCCGCCGACGGTGGCGGTGTCGCGGGCGGCCAGATCGACCCCGAACAGCAGCCCCGCGGCGGCCGCGGTCCGCTGCAGCGCCGCCAACGACACCCCGGCGCCGACCCGCACCCGCCGTTCGGTCTCATCGACCGCACTGAGTTCGGTGAGCCGGTCGGTGCAGAGCAGCACGTCGTCGTGGTGCGGCACGGTGCCGGCGACCAGGGAGGTGCGACCGCCCTGCACGGTGACGTGCGCCCCGGACTCCTGGCAGACCTGCAGCACGGCCGCCACCTGGTCGGCGCAGCCCGGGCGCACCAAAGCACTGGCGTGGCCGCGGTACCGACCGGTGTAGTCGACGCTGCGGCCGGCGAGGACGTCGGCATCGGTGCTCAGGTGCCCGGAGCCGACCACCGACCGCAGCCGGTCGGCCAGGGAGACGCTCACGTCGTCGGTCTATCACAGCCGGGCGGTATTCACCGCACGCTGTTGGCGATCAACTCCACCCCGTTGCCGTTCCAGCGGAACTTCACCACGCTGTCGAGGCCCGCCAGGCCCGTCGAGTAGGTCAACGCCACCGTGTCGCCGGTGCACTGTGCGGTGTCGATTCCGGTGAACCCGTAGGTGTCGGGCACCCCCTCCGGGATGAATTTCCCGAGGTGGAACATGACCGCGCGGGTGTTGGGATGCTCGGCATTGGTGTTGGCCGCCACGATCACCGCCGACAGCTGGGCGCACTCGTTGTAGTTGCCGGCCAACGGTTCGGGGTTCCACGGCTGTCCGCTGCGCGGATCGCGGGGCAGCTCCGAGACGGCCCGCGCGACGGTGGGGGCGGCCAGGTTCACCGCGCACGGATCGGCCGGGCCGGGCGGGGGACTGCTCGACGGGGGACTCGACGACGCCGCGGTCGACGACTCCGGCACCGGCTCGGCGATCGTGGTGGTCGGGGTCGGGGTTTTCGCGACGGTGGAGTCCCCGGACCCGCAGGCGGCCAGCCCCCACGCCAGCAGGATCACGCCCGGCCCCGCTATCCACCGGGAGGATCTGCCCGCAGTCACCACATCGGGCACCGTACCGGCCCCCGTGCGCGGGCGGCGGGAGGCGCGGCCCCGCAGGCCGGTGGTGATCACCACAATCGGCGGCGCCCCCTGCCGACCGCGACCGTCCGACGGCGCACCGGCTGCCCGTAGACTGCAAGACGCCATGACCTCCCCCGATAGCGCCGAATCGCCCGCCGCCGAGCCGACCGCGACGGAGCCGAGCGCCGCGTCGCCGCCCGTGCCGACCTTCGCCGAATTGAACCTGCACCCCGCGGTGCTGCAGGCGGTCACCGATGTCGGCTACGAATCGCCGTCGGCGATCCAGGAGGCGACGATCCCGGCGTTGATGGCCGGCTCCGACGTGGTCGGTCTGGCCAAGACCGGTACCGGCAAGACCGCGGCGTTCGCCACCCCGATCCTGTCCAAGATCGACACCAGCGCCAAGACCACCCAGGCCCTGGTGCTCGCCCCCACCCGGGAACTGGCGCTGCAGGTCGCCGAGGCGTTCAGTCGCTACGGTGCGCACCTGTCCGGCCTCAACGTGCTGCCGATCTACGGCGGCTCCTCCTACGGGGTGCAGTTGGCGGGGCTGCGGCGCGGGGCGCAGGTGGTGGTCGGCACGCCCGGACGCGTCATCGACCACCTCGAGCGCGGCACGTTGGACCTGTCCCGGGTGGACTATCTGGTGCTCGACGAGGCCGACGAGATGCTGCAGATGGGGTTCGCCGAGGACGTGGAACGCATCCTCGCCGACACCCCGGAATACCGCCAGGTCGCACTGTTCTCCGCGACGATGCCGCGCGCGATCCGCGCCATCACGGCGAAATACCTGCACGACCCGGTCGAGGTCACCGTCAAGGCGAAGACCGCGACCGCGGAGAACATCACCCAGCGCTACATCCAGGTCTCGGGCCCCCGCAAGATGGACGCGCTGACCCGGGTGCTGGAGGTGGAGCCGTTCGAGGCGATGATCGTGTTCGTCCGCACCAAGCAGGCCACCGAGGAGGTCGCCGAGAAGTTGCGGGCCCGCGGCCTGGCCGCCGCTGCCATCAACGGCGACATCGTCCAGGCCCAGCGGGAACGCACGATCGGCGCGCTCAAGGACGGCACACTCGACATCCTGGTGGCCACCGACGTGGCCGCCCGCGGACTCGATGTCGAACGCATCTCCCATGTGCTCAATTACGACATCCCACAGGACACCGAGTCCTACGTGCACCGCATCGGGCGCACCGGACGGGCCGGCCGGTCGGGGGCCGCGCTGCTGTTCGTCTCGCCGCGGGAACGTCACTTGCTCAAGGCGATCGAGAAGGCCACCCGCCAGAAGCTCACCGAGGCACAACTGCCCACCGTGGAGGACGTCAACGCCCAACGCGTTTCGAAGTTCCGGGATTCCATCACCGACACCCTCGCCGCGCCGGGGCTGGATCTGTTCCGCAGCCTGATCGAGGACTACGAACGCGACCACGACGTTCCGCTGGCCGACATCGCGGCCGCGTTGGCGCTGCAGTCACGCAACGGCGACGAGTTTTTGATGGTGGAGCCGCCACCGGAGAAGCGCCGCGAGCGACGAGATCGGAAAACCGAGCGGGACAGCAGAACCGGGCGCCACACCGGGCCGCGTTCCGGGTTCGCCACCTACCGGATCGCGGTCGGCAAGCGCCACAAGATCGGGCCGGGCGCGATCGTCGGCGCCATCGCCAACGAAGGAGGGCTGCAGCGCAGCGACTTCGGGCACATCAGCATCCACCCGAACTTCTCGCTGGTGGAGTTGCCGGCCAAACTGCCGCGGAAGACCTTCAAGGCATTGGAGAACACCCGTATCTCCGGGGTGCTGATCAATCTGCAGCCCGACCGCGCGCCGGGGAAGTCGGGTCGTCGCGACCCGGCCAAGCCGCGCCGGAAGCCCACCGAATGATCGTCTCCCGCGATATGCCCGCCCAGGGCGGGCTCGAGCAGATCCCCAGCGGTTACCGTGTCGAGTCGCTCACCGGGATCCGCGCGGTCGCCGCCCTGCTGGTGGTCTGCACCCACGCCGCGTTCACCACCGGCAAGTATCCGGAAGGCTATTTCGGGGCGTTCTGGTCGCGCACCGAGATCGGCGTGCCGATCTTCTTCGTGCTCTCCGGTTTCCTGTTGTTCCGCCCGTGGGTCCAGGCCAGCCGGCACGGACGCGCGGGCCCGTCGTTGCGCCGCTACGCCCGCCACCGCGTGCGGCGCATCATGCCCGCCTACGTCGTCACCGTGCTCGCCGCCTACGCGGTCTACCACTTCCGTACCGCCGGACCCAACCCGGGGCACACCGTCGCGGGGCTGTTGCGCAACCTGACGCTGACCCAGATCTACACCGACAACTACGTCTACTCCTACCTGCACCAGGGGTTGACCCAGATGTGGAGCCTGGCTGTGGAAGTCGGCTTCTACGCGGCGTTGCCGTTGCTGGCCTACGTGCTGCTGGTGCTGCTGTGCCGGCGCCGGTGGCGGCCGGATCTGCTGCTGGCCGGTTTGGCGGTCGCCGCGGCGGTGAGCCCGGCCTGGCTGATCCTGGTGCACAGCGTCGACTGGCTGCCCGACGGGGCGCGACTGTGGCCACCGGCGTACCTGATGTGGTTCGTGGCCGGCATGGTGTTGACGGTGCTGCAGGCCCTCGAGGTACGGGTGTACGGGTTCGCGGTGATCCCGCTGGCGGTCGTGTGCTACGTCATCGCCGCCACCCCGATCGCCGGGGAGCCGACGACGTCGCCGCGCGAATTGATCCAGGCGTTGGTCAAAGTGGTGTTCTACGCGGTGATCGCCGCGTTGGCGGTGGCGCCGTTGGCGCTGGGCGACCGCGGTTGGTACGCCCGGGCGCTGGGCACCCGTCCGATGGTGTGGCTCGGGGAGATCTCCTACGAGATCTTCCTGATCCACATGGTGTTGATGGAGATCGCCATGGTCGACGTGCTGCACTGGCAGATCTGGACCGGGTCGATGTGGGTGCTCTTCGCGGTCACCGTGGTGCTCACGGTGCCGTTGGCCTGGCTGTTGCACTACCTCACCTGGGATCTGCCGGCGCGGCGGCGCGCGCGACGGCAGCGGCCACGGTGAGTCAGCCGCGCCGGACCGACGGCACCACCAGCGGCGCGACGAACTCGGTGAGCATGGCGGCCTCCTCGGCCTCATCGCGGCCGGGGAAGACCAGCAGGGAGGTCATCACCCGCACCACCCAGCGGGCGCGTCGCTGCGCGTCGGGGCCCATCGGAGCGGCATCCGGCTGTAACTGCTCCAGGAATGCCGCGACCATCGCGATGATCACCTCGGACCGATCGGCCATCTCACCGCCGAGCGGTCCGGTGCGGGCGAACCAGGAACTCAGGGCGGGGTCGCGGCGCACCAGTGCGATCGCCTCGGTCATTCCGCTCACCAGTCGCGTGCGCGGGTCGGTGATTTCGGCGAGGCGCTCGGTGAGCAGTCGATTCAGTGCCCGGGCCTCCCGGTGCACATAGGCGCGGTGCAAAGCCTCCCGGTTCTCGAAATAACGGTAGACGGTCGCGCGTGAACACCCTGCGGCCCGGGCGATCTCGTTCATGCCGACGGTCTCGGGGTCGTGGCCGGTGAACAACGTCGCGGCGGCGTCCAGGATGCGCTCGGCGGCCACCTCGCTGCGCCGGTCGGCCAGCCAGCCCCGGGCGCGGGGAGCGGGGGCCATCACGGGGTGAACGGCATCGACAGCGGCCGGCGCACGTAGCTGCCGCCGGCCCACTCGATGCCCGCCTCGTCGACGGTGAACTCCGGGCAGCGAGCCAGCAGTTCCTCCAGTGCCACCCGTGCCTGCATGCGGGCCGCCTGATTGCCGATGCAGTGGTGAGCGCCGTAGCCGAAGCTCAAGATCTGCGTGGGTTTGCGCCCGACGTCGAGTTCCTCGGCGTCGGGACCGAATCGTCGTTGGTCGCGGTTGGCCGAGGCGTAGAGCAGCAGTACCTTGCGGCCCGTCGGGATCGTGGTGCCCTCGATCGTGACGTCACGGGTGGCGGTGCGGCACAACCCCTGGACCGGGGAGGTCAGCCGCAGCAACTCCTCGACCGCGTCGCGGATCGCCGGCGGATCGGCGACGAGCTGCCGCCGCTGCTCGGGATGGGTGTGCAGCAGTTGCGCCGAACCGCCCAGCATCCCGGTGGTGGTGTCGTTGCCGCCGGTGACCATGGTGAACGCGAACGCGAGGATCGCGAACACCCCGGCGTGGTCGTCGGGGTCGGCGCCGAGCCCGGCCGCGACCAGATGCGAGATCGTGTCGTCACCGGCGTCGGTGCGGCGTCGGTCGATGAGCCCGGCGAAGTAGCCGGTCATCTCGCCGACCGCGCCGCTGGCGCTGGCCACCCCGTCGGGCCGGGTGGTCGCCGCGACGATCGCGTCGGTCCAGCCGTCGAACTGTCGGCGGTCGGCCTCGGGCACTCCGAGGAAATGCGCCACGACCATCGACGGCAGCGGTTTGAACACCTCGGTGACCAGGTCGCCACCGCCGGCGGCGCGCAACCGCTCGAGACGCTCCACCACGAAGGCCCGCACCGCCGGTTCCAGCGCCGCGACTCGGCCCGGCGTGAACGCCCGTGCCACCAGCTTGCGGAATTCGGTGTGCCGGGGCGGGTCCTGCATGACCATCGGCGGGTTGTCGGCCAGTCCGATCATGTCCAGTTCGCCGTCGTTGACGGTCAGTCCTTGTGCCGAGGAGAACGTCTCGTGGTCGCGCGCGGCCTCCCAGACGTCGCCGTGACGTGACAACACGTAATAGTCGGCCGGGCCGGCGGAGCCGCTGCCGTCGGTGACGTGGTGAACCGGGTCGTGGTCACGCAACGCGCGATAGCAGGGCCACGGGTCCGCCCAGGTGTCGGCGTCGAACAGCTGAAACGCCGGCGGCAACGTGTGAGACAGTTGAGCAGCCATGTCTCATTGATAGAACACGTGCGCCTATGTGTCAACCGCTGGTGATGGTCAGATCGCCGCCCCCGGATTGAGGATCCCGGCCGGGTCGAGGGCGTCTTTGATGCGCCGGTTGAGCGCCATCACCTCCTCGCCGAGTTGATCGCCGAGCCACGGCCGCTTCAACCGGCCCACGCCGTGTTCGCCGGTGATGGTGCCGCCCAGCGACAACGCGAGTTCCATGATCTGGCCGTAGGCCACCTGGGCGCGACGGGTGTTCTCGGCGTCGGCCGGGTCGTGCACGATCAGCGGATGGGTGTTGCCGTCGCCGGCGTGGGCGATCACCGAGATCAACACTTGCTGCTCGGCGGCGATCTGTTCGATCCCGACGACCAGGTCGGCCAGCGCGGGCAGCGGAACCCCCACGTCCTCCAACAGCAGCGGGCCCTTGGCCTCCACGGCCGGGATCGCGTAGCGCCGCGCCGCGATGAACTCCTCACCTTCGGTGGGGTCGTCGGTGGAGAACACCTCCTTGGCGCCGTGCTCGGTGAACACCGAGCCGATCAGCGCGATGTCCTCGGAGCCGGCGGCGCCGCGCTCGTCGGAGGCGGCCACCAGCATCGCCGCCGCGTCGCGGTCCAGGCCCATCCGCAGTTTGTCCTCGACCGCGTTGACCGCCGCCGCGTCCATGAACTCCAGCATCGCCGGACGCATCCGGCCGGCCACCTCCAGAACCGCCTCGCAGGCCTGCCGCACCGAGGCGAAGGTCGCCACCACCACACACGACGGGGGTTGCGCCGGCAGCAACCGCAGCGTGGCCTCGGTGACCACGCCCAGCGCCCCCTCGGAGCCGACGAACAGTCGGGTCAGCGAGAACCCGGCCACATCCTTGAGCCGGGGCCCCCCGAGGCGCACCGCGGTGCCGTCGGCCAGAACCACCTCCACCCCCAGCACGTAGTCGGTGGTGACGCCGTACTTCACACAGCACAGCCCGCCGGCGTTGGTGGCGATATTGCCGCCGATGCTGCAGATCTCGAACGACGACGGGTCCGGCGGGTACCACAGCCCGTGCTCGGCGACCGCCTTTTTCACCTCGGCGTTGAGCAGTCCAGGCTGACACACCGCGGTCTGGGTGACCGGGTCGACGGTGATGGCCCGCATCTTCTCCGTCGACAGCACGATCCCGCCGTCGACGGCGGTGGCGCCGCCGGAGAGCCCGGTGCCCGCACCGCGGGTGATCACCGGCACCCGATGGGCGCTGGCCCAGCGCAGGACCGTCTGCACCTCATCGGTGCGGTGCGGTCGGACCACCGCCAGCGGTGTGCCGGCGGCGGAATCCAGGGCCCGATCCTGGCGGTAGCCCTCGGTGATGGTCGGGTCGGTGACCACCATGCCGTCCGGTAGCGCGGCGACCAACTCGGCCACGACGTCGGCGGTGTCCGCGGCCCCCGCAGGCCCTGCAGTGCTCATGTGTTTCCTCCAGCGGTGTCCGCTCCGATCGTACGGTCGGTCGGGTTTCGGCCTGCCCGGTTCGCCGGGCACGATGGGCAGGTGCTCCCACATCCTCGAACCGGTCGCCTCTTCGATTCCCCGGTCCCCGCCGGTGGCGGGTGGCCCGGAGATCCGGCCACCGCGGCCACGGCGGTCGCCGAGACCGTCGAGCGGGTCGTCGAGTTGGCGGCAGGCGCCGAGTCACTGGCAGAACTCGACGCCGCGGTCAGTGTGTGCCGCGCCTGCCCGCGGCTGGTGCAGTGGCGTGAACAGGTCGCGGTGGAAAAACGCCGGGCCTTCGCCGGTGAGCCGTACTGGGGGCGCCCGGTGCCCAGCTGGGGGGCGGCGCGGCCGCGGATCCTGGTCGTCGGGCTGGCGCCGGCCGCCCACGGCGCCAACCGCACCGGACGGATGTTCACCGGGGACCGATCCGGTGACCAACTGTATGCCGCGCTGCACCGCGCCGGGCTGGTCAACCAGCCGACCAGTGTCGACGCCGCCGACGGACTGCACACCGACTCCGTGCGGATCATCGCGCCGGTGCACTGCGCACCGCCGGGCAATGCACCGAGCACCGTCGAACGCAACACCTGTCTGCCGTGGCTGCACGCGGAATGGCGGCTGATCGCCCCGCATGTGCGGGTGATCATCCCGCTGGGCGGCTTCGCCTGGCAGATCGCGGTGCGGCTGCTGGCCGAGCAGATCACGGCCAAACCCAAACCCAAATTCGGCCACGGTGCGACGGTGACGCTGACCTCGGGGGCCACCCTGCTCGGCTGCTTCCACCCCAGCCAGCAGAACATGTTCACCGGCCGGCTCACCCCGGCCATGCTCGACGACATCTTCACCCGGGCGGCCCGGCTGTCGGGAACGTCTCGGCCCGACCCGGCGTTGTAGGCAGTCGTGCGTCTCTCCGTCCTCGATCTGATCCCGGTTCGTACCGACCAGGCCACCGCCGACGCGTTGGCCGCCACCGTCCGGTTGGCTCAGGTGGCCGATCGGCTCGGCTACACCCGCTACTGGGTGGCCGAACACCACAACATGCCCTCGGTCGCCGCGACCAGCCCACCGGTGGTGCTGGGATATCTGGCCGGCCAGACCGCCGAGCTGCGGCTCGGCTCGGGCGGGGTGATGCTGCCCAACCATGCGCCGCTGGCGGTGGCCGAACAGTTCGCGCTGCTCGAGGCCGCCGCGCCCGGGCGCATCGATCTGGGCATCGGCCGCGCCCCCGGCAGCGACCCGGTGACCTCGATGGCGCTGCGCGGCTGGAGCGGACGCGACGCCGCGGCGCTGGACTCCGACATCGCGAACTTCCCGGACTACCTCGACCAGGTGCGCGCCATGATGAGCCGGCGCGGGGTGCGCGTGGCGATCCCCGACCGCGACTACACCCTGAGGGCCACCCCCGCCGCGCGCGGAGAACCGGTGCTGTGGCTGCTGGGGTCCTCGCTCTACTCGGCACGACTGGCGGCCGCCAAGGGGCTGCCCTACGTGTTCGCCCACCATTTCTCCGGGCGTGGCACCGCCGAGGCGCTGCAGGTGTACCGCAGTCAGTTCCGGCCCAGCGCGTGGTGCGGCGAACCCCGGACGTTCCTCACCGCCAACGCCTCGGTGGCGCCGACCCGGGCCGAAGCCGAGGAGTTGCTGTTGCCGAACCTGCAGATGATGGCGCGGCTACGCACCGGGGAGGCGCTCGGGGCCCTCGACGTGGTCGAAGACGCCCAGGATGCGCATCTCTCGCAGGCCCAGCAGCGGATCGTGGCGGCCGGTTTGGCGCGCGCTGTCGTCGGCGCACCCGCGGAGGCCGCCGATCAGGTGCGTCGGCTCGCCGACGAATTCGACGTCGACGAGGTCATGATCAGCCCGGCCGCCTCGGTGCGCCGCGGCACCGACCCGGCCACCAGCCCCGGTCGGGAGCGCACCCTGGAGCTTTTGGCCCACGAATTGCTGTGAGGGTAGGGCGAATACCGGGTCACCGCGGAGTCAACACCACGACCGGGATCGGCCGTGAGGTCCGCCGCTGATAGGCCGTGTAGCGATCGGAGTTGTTGGCGTTGACGATTCGCCACAACCGAGCGTATTCGTCCGCGTCGGGCAACACCGGCCGGGCGGTCACCGCCATCCGCCGGGGTCCGAGGTTGATCTCCACCTCGGGTCGGGCTTTGAGATTGTGGTACCAGCCCGGCGAACGGTCGGCGCCGGCCAGCGAGGCGACGATCAGATAATCCGCACCGTCGCGGGCGTAGGTCAGCGAGACGGTGCGCGCCAGACCTGTCTTGGCCCCGACGGTGTGCAGCAACAGGCTCGGCGGCGCCCCCGGTACCCGGTGCCCGATCCAGCCGTTGGTGGATCGATACACGGTGTCGTGCAGGCGCAACAGCCGGAAGCCGACGTTGCGCTCAAGCCACTGGGGGATGCTCCGTGAGACACTCATTGCCTTCTCCTCGATCCGTCGATGTGTGATGGTGCGACCGGGTGAGCGGTTCACCGGTCCGCCCGGGGATGGGCCGAGCGGGCCAGCGCGTTGCGCGGACGCAAGAACCCCGGCTGCTGGCGTTTGCGGACGGCGCGTACGACCCCGGCGGGGATGACCCGTCGGAAGAAGGCGTTGGCGTCGAAAGCGGCCCGGACGTCCTTGACGTAGGAAGCCGGTAGCCCGAAGCGGATGAGGCCCTGGCTGACGTCGACCAGGTCTGCGCGCCGCACGGCTTCCACCAGCGGCGCGTGGGGGCGGTTCGGTCCGTACCGGACCAACCTGTGGTGCTCGGCGATCATGAGGGCCAATTCCTCGGACCACGCCTGTCGGCCGGTCCGATGCAGCCAGGTGTCCTGCGCCTGGATCGACGGCACCAGATAGTCGAGGGTGTCGAATGCCGCCAGGTCGTGGAACGCGCCGGCGATCGCCAGTTTGTCGTCGCGGTCCGGGGCGTCGGCACTCAGTGCGCGAGCGAAATTCACCACCCGGTACACGTGGGCTTTGTAAGCCTCCCATCCCGCGTCGTCGCCGCGGCTGTGATGCCGGTGCTCGTCGAGGATCTCGTCGATCAGCGGCAGGCGTCGGATGATCTCGGGCACGGCCATATCGCAACGCTACCCGCGTCACGCGGATCCCACTCCCACCGACCCGTTGACTCATATACCCCTACGGGGTATGGTTTGGGCATGAACAAATACACGATTCACCAAACCAAGTCCGCGGGCTGCCGGTGTGGCGACCCGACCTGCACCCAGGCTCCCGGTTGTGCGTGCGCTCGCCCCGGTTGCACGTGCGACGACTGATCAATGGGTTCTCCGCCAAGGCTGCTCGGCTCCGGCCCGACCGTTGTCAGAGTGTTCAGTTTTAGAGAGGTTGCATGATGGATTTCCCTCCGACCGCACCATCACCGGCCGCGCCGGGATCGGGCACCCTTGCCGGCTCGGTGTGGGTGTCGAACGACGGGGGCGATAGCCTCAGCGTCATCGACGCGGCGACCAATGCCCTCACCGTCACACTGCGCGGACTGACCAATCCGCACAACATCCAGGTGGGTTTGGCCGGTACCGCGGTGTATGCCACCGATACCAGCGACAGAGTGGTGACGGTCGACCCCGCGACCTACACCGTCGCCGCCGTTGCCGGCACCGGTTCGCACCCCGCGCACGTCATCGAGGCGCCTAACGGCAGGGTCTACGTCACCAACGCCGGCGATGCGACGGTGTCGGTGTATCACGCGGGGGGACTGCAGCCGGCCAAAACGATTCAACTCACCGGCATGCCGCACGGGCTGCGGGCCGCTGCGAATGGATCGGTGATCGTGGTCGCCGACATGCACAGCGGCGCACTGGATCTGATCGACCCGGCTGACGACCGCCGGCTGGGGTCGATACCGGTGGGCCCCGAGCCGGTACAGGTCGCGGTGAGCGCCGACGGCCGTCACGCGTATGCGACCGTGACCGATCCGCCCGCGGTGGTCAAGGTCGATTTGGTCGACCGCAAAGTGGTCGGCACCGTGCCGGTGTCGGCACGACCGGTCCAGCTCTACCTGACCCCCGACGACGCGACGGTGCTCTCGGCCGACGAGGGGACCCCGGAGCAACCCGGTAATCAGTTGTCGGTCATCGATACCGACTCGATGACCGTGCGTCAGTCCATCACGGTGGGTTCTGGCCCGCACGGCGTGGTGATCGATGACTCGGGTGCTCGCGCCTATGTGACCAACAGGTTCGACGACACCGTGTCCGTCGTCGACCTGGCCGGTCATTCGTTGATCGCAACGGTCCCGGTGGGCCCGGGCCCCACCGGTGTCAGCTATTCGACGCGTGCACCGGCGGCGACAAACCCGGCTATTGCGCTGGATGTCGGGTCCGCCCGGACGCACGCAACCCAGTGATGATCGGTGGCCGGGCGTCATGAGTGAGCGGCTGGTGGTGGTTGGCGGGGATGCCGCCGGGATGAGTGCAGCTTCGCAGGCGAGACGGCGACGCGGCGCGGATGACCTCGCGATCACGGTGTTCGAGCGCGGCAACTACACCTCGTATTCGGCGTGCGGAATCCCGTATTTCGTCGGTGGCGTCGTCGAAGAGTTGGACTCGCTGATCGCGCGCAGCCCGGAGACCTTCCGGCGCAAGCTGTCCATCGATGCCCGGCTGGGCCACGACGTCACCGAGATCGATGTCGACCGGCGCGCGGTACGGGTTCGCGACCACACCGGCGAGCACTGGGAGGGCTTCGATCAGCTGGTGATTGCGACCGGGGCGGTGCCGGTTCGCCCGACCATCGACGGCGTGGACGCGGCCGGGATCTACGGAGTGCAGACCCTCGATGACGGGCTGGCCGTGCGTGACGCCCTCGACGACGGCCGTCCCCGAACCGCCGTGGTGGTGGGCGCGGGCTATATCGGCCTGGAGATGGCTGAGGCGTTGGTCCAACGCGGACTGCAGGTCTCGGTGGTGGAAAGATCCCCACAGCCGATGTCCACCCTCGACCCGGACATGGGCGCGCCGCTGGCCGAGGCGCTGCAGAGCATCGGGATCACGCTGTATTTGGGGGAGTCGGTCGTCGGTTTCGAAACCCGCGGCGGTCACGTGCGCGCTGTGCGCACCGAGGCACGCACCCTTCCCGCCGATCTGGTGGTGTTGGGCCTCGGCACGCGTCCCAACGCCGCACTGGCGCAGGACGCCGGTATCCCGACCGGCGTCACCGGCGGAATCGTCACCGACCGGCGGATGCGCACCGGAGTCGACGGGATCTGGGCGGCCGGGGACTGCGTCGAGACCGTCCACCGGGTCTCCGGCCGCGCGGTGCACATCGCACTCGGTACCCACGCCAACAAACAGGGCCGGGTCGCCGGCATCAACATCGGCGGCGGCTACGCCACCTTCCCCGGTGTGCTGGGAACCGCGGTGACCAAGATCTGCGGGATCGAGGTTGCCCGCACCGGGCTGGGT
>Ga0079225_10000380_pt1 | contig 23720 bp, 20 predicted proteins | sample Poulit2012_FD_76344 | JGI IMG/M metagenome (GOLD analysis project Ga0079225, IMG submission 76344) | Agricultural soil microbial communities from Georgia to study Nitrogen management - Poultry litter 2012 | ecosystem: Environmental > Terrestrial > Soil > Agricultural land | place: USA: Georgia... | reverse complement strand
CCAAGATCCAATTTGAAACGAGTTTTGAAAGAGATGGAGGATATGGGGTACTCTGCATTTAATCTGGGGCCGGAACCGGAATTTTTCCTTTTCAAGCTTGATGAAAACGGCAATCCAACAACCGAATTGAACGACCAGGGCGGTTATTTCGATCTTGCGCCGACAGATCTTGGAGAGAACTGCCGTCGGGACATTGTGCTGGAACTTGAGGATATGGGATTCGAAATAGAAGCATCCCACCACGAAGTAGCCCAGGGACAGCATGAAATTGACTTCAAATATGAAGATGCGATTTCCGCATGTGATAACATTCAGACCTTCAAGCTCGTCGTCAAGACTGTGGCAAGGAAGCACAATCTGCATGCGACATTCATGCCGAAACCATTGTACGGCATAAACGGAAATGGGATGCATTTCAACGTTTCCCTGTTCAAAGGAAAAGAAAATGCCTTCTATGATGAAGATGATGCTATCGGTCTGAGCCGGGATATGAGATATTTCATGGCGGGTATCCTGAAGCATGCAAGAGGGTTTACAGCCGTCTGTAATCCGCTTGTGAACTCATATAAGCGTCTCGTGCCTGGATATGAAGCGCCGAGTTATATTGCCTGGAGCGGCAAAAACCGTTCACCGCTTCTCAGAATTCCAACATCAAGAGGACTTTCCACACGAGCGGAAGTCAGGTCGGTGGACCCTTCTGCAAATCCTTATATGGCACTCGCAGTAATTCTGAAAGCAGGACTTGAGGGAATCAGGAATAAAATCGATCTGCCTTCACCGGTCAATGAAAACATCTATGAAATGACGCGTGAAGAACGTGAAGCGGTAGGTGTGGAAGATCTGCCATCCACCCTTTACACTGCTCTCAAGGCATTGAGGGAGGATGAAGTCATCCGGGATGCCCTGGGGCCTCACATATACAGGCAGTTCAACAGCAATAAAAGTGTGGAGTGGGACATGTACCGCTCACAGGTCTCCGAGTGGGAACTGAATCAATACCTGAATCAATATTAGAAAAACTTGCGGGAATCATTTCCGCAAGTTTTTTTGTTTTTCTTTAATATATCCATTTATCTCTTTTTTCATCATGCGTATATTCTCTTTATATATGCGGAAGTCTCTGTCATCTGCTTTCATATCACTGTAGCGCGTCTCGATATAGGTTGTGAGTCTCTGTTTATCAATGATGTCAGTCAATTCCAGTCGGTCGGCCCATTCCGGGATTGTTTCGTTCTGATAGCGGCCCATATCTTTTGCGGCCAGCCATTTCTCAAAATCAAAGTAGACCTTTCTGACCCGCTCCTCCGGCACGTATATTTGTACCGGTTTTGCTCTTTGTGAAGTAACAGATGTTGAAGCGGGGAATCCCTGTTCTCTGCTTGTCTTATCTGTCTGGGGCTGTTTTCTTTTTTTGTAATAGATATACAGCACTGCAATGACAGCGATGATGAATAATCCCACCATTATCGTTTCGACGGGAAGATGTGCCACAGCGGAATCCTGGTCGAATTCTGGTCTGATCTCATCCTCCCCCTCTGAATCGGGAAGCGTCCCTTCCTCCAGTTCAGGTTCTTCTATTTCAATATTCTCCAATATGTGGAAAAAAGGCCGGAGCAGGAATATGAAACCATTCAGCAGCAGTACGACAATATATTTTGCGATGAAAACAATATAGTGATAAACAAGCCCCAAAGAAAAGCCGAGGAGCATGAAGAGGCCTGAAAGTGTGACGAACATACAAACATTCTTTCGCATCGGCCATCCATTACCAATCAGGTGGATGAATATTCTGCCTGTGAAAAAGAACAGGGCAAGGCTGAGAAATATCACATGGAAATGCAGGGAATGGGCAACTGTCTCCTCTGTCGTCAAAATGTTTGTACCGATAAGCAGCAAAAAGGTAACGATGAGCGTTACTTCGGAAATTGTGTTTTCGACGTCATCATGCAGATATTCAAGCCGCAGTATCGGCAGATAGGCAATCAGCAGCGCCGCCAGCCAGTGGAAGCCGGACAGGAGCGCAATGATGAGGACGAATGGCAGCATGAAATAGATCCGGCCCAGCCTGAAGCGGCTTGTGATGAAGGAACTGGCTGTCATCACGGCCAGGACAATGAGGAGGAACGGTATGATCAACGCCTCTTTGCCGTTATGCACATTGATTGTCAAAACAATGAACAGAAGCAAAAACATGTCAGTGAGATATGTATGGGCAAACAGTAACGTATATTTCATTCTGCTCATCTTCACACCTCCCCGGTGACACCGGATTTAAAAGGGACTATGCCGTGATCATCCAGTTGAAATACATTGGCACCTTTTGCTTCGAAGACAGAAAGGAGATTTGAGATGGAGTCATGAGCAACACCGGTAAAAATGACATGGGTCGGCGTTTTCTCATACATCTGTACATGTTTCAGAAGCCGTTCGAAACTGAGCGTATAGGTGACGGTATCCGTGCGTGCAAGTGCTTCAAGTGTGCGTCTGTAGTGCAGCCTGCCCGTACTTTCCTCAATGCTGAAAAATGAACGGTTATCCAGCATCACCATATTCGTAATGATTTTATATGGCACGCCTTCCTCAGCTGCTGTGCCGGTAGCAAAGGCAATTTTTTCAAAGATGGTCTCGATGTTTCCCGGTGGAGCATAGGAGTTTTCAGAGCGGAGGTTGATAAGTATGAGCCAGGAAATCCTGGTCATCTTGTCGTACAGCCTGGTCTGCAGTTCACCGGTTTTTGCAGATGCTTTCCAGTGGATGTCACGCATTCTGTCTCCGGGGAGATAGACACGCGTACCATTTGTCAGCAGAGGATCGGAGAATAGCGCATTTCTTTCTGTAAACTCCCCGGGCAACATACGGTTTTCTGTTTCTTTGTTATGGACGGCATGACGGTCAGGGTAAATGATGATCTCATGGGAGGTCTTACCGTACTGCTTAAGGTCTATGGAACCGAACCCGAAAATTCTAGGGATTTTTATATCCGATCTGACGATTTTGCTTACACCTCTCGAACATCCCCTGAAAGGGATTTCGATGTGTGTCTGGCTTTTTGGCATTACAGTGAAAGTGACGGCTGTAATGGTATGCTGCCTTACACCGGTTGAGATATCATGCTGAAAGCGGATGTCATCCCCGGCGGACACAGTGAGCCTGCCGGCCAGAACAGGCATCAGACCGTCCTGAGAAATTCTTATCCGGAGGACATTATTCTGATTTTTAAACATCCGTATTTCCTTATCGATGATTTCGAATCTGAGTTTTTTGGCAACATTCCTTTCATACAGATAGTTCAGCAGTGCGAAGGATATGAACAGGCCCAGGGAAATGGCAACCAGCCTGTTCAGATGGATTCCATAGAAAATGTTCAGTAGGAACAAAATGATCACAGCGCCAATGAAAAAGTTCATCGTCTTTGAGTCGCTGAAGTCCAGTTTAAACTTCATCACGCAAAACTCCGTATTCGACAGGAACTTCCACTGAATTGACGATGTCGCGGGTCATTGCATCCGCATCTGTTACTGTTATGCCCTCGATATTCAGCACAAGACGATGGCTGATGACAAAAGGAGCAATATATTTGATATCGCCGGGCGTTACATAATGCCTGCCGCTGATGAGCGCGATTCCTTTGGCAGCCTGCAACAGGGCGATGGTACCGCGCGGCGATACACCGGTGTCGACATGTTCATGGTTTCTGGAACTATGTATAATGTCGAGGGCGTAATCCTGTACTGCGTCGTTGACCTCAACTGCTGACAGCCGGCTCTGAAGTTCGATGATTTCATCTTTAGAAAACACAGGCCGGATATCATCCAGCGCATTTTGGATGCCATGGGCATCGAGCATCAATTTCTCTTCCGTCCTCGAAGGATAACCCAGATCTATTTTCATCAGAAAGCGATCCATCTGGGCTTCCGGCAGATCGAATGTCCCCTGTCTGGACTCTATAGGGTTCTGTGTGGCAAGGACGATGAATGGTTCCTCCATCGGAATGCGCACCCCGTCTATCGTCACCTGCTTCTCCTCCATCACCTCAAGCAGGGCTGACTGGGTTCTCGGCGTCGCTCTGTTGATTTCGTCCACAAGGAGTATATCAGTATCGATCGGGCCGCTCCGAAGTTCAAACTCCTGGGTTTTAGGGTTATATATATTGAGCCCTGTAATATCGGAAGGCAGTATATCCGGCGTAAACTGGATCCTTTTAAAAGTTCCGTCTATCGCCCGTGCCACAGATTTTGACAGCATCGTCTTGCCCGTGCCGGGAACGCTTTCAAAAAGGATGTGCCCTTTCTGAAGCATGCTTACAAAGATGAGTTCTATCACCTTCTCCTTTCCAATGATCACTTTGCCAACCTCATATTTAAAGTGAATCAATTTCTCCTGGATATCCATAAAACTCCCCCTTTTCCTTCATTCTAATATTACATGTGAAAATGTACAATGCCGCGATTGTATGGGGGATGAGTAAAACAGGACCCAGGGTGTAATGAAGAAGAAAATGAAGATGCGTTATGAAAGGATATTTCAGGCTTGTCGTTTACGGCATGCTTAAGGGGAAAGCATAAGAAAATCCCGATGCAAATACATCGGGATTTCATGTCTATTCATAGATTACAGTGTCTTCGGACAGTTCATCGTAGTCTTCATCGAGGTTCGTCTCGGAAATATTCCGTGCATTGTAACCGATACGTTCGAGGTTGCTGATCAGGTCTACATACAGCAGACCGCCATCTGTGGAGCATGTTCCTTTGTTCAGGCGTTTGACATGCTGCTTTCTGAGCTTGTTCTCAATCTTATAGGATTTCTGGCTGAGTCTGATGACTTCCTCCAATTCCTGTGGACTGTAGATATCAAGCGTATCGATGGATTTTTTGAATGATTTGTATACGTGTTCGTAAAGGTTCTGAAGGCCTTCACTTGCTTCGTCGGAAATGTCGATTTTTTCTTTGAATTTCTTGTTGTAGGATTCGGTATAGTCATTAATCTGTATGCTTACTTTATACAGTATGCGCGTGATTTCAAGCAATGTTGCCTGTCTCTCGATATCTTCATCACCGATATCATATTTTGAGGCATCGATGAGATATTTCTTGATGCTGTCCTGCAGAGTATCCAGGACATTGATCTTTTCTTTGATCTCTTTATACTTCTTATTGTCACCATTTTTACTGAAGCTTTGTGCATCATCCAGGATGCTGAGTGTAAGGTTGCCAAGGTTTTTAACTTCCGCCTGCGCGCCCTGCAGAGCAATGCCCGGTGAACGTTTCAGCAGCAGCGGATCGAGCTGGTTCGGTTGGAACTCTTCGGAGAAATCTTTGCCCGGTACGATTTTTGTAACAATCCATGCCAGTGCAAAGATGAACGGAAGCTGGATAAGCGTGTTCGTGATGTTGAAGGAACCGTGCGCGAATGCAATGGTCATCTCCGGGTTCAGTGACAGCGCTCCCTGGAGGAATTCGACATAATTCACGAAGAGCGGCATGATGATCAGAAATATGATGGCGCCGAACAGGTTGAATATGACGTGTACCATGGCAGCACGCTTTGCTGCGATTGAACCGACGAGAGCGGCAAGAACAGCAGTGATTGTCGTGCCGAGGTTATCCCCGAGCAGGATTGGCAGTGCCGCGCTAAGCTCCAGAAGATTACCGGCATAGAAACCCTGAAGGATTGCTATTGTTGCACTTGAGCTCTGTACAATGACTGTCATCAGCGCACCAACACCAACACCGAGTATAGGATTATCAGACATCGTGAGCATCATATTAGTGAATGCCTCGAGATTTGCCAACGGTTTTACACCCTGGCTCATCAGGTCCAGTCCATAGAACAAGGCACCAAAACCAAATAGTACGCGGCCGAAATTAGTGACCTTCGGGTGGTTGCCGAGAAAGAAGATCATGAATGCACCGAGGGCGAGGATAGGCAGTGAATATTCACCGATATCCAAGCCGATTAGGAAGGCAGTGATTGTCGTGCCGATATTTGCACCCATGATCACACCAATTGCCTGTCTCAGTGTCATGAAACCTGCTGAAACAAGTCCGATTGTGATGACCGTAGTACCGGAGCTGCTCTGAATCAGCCCGGTAACAATAATCCCTGCAAGAACACCCAGCAACGGATTGGATGTCATGCGGTTCAGGATTTCGCGGAGGCGGTCGCCGGCAGCTGCCTGGAGACCATCACCCATCATTTTAATACCATAAAGAAAAATACCTAGTCCGCCTAAAAATAGAAAGATGACTTCCATCGGACTGAGTTCCATAAATATTCCCCCACTTAGGCACCTTGGCGCCTTTACATTAATTTAATTGATTTTACTTGAAATTTACATGCGGTGTTACGAGTTTCATTATAGGATGGAATTTAAGAGAATGCACTAAAATAAATAAATTAACCCGGGTTAAATTCTTACATTTGCAATCATTTGGCTTTTGATGAAATGCTTAAAATTTTTCAACAAACCCTTAATAATATGACTTGGATCTGTCATATTGGCATGCATATGAATATATTGAATTATGTAAAAGTTCAGTCGACATATGGCAGTCAGTGTGAGAAACTGGTACTTAGTATAAAACAACTGTGAACAGGAGGAAATCGGCTGTGACTGTGGTACTATTCGATGTTGACGGGGTGTTTCTCAGCGAGGAAAGATGTTTTGATGTATCTGCTCTTGCAGTGCATGAAATGCTGTACAGCCCCAGATATTTAAACTTGGGAAAAGAGAAGTTCAAAATTGATTATACAGATGAGGAGATAGATGAAATACGGGCATCCATTTTCAGCAATGATGAAGTGCTTGAAAGATTCAAAAAAATGGGGCTCAACTCCAATTGGGATATGCTCTTTGTCACATTTTCCGTCCTGTACATCAACCTGATCAGACACTCCAGTATTAACGTGGACAATGTGGATATTTCCGATATTTACGAGGTTGGCGAGATGCTGGGTGATGTGGAAGTGAACTACAGCCATGTTGTGGATTTCCTGAAAGAGGGGAACTATACGAAAGACACAATCTACACGGAGCTGATTGAATACGCCCACCGCAGAATCGGTCTTGCAGATTCAGAAGTATTTGATATGCACGGACCCATATGGACGACCGGACAGTACAAGTATCAGGAATGGTATCTTGGAAGCGATGATGTCAAAACATCGACCGGTATGGAAGCCGAAGAAGAGGGGAAGGAAGGTTTCATCAATGATGAGGAGTGGATCCGTCCGCCGGAGGCCATCAAAGCTATGCTGAAACGGCTCATCGAAGCAGGTGTGGAGATTGGAGTCGCCACCGGCAGGCCGAGACAGGAAACATTGATTCCTTTCCATCAGCAGGGTTTCATGGACATTTTCAGAAACAACAGAGTTTCCACTGCCTCGGAGGTCCTTGCAGCCGAAGGTGTGGAAAGTGTCGATTTCTCCCTGGCAAAACCGCATCCCTACAGTTATTTGTGGAGTCTTTACGGTCATGACGAAACGCATTTTGAAGACGCGGTCAATAAACGTAACGTATTCGGAGAAAAAATTTTCATCATCGGCGATTCCATTGCAGATTTCTACTGTGCTGATGCAATCGGGGCGGATTTCATCGCCACGCTGACCGGCTTGACCGGCAGGGAAATCATCCCGGACTTTGAAGCACTCGGAGTGACAAACATGGTTGAGTCCGTTTTGGAAACTGAAGAAATTATATTAAAAAACCATCACAGATGATTGTGATGGTTTTTGTTATTTATGACAGATCAACCTGTTTCAGCCCGTTAAAACCTTCGATTTTGCTCAACTCTTCCATCGCTTCATCGTTCACGCCCTGATCAAGGGAAAGGGAAAGGAGTGCATTGCCCCCTTCGTCGTGTCTGCCGAGCTGCATGCTCGCAATGTTGACTCTGTGAGTGCCGAGTGTGATGCCCATCTCTCCGATGATGCCTGGTCTGTCCTGATGATCTATGAACAGCAGGTGTTTAGTCGGTTTGATATCCACCTGGAACTCATTGATCTTGACTATGCGCTCCCCATAGCCGTTAAGCACGCTTGCGCCGAGGACAAGCGTCTCTTCGTCATTAATCAGTTCGACCTCCAGATAGTTGCTGTAACCGTGGGCTTTTCCCTTCTTCTCGACTTTATAGACGACATCCTGTTCCTGAAGCAGATAGAGTGCATTGATTATGTTGACGTTCTCCCCGAGGTGGGGTTTGAGCATGCTGGAGACGAATGAGCGTGTCAGCATGCTCGTATCATCGATTGCAAGTTCCCCGTGGTATTTAAGCTTGATTTCAGAAGGGGGGCGATTCATCAGCTGGATGCCGACTTCCCCCATGTGGCCCGCGATATTGATATACGGCCTGAGCTCTTTATTGATATTCTCGCTGATACGCGGTGCGTTGACAGCATGGACGATCGTGTTGTTCTCCAGGATATCGATTATTTCCCGGGAAACGCTGATGGCCACTTTTTCCTGAGCCTCCACGGTGGAGGCGCCGAGATGGGGCGTAACCACCACTTTTGGATGGCTCAACAATGCCATGTCTGTCGGTGGTTCCTCTTCGAAAACATCGAGGGCCGCTCCGTCCGCTCTGCCCTCATCCAGGGCTTCGAGCAGTGCATCTTCATCAATGATCCCGCCGCGGGCAACATTGACGATCTTCAGTTCCGGTTTAGTCTTCTGGAAGAAGTCTTTACCTACAATCCCTTTCGTCTGAGGGGTAAGTGGAGTATGGACGGTAAGAAAATCCGCCTGGGCGGCAATTTCATCCACTTCCATCTTCTCGATCTCCGCTTCCTGGGCCTTATCGTCGGACAGATACGGGTCGAAGGCAATGATTCTCATGCCGAAGCTCTGCGCACGTTTGGCTACACCGAACCCGATTTTACCAACACCGATGATGCCAAGTGTCTTGCCGTACATTTCAGTCCCCTTGTGTCCTTTCCTGTTCCATGTACCTGCCGAAAGCTCTTTATGTGCAGCGGGGATGTCGCGCGTGAGTGAGAGCATCATTGCCATTGTATGCTCAGTCGCGCTGATCGTATTGCCGTCCGGTGCATTTATGACAATGACGCCATGTTTTGTGGCAGCATCGATATCGATGTTGTCCACGCCGACTCCGGCACGGGCGATGACTCTGAGCTGCCTTGCATAACGGATGATCTCTTCAGTGACGGTCGTCTGACTCCTGACGATCAGTGCATGGTAGTCGTGCACCGTTTCCAGAATTTCCTCTTCACTGAGCCCGGTGTTGACATCGACATCATAATTGGGATGGTCGAGAAGCTCCCTGATGCCGTCTTCACTTACCGGGTCGAGCACGAGTATTTTATAGTTATCCATAGTATGCCTCCTGTGCAGCAGCGAGTGCCCTGCCGTAGTAATTTGCTTTTCTGTGATCACTGAGTATCGCTTCGATTGCGGCGAGTACACGGATCATATCATGTGGGAACATGTAACCCATGTGTCCGATGCGGAGTATTTTACCTTTTAGTTCTTTTTGGCCGCCGGCAATGGTAATCTGATGTTCGTTTTTAAGTCTATCCTTGATCACTTTCAACTCGTCTTCACTTGACTTGAATGCCGTGACGGTCGGGGAGGCATATTCATCAGACACCAGCATCTTGAGATCAAGCGACCTGAGGCCGGCCCGAAGCATATCCCGCATTTTCCTGTGTCGTTCAAATACTGTTTCGATGCCTTCCTCTTCATAGATTTCCAGCACTCTCTCAAGGCCCTGGATCAGGGAGACTGCAGGTGTGAACGGTGTGGAATAGTCTTCCAGTGACTTGAAATACCGGTTGATATCGAGATAGAAGCGGGGCAGATCGTTGTCAGCCGCTTTCTGCCTCGCTGCATCATTCATTGCAACAAATGCGAGTCCCGGTGGAAGCATCAGGGCTTTCTGGCTGCCTGTCACAAGACAATCGATATTATCCGTTTCCATATCGAACTTCATGCCCCCGACAATACTTACACCATCTACGATAAATAATGTGTCACTGTTATAGGATTTAACCACTCTGCCGAGTGCGTTCAGCGGATGGATTACAGCTGTCGAGGTTTCGCATGACTGGGAGAAGACTGCTTTGATATTCTCCTTCGAACGGAGATAGTCTTCAAACGCTGCGGGATCCACTGCTTTCCCCCATTCAACCTCATAGACATGCACATTGAATGGATATGTCTTCGCGATGTTCCTGAAACGGTCACCGAATGCACCGCTCACTATGATGATAATCGATTCATCGGGACTGATGAGGTTCACCATAGCAGCTTCAAGTGCGCTTGTACCGCTTGAAGAAAGGATGGCAACAGGATTTTTCGTGCCGAGTATGGTCTTCAATCCAGGCTGGATATTTTCCATCAGCTGGTTGAAATCATTTGAGCGGTGACCGATCATGCCTTCAGCCATACGGCTTGAGATCTGTGGCGGGATGGGTGTCGGCCCGGGTGTAAGCAACATTTTTTGTTCCATGTAATCTTCCTCCATTAAATAGATGGTAACTATGATAACAAACTTTTCTGTATTTTCCATCAATATATGGAGCAGGGAGAGCCCTAAAGTGTATTTTTACAAATAAATGCGCTTTCATTCAATTATCTTTGCCGCCTTTGAGAATTTGATCCACAAGGCTGTGCGCCTCCTGGTACTGGTCCCTGTAGGATTCCCCTTCAAGTATATGTGTGACATCCTTCAGTTCCTGCTGCTCCAGTTCTTCCAGAATCATCTGATGCATGGTTGCGGAATATTCACTCCCGTCACCTTCCCGGGGAGGCAGCACGAGGACGAGGGACCAGTTCTGCAGAGCTATGAAGTAGTCGAACACCGACTTCAACTGATGGAATTCGTCTCCCACAGCGTGCATCTTCATATAAATCTTCGTCATCATCACATCTGTATCCGCAAAGAACACTTTCCGTGTACCCGGCGAGTGGATGTTCCTTTTATTATTCTCGAACTGTCCGATGCCCACTGCGTGAAGATCCTTCACATCCAGTTCATCGGCGGCAACATGCTGGGAAGCTCGGTATTCCTTTGCATATTCTGTGGAATAGCTGGTGGAATATCTGCGGGCCAGGTCCTGGACCAGCGATGATTTTCCCGTAGATGGCGCGCCCATCACCAGTACATTCTGAACGAAAAACCGTCTGAACGGCCGGGTGACGTAATCCCAGTTCAGTATGGGCTCTTCCCGTATACTGGTCCCGCTGATGCCGAGGATTTTACGGTCCACCATGGTGATACGGGTATTGATGCCGCTCCATCTTTCATCAAAGAAATTACGAAGAGGATCGATATACTCTTCTTCGCCGACATAGTAGGTCATTTCCTCCACTTTGAAATCCAGATTGCCGATACCTCCGGAAATCTTCTCTGCAAGCATTTCGAGCCATGGCTCCCACCCGTGGGGATACCTCGGGATATCCGTTTCATCCAGTTTGATGACAGACACGTTTTCATCATTGCGCAGCAGCTGGCGCATCGCCTTTATCCTGTTATCCAGTGACATTCCGTATGTATTGCCGCGGTCTCCCTCATATCCACTGACAATGACAAGTGCATGTCTGTTCTCGCGTTTGGCGCGCACAATCTGTTCAAAATGTCCGACATGGCAGGGGGCGAATGTTCCAAAATATATACCAAGGTCTCTCATATCCGTATCTCCCATCGATTGATCTGTTAAATTAGTTATAACAATATGAAAACGTATTATCAAACCGGGTGTTCTGTATCGGGCGAAGCCAAACAAAAATTATGCTACAATCGTATGGTAATAAACTACGTGAAAATGGAAGGTAAATTAAAACATGTTGAAATGGGTAAATATATTTAAAGGTTTCCTAATGGGGATATGCGAACTTATCCCCGGCGTGAGCAGCGGCACGATGGCACTCCTGCTTGGCATTTATGACCAGTTTCTGGGGGCTGTCAGCAGAGTCGTCTCCAAACACTGGAAAAATGCGGTCCTCTACCTGATTCCACTTGTCATCGGCATGGGGATTGCGATATTGACGATGTCATCGCTGATCGACTATCTTCTCAGAAACCACACAGTGGCAGTGCAATGGTTCTTCATCGGGTTGATTCTGGGTGTCGTGCCCATGATGCTCAGGATTTCCAATTACAGAGTGGAGTTCAGAATGCCGCATTATGTACTGATCCTCCTTATGGTTGCGGGCCTCTTCATCATGGGGATGCTGCGTGCGGAAGAAGTGCCGATAGAAGAGATATCGATTACAGCGCCGCTCCTCATCAAACTGTTCTTCAGTGGAATGATGGGCTCGGCAACGATGCTGCTGCCGGGGATTTCAGGCTCACTCGTCCTTCTGCTTCTCGGTTCATACTCCATCATCATCTTTTCATTGAGCGAACTGACATCGCTGAATCTGAGCGTCCTGCCTGTGCTGACTGCTGCGGGACTTGGGATCCTGGCGGGATTGATCGTTGCGAGCCGCGTTATACAGTATATGCTGCACCACTACACCTACCTGACATATGCTGCGATACTCGGTCTTGTTCTAGGATCCGTATTTGCGATTTATCCGGGTCTGCCGGCGACTCCGCTGTCCTGGGTTGCCACGGTCATCGTATTCATTGCAGGCCTCATGGTGAGTTATTATATGGGTAAAGAGAACAAAAACACTATTTAAAGAGGTGAATGTTATGTCTGCAGGACATCCGCTGGTCAGGGCATTCCATAAATATATCGAGGGCACAATCGACTACCGTATCGGAGTGTTGGGACAGGTCGATGCCGGTAAAAGTGCACTGGTCAGTACATTGGCAGGAGCCGATACGCACGTTTCCACGCAGACTGATGCCACACGTACGATATCCTCACATAAATACGGCATGAGGGGACGGATACTCGACTTCCCCGGCGTCGGTACGATGGAATACTCTCCGAAACAGTATAAGAAGCTGATCAGAAAAGCAGATCTCAGCCATGTCCTGTACGTATTTTCTTCGAAGATCAGGGAGGCGGATGAGGAAATCATCCGATTTCTTGCAAAAAAGAAGGTCGGCATCATCTTCGTCTATAACAAAGCCGATACCCTTGTGGATGTATCAGGGACGAGAGAGCGGGAGGTGCTCATGCATGATAAGGACACAGAGCTGCATGTCACCTTTAAAAAGTATCTCGATCAGCCGCTCAAATATCATTTCGTGAGCGTCAGGGATGAATCCGGCATTGAAGGTCTGAAAGCCGCGCTGCAGCCGATCTTCGAATCAAAGGACAAAGAGTTCGACGAGCGGACCCACAGTGCAGAGTATATGGAGAAATTTTTGAATAAAAGGCTCAATACACTGGCAGCAAAACTATTATCGCCGGGGTTGAAGGATATCATTCTCCAAAGGGCATACCGGTCCATAGAAGAGATGACACAGGCACATTTCGAAGTCACTCCCGAAGACGGCGAAATAATCGGCAGGCCGATACCCAGAGCCGTAGATTACATCAAAAAGGCCAAAGAGACAGATGGCACAGGAATGAAATCAAAGGAGTATCTCAGCCAGTTGGCAACACTGTTCGGTACAGTTTTCAAACTGAGGAAGCTGAACGTCATATCATTCATAGTATCCACCCTCGGTGAGGCAGGTATCAAAAATATATATCCGGTATTGAAAGGCACTTTCGAGTACGTCGGGGATATGAACGATTTTGCACGGAGAGTACTGAAGTATTACGGCAGGGAACAAAAAGCGACATTTGAATAGAAGCATAAATGATGATCCGGAATCCATGGCAGATGGAATTCGGATTTTTTATTGGGGTAAGAAAATACAGCAGTGGTGCACTTTAACGCAATCGTTTGCAGTAATAAGCACAATAATGTAAGAATTAATCATCTAAAACATTGAGTGTATTGTAAGTTATTTTATGCAATCGTTTGCAGAAAATTCTTGACTTATTTGTGTAAGCGTTTTATTATTAAGGTGTATATGATATCGCTTACAAATGAAGGGGGAAAAGGAATGAAGAAGTTCAACTTGTTTTTAGTACTGGTGCTGTCACTTGTTTTTGTGCTTGCGGCATGTGGGCCGGACCGTCCGGAGTCGTTGGAAGAAGGGGATTCAGCCGGAGGAGAAGATCCGGAAGCAGGCAATGAACCTGAAAAGCCGGAAAGTCTTTCAGTGTGGCTGGATGGCGAAAATCAGGTATCTACATATGGGGAAATATTTGAGAAATATGAAGAGGAAACCGGAATCAAGGTGGAGTATACAGAAGTAGGCATGACTGATCAGCTGGAACAGCTGTCACTGGATGCTCCGGCAGGTCAGGGACCGGATCTTTATCAGCAGCCGCATGACATGATCGGAAGCGCCTATTTGCAGGGCCTGGGCATGGAGCTCGATCCAGAGGAATTCGACTTGGAAGCATTTAATGAAAATGCAGTAGAGGCATTTACTTACGAAGGTGCTCTTATGGGTGTTCCGTTTGCAGTAGAAGCTGCTTCACTCTATTACAATAAGGATATTGTGGATGAAGCGCCGGAGACGATTGAAGATCTGGAAGCAATCATGGAGGAACATACAGATGAGGGGAATAATGAATATGGTCTACTGTTGGAAGCGACGAACTTCTACTTTGCATATCCATTCCTATTCTCCGGTGATGAACAGATCTTCAGCCAAAATGAGGATGCAACTTATAACGCAGACGATCTGCAAGTGGCAAATGAAGGAGTGGTCGAACAAGCCACACGCATGCAGGAATGGTTTGAAGCAGGTTATCTGAGCGAAAATATCACTGGTGATGTTCTCGATGGATTGTTCACTGACGGGAAAGGTGCTGTGGCACTTACAGGACCATGGAAACTGTCAGATTACTCGGAAGCATTAGGTGATTCTCTTGGTACGGCAACACTGCCTGAACTTGAGGGGGAAACGATGACACCGTTCATGGGGGTCAAAGGTTGGATGATTTCAGAATACACTGAGGAAGAATACTGGTCCAAGGATCTTCTGAAGTTCATGACAAACCAGGAAAACAGTTCGCTTGTCACTGAAGGGCTTCAGGAAACTGTACCGCGTTCAGATGTGGAGAACTCAAATGAATTACTGACAGTGTTTAACGACCAGGCAGAAAATGCAAACCCGATGCCGAACATTCCAGAAATGGCACAGGTATGGGAGCCTATGGGTGATGCATTGATCTTCATTTCCAATGGAGATGACCCTCAGATTGTGCTGGAAGAAGCAAAGACGCAAATTGAGTCGGATATTGAAGCAGCTTCGGGTGGTCAGGGGTCTGGAGATGAAGAATAGACATACAAAATTTTAGGAGGAATGGATGATGAAGAACCCGAAGCTGGCCGCAGCCCTGTCCATCCTTCCCGGGCTTGGTCAACTATACAATAAGAGGTACATCAAAGCTGGTGTCCTCTTTATTCTTTTTATTTCGTTTTTTGTTGTATTTTATAACTTTCTGAATATTGGTTTCTGGGGACTTTTTACGCTGGGAGAAATTCCGAGAGTGGATGATTCAAGAATCCTGCTCGCCCAGGGAATCATTTCCCTCCTTGTCATAGTTATTGCAATCGTATTTTATACGGCTAATATCATCGATGCATACAAAGATGCAAAACTGATCAACAGTGGTGATTTCAGAACGCTGATGCAGCGCTTCAGGGATTCATGGGATAAGAGTTTCCCTTATCTCATTGTAGGACCGGGATTATTTCTGCTTATCTTCCTTGTGGTATTTCCGCTCTTGTATATGTTTTTCCTGGCGTTTACAAACTATAACCTGTATAACGCTCCTCCGAGGAACGTTCTGGACTATGTAGGTTTTGAAAATTTCAAAGCATTGATAGAAGTGGATATGTGGCGGAATACCTTCTTCAGCGTTTTCACATGGACAATCATTTGGACGCTGGTCGCTACAACACTTCAGATTGCTCTGGCGTTGCTATTGGCAATCATCGTGAATCATCCTTTAATCAAATTCAAAAGATTTATAAGAACCATTCTGATTCTGCCCTGGGCAGTGCCTGCATTCGTAACAATACTTATATTTTCAGCGTTATTCAATAATCAGTTCGGAGCAATTAATAACGATATACTGCAGCCGTTGTTCGGCCTGACAATACCATGGCTGTCTGACCCATTTTGGGCAAAGGTTGCGTTGATACTCATTCAGACCTGGCTCGGATTCCCGTTTGTGTTTGCTTTGTTCACCGGTGTGCTGCAGAGTATTTCCGACGACTGGTACGAGGCTGCGGACATAGATGGTGCTTCCGGCTGGCAGAAATTTTCGAGCATCACCTTACCTCATATAATGTTTGCAACTGCCCCCCTGCTCATCATGCAATATGCGGGTAACTTTAACAACTTCAATATCATTTATCTGTTCAACGCCGGCGGACCGGCAATCCGCGGACAAAATGCCGGAGGTACGGATATTCTGATTTCATGGGTATACAAACTGACGTTTGAGACGCAGAACTTTAACATGGCAGCGGCGATATCCATCATCATAGGCATCATAGTCGCTTCGATTGCGGCATTCCAGTTCAGCCGTACGAGATCGGTGAAAGAGGAGGGACAGATCTGATGAATAGAAAACAAAAGAACATTGTCAAAATGATAACGATGTACGCCGTTATATTCATTATGTTTGTTGTCATCATCTATCCGCTGCTCTGGACGTTCGGAATTTCACTCAATCCGGGCAGTAACCTGTACGGGGCACAGATGATCCCGGAAAACTGGTCATTTGTACATTATAAATGGCTGTTCACAGACCCTCAGAGCATGTATCTGACATGGTATAAAAACACACTTATAGTTGCGGCCGCATCATCGTTTTTCTCGGTGGTATTCGTAACACTGACGGCCTACGCATTTTCCAGGTACAGATTTGTCGGAAGGCGATACGGCTTATACGCTTTCCTCATACTTCAGATGTTCCCGGTGCTGATGGCTATGGTGGCAATATATATTCTTTTGAATACCATCGGCCTCCTGGACTCGCTTTGGGGTCTCGTACTTGTCTATGTGGGCGGGTCGATACCGATGAATGCTTTCCTTGTCAAAGGATATTTTGATACAATCCCCCGTGAGCTCGATGAATCTGCGAAGATGGACGGAGCAGGACATTTCCGTATATTCTTCACGATCATGATACCGCTTGCGAAACCTATCATAGCAGTCGTGGCATTGTTCAATTTCATGGCTCCGTTCATGGACTTCATACTGCCGCGTATTGTGCTCAGGAGCCCCGAAAACTTTACACTGGCTCTGGGGCTGTACAATATGGTGAATGATCAGTTTGCGAATACATTTACAAGATTTGCTGCCGGATCGATACTGATCGCCATTCCGATTGCAATTGTGTTTCTGTTCCTGCAGAGGTATCTGATTTCAGGCTTGATGTCCGGCTCGACTAAAGGTTAGATGGGGTGAGTGCATGGTAACAATCAAAGATGTGGCGAAAGCGGCGGGAGTTTCCCCATCGACAGTATCAAGGGTTGTCAAAGACCATCAGGGAATAAGTGCGGATACAAAAAGACGCATCAGGAAAATAATGGATGATATGGGCTACTCGCCTAACATTGCAGCAAGGAATCTGGTGACCAACCGTTCCTTCACCATCGGACTGATTATAAAAAGTGCAGTCCATGAAACTGTATTGAACCCATTCTTTACAGAAGTCAACTACGGTGTATCCGAAGCCTGCCGCAAAGAAGGTTTTTCAACACTTATGACATCTGCGAATGATGATGAAAATCTCTTTGACGAAATAAAGGATATGATTAATTCAAGACAGGTCGATGGTTTCATATTGCTTTACTCAAAAGAAGATGATCCGGCTGCCAAATATTTGACAGAGATCAATTTCCCCTATGTCGTGATAGGCAAGGATATATCGAATTCACAGGATGCCATATACGTAGATAATGATAACGTCTATGCATCGCATATGATTACGGATTATCTTTTGGATAAAGAGTACAGTGATATAAGAATGATTACAGATAATGATATATTTGCCGTTGCAAAAGACAGGATAAAAGGATTTTCCAGAGCTCTTGAGAAAAGGGGGATCAGCCCTGAAGGAAGAATATTGAAGTGCCGTAATGACTTTGAATCTGTGAGAAGTGTAGTGAAGGAAATTTTTTCTGATGGAAGTCCTGATGTGATCCTTACACTGGACGGGGTAGTTAATGCAAAGGTCATATCAGAACTGTACCAGGAGGGTTACAGAATACCAGAGGATGTTGCGACAGTCACATTCAACGACTCGCCTCTGACTGAATTTGCTTCTCCGCCCCAGACGACAGTGGATATATATCCAAGTGAACTCGGCAGAGAAGCCGGGAATGAAATTATAGATTTAATAAGGAATCCTGAAAAATTGAAGAAAAATATCATTATCCCGACCTCGATTATCGAGCGTCAATCTACTATGAGGAGGAAATCTGATGAAAGTGACGGTATGGAATGAGTATAGGCATGAGAAGGAATCTGATGTGGTGCGCGGGGTCTACCCTGAGGGCATCCATGCTCAGATTGCCTCTTTTCTGAACGGGTATGATGTAACGACGGCAACGCTGGATGACGAAGAACACGGTCTTACTGACGAAGTGCTGAATGAGACGGATGTCCTGGTATGGTGGGGGCATAAGGCGCATGATGAGGTATCGGATGAGATTGCGGAAAAGGTCCGCCAGCGTGTCCTTGAAGGCATGGGGCTTGTGGTGCTCCATTCCGCGCATTTTTCCAAGCCGTTCAAGCTGCTTATGGGCACCTCATGCGACCTGAAGTGGCGTGAAGCAAATGAGAGGGAGCGGCTCTGGATTGTGGACCCGACGCATCCGATTGCATCCGGTCTGGGCGAGTACTTTGAGCTGCCTGAAGAGGAGATGTACGGGGAGCATTTTGATATTCCGGTCCCGGATGAACTGGTCATGCTCAGCTGGTTTGAGGGCGGAGAGGTGTTCAGAAGTGCCTGTACTTTCAAGCGCGGCAACGGTAAGATTTTCTATTTCCGCCCGGGGCATGAAACACATCCGACCTACTATGATGAAAATGTCCAGAAGGTCATTCAAAATGGTGTGGGCTGGGCCGGATCGCCTAAAGGCGTGCGCCATTATTATGGAAATTATCAACCACTGGAAGAGATAAAGGGGAATCATAATGATTAATGTTGGAATCATCGGGTGTGGCAGCATCGGTGTCAAACGCCACATCGCGGAATACAGTGAAAACGAAGATGTTAAGCTTGTCGCTTTCTGCGACAGCGTATACGCGCGTGCAGAGGAGCAGAAAGTGCTGCATGGCGGTACTGCCTATGAAGATTACGGCAAGCTCCTTGCCGACAAAAACGTTGATGCGGTCAGTGTATGCACCCCGAACTATCTTCACGCTGAAATTGCAATAGCAGCGCTTGAAGCGGGTAAACATGTGCTTTGTGAAAAGCCGATGGGTGTGACGCTTTCAGAGATGGATGCCATGATTGAAGCTGAGGAGCGTTCCGCAGGCCAGCTCATGGTCGGCCACAACCAGCGCTTTGTCAAAGAGCATGAAGTGGCGAAGGAATGGATTGCTTCCGGCAGGCTGGGTGAAATTTATTCTTTCCGTACGACTTTCGGCCATCCGGGACCTGAAGGATGGAGCGTCGACGGCAGGGACAGCTGGTTTTTCGAGGAGAGTCAGGCGGCCATGGGCGCGATGGGAGATCTTGGAGTGCATAAAGCCGATCTGATCAGATTCCTCCTGGACGAAGAGGTGACAGAAGTAGGCGGCATGATTTCCAAAAAGGCCAAAGACTTCTCGAATGTTGATGACAATGCAGTGTGTGTCCTGCGCACGGAATCAGGAATTATCGGTACACTGCAGGCGAGCTGGTCGTTCTACGGAACAGAAGATAACTCCACTGTGATATACGGCGAGAAAGGCGTGCTCCGGCTGCTCAATGATGACAGGCATTCTTTCATTTTTACAGGCGCGGACGGTAAAGTGATAAAAGAGAATTACGGCGGCATCCAGACGAATGATGATGCCGGACAGAGCAAGTCATCACAAGTCATGGACCGCTTCATCGAGGCTCTTAAAAACGGTGAACGTGTCCCTGTGACGGCGGTGGATGCAAAAAACTCCGTCCGCATCATACTGGACGCATTCGAATCGGACAGAAAAGATAAAATTATTGCTGGAGAACAGGTGTTGTAAATGTCTAGAATAAGATTGGGGTTCATCGGTGTCGGCGGCATTGCGACCGGCCGGCATATTCCGACTTTCCGAACATTGGATGAAGTGGAAATAACAGCAGTACAGGACATCGACCGGGAACGGGCGGTGAAAGTGGCTGAAGAACTTGCGATACCCGGTGTTTTCACGAATATCGAAGATATGTATCCATACGTTGATGCGGTTGTAATCTGCACGCCGAATAAATTTCATGCGCCGATCAGCATTGATGCGATGAACCACGGAAAGCACGTCCTTTGTGAAAAACCGATGGCCCTTACATCAGACGAGTGCAGACAGATGATAGAAGCGGAGCAGCGCAATGGTGTCAAACTGCATATTGCCTATCACTACCGTTTCATGAAAGAGGCGATCGCCTCCAAAAAGATCATTGAAAGAGGTATCATCGGTGATCCGATTGTTGTGCGTGTCAAAGGCCTGAGACGCCGCAAAGTTCCGGGATGGGGCGTATTCACCAACCAGGAACTCCAGGGCGGCGGCGCGCTGATCGATTACGGCTGCCACCTGCTGGATCTGGCGATGTACCTCATGGGAGATGTAAAACCTGTGGAAGTGTCAAGTTCCACATACAATCATCTCAGCAAAACGAATACGGTGAACGAATGGGGACATTTCAACAGGGATACATTTGAAGTCGAAGACCATGTGAGTGCCTTCATCCGTTTTGACAACGGTGCATCGATGCTGTTTGAAACGAGCTGGGCTGCAAATATACCTCAAGATGAGAATCATATCAGTATCTCGGGCGCCGATGCCGGCCTTGACGTTTTTGATATGAAAGTCAACCAGGCGGATGAAGACCTGATGACGACGATGCGCATCGACTACATCAAAGTCGATGAGCCATACAGCAGGCTGCAGGCTCAGGATTTCATCTCTGCAGTGAAGGACGGCACTCCGCTGCGGGTGAAGTCACATGAAGCGATGGAAGTGTCGAAAATCATCGAAGCAATATATAAAAGTTCAAAAGAACAGCGCAGTGTAAGACTTTAGGAGGTTTAATACATGAAATTGGGAGTTTTTAATCCATTGTTCCAAAACATGGAACTTCTGGAGATGCTGGATTATGTGAAGGCATCCGGACTTGATGCAGTGGAGGTGGGCACAGGCGGCTATCCGGGTAACGCCCACTGCGATGTGGACAAACTGCTCGGGTCCGAAGGGGCACGCAGTGAGTATTTGTCGGAGTTTGAAAAGCGCGGGCTTTCAATCAGCGGGTTCAGCTGCCATGGCAATCCGATTTCACCGGATGATGCGTTCAGGAAAGAATCCGATGAAGCACTCAGGAAGACGATTGAACTGGCTGCCATGATGGGTGTTCCGGTAGTCAATGCGTTCAGCGGTACACCGGCCGGAAACGAAACAGACACTTCAGTGAACTGGCCCGTGACCCCGTGGCCGGAAGAGTATTCCGAAATCAAGGAATGGCAGTGGGAGAACCGCCTCGTTCCATACTGGAAGGAAATCGGCGAACTGGCTGAAGCGCACGATGTGAAAATCGGATTGGAACTGCATGGCGGGTTCCTCGTGCATTCACCTCATACGATGCTTGAGCTAAGGAGAAGGACAAACACGTATATCGGAGCGAATCTCGATCCGAGTCACATGTGGTGGCAGGGAATCGATCCGGTGGCCGCCATCAAAATACTCGGCCGTGAGGGCGCAATCCACCATTTCCATGCCAAGGATACTTACATCGATCGGGAAAATCTGAATATGCATGGATACCTGGATATGAATCCTTATGGTAAGATTAAAGACAGAAGCTGGACATTCAGGAGTGTCGGTCTCGGCCACAGCATGGATGAATGGGCGGACATGATGAGTGCACTCAGGACATACGGTTATGACCATGTTGTTTCCATCGAACATGAGGACGGACTGATGTCCATTGAAGAAGGTTTCCAGACAGCGGTACGGAATCTGCAGAGTGTAATCATAAAAGAAGAGCCGGCCGATATGTGGTGGGCCTAGAGGAGTGGTCTAATGGCTGAAATGAAACTCGAAAGCATAAAGAAGACGTATGATAGCGGTCCTACAGTCGTGCACGACTTCAATCTGGAAATACATGATGGTGAATTCATCGTGCTTGTCGGGCCGTCGGGATGCGGTAAATCCACGACTCTCCGCATGATTGCAGGACTCGAGGATATTACTGGCGGAGATTTTTACATCGATGATAAACGCATGAATGAGGTGGAGCCGAAAAACAGGGATATCGCAATGGTATTCCAGAACTATGCACTCTATCCGCATATGAGTGTGTACGATAATATGGCTTTTGGGCTCAAACTCAGGAAGACGCCGAAACCGGAAATCAAAGAGCGTGTGGAAAAAGCCGCTGAAATCCTCGGTCTGACAGACTACCTGGACAGGAAACCAAAGGCGCTGTCCGGCGGGCAGAGACAGCGTGTCGCCCTGGGGCGTGCAATCGTCCGCGAAGCGAATGTCTTCCTTATGGATGAGCCCCTCTCGAACCTTGATGCCAAACTCAGGGTTCAGATGCGCGCGGAGATCACCAAGCTGCACAAACGTCTGAAAACGACGACGATCTATGTCACTCATGACCAGACGGAAGCACTGACTATGGCATCCAGGATCGTCGTCATGAACCAGGGGGACATCATGCAGGTGGGCACACCAAAGCAAGTTTATGATTTCCCGGAAAATGTCTTTGTGGCACAGTTCATCGGATCGCCGGCAATGAATATATTTGATGCCGAAATCAAGGATGGGAAGCTTGTGATCGGTAATACGGAAATCACAATTCCGGAAGCGAAACGCCGTATGCTTATCAATGAAGGATATGACAACAAAACCGTGAAATTCGGCATCCGGCCAGAGGATATCAGGGAAGAGGCCGTGTTCGTGGAATCAGCGCTTGCCTCTGCATTCAATGCAGAAGTCAAAGTGAGCGAACTGCTTGGTTCTGAAATCATGCTCTACTCAGATCTTGAAGATCAGGAATTCATCTCCCGTGTGGATGCGAGGAACGAACTCAATCCGGGAGAGGTCGTGAAATTCGCCTTCGATATGAACAAAGGGCATTTCTTCGATGTGGAGTCGGGGGAGCGGATCGTCACAAAGGAAATACGTGAAAAAGAGCGGGATCAGATGGAAGACGCCGGTCCGGATGTTATAAAAGCATAGCGCAAGACAGCCCCTTCCGAATAGGAAGGGGCTGTCTTGCGCTTCAGTATATTTCGTGGAGCAGGCGTGTTATTATGATATAGTTAAAAAAAGAGGTGGCTGGAATGGTGAAATTCGATCATATCATACATTATGTCAATCAGTTGGAAGAGGTGGAGAAGAGCCCGGTTCTGCCCATCCACTCAGGCGGAAGGCATGAGCGATTCGGTACTTCCAACCTTCTGTCTTATTTTGATTACAGGTATGTGGAATATCTGGCGATTGAAAATGAGGAGGCGTTCAGCAGACACTTGGAGGAGGGCGGCGAATCTTTTGCGGGTACGATTGACGCACTGGGTTACGAAGAAGGTTTTATCCGCT
>Ga0079225_10000378_pt1 | contig 23785 bp, 24 predicted proteins | sample Poulit2012_FD_76344 | JGI IMG/M metagenome (GOLD analysis project Ga0079225, IMG submission 76344) | Agricultural soil microbial communities from Georgia to study Nitrogen management - Poultry litter 2012 | ecosystem: Environmental > Terrestrial > Soil > Agricultural land | place: USA: Georgia... | reverse complement strand
GTGGTGTAGCGCTGCCCGGTGGGGGCGGTCCAGATGACGGTGCCGTCGGGGTGCTGCTCGTCGTGCCAGGCGGTCCAGAACGTTTTCAGCAGGTGATGTTTGCGGCAGACGAGTTTGAGGTTGGACGCGCAGGTCGGCCCGCCGTCGCCGTAGGGGATGGTGTGGTCGATGTCGCAGAACTGGGCGGGCCGGTCGCAGTTGGGGAAGCGGCAGGTCAGGTCGCGGCAGCGGACGAATTCCGCCAGCGCGGCCGAGGGGCGGTAGCCGGGTTCTGGGGCGCTGGTGCCGGGATGGCGAATGGTCCGGATGGCGGCCCCGCTGGCGATGAGTTCGGCCAGCAGCGGGTTGGGCAGCACCTCCCCGCCGATCAGCAGCGAGGGCTTGGCCGCGGGACGAACGATCTGCGAGGTGGCCGGGGCCAAGCCCTGCCCGGACAGTTCCGCATCGGCCGGGACCTCGACAGAGTCCTGATCGGTGACGACGTGGACCACCACCGCGGAGGCGCCGCGACCGGTGTCGGCGCCGGTCGGGCAGTCCGGTTGCCCGCAGGTGCAGGCCAGGTGCTGCCCGCCGGCGGCGAGCACCCCGAGTGCATCGGCGCGGCGCTGCGCGATGGTGCGCGGATCGGCGTCGCAGAGTTCGCGGGCCATCGCGGTCAGCCGTTGGTCGAGCACGGAGGCGTCGGTGCTGTAAAGGCGCCCCCAGAACGCGGTGATGCCCGGGGAGTTCTCGGCCTCACTGTCGAAGACGACCTCGCGGCTGCGAGTGTCGTTGCGGGTACGCCGCAGCGCCCCCGGATCGTGGTAGTCGACGATCGCATCGATGGCCGCGGTCGCCTTGTTCAGCGAGAGACGTCCGTAGCGCCGCAGATTCCGGGCGAGGTCACGGTCCACTTTGGCCACGGTGGACGCGTTCTCGATCAGCCCGGTGCGCCACACGACCAGGCTCACCAGCCGGGCGGAGATCTTGCCCTCGGCGAAGAGCGCTGCCACCAGCGGAAAACGCTCCCGCAGGGCCGTGCCGAGGTGCATCTGCCCCGAGGCGATGCCATGGCTGACCCCCATCGCGGCGCCCACCTCGGCCGCCATCGCGTCCCAGTTGTCGCAAGACCAGCGCTCGCATTCCACCGGCCCGTTCGCGCGGCGCCGCACCAACTCGGCGACCGCGGCCAACCGCCGGGCCGCGGTCGCGGCCTCCGCTTGGGTCCACCCGGTGATCGCCGCGGCCAGCGCGGCGTCATCGATCCCGGTGAGATCGGCCGGATCCGCTAAGTCATCGAACATGCTTTCGATTGTAGAGATGCGGTCGGACAATGATCGTCATCGCGCGCGGCACTACTCCGGGCCGAGCAGCAGATCGGCGTCGAAGCAGCTGTGATCGCCGGTGTGGCAGGCCCCGCCGACCTGGTCGACCTCCAGCAGCACCGCGTCGCCGTCGCAGTCCAGCCGCACCGAGACGACGTGCTGGGTGTTCCCGGAGGTGGCGCCTTTGACCCACTGTGCGCCGCGCGAGCGGGAGAAGTAGGTGGCCTCCCGGGTCGCCAGGGTGCGCGCCAGCGCCGCATCGTCCATCCAGGCGACCATCAGCACGTCGCCGGTGCCGCGCTGCTGGACGACCGCGGTGAACAATCCGTCGGCGTTGCGTTTGAGCCGGGCCGCGATCGCGGGATCCAGGGTGCTCATCGCACGACGATCCCCTCGGCGGCCATCGCCGCCTTCACCTGCCCGATGGTGAGCTCACCGAAGTGGAAGACGCTGGCCGCCAGCACCGCGTCGGCGCCGGCGACCACCGCCGGGGCGAAATGCTCGGGCGCTCCGGCCCCGCCGCTGGCGATCACCGGCACCGCCACCGCGGCGCGCACCGCGCGCAGCATCGGCAGGTCGAAGCCGTTCTTGGTGCCGTCGGCGTCCATCGAGTTCAGCAGGATCTCCCCCACCCCCAACTCGGCGCCGCGCACCGCCCAGTCCACCGCGTCGATGCCGGTACCGCGGCGCCCGCCGTGGGTGGTGACCTCCCAGCCCGACGCGGTGGGGGCCTCGCCGGCCGGCACGCTGCGCGCGTCGACCGATAACACGATGCACTGGGAGCCGAACTGGGCGGCCAGCTCCGCCAGCAGCTCCGGGCGCGCGATGGCGGCGGTGTTCACCGAGACCTTGTCGGCGCCGGCGCGCAGCAGCGCGTCGACGTCGGCGACGCTGCGGACCCCGCCGCCCACGGTCAGCGGGATGAACACCTGCTCGGCGGTGTGGCGCACCACGTCGAGCATGGTGGCCCGTCCGGACGACGACGCGGTGACGTCGAGGAAGGTCAACTCGTCGGCGCCCTCGGTGTCGTAGCGGGCGGCCAGCTCCACCGGGTCGCCGGCATCACGCAGGTTTGCGAAGTTGACCCCCTTGACCACTCGGCCGTCGTCGACATCTAGGCACGGAATCACTCGCACCGCAACATCATTGGCCTTCGTTGTCTCGGTGGTCATCTCAGTAGTCCTTCGGCTCGCCGACGAGCTGGAGCACCTCGAGGATCTGGTCGTGGATGCCCGGGGCGGCGGCCAGTGCGGAGCGTGACGTTGCGGTCCAGGGTCGGCCGGCCAGATCGGTGACGACGCCGCCGGCGGCGCGCACCAGCGCCACCCCGGCGGCGTGGTCCCAGATGTGGTCGCCGAAACTAAGTGCCCCGCCGAAGATCCCGTCGGCCACATAGGCCAAGTCGATCCCGGTGGCGCCGTGCATCCGGGGCCGGGAGGTGACCCGGCTGAGTTGTTCGAGTACGGCCAGCCGGTAGCGACCCGGATACCGGCCGCGCCAGTCGACGTTGAACGTGCCGATGCCCACGATCGCCTCATCGAGGCGCCCGGCGGGCAGTGCCGGTTGAGCCTGCCCGTTGCGGATCAACGGCCCGTCGGCCACGGCCGTGTAGGACTGACCGGTGAACGGGATCCAGGTCAGTCCGGCCACCGGCTCTCCGTCACGCAGCAGGCCGAGCAGGATCGCCGCCATCGGTGAACCGGCCGCGTAGTTGAACGTGCCGTCGATCGGGTCGATCACCCACACCAGCGGCGAATCGATCGGAGGGCCGCCGAATTCCTCGCCGTGCACCCCGATTCCGGTCTCGGCCACCAGCGCCGCGGAGACCTCACGTTCGATGGCCAGGTCCACTTCGGTGGCGAAGTCGTTGCCGGACTTGTGCACGGCGGCCGCGGAGCGGTACCCGGACAGGAAAGGCTCACACACGCCGTCGAGAATCCGCGACGCCGTGCTCACCAGCGCAGTCAGGTCATTCGTGTCCGCCGCCACGCCACCTACTCCCGCACCGCGGTCAGGGCCTGCGGCAGCGTGAACCGACCGGCGTAGAGCGCCTTGCCGACGATGGCGCCTTCCACGCCGGACTCGGTGAGGGTGGCGATCGCGCGCAGGTCGTCGAGGCTCGACACCCCGCCGGAGGCGATCACCGGGGCGTCGGTGCACTCGGCGACGTTGCGCAGCAACTCCAGGTTCGGTCCGCCCAGCGTGCCGTCCTTGGTGACATCGGTGACCACGAACCGGGAGCAGCCCTCGGCATCGAGACGTTCGAGCACCGGCCACAGGTCACCGCCGTCGCTCTCCCAGCCCCGCCCGCGCAGCCGGTGCTCGTCACCGATGATCTGCACGTCCAGGCCGACCGCGACCCTCTCGCCGTGCTCGGCGATCACCCGCGCACACCACTGCGGGTTCTCCAGCGCCGCGGTACCCAGGTTGACCCGCGCGCAGCCGGTGGCCAGCGCCGCCGCCAACGAGTCGTCGTCGCGGATGCCGCCGGAGAGCTCGACGTTGACGTCGAGGCGCCCGACCACGTCGGCGAGCAGTTCCCGGTTGCTGCCGCGCCCGAACGCCGCATCCAGGTCGACCAGGTGGATCCACTCGGCGCCGTCGCGTTGCCAGCCCCGGGCGGCGTCGAGCGCCGAGCCGTACTCGGTCTCGCTGCCGGCCTTGCCCTGCACCAGTCGCACGGCGCGACCCTCGACGACATCGACTGCGGGAAGAAGTATGAGCGCCACGGCAAACGACCCTAACTCACAGTGCGGCGACCCAGTTGCGCAGCAGCTGCGCACCGGCATCGCCGCTTTTCTCCGGATGGAACTGGGTGGCCGCCAGCGGACCGTCCTCGACCGCGGCGAGAAACCGGCTGTGATGGGTCGACCAGCCCAGCCGGGCCTGCGCCGACCCGTCCCAGCGCTGGGCGGCGTAAGAGTGCACGAAGTAGAACCGGGTGGCCGCGTCGAGGCCGCGGAACAGCAGACTGTCGGCGGCCGCGGCCACGGTGTTCCAGCCCATGTGCGGGATCACCGGGGCGTCGAGGCGGCTGACCTCCCCGGCCCACTGCCCGCAGCCGGTGGTCTGCACGCCGAACTCCACTCCCCGGGCGAACAGGATCTGCATGCCCACACAGACCCCGAGCACCGGGTGCTCGGCGCGGACCCGCTCGGCGATCAGCGTGTGGCCGCCGATGCCGCGCAGTCCGGCCATGCAGGAAGCGAACGCCCCCACCCCGGGCACCACCAGCCCGTCGGCGGCTCGGGCGGCGTCGGCGTCGGCGGTGACCTCCACGGTCGCACCGACGCGTTGCAGGGCGCGCTGCGCCGAGCGCAAGTTGCCCGATCCGTAGTCGAGCACCACCACACGCGGGCTCATCCGGGCTACAGCGCCCCTTTGGTCGACGGCACGCCGACGACACGCGGATCGGGTTCGACGGCCTGGCGCAACGCACGGGCCACCGCCTTGTACTGCGCCTCGGTGATGTGGTGCGGGTCGCGCCCGTAGAGCACCCGCACATGCAGCGCGATGCGGGCGTTGGACGCCAAGGTTTCGAACACGTGTCGGTTGATCACGGTGTGATAGGGCACCGCGCTGCCGGCGATCGTGGTGTGCAGCAGGTGTTCGGGCTCGCCGCTGTGCACACAGTAGGCCCGCCCGGAGACGTCGACGGCGGCGTGGGCCAATGTCTCATCCATCGGGATGAACGCGTCCCCGAAGCGCCGGATGCCGGCCTTGTCGCCCAGGGCCTGTCCGAGCGCCTGGCCGAGCACGATCGCGGTGTCCTCGACGGTGTGGTGGGCCTCGATGTCGACGTCGCCGGCGGCGCGCACGGTCAGATCGAAGCTGGCGTGGCTGCCCAGCGCGGTCAACATGTGATCGAAGAACGGGATGCCGGTGTCGATCTGCACCGTCCCGCTGCCGTCGAGGTCGAGGTCGACGACGATGTCGGACTCCTTGGTGGTGCGCTGCACGTGGGCGCGACGGTGCTCGGTCACTGGACTCCTTGCGGTTGGGTGAGCTCGGTCCCGGCCAAGGCGGCACTGGCCGCCAGCAGGGCGTCGTTCTCGGCGGCCAACCCGATGGTGGCCCGCAGATAGCCGTCGATGCCGACGTCACGGATGAGGATCCCGGTGTCGAGGTAGAGCTGCCAGGCCCTCGGTGCGTCGGCGAACGCGCCGAACAGCACGAAGTTGGCATCGCTGGGGATCACCCGGAACCCGGCGGCGCGCAGCGCCGCGCCGACGCGGTCGCGTTCGGCGATCAGGGTGGCCACGCTGGCCAGGGTGTCGTCGGCGTGGCGCAGCGCCGCGCGGGCGGCGGCCTGGGTGAGCGCCGACAGGTGGTAGGGCAACCGCACCAGCAGCATCGCCTCGATCACCGCCGGGTCGGCGATCAGATACCCCAGCCGGCCGCCGGCGAACGCGAACGCCTTGCTCATGGTGCGGGTGACGATGAGTTTGGCCGGGTACTCCCCCAGCAGCGCCGCCGCGCTGGGCCGGGTGGAGAACTCGCCGTAGGCCTCGTCGACGATCACCACTCCCGGTGCCGCCTCGAGCAGCCGACGCAGCTGCGCGGGCGCGATGCTCTGCCCCGACGGATTGTTGGGGCTGGCGACGAACACCACGTCGGGGTGTCGGTCGGCGATCGCGGCGACGGCGACGTCGATGTCGATTCCGAAGTCGGTGTCGCGCCGGGCCTCTCGCCACTCGGTCTGGGTTGCGTCGGAGATGATCGGGTGCATCGAGTACGACGGCACGAACCCGAGTGCGCTGCGTCCCGGACCGCCGAACGCCTGCAACAGCTGTTGCAGGATCTCGTTGGAGCCGTTGGCTGCCCACACGTTGTCGACGGTGAGCGCCACACCGGTCTGGGCGACGAGGTAGGCGGCCAGGTCGGTGCGCAACGCCACCGCGTCCCGGTCGGGGTAGCGGTGCAGGTCGGCGGCGGCCTCGCGGACCGAGACCGCCACGTCCTCGACGAGTGCGTGGCTCGGCGGGTGCGGATTCTCGTTGGTGTTCAACCGGACCGGCACCGTCAGCTGCGGGGCACCGTAGGGCGATTTGCCCCGCAGGTCCTCGCGCAGCGGCAGATCGGCGAGCGTGATCGGCGCCCTCATCGCGGGCCGTCCTGGAACCGACGTCGGACGGCCTCGCCGTGGGCGGGCAGATCCTCGGAGTTGGCCAGCGTGATGACCTGGGAGCTCACCTCTTTCAGGGCGGCTTCGGTGTAGTCGACGACGTGGATGCCGCGCAAAAACGTCTGCACCGACAGCCCGCTGGCGTGGCGCGCCGACCCGGCGGTCGGTAGCACATGGTTGGAGCCCGCGCAGTAGTCGCCGAGGCTGACCGGCGCGTAGGGTCCAACGAAAATCGCTCCGGCGGAACGGATTCGGTTTGCCACCGCGGCGGCGTCTGCGGTCTGGATCTCCAGGTGTTCCGCGGCGTAGGCGTTGACCACCGCGACCCCGGCGGCGAGGTCGTCGACGAGCACGATCGCCGACTGTGTGCCGGTTAGCGCCGCGCGCACCCGGTCGTGGTGCACGGTGGTCGCCAGCTGGCGCGCCACCTCGGCGTCGACGGCGTCGGCCAGGGTCGGGCTCGCGGTGACCAGCACCGCGGCGGCCATCTCGTCGTGCTCGCCCTGGCTGATCAGATCCGCGGCGACGTGGACCGGGTCGGCGGTGTCGTCGGCGAGGACGGCGATCTCGGTGGGGCCGGCCTCGGCGTCGATGCCCACCCGCGAGCGGCACACCCGTTTGGCGGCGGTGACGTAGAGGTTGCCCGGGCCGGTGATCATGTCCACCGGCGCCAGTGCGGTCCCGTCGGTGTCGGTGCCGCCGTAGGCGAGCAGGGCCACCGCCTGCGCGCCGCCGACCGCCCACACCTCGTCGACGCCGAGCAGGGCGGCCGCGGCCAGGATGGTCGGATGCGGCAGACCGCCGAAGCGCGCCTGCGGCGGGCTGGCCACCACCAGCGAGGGCACCCCGGCGAGTTGGGCGGGCACCACGTTCATCACCACGCTGGACGGGTAGACGGCGTTGCCGCCGGGCACGTACAGCCCCACCCTGTCCACCGGCACCCACCGCTGGGTCACCGTCGCCCCGGCGGCCACCGTGGTGGTGGCGTCGGTGCGCCGCTGGTCGGCGTGCACCGTGCGCGCCCGGTCGATGGCCAGTTGCAGGGCGGCGCGCACCTGCGGGTCGAGCGCGCCGAGCGCGTCGGTGAGTGCGGCGCCGGGGACCCGCACCGCGGCGGGCCGGACCCGATCGAACGCCGCGCCGTAGTCCAGCGCCGCGGCGGCGCCGCGCTCGGCCACCGCCGCGACGATCGGCGCGACATCGTCGAGCACGGCGTCGGTGTCGACTCCGCCGCGCGGCAGCACGGTGCGCAGCGCCGCGGCGGTGAGGTCGGCGCCGCGCAGGTCGAGGCGGGCCATCAGTTCAGCGGTCACGTCGCCCATTGTCCCAGAGCAGCTCAACCGAGTTTTGCCGGTGCGCCACCACGGCCGCCGCCGCCACCGGGGACGGTAGAGTTGACCGCACCCGACCTCGGTGAACGGAGCCGTCATGTCCGACAAGCAGAACCCCGCCAGCGCCTCCGGGATGCCGGTGATCTTCCCCCCGTGGTTGGACCGGCTGCAGATCAAATACATGAACCCGTGGATGCGTCCGCTGTCGCGGTACCTGCCCGGCGCGTCGGTGATCAAGCATCGGGGCCGCAAATCCGGCAAGCCCTACGAGACGGTGGTGACCACCTACCGCAAGGGCAACCAGCTGGCGATCGCGCTGGGACACGGCAAGGCCGACTGGGTCAAAAACGTGCTGGCCGCCGGTGAGGCCGATGTGCGGTTGTTCCGCAACGAGATTCACATCACTCACCCGCGGGTGATCCCGGCCGGCGCCCCGGCCGGCAAGGATCTGCCGTGGGCGGTGCGGCTGCAGGGCAAGCGAGTGGCGGTGCTGGTCGCCGACATCGACTCCTGAGCCGGCTGGCTCACATGTCCAGGCCGATGTCGAGCACGCGCACCGAGTGGGTGAGCGCCCCGACCGCCAGGTAGTCCACCCCGGTGCCGGCGTAGTCGGCGGCGTTCTGCAGGGCGAGCCCGCCGGAGGACTCCAGCAGCACCCCCGGGGCGGTGGCATCGCGGCGTTGCACCGCGATCTGGGTCTGCCAGACCGGGAAATTATCCAGCAGGATCAACCCGACGTCCTCGGCGAGCACCGCGTCGAGTTGTTCGAGGGAGTCCACCTCGACCTCGCACAACAGCTCCGGGGCGGCCCGGCGCACCGCGTGCAGGGCCGCCACCACCGACCCGGCCGCCGCGACGTGGTTGTCCTTGATCAGCGCGGCGTCGCCGAGGCCCATGCGGTGGTTGACGCCGCCGCCGACCCGGACCGCGTATTTCTGCAGGGCGCGCAGCCCGGGCAGCGTCTTGCGGGTGTCGCGGATGCGCGCGCGGGTGCCGCGGACCGCGTCGGCCCACGCCGCGGTGGCGGTCGCCACCCCGGACAGGTGGCAGACCAGATTCAGCAGGGTGCGCTCGGCGGTGAGCAGCCCCAAGGTGAGCGCCTCCACCCGCAGCAGCGGCGCGCCGGCCGGCAGCCTCGTGCCGTCCTCGACCCGGTCGAGGACGCGGAACCCCTCGGGGCCGAGGACCTCGTCGAGCACCATCAGCGCCACGTCCACCCCGGCGATCACGCCGGGCTCCCGGGTGACCAGGGCGCCGGTGGCCATCGCGCCCTCGGGCACGGTCGCCAGCGTGGTGATGTCCGGCCCGTAGCGCAGATCCTCATCGAGGGCGCGGGCGATGACCGCGCGCGCCTCGGCCAACTCGTGGGGGGCCAACTCAGGGGTGGGGAACGTCATCAGCACGCCACCGCCGGGGAGACCGCGCGCACCACGTCGCCGACGAGTTCGACCGGGTTGGGCCGGGCCTGGCCGGCGTCGGTGCCCGGATGCTCGCCGCGGTGGTGGCAGCCGCGACTCTCGGTGCGCAGGCCGGCGGCGAGCGCCACCGCCTGCGCGGTCAGCGTCAGGGCGGCGTCTTCCACCGCGGCCGGATCCCGCAGGGCGCGCGGCGCGGCCGTGCCTACCAGGTCGGTGAGCCGGGCCACTCCGGCCGCGTCGCGCAGCACGCCGGCGTCACGGCTCATCGCCGGCTGCAAGGTGGGGCGCGCGACGGCGCGCGGCGACGGCGGGCCCGGCCAGCGCGTTTTCGGCCGGGCGGCGCCGCGGGCGTAGCCGGCGGCCGCACGCCCGGCGCGTCCCCCGACCACCAGGCCCTCCAGCAGGCTGTTGGAGGCCAGCCGGTTGGCGCCGTGCATGCCGGTGCGGGCCACCTCCCCGGCGGCGAACAGACCCGGCACGGCGGTCTGGCCGTGCACGTCGGTCAGCACCCCGCCGCAGCTGTAATGCGCCCCGGGCACCACCGGGATCGGCTGGCGGGCCGGGTCGATGCCGGCGCGCCGGCAGGCGGCGGTGACGGTCGGGAACCGCTCGGCGACGTCGTCGAGGGCCCGGGCGTCGAGGAACACGCACGGATCGCCGGTGGCGCGCAGCCGGGCGGCGATCGCGGCCGCGACGACGTCGCGCGGCGCCAGATCGCCCATCGGGTGGACCCCGTCGGTCACCGCGTCGCCGCGGGCGTCGCGCAGCACCGCGCCCTCCCCCCGGATCGCCTCGGTGACCAGGGGGCGCTGCGGCCCGCCCGGCCCGCCGTAGAGCATCGTCGGGTGGAACTGGATGAACTCCAGGTCGGCGACCGGAGCGCCGGCGCACAGGGCCAGCGCGATCCCGTCCCCGGTCGAGCCGGCCGGGTTGGTGGTCGCCGCATACAGCTGCCCGAGCCCGCCGGTCGCCAGGATCACCGCGGGCGCCTCCAGCACGCCGAGCCCGTCGGCGCCGAGCACCTGCACCCCGGTGACGGTGCCGCCGGTGTCCGCGCGCAGCACCCGCACCGCCACCTCGCCGGTGCGGATGTCCAAGGCGACCGCCGCGGCGTCCAGAGCGCGCTGCACCTCTGCTCCGGTGGCGTCGCCGCCGGCGTGCAGGATGCGGCGCCGCGAGTGCCCGCCCTCGCGGGTCAGCGCCCAGCGGCGCGGGGCGGCCTCATCGAACCGCGCGCCGGCACCCACCAGTTCGCTGACCGCGGCGAATCCGTCGGCGACGATCGAGGACACCGCGGCGGGGTCGCAGAGCCCCCCGCCGGCGGCCACGGTGTCGGCGACGTGGGCCTGCACCGAATCGGCGGTCCGCGGCAGCACCACCGCGATGCCGCCCTGGGCGTGGCGGGTCGCCGTCGATCCGGCCTTGGCCAACACCACCACGCGCGCCCCGGCCCGATGGGCGGCCAGCGCGGCGGTGAGCCCGGCGACCCCGGTGCCGATCACGGCGACGTCGGCGCGCTGGACCCAGGCTGGGCCCACGCTCATTCGCCGCTGCCCGGCTGCCCGACCGCGATCATCCGCTGCACCGACGCCAGCGCGGCCTCGCGGGTCGTCGGATCGACGTCGACCTCGTCGGCGCCGTCGACCAGGCAGCGCAGCAGCGCCGCGGGGGTGATCATCTTCATGAACTTGCACGACGCCTTCTCGTTGACCGCCTGGAAGTCGACGTCGGGGGCGGCGTTGCGCAGCTGGTAGAGCATCCCCACCTCGGTGGCCACCAGCACCTTCTTCGCCCCGGTGGACTTCGCCTCCGCCAGCATCCCGCCGGTGGACAAGATTTTGACCTGCTCCTCGGGCACCGTGCCCTCCCCGGCCAGATACAGCGCCGAGGTCGCGCAGCCGCACTCCGGATGCACGAACAGCTCCGCCTCGGGGTTGTCGCGGGTCTGGGCGGTCAGCTCGTCGCCGTTGATGCCGGCGTGCACGTGGCACTCCCCGGCCCAGATGTGCATGTTGGTGCGGTTGGTGATCCGGCGCACGTGCGCGCCGAGGAACTGGTCGGGGCAGAACAGCACCTCGCGGTCGGGGGCGATCGACTCGACGATCTCCACCGCGTTCGACGAGGTGCAGCAGTAGTCGGTCAGCGCCTTGACCGCCGCGGTGGTGTTGACGTAGCTGACCACCGCGGCCCCGGGGTGCTCGGCCTTCCATTCGGCCAGGTCGGCCGCCGTGATCGAGTCGGCCAACGAACAGCCCGCCCGCTCGTCGGGGATGAGCACCGTCTTGTCCGGGCTGAGGATCTTGGCGGTCTCGGCCATGAAGTGCACTCCGCAGAACACGATGGTGTCCTCCGGAGCGGCGGCCGCCGCCCGCGCCAGCGCCAGCGAGTCGCCGACATGGTCGGCGATGTCCTGGATGGCCGGCACCTGGTAGTTGTGCGCCAGGATGGTGGCGTTGCGTGCCTTGGCCAGCCGCCGGATCTCCTGGGCCCACTGTTGGTCGGGTTCCACCCCGCCGTAGCCGGTCGGGGTGTCGACGATCCGGTCAGCCAGGCTGCTCGCCAGGGCGTCCACCGTCGTCAGGCTGGTGCGATTGAGGACCGTCATGGCCATACCCTTCCGCCGCGTAGGTTTTCGACTTACAATCGAAAACATGGTTTATGGTAACACCCGCCACGAGGTGCTCGCCGTGGTGTTCCAGGTTCGCGGCTTGGACGCCAGCGGCTCGATCGCGCCGGGGGTGACGAAACCCCAGCTCAACGTGTTGCTGTGGGAGCGCGCCCGCAATCCCGAACGCGGCGCGTGGTCGTTGCCGGGCGGTCGGCTGCGTGACGACGAAGATCTGGTCAGCTCGGTGCGCCGCCAGCTCGCCGAGAAGGTCGACCTGCAGGAGCTCGCCCATCTCGAACAGCTCGCGGTGTTCTCCGATCCGGGACGCATGCCCGGCCCGCGCACGGTGGCCGCCACGTTCCTGGGTCTGGTCCCCTCCCCCGCCACCCCCGAACTGCCGCCCGACACCCATTGGCACCCGGTGGCCGCCCTGCCCGCGATGGCGTTCGACCACGGCCCGATGGTCGCGCACGCCCATACCCGTCTGGTCGCCAAGATGTCCTACACCAATATCGGGTTCGCTTTGGCGCCAACCGAATTCGTGCTGTCGACATTGCGCGACCTCTATGAGGCCGCGCTGGGTTACCAGGTCGACGCCACCAACCTGCAGCGGGTGCTCACCCGTCGCGGGGTGATCAGCCGCACCGGCACCACCGCGCAGTCCGGGCGCAGCGGCGGGCGCCCGGCGGCGCTGTACCGGTTCACCGAGTCGCGGTTGCGGATCACCGACGAATTCGCCGCATTTCGGCCCCCCGGGGAGAGTCGACTGGATTCTTAGGGTCTCCTTAAGTAAGAATGGTCGGCGGTCCGCCGCTGGGCCACGAAGGGAGACAGCCGATGGGGCCCGGGCAACCCGCGTACGCACTGACCGACGCCGGCCGGCCGCAGTGGATCGGCGCCGCACCGCACGAGGAGCTGCGCCCCGGGGTGCGCCCGCCGCTGCCGGTCGACGATCCGTTCTACCTGCCGCCGTCGGGCTTCGAACACGCCGAGCCGGGCACGGTGCTGCGCTCCCGCGACGTGGAGCTGGCGTTTCTCGGGGTGCTGCCGGTGCGGGTCAGCGCCACCCAGCTGCTCTACCGCACGATGGACATGAACGGCGTCGCCGAGGCGGCGGTGACCACCGTGCTCGCCCCGGTCGGGCGCTGCCCGCGCTCCCCGCGCCCGCTGTTGTCGTATCAGTGCGCGATCGACGCGGTCACCTCCCGCTGTTTCCCGTCGTATGCGCTGCGGCGACGCTCGCAGGCCCTCGGGTCGGTGCCGCAACTGGAGTTCCTGCTGATCGCGGCGGCGCTGGCGGAGGGCTGGACGGTCACGATCCCCGACCACGAGGGCCTCGCCGGGCTGTGGGGCGCACCGTATGAGCCCGGCTACCGGGTGCTCGACGGGGTGCGTGCGGCCCTCGGTCACACGGCGCTCGGGCTGTCCGCCGAGACCCCGGTGGGGCTGTGGGGGTACTCCGGTGGCGGGCTGGCCACCGCGTGGGCCGCCGAGGCGGCCGCGAGCTACGCCTCGGACCTCAACGTCGTCGGCGCGGTGCTCGGCTCCCCGGTGGGCAACCTCGGGGAGACGTTCCGCCGGCTCAACGGCACGTTCTTCGCCGCGCTGCCGGCGCTGGTGATCGCCGCGCTGGCGCACCGCTACCCGGGGCTGCGCACGGTGATCGACGAGCACGCCACCGAGGCCGGCCGGGCGCTGCTGGCCAGGCTGGAGACCATGACCACCGGTGCCGCGCTGCTGAGAATGCGCGGGCTGGACATGGACGACTACATCGACCGTCCCCTGCCGGAGATCCTGGCGCTGCCGCAGGTCGAGCACGTCTTCGCCGACACCACGCTGGGCGCGGCCGCCCCGGTGCCGCCGGTGCTGCTGGTGCAGGCGGTGCACGACCCGGTGATCTCGGTCGCCGACATCGACGAGCTGGCCGAGACCTATCGGGCCGGCGGCACCGACGTCACCTACCACCGCGACGCGTTCGGCGAGCATCTGCTGTTGCATCCGCTCTCGGCGCCGATGGCGCTGCGCTGGCTGACCGATCGGTTCGCCGGGCGCCCGCGCACCGAACACCGATCGCGCACCACCTGGCCGGTGCTGTTCCATCCGGCGACCTATCAGGGCATGGCCCGGTTGGCGCTGGTCACCGCCCGGGTGTTGACCCATCGGGCGGTGCGCCGGCTGCCGCTGTGACCGCCGGCGCGCGCCGTTGCGACGCCGACGGCGGCTCCTGCGGCGGGTAGGCGCCCAGGTCGTCGCGCAGTGCCGCGGCGGTGGCCACCGCATAGGTCAAGGCGGCCGCGGCCGCCGGCAACAGCACCGTGGCGGCCGCCTGCAGCGGCAAGGTGCCGAAGAACACCGCGGGGGCCTCGGTGACGTAGGCCAGCCGATTCTGGGGCGTCACCGCCACGGCGTCGACGTCCAGCGTGCCGTAGCGCAGCCGGACGACACCGGAGCCGACCGCGGTGGCCGCGGCGGCCGCGCCGATCATGCCGAGGGTCAGCGCCGCAGCCAGCACCGGCCCGCGGTGGGCGCGCCACTGCCACACCAGGGCCGCGGCCACCACCGCGAGCGCGCCGAGCAGACCCAGCATCAAAAACGCGGCGACGAAGAAATGGTCGGCCTCGTTGCCCAGGTAGGCGTGGATCCGGTCGCCGTCGCGGGTCAGCGCGACCACCCCGTGCGCCGCCGGGGCCAGCCGCGACCACAGCACACCGACCAGCGCACCGCCGACCACCAGCGCGGCGGCCACCAGCGCGGCGGCCCGCGACCGCGACACCCGCGGCGCTGCGTGGCTCACCGGCGCGGATCCAACTCGGCGGAGTCGACCTCGCCGTGTCGGGAGCACCGCGCCAGCCAGCCGTTCGGACGCACCTGCACGATCATGCGGCGGCCGCACTCGGCGCAGTAGCGGGGCGGTTCCAGTCCCAGCTGCGCCGCGGTCGGCGACGCCGAGCCCGCCGGGCCGCCGGTGTAGACGTTGTAGACGCCGGCGCCCACCGGGGCGGGCAGCTCAGCGATCATCACGGCGGGTCACAGGCTCGCGTTGAACGCCTTGAGCGGCATCTGCAGCTCGTCGAGCATCTCGAGGTCGTCGTCGATGGAGCGCCCCAAGGTGGTCAGATAGTTGCCCACGATCACCGCGTTGATGCCGCCCAGCAGGCCCCGTTTGGCACCGAGGTCCCCCAGCGTGATCTCCCGGCCGCCGCTGAACCGCAGCATGGTGCGCGGCAACGCCAGGCGGAACGCCGCGATCGCGGTGAGCGCCTCGGGCACCGGCACCACCTCGGCGTCGGCCAGCGGGGTGCCCGGCCGCGGGTTGAGGAAGTTCAGCGGCACCTCGTCGGGGCCGAGCTCGGCCAGCTCGACGGCGAATTCGGCGCGCTGCTCGAGGGTTTCGCCCATCCCCAGGATGCCGCCGCAGCACATCTCGATGCCCGCGTCGCGCACCATCGTCAGGGTCTGCCAGCGCTCCTCCCAGGTGTGGGTGGTGACCACGTTCGGGAAGTGCGACCGGGCGGTCTCCAGGTTGTGGTTGTAGCGGTGCACGCCCATCTCGGCGAGACGGTCCACCTGATCCTGGGTGAGCATCCCCAGCGACGCGGCGATCTGGATGTCGACCTCGCTGCGGATCGCCTCGATGCCGGCGGCCAGCTGAGCCATCAGCCGCTCGTCGGGACCGCGGACCGCCGCGACGATGCAGAACTCGGTGGCCCCGGTCTTGGCGGTCTGCTTGGCCGACTCCACCAGGTTGTTGACGTCGAGCCAGGCGCTGCGCACCGGGGACTCGAACAGTCCCGACTGGGAACAGAAATGGCAGTCCTCCGGGCAGCCGCCGGTCTTCAGGCTGATGATGCCCTCGACGTCGACCTCGGGGCCGCACCAGCGCATCCGCACGTCGTGGGCCAGCCCCAGCAGCTCATCGAGGCGGTCCTCGGGCAACTGCAGCACCGCGAGCACCTGCTCCTTGTTCAGGCCGACCCCGCGTTCGAGGACCTGTTGGCGGGCGACGGCCAAAATGTCGGCGTTGCCGTCCGCGTTGTCGTCGGCGCCCGCCGCGCCACCGGTCATCGACTCGGTTCCCGCCTGTGTCACCAGGTAACTCCCTTGATCGTGTTCGACTTGAACGGTGTTCAGGTTAGGGTAGCGGGGTGCACCCGCACAAACATGACCCCCGCCGTGACCCTAGCGGTGAGCTCGACCACAGCCGCGGGCGCGACGCCAAGCGCGACGCCAAGCGCGACCTCAAGGGCCGCGATCTCAAGGGCCGCGACCTCAAGGGCGATGTCGTCGAGGCGGCGGTTCGGCTCCTGGACCGCTACGGCATCGCCGACCTGAGCATGCGCCGGCTGGCCCGCGAACTCGACCTCACCCCCGGCGCGCTGTACTGGCACTTCGCCGACAAGCAGGCACTGCTCGGCGCGGTCACCGACCGGCTGCTGGCCCCGGTCGACACCGCGGCGCCGGCCCGCGGCTGGCGCGAGCGCATCGAGGCGCTGTGCCGACGGTTGCGCGACGCGCTGCTGTCGCACACCGACGGCGCCGAGCTGGTCTCGGCCAGCCTGGCCGCCGGCCGGTCCCGGCGCATCGACGAGGTGGCGGCGGCGCTGGCCGACGCCGCCGGCGACTGCGGGATGCCGCCGGAGCAGTCCGCGCTGGCCGCCCGCTCGATCCTGTACTACGTGCTCGGGTTCACCGTCGATGAGCAGTCCCGCCGGCAGTGGGATGCCGCCGGTGCGGCCGCGACCGTCTCCGACCTGGCCGCCGCCGGTCCGCACGCCCACCCCGACCGCGACTTCGGGTTCGGTCTGGGACTGCTGATCGACGGGCTCGCCGCGCACGCCGCGGTCGCGCTCAGCTGAGCGCGACCGCGGTGCGGGCCGCGCCGTTCCAGTGCCGCACGCCGACCAGCCGGCCCGCAAGCTCCGCCGGGCGCCCCGCGATGCGCAGCGCGGGGCCCAGCTGGTCGGCGGTGAGACGGCGGGCCAGGGTGACGTGCGGGCTCCAGCGCCCCACCGCGGTGGTGGCGCGCGGGCCCGGGTGCAGCCACGGCGCGGCGGCGGCCGCGATCGCGGCGTGCAGGTCCAGCAGCGCCGCGCTGGGCACCACCAGCCGGGCGAGCACCGGGCGGTCGCGGCCGAACAGCACGGGGGCCCTGATCCGGCAGGTCAGCGGCAGCCGAGTGAGCAGCCCGGCGCACGCGTCACCGACCCCGGGGCCGATGCGGTCGGCGACGACCAGGGTGACGTGCGGGCGCGCCGGGAGCGGCGGGGCGGCGATTCCGGCGCCGGCCAGCCGTGCCCACGCGGCGCGGATCGCGGTCTCGGTGGCGTCGTCGAACACCAGCTCCAGCGAGTGCACCATGGTCAGCGTGCCAGTGCGGCAACCCAATCGGGATCGAAGGCGGCGGCGCTGAGCGCCGCGAACGCGGCGGGGTCGGCGACCCCGGCCCCGGCGGGCAGCACCGCCCGCAGCGGGGCCAGCCGGGCCAGCGCCGCCCGGTTGTCGGTCTCGGCCGGCCCGGGGTCGGCCGGCCAGGAACCGATCACCAGCCCGGCGCAGCGCAGCCGATCGCGCGCCACCGCCTCCAGCGTCAGCGCGGTGTGGTTGAGCGTGCCCAGCCCGGCGGCGACGACCACCAGCACCGCGGCATCGACGTCGCCGGCGAGATCACGCAGGGTCAACCCGTCGGCACCGATCTCGACCAACAGCCCCCCGGCGCCCTCGACGAGGGTCAGCCGGCCCGGGCGGTCGAGCCCGGTGATCATCCGGCGCAGCCGGGCGGCGGTGGGCAGGGCGGCCCCGGCGGCGGCGGCCGCCGCCCGGGGTGCCAGCGGTTGCGGGTAGCGGGCCCCGCCGGTCAGGGTGGCGATCCCGGTCAGCCGGGCCACCGCGGCCAGGTCGTCGTCGCCGGCGGCGGTGCCGGTCTGCACCGGTTTGCACACCGTCACCGGCACCCCGGCCTGCCGTGCGCAACTGGCCACCGCCGCGGTCGCGACCGTCTTGCCGACCCCGGTGTCGGTGCCGGTGACGATCAGCACGCTCATCGCGCGCCCAGCACGGCGGTGAGCACCCGGCGGGCGGTGTCGAGGTCGTCGTCGGTGAGGGAGGCCCGTGCGGTCAGGCGCAGCCGGGACGTCCCGGCCGGCACCGTCGGTGGGCGGAAACAGCCCACCCGCACACCGGATCGCAGGCAGTCGGCCGCCGCGGCGACCGCGACCTGCGGGTCCCCCAGGATCACCGACACCACCGCCGAGGTCGGCACCGTCGGCACCGCGCAGATCGCGGCGAGCTGTCCGGCGTGGCGCAGCACCGCCGCCGGCAGGTCCGGGTCGGCGGCGAGCACCGCCAGTGCGGCGCCGGCGGCCCCGACCGCGGCCGGCGCCAGCCCGGTGTCGAAGATGAACGTCCGCGCGTTGTCGATCAGGTGCGCGCGCACCGCCGCCGGCCCGACCACCGCACCGCCCTGCCCGCCGAGCGCCTTCGACAGCGTGGTGGTCACCACCACGTCGGCGGCGCCGGCCAGCCCGGCCTCCTCGACCAGCCCGCGCCCGCCGGTGCCGCGCACCCCCAGCCCGTGGGCCTCGTCGACGAGCAGCAGCGCGCCGTGGCGGCGGCAGACGGCGTGCAGGTCGCGCAGCGGGGCCAGGTCGCCGTCGGCGCTGAACACCGACTCGCTGAGCACCACCGCCCGGTCCTCGGTGCGTGCGGCCAGCGCCGCGGCCACCGCGTCGACGTTGCGGTGGGCCGTCACCGCCACCCGGGCGCGGGAGAGCCGGCAGGCGTCGACCAGCGAGGCGTGGCAGTGGGCGTCGGAGACCAAAAGCGCACCGGGGCCCGAGAGGGCGACCACCGCGCCCAGGTTGGCGGTGTAGCCGGAGGAGAACACCAGGGCGCTCTCGGCGCCGAGGAACGCCGCGAGGTCCCGTTCGAACTGTTCATGCAGCGCGGTGTTGCCGGTCACCAGCCGGGACCCGCCGGCGCCGGCGCCCCAGGTCCGCAGCGCCGCGGCCGCGCCCCGCAGCACCGCCGGGTGACGGGACAACCCGAGGTAGTCGTTGGAGGCCAGATCCAGTTCCGCGGTGACCGCGGCGCGGGTGCGCAGGCTGCGCCGCAGGCCGGCCCGGCGGCGCGCCTGCTCCACGTCGGCCAGCCAGGCCAGCGGCGATGGCCCCGTGCGTGTCACCCGATGCTCCTCGACCCCGGTGCGGCTTGAACACCGTTCAGGTTAGTGCACGCGCCACCGCGACCATCGCCGCACCGATGCGCCCGATCTCCTCGCCGGTGCAGATGTAGGGCGGCATCGCGTAGATCAGGGTGCGAAACGGGCGCAGCCACACCCCGTGGTCGAGGGCGACCGCGGTGGCCACCGCCATATCGACCGGTTCGTGGCGTTCGATGACCCCGATCGCGCCGCACACTCGCACCTCGGCGACCCCGGGCAGCGCCGCCGCCGGCGCGAGCGCCGCCCGCAACCCGGCCTCGATCGCGGCGACCCGGCCGCGCCAGTCGCCGTCGAGCAGCACCTCGATGCTGGCCACCGAGACCGCACACGCCAGCGGGTTGGCCATGAACGTCGGGCCGTGCATCAACGCCCCGGCCGCGCCGCCGCTGATGGTCTCGGCGATCGCGCGGGTGCACAGCGTGGCGGCCAGCGTGAGATACCCGCCGGTGAGCGCCTTGCCCACGCACATGATGTCGGGGCTGACCCCGGCGTGGTCGGCGGCGAACAGCGCGCCGGTGCGGCCGAAGCCGGTGGCGATCTCGTCGAAGATCAGCAGCACCCGGTGGCGGTCGCAGGCGGCGCGCAGATCGGCGAGGTAGCGCGGGTCGTGGAAGCGCATGCCGCCGGCGCCCTGCACCACCGGTTCGACGATGACCGCGGCCAGCTCGTCGGCGCACTCGGCCAGCTGCGCCTCGAAGGCCGCACTGTAGTCGGGGTCGTAGTCGGCCGGCACCGCCGGGGCGAACACCTGCCGGGCCAAGACGTCGGTCCACAACGCGTGCATGCCGCCGTCGGGGTCGCAGACGCTCATCGGGGTGAAGGTGTCGCCGTGGTAGCCGCCCCGCCAGGTCATCAACCGGTGTTTGCCGCCGCGGCCGCGGGCGCGCCAGTACTGCAGCGCCATCTTCACCGCCACCTCGACCGAGACCGAGCCGGAGTCGGCGAGAAAGACCGTGTCCAGGCCCGCCGGGGTGATCTCGACGAGCAACTCGGCCAGCCGGGCGGCCGGCTCGTGGGTCAGTCCCCCGAACATGACGTGGTTCATCACCTGCAGCTGGTCGGTGAGCGCGGCGTCGAGCACCGGGTGGCCGTGCCCGTGCACGGCGGTCCACCAGGAACTCATCGCGTCGAGCGCCTCGACGGGTTCGCCGTCGCGGATCAGGGTCAGCCAGGCACCGCGGGCCGCGGTCGCCACCAACGGTGCGGGCCCCGAGCCGTCGACGCCCAGCGTGCTGTAGGGGTGCCAGAGGTGCCGGGCGTCGAGCGCGCTGATCTGGGCGGGGGTCAAACCCGACGTCGGCGCGGCCATCAGACCGAGGGTAATGCAGGCTGATGCGCCCGCCGGCGGGCCCCGAACGTCACCGTCGGGTCACGGTCCGGCCAATTCTGGTCCCCAATCCTCGCCGCCGCTGGCACACTGCCCCGGCCGTGTTGTAAAAGTGACTGTAGTGACTCCTGTGACTTCAGAGAATGGACCTTCGATGAAACGTGTAGCCGCCGCCCTGTTCGGCGTCGTGATGGGCTCGGTGCTCAGCACCGCGCTGCTGGTCGCCACCCCGGGGGTGGCCGCCGCGGTCCCGGGCGCCTCCGCCCAGGGCAACGGGTCGATGATCGACTACGTCATCACCCGCGGACTCTCCCAACGCGGCGTGCCGTTCTCCTACGGCGGTGGCGGGGTGAGCGGCCCCACCCGCGGGGTCGGCCGGTACGCCTCCGTGGTCGGGTTCGACGCCTCCGGGCTGACCCAGTACGCCTTCGCCGGTGCCGGGATCAAGCTGCCCCGCTCCTCGGCCACCCAGTACCAGGTGGGCCGCAAGGTGCCGCCGGCGCAGGCCCAGCGCGGTGACCTGATCTTCTACGGCCCGCAGGGCACCCAGAGCGTCACGCTGTATCTGGGCAACCAGCAGATGCTGGAGGTCTCCGACACGGTCACCGTCGCCCCGGTGCGTTCGGCGGAGATGGCGCCGTATCTGGTGCGGATCCTGGACTCCTGAGCACCCCCGCTCCGGACCCCACCGCCGCCCGGCCGCCGCGAAACGGCCGGGCGGCGTGGTCGTGATGCGGGAAAATCGCCGCGGTTCGGTAGATTGTCAGGTCGATCATGACGACGCTGACCGCACGCCGGCCCAGACCGCGGCCCGCGATCACCACCACGCCCGCTCGCCCGGAGATGGGTACCCGCACGTCCGGGTTCTACCGCCACGACCTGGACGGACTGCGCGGGATCGCGATCGCGTTGGTGGCGATGTTCCACGTCTGGTTCGGCCGGGTCTCCGGCGGTGTGGACGTGTTCTTGGCGCTGTCGGGGTTCTTCTTCGGCGGCAAGCTGCTGCGCGCGGCGCTCAACCCGACCGCGTCGCTGGCGTTGCGCCCCCAGCTGACCCGGCTGGTGCGCCGGCTGCTGCCGGCGCTGGTGGTGGTGCTCGCCGGCTGCGCGGTGCTGACGATCCTGATCCAGCCCCAGACCCGCTGGGAGGCGTTCGCCGACCAGAGCCTGGCCAGCCTCGGCTACTACCAGAACTGGGAGTTGGCCCACACCGCCGCGGACTACCTGCAGTCCGGTGAGGCGGTCAGCCCGCTGCAGCACATCTGGTCGATGTCGGTGCAGGGCCAGTTCTACGTGTCGTTTCTGCTGCTGATCTTCGGGCTCGGGTTCCTGCTGCGCCGGCGCCTGACCGCACCGCGGCTGCGGACGGTGTTCATCGCGGTGTTGAGCGCGCTGACGGTGGCGTCGTTCGTCTACGCGATCATCGCCCACCAGGAGAACCAGGCCCTGGCCTACTACGACAGCTTCGCGCGGGCCTGGGAGTTGCTGATCGGGGCGTTGGCCGGGGCGCTGGTCACCTATATCCGCTGGCCGTTGTGGCTGCGCACCGTGGTGGCCGCGGTGGCGTTGGCGGCGATCCTGGCCTGCGGTGCGCTCATCGACGGGGTCAACGAATTCCCCGGTCCGTGGGCGCTGGTCCCGGTCGGTGCCACCGTGGCGTTCATCCTGGCCGGGGCCAACCGGCACGCCACCCCCGGCACCGACAAGATCCCGCTGCCCAACCGGATTCTGGCGGCCGGGCCGCTGATGACGCTGGGCTCGATGGCCTACTCGCTGTACCTGTGGCACTGGCCGCTGCTGATCTTCTGGCTGTCCTACAGCGGTCACCGGCATGCCAGCGTGCTGGAGGGCACGGTGGTGCTGGCGGTCTCCGGGATCCTGGCGTATCTGACCATGCGCTTCGTCGAGGACCCGCTGCGGATCCGCAAAACCGACCCGGTGGCCGCCCCGGTGGTGGCCGCGGTGCCGTGGCGCCTGCGGATGCGCCGCCCGACGATCGTGTTGGGCTCGGTGGTGGCGCTGCTGGGGGTGACGCTGACCGCGACGTCGTTCACCTGGCGCGAGCACGTCACCGTGCAGCGCTCCAGCGGCAAGGAACTCGCCGGTCTCAGCGCGCGCGACTACCCGGGGGCCCGCGCCCTGCTCGACCACGTGCGGGTGCCCAAGCTGCGGATGCGCCCCACCGTGCTGGAGGCCAAGAAGGACCTGCCGGCCTCGACCATCGACGGCTGCATCAGCACGTTCAAAAACCCCGAGATCATCAACTGCAGCTACGGCGACCAGGACGCCACCCGCACGATCGCGCTGGCCGGGGGCTCGCACGCCGAGCACTGGTTGACCGCGCTGGATCTGCTGGGCCGTCGTCACCACTTCAAGGTCGTGACCTATCTGAAGATGGGCTGTCCGCTGTCGACCCAGAAGGTGCCGCGGATCATGGGAAGCAACGTCGCCTACCCGCAGTGCTACGACTGGGTTCAGCGCACCATGGACGCACTCGTCGACGACCGCCCCGACTACGTGTTCACCACCTCCACCCGGCCGTGGAACATCAAACCCGGCGATGTCATGCCGGCGACCTATATCGGGATCTGGCAGCGGTTCCAGGACAACGACATCGCGGTGTTGGCGATGCGCGACACCCCGTGGCTGGTCGCCGACGGCGACGCGGTGGTGCCGCCGGACTGCCTGGCCAAGGGCGGCACCGCGGTCTCCTGCGGCGGGAAACGCTCCGAGCTGCTGTCCGACACCAACCCCACGTTGGAGTTCCTCGAGCGCTTCCCGGTGCTCAAACCGCTGGACATGACCGACGCGGTGTGCCGGGCCGACGTCTGCCGCGCCGTCGAGGGCAACGTGATGGTCTACCACGACTCCCACCACCTGTCGGCCAGCTACATGCGCACCATGGCCGGTGAGCTGGGCCGCCAGCTCGCCGCCGCGACCCGCTGGTGGTGACGGTGACCCGGCCGGGCGGCGGCCGCGACTAGGGTCGACCCATGTCCTCCAGCGAGAGCGCCGCGCCACCGCAGTCCGGGCCGAACGTGTGGCCCGGGCGCCGCTACCCGCTGGGAGCCGCCTATGACGGGGCGGGCACCAACTTCGCGTTGTTCTCCGAGATCGCCGAGAAGGTGGAGCTCTGCCTGATCGGCAAGGACGGCACCGAGACCCGCATCCGCCTCGACGAGGTCGACGGCTACGTCTGGCACGCCTACCTGCCCACGATCGGCCCCGGCCAGCGCTACGGCTACCGGGTGCACGGGCCCTACGACCCGGCCGCCGGCCACCGCTGCGACCCGAGCAAGCTGCTGCTGGACCCCTACGGCAAGGCGTTCCACGGCGACTTCGATTTCGGGCCCGCGCTGTTCTCCTACCCGATGGACACCGACGACGCCGACGAGTCCGACGGCGCCGACGACAACGGTGAGGCCGATGACCCCGCCCTGCCGATGATCGACT